>CENP01019116.1_pt1 | contig 48770 bp, 51 predicted proteins | sample 361281 | NCBI WGS metagenome assembly CENP01 (sample SAMEA2591122, study PRJEB7988) | marine metagenome | biome: marine biome (ENVO:00000447); feature: deep chlorophyll maximum layer (ENVO:xxxxxxxx); material: saline water (ENVO:00002010), including plankton (ENVO:xxxxxxxx) | depth 70 m
GCTAACATTTCAGATCTAGTTTTATGAGGTGTAGCATACATCACTACATTCATATTTCCTCCAGATGCTTTTGTCATAACCCACCAAGTACGTTCATAATCTGTTTCTCCAGATGCAACTTTAAAATCTTTAAAAATTTCCAAAGTTTTTGAATTATCTCCAGTTGGCATACCGTAGTAAAAAACTGAAACAAAATCAAATTCCTCAGCTGGATCAAGTTTATCTAGATTTACACTTAAATCTTCATTTAAAATCCAAAATTCCATTCCTCCATAAAGATTTGTTAAATCGTTAAGCTTATCTCCTCGTACTGTAGCATGATTATTTAGTGCATCTAAAACATTTTCTACATTTGAATGTGGAACTGGCCAGTTTGCAGGGACCCTGTAAAAATCTCCCGAACTTGGTCCAGCTACAATTTGCCATGTATTAAGTGCATTGAATTCGCTGGTATGAACTTTATTATGTTTTTTTAAGGCATTTTCAAATTGCTTGCCTGTAACTCCATCTTTTGGCCCAATTAATGATTGCATATGATACAATGCATCTTGCGCAAAAGTAAATGATATTAAAATAGCTAATGCTATAGTTATTTTCTTCATTGAATTCCCCTTTTTTGTTATGTTTAAAAAAAAGCCTAACTAATAGGCTCTAATTATATTAATTAACAGATGTGCTTAACTCTGGTCTAAATCTCCAAGTTTCACTCCAAATCCATGACCATCCGTTTCTTACCTTAGTATCTAAATCTGAATCCTCAGAATACATTTGAGCTAAAACAGTAGCAAACTCTGCTTGCGCAGGAGCTAAAACTTCAGACATTGTCATATGTGGTGTTGAATATGAATATACCGAGATATTTCCACCTAAAGTTTTTGTCATTGCAACCCATGGGCGAGCACTATCTGATTGTATTGCTATTTCATTAAATCTTGAAAAAACAGCTTCCGTATTTGCATTACCACCCTGCTGAACACCATAATAATATATAGTAATAAAGTTTGGTTGTTCGCCATTTATATCAGCACCTTCTACCGTTGGCATATTTCTACTTAGATCAGGTCTTAATGTCCAAAATTCCATACCTCCAACTTGCTCAATCATACTATTATTCCATTTATCATAAGCTACTGGCGCATGATTGCTCATGGCATCATAAACACTATCTACCATATTTAAAGGCGTAGGCCATTGTGCAGCTGCAACTCTTACATACTTACCTGCATTAGGTCCATTTACGATCGAAAATGTATTTACAGCGCCTTGACCTGTATGTGCTTTGTTATGATGAATCATTGCTTTCTCAAAATCTGCTGCTTTTATGCCATCTTTGATACCAAGAACAGTTTGCATATGGTATGCCTGTCCAAAAGCTAAAGAGCAAAAAATAGTCATTAATATTATTTTTTTCATGTTTACCTCATTATTTTTTTATTTCAACTATTTTAGTAATAAAATGTTAGCATAACATTAGAATTATTATTTTATTACTATAAAATAAATAACGCCCGACAAAAAGGTTTCGTCGAGCGTTATTTCCTCTATTTTAAGGTATAATTGAAAGCAACTAAGTAGAAGACAACCTTAAAAATTATAGTTCACTCCAAGAGAAATAGATCTTGGCATTGTAGGACGAGCACCATACGGTCTTCGTGCTACAACAGCATCTTTATCTAATAGATTTTTAATACCCATAGATAAAGTAATATTATTTTGAAGTGAATGCTTTACGCCTAAATCAATTAGAGTAAGAGCGTCAGTAGAATTTGCGTCATCTAAACGACCAGACCCTGCTGTTGTTCTTGCTGCTGAATTGTGTTTCAGGCCAATGTTAACAGAGGTTTTATCCATGTTAACACCTAAGTTTACAGATACCATCGTTTCAGGAGTATAAGGTAGTTCATCTCCTCGAGAAACATCACCCCAGAAACCATCAAATGATTCTTTAAACTCAGTATTAGTTTTTGTGTATGCAATTTCAATAGGTAATTGAACAGATCCGTTATCCATTAGCATACGTCTTAAGTATAACTCTAATCCAGATACATCCACAGCACCACCATTGTACAGTTCGTTTGAACCAGTACCACCTGTTGCTGCAGTATCAGCACCAAGAAGGTTATCATAGTTGTTCATGAAGAATGTTAATTCTAACCCATTAAGGCCTTCATAAGTTCTTACAGTCCATTCATGATTCCAACTTTCTTCTGATTTTACTTCTTGAGTAACACCATCCACTACCTTAGTACCACCTGGTCCATGAGGAGCGAATCCTTTATGAATACCATATCCAAGCGTAGTTCCATCTTCAAGTGCATATTCCACTGCTACACCAGGAACAATCACATCAAATGTATCTTCTTTGATTGATGCATCTCCTGCACGAGCTGGGTCTGTTTTACCCCAATCTTCTCTTTTAACAGTGATTTCTTCATATCTTAATCCACCAGTTACAATCCAATTGCCTGAAGTCATTCTATCTTCAACATATAGTGAAGTAGCTTCAGCTGAATCGGTTCTATTAGAATCAGTACCAGGAGTTGCTGCTGTGGTCATGTTTAACCTACCACCAACCATTTGGTATCTATCTTCCCATTGAAAACGGTCCATTTCATCTGCATGAATACGTAAACCAGCTTGTATATCATGATTCTCAATGTTCCAGTTTAATACTGCTTGAACACCGCTTGATAAATATTCACGATTATTAGCTTTAATTCTATATGCATCAGCATCACTATCCATCGCGTCCATTAATGCAAAAGCAGTTGCATTACCAACCGGGTCTGCAATCAGACCAAGGCTTAAACCATCAACTTTATTTAATTTATACCAATTTCTTGCAAACTCATTATTATAAGCACTAACTGCCATAGTTAAATTATCTGATAATTTACCTGCGTATGATAGTACAAATTGAGAGTGATCTGCATCCATCTCATCTAATTGAGACGCACGATATCTTCTTAACGGATTTATAGCATAATCTTCATCAGATAATCCAAGATATGTTTCATCTGAGATTTCATCTGTAATAGAAAATTTCATTTCTACTGCATGATTAACGTTCATTGCATAACGAACTTTAGCCATTACGTCAGTTTTAGTATATCCGGTGTTTCCCCCACCATCTAACTCTTTAAATCCGTCTGTCATATCATTGTATACTTCAAGCAAATATCCCCATTGACCCATTGTATTCCCTGATTTAATATGTAATACTGTTTTACCAAAGCTTGCAGCCATAAAGTCAACACTATTAAGCGATGATGAAGGAATTGCAGTTGAGATATAATTTAATGATCCACCGGTAGTAAAAGGTCCATGTTTAATTTGAGTAGAACCTTTACGTATTTCAAGCCCTTGCATACGCCCCATGGTTGGAGAATAGTATGCCGCTGGTGATGCATATGGAGCTGGTGCGATAATAATACCATCTTCCATTACATTAAGCTTTTCCATACGTTCTAAACCAGTACCACGAATCCCAATATTTGGTCTTAATCCGAGACCATCTTCTTCCTGGACATAAACTCCAGGAATACGAGATACAACACGGTGAATGTCCGTATGATTAAATTGTTTTAATTCTGATTCTGAAACAACAGAACTTGGTCTGACAGATCTTAAAAACATGCCTGAAGTAATACTAGATGCATCTGCTAATACCTCTACAGCATCTAATGCCACAGGTCTGTTTGAAAGTTCTACAGATACGCTTCCACCACTAACAGTTACGCTTTTATCTGCGAAACCAATTGCTGAAAATGTTGCTGTAGTAGGAACTGATGCAGTAAAAGTAAAGCTACCATCACTACTACTTGTTGTACCAAAGCCGTTTGAAAGAATGATATTAGCATCAGCAACAGGATTGTTGTCTCCATCTGTTACAACACCAGAAACAGTAGTTTGAGCAAAAATCAAACCAAAGAATCCTAATAAAATTGCAATGTTTTTCATTATTCCCCTACTATGTTATTGAGATTATGTCGCAATATTATAGTAGAAAAATTCTAAATGCAAGTGTTATTGAGATTTAATCTCAATATATGCTATTTATTAAGGATAGAACCGATAAAAATATTTGTTTGACGAGGATTTTTTGCATTTCTATTTGAAGAAAATGTAATCTTTCCATTTTGAGATATGACTGGAAACGAATCAAAAGTATCATTGTTTGTTAATCTTTGCATTGCCAATGAATCAATATTAATCATATAAAGCTCAAAATTACTTCCATAGGCATTGTAATCATCTCTCCAATCATCCATATTGGATGAAAAAATGATATGCTTACCGTCCGGATGCCACGATGGAGACCAATTAGTGGCTCCATTGTCTGTTAATCTGACCTTATTTGATCCGTCTCGTTTAGCAATATAGATATCTAACGGCACGGCATCAATATAACGATTACTTAAATTGGCAGACCATTTTTCTTTTTCTTCTTGATTGCTTGGATACCATGCTCGCCATACAATACTATTACCATCAGGAGAGTAAAATGCTCCTCCGTCATAACCAAATTCTGTAGTTATGCGTTTAACATTATTACCATTATAATCCATTTCATAAAGATCTATATCTCCTTCTCTCATGGAGGTAAATATTACTTTTCTTTCTGAAGGATGAGTGGTTGTTTCAGCATTATAACCAGGAGCGTCTGTTAATTGTTTTACAGTATCACCATCCCATCTGTATATCTCATAATTTCTTAAAGGCCAAATATATTTTCGAGGATTTGGGTGTTGATAAATTTCTGGACATCCTGGTCCATCTTTCATCGTTGAAGAGAAAAAAATAAATTCATTATCAAGAGCGTAATGAGCGCAAGTAAAAGCACCGTCTTTTACAGGAAAATCTTTAAGGTTTTTACCGTCGATATCTACTATATAAAGCTTGTCACAATCATTACCATCTCTTTTGGATTGAAAGACAATCTGTGTTTCATTTTCATTGAAATATCCTTCACCATTATCTCCGGTAAATGTTACTTGCTGTAAATCAGTAATAGTAAAAGTTTGGGGTTGATTACATGAAAAAAGAAGTATTGAAAAAAGAAAACATACCTTATTAAAATATCTGTAATTAAAACTGAACATTTAAAACTACTTCTTCAGAACCTCTTATCACTGTTATGTTTGCCGAAGCGCTAGGTTCAATATTTGAGAATGCTTCCATATATTTATAAATATCTGTAATGTTCATATCCTTAATTTTAATAACAATATCTCCATCCAACATCCCCGCCATTTTTCCAGGACGATTATCAATCACGCTGTCTATCTTTACGCCTTTTCCATCATAAGCATAGTCGGGCATCACTCCTAAAGTAACTTTCATTCTTGCAGGCGTCTGCATTGTTTGTTCCTGATCTACCGATTTGAAAACTAGCTTATTTTCAGTATTAGCAAACTCATCAACTATTCCTTCTACCATATTTGAAATAGATTTCATTCCATCGTAATTTATTTTATCAAAATCATCGGAAGGTTTATGATAATCATCATGCACACCTGTAAAGAAAAATAAAACCGGAATATCTTTTTTATAAAAATTATAGTGATCAGATCTACTAAAAATACCTTCTCCTAATTCAATGACATTCACATTCTCTTCCATCAAAAACGGATGCAATCGTGAAGAAAAATTTTCTGCAGTGGCTGCCCCACCAAGTTGAACGTTATTATCCTCCATTCGACCAATCATATCTAAATTGACCATTAGATGTACTTTATCTAGATCTATTGTTGGATTGTTCACAAAATGCTTTGAACCTAATAGCCCTAATTCTTCACCACCAAATGCCATAAATACTAAGGTTCTTTTATGATTATTTGTCGAAGCAAATTTTTCAAAGAGCTCTATAACCATTGACGTACCAGAAGCATTGTCATCAGCTCCATTGTTTATTTTTCCAGGAGCATTTGCAGTAGTATCATAGTGACCACCAACAACTACAAATTCGTCTTTTAGTTTTTCGTCATTTCCAACCAAATAACCAATGACGTTGTAAGTTAAAACTTTATCTTTTTTCTGTCTGCGGTCTTTGAATACGTAATGTTCCTGAACCTCCACTGATCCTTTAATTGTTGATGCATCATAAAAACGCTTTTTAATATAACTAACAGCAAGTTTATCGCCTTCGGTACCTGCACCACGCCCTCCAAGTTGATCAGAAGATAAAAATTCAATATGTGTCTTGAAATCTTCAATTGTAATATTGCTTTCAGTCGGTTTTATTTCAGGCGCACTAACATCAGGCATGTTACTAGCACAAGAGGCTAAAAAAAGAATAGATAGATATAATATATTTTTCATATTAAAAACTATAACAAATTAGAAAAGATAACCAATCAAAAGATAGCTTAAAGCAAATATAACAGTTAAAATGATGATAAAGGTATTAAAGTGCTTATCCATCATTTTCTTAATTGGATCACCAAAAGAACGGATTAGTAGTCCAATAATTATAAAACGACCACCTCTTCCTAATATTGAAGCCATTATGAAGGTTGGGAGATTAATTTGAAATACGCCAGCAGTTATTGAAAAAACCTTATATGGAATCGGAGTAAAAGCTGCTGTAAAAATTACAAGAAAATTATGCGCATCGTACTGAGCACCTACATTATCAAATACCTCTTTTGTAAATCCTGGAATTACTCTAAAAAAGAAGTTAGCTACTCCTGTCAGCTCTCCTGAAGGACTATACCATAGAAAATAACCAATAACAAAACCAAAAATTCCCCCTAAAACTGAACCAAGAGTACACATAAATACATAATATAATGAACGCTTGACCCTACCTAAGCATAAAGCCATTAATAAAGGATCTGCTGGAACAGGAAAAAATGAAGATTCGGCAAAAGCTACGAAGAAGAGAACTGCAGTCCCATAGGCACTTTCTGCCCATGATAATACCCATTGATATAAATTTTTTAGCGGATTATTCAATACTTATCTTAGTCTTAACATCTTGATAGCTTTAATAAACTGTCCACCATTTGGATTTGCCGGAGTGTACATTTGACAGAAGTATACTCCCGAACTCACAGTGTCACCATTATCATTTGTTCCATCCCATACCACTGATTTATAACCAGCTCCCTGCTCTTCATCAACTAAAGTAGTAACAAGTTGTCCTTTAATATTAAAAACTCTTAAAACTACATACTGAGGCGAGGGAACATCGTATTCAAGTGTAGTAAATGTTGTAAATGGATTTGGATAATTCTGCTTTAATTCTAACACATCGGGTATTAGAGCTCTACCATCTATTTTTAAATTACCAATAGAGCCAGATATTGCTTGCTCAAAAGACTGTCCATCAGTAGATATGACTGACCATGAACCCTCAGAAACATTAACTGTGTCGGTTTGTGCTACTAGATCTTTTAGTGCCCAAGCCATTGAAGTATCCTGGGTCCAAGTATTCATACTTAAAAACTCTAAGTCATCATAACCTATCATACGATATTCAATCGTATCTCCATCAACATCAGCAGACTCTTCCCACACAAAACGCAATGAATCATTTTGATTCTCTGGAGTAATAAATAAATATTCATTCGATAAAAATGCACCAGAACCATCTATAGCATTGAATAAATATTCTCCGCTAGCTGTAAAAGATCCAGGCGTATCATTTACTGGCAATACTGTTGCATTAAATGATACTCTAGTAGAGTCAATACCTCCATCTGCAGTACCAGCATCATCTCGCACAGTAACATATACTACAGAAGACCCATTGCTATCTGCACTTGGGGATAAATCGAGTATAAATTGACCGGTAGAAGGATTATTAACTACTAAAGATGGGAATATTGCTGTATTCTCGGCGTATGCTGTTACGGTGACATTTTGAGGATTAACATCGGCTCCGTAATTTACTCCAGTGAGCTGTATTCCTAAATTAGTATCTTCGTTGATTTGGACATCTGACACTGAATCAATATTTGGTGGTGCATTAATAAATGTTACTGGCTGAATTTGATATTCAGAAGAAAACTGACTTTCTTCTCCTTCACTATTAACCGAAGAAAGTTTATAATAATATGTTTTAGCTGTATCCAAGTTTTCATCAATAAACTCTGAATTTGGATAGCTAACTGTTACAATTAAATTATTTGACGAAGGTGTAAATGAAGCTTCTTCCGATCTATAAACTCTTACTTGATAGCTTGTGTTTTCACTAAGTGTCCAATTAAAAGAAACTGTTCCATCCTCTGGAATTTCATAAGAAATATTTATAGGTGCATCTGGCGCAGTATCGTCAAATGTAGGATTCAAAATATATAAACCTTCATCTATACCAGTTACAACAACTGTACCACTATTGTAATAAGGATAATTACTCCAAGTACCATCAAATGAAGCATTATTGTTTGATGGATATACATCAAAATATGCTTTTTCGCTTGGATTATTAATATCAGAAATATCAAGAATACGCAATCCGCTCGTATAGTGAGACATATAAACATAATTACCGATGATATAATTATTATGATCAATAGATGGTGTTGGTCCAAAATAAGTAGTTTCAATTACAGGGTTACTTAAATCTTCAACATTCCATATTAAGGTTCTTGTATTATTATATCCTGGTGAACTACCATATTCATCAAGCTCATCATTTGTGATAAAGTATTTATGATCTTCAGTCAACCAACCTTGATGGGAGTAGTAATCATCATATGAACCTATGCCAATTGTTTTTGCACCAGACGAGTCATCTGATTTTATACTTAAATCTGCAATCCAAACACTATTCTCAGTTGAACCAAAACAAATTTCTTTTCCAACATATGCAGAATCGGGACCATTATAAACTACACATTGAACATCATGATTATAGCCCACAGAACCTCTTTCATTTCCTACACTAGGATCATAAACACATGCTGACTTAGTAGGAAGTGTAGGTGTAGCAATATCAATAATGTGCAATCCACCAGGCCCGCATGTAGAAGTACCTACTGCATAAGCAAAGCCAGTATCTTCGTTAATAAAAATATTATGCGCATTACCAAATTCAGCATAATGAGCAGTTTCAGAAAATGTGATAGGACTATTATTAAATGTTCGCAGTAGCTTTAAATCAAATACTTGCATTCCATGTCCGTTAGCCTCAGAAACAATAAAAGCATGATTATTGTATACTTTAATATCTCGCCATGTAGAATTGCTACTGTGTGTTGCTAATCTTCCAATATAAACAGGATTATCTGGCGAAGTAACATCCACAAAAGATGTACCATTACTCATTCCAACTAATGCATATTCTTTGCTTGTATCAGGATCTGTCCATCCCCATATATCATTTAAGCTAGTAGTATTTCCTCCACCAATATCAGTTTTGTCCATAAATGCCATTAAGTCAATATCGTTACATTCATAAGAACCTGCTTTCCCTGCAGTACATTCTACTTCAGTATTAATAGATAAAACTGGTCCTTTTGTAGGTAAATTTTGAAAGGATTTTCGACTACTTGAAATGTTATTATATAAGACTAATTCATCTGCATAGTATGCATCTGTAATAAGAGCATTATCAATCAAAAAAACATTTCTACCAAAATAATGAGCCTTATCATAGGTATTATTATCAATTATATCATTTAAGATAAATTTGTTATTTAATTTGTTTTTGTTAAAAATATATAAATCAGACTGATTAAATGTACTGATTATGAGTTGATCTTCTAATTCGCTAAATCGGTATCCAAAATAACTATTTTCTATCAAATTTGTTGGTTGAATAGTATAAAAATTTGTCCATGAATTATCATCATCTGTTTTGTTATTATTATTTAGGTAAGGATAAACAAATACTTTTCCTTGCCCATTACTGTGATTAAGAGCTGAAATATATATGTTAGAGTCTCCAACATAAACAGATTGACCGAAACGCATTTCAAAATTATCTTCTTGTTCTTCTTCTTGCGGAGATACAATATTAGTACCAAAAATAAGTTCATTTTTAAATTCAATAAGATGTACAAATTCTTTTAATGATCCAATAAGTAGTTTGTTATTATTAAACGACATTGTTACTCCAAATCCAAACTTTTCTGGACCAGCGGCATAGCACCCTTCAACATCGCCTAATTTTCGAACATCTACTTCCTTAAAGGGAATCGTTCGTGCATTATTAAAGTTCTCAGACACTAGGTTAAAATCATATATGAATACTGTTCCATCATTAAAAAAAGGTGAAGAAATAACAATATATTTATCATTTAAAGCAACATTATATCCAAACTTTTGTGATTGACTAGGATCTGTCGTTGCATTAGGATTTACAAATGTTTCTACAACGATCCAATCTCCTGAATTGTCCTTACGATATAAATACACCACACCATTACCATTATCAGAACCTGGAGCTCCTATGAGCAAATAGTCATTATGTATAGCCATACTAAAACCAAAATCATCTCCGGATAATGGATTTGGTGAATTTAACTCTGCGGTTTTTTTCATTGAGTCAATTCCGCTGTATAGTTCATAGATATCTACCGATCTAGAACTAAGAGAGGAAAAGGTTTTAGCAGTAACTAAAAAATCATCAGATATTGCGATTGGAATATATCTTCCTCTGCTAAGGATTTCAGCAGAATGACTTTTTGAGCCAGCTGATGCAAATATGCTATTTGTTAAGATGAAAAAAAGTAAAAGATATGTTGAAATTTTTCTTATCATAATTATTGATATTAAGTATAAGAAGAAATCTGAAAAATAAGAAGGTGTTTAATTGTCTGTTTCTAAATCAATCTCTTTAGCTTGTTCTAAATTATCATCTAAGAACAATGACTTGTCAACCGCCGTAAAAAATTCTTTAAAGAATTCCATAGAACGCTCTCTCTTTCCTCCTCCAAAATTTACTCGTAAGGATGATAGAGGTTCACTTTCTGAAATAGCCTTTACAGTTAGCGTTGCAGTTAGTTTGTAGTCTTTAACAACAGTTGTCTCTTTGCCTCCACCTCCGGATGAACCCCTGTCATTATCACTATCAGAATTAAATGCCCACCAAATAACAGCAACAAGTGCAAGTGCTTGTAATGCTTTTTCTGCATCTGATTTTTTTTTCTTTTTAGGCTTTTCTACTTTACTAGCTGTAATTAAACCAAATTCTTCGCTAATAGTATCAATTGTAAATCCAAGATCTTGAAAAGTTCCTATTGATGATTGCATTAATGATTTTGTATCTACAGCATATTCTCGTGTTTCTACTGCGCGCTGTGCAGCTACGGTTTTTTTCTTTGAAGAACCAGAAGAACTACAACTAACTATTAAGAAATTTGCAGCGATAACTAAAGCGAATATTTTCTTTTTCGACATTAACTATTCTTCGGTCGCTGTATCGAGGAATAAAGATTGATCTAAAGCTGCAAAAAAAGACCTAAAAAATAAGTCTGAATATCTTCTGCCACCACTTTCAAAATTTACTCTCAATGATGATATTAAAGGTTCAGAAGAAATTTCTTTAACTGTAATTGTTGCGGATAGTTTTAATGGTGTAATTACAATGTCATCAGAGCGCCCTTCAAATCCAAAAAGGCCCGCTACTATATCATCCAATATAGTACCATCATTCACCTCGGTTGTTTGGGTTCCTTGAGTTCTACTGCCAGTAATTAATCCATAGTCACTATTCAGAACATCAATAGTATAGCCAAGATCTTGGAAAGCACCTACCGATGCAGTCATCAATGCTTTGGTACTAACATTGTATTCTCTAGTTTCGATTGCTCGCTTTACAGCCGTAGTACGATCTGATATTCCTGGTCCACATCCAACTAATAAAAAGCTAGAAGCTAAGAAAAGATAGGGAAAAATTTTCTTCATTTAGTATTTAATGCTTTGATATTTATAACTAGAAACTACACCATCAGCATTAAACTTAACAATTAGTGTTAAATTTTTACTTGAAGTAGAGTTCTTGCTACGACCACCACCGAAAATACCAAAAAAGTTTCCACTTGAACCTGCTCCCGCTCCAGACATGCTTGAAGATTCAGATTCTTGAGATACCTTATCATAAGTCCAAGCTTCGCCACCACCTTGTGTGCTTGTTACTAGATTTGGAGATCCTAATAGATTTACTACTTGTGATGAGCTCATTCCTTCTGAAAGCTGAGATTGAACTTTACCTAATGTAAAATCATTAGATTCAGCAGATGCGGTTGGTGCATTCATTGCGCATGAAAAAACAAAAAGACTTGATAAAGCTAACATTTGAAAATGTTTCATATTATTTACCTTTATAGTTGTTGTTTGTATATAGTTATATACGTCTAAGTATGTAAATATGTTTCCATCAAAATAATTAAAAAAGAATAGAACTACAATAGTAACTAATTATAAATATTACTACTAAATTGATTTAATGCAGTCTTGATAAAGGCTCATAATAGATCGGGTTTGCTCTCCAACTAGTCCATCACCAATACGATTACCTTCAATAGATATAACTGGTATAACATCTCGGTTTGCTGATGCAATAAATGCTTCTTTACATTTTAGGACCTTTTCAATTGATAGATCTGATTCATGAATCTTTAACTGATGTTTTTTTAGCAAATGTAATAAGACTAACCGTGTTACACTTCTTAGTATTCTTCCATCAGCAGGTGAAGTAAGAATAGTTCCATCATCTGTAATACAAAAAAAAGAAAACGTAGTACCTTCCAAAATCATATTACGGCTAGTGTATAGTGCTTCATCATAGTCTGAATCCCTTACCACTTCATGTTGTGCTTTTAATCCACCAAAGTAAGTAAATGGTGTTTTAAGCTCTCCATCTGTTCTTTCATGTTCAAATAATCCTAATGAAATGCCTTTTTCATAAGATTTAGGTGAATAAATCTTAACAGGTGTTATAATGATAAAAAGTTCAACAGGAACATCTGTAATTAATGCAGAACTATCTATTGGAGTGGTTCCAGCTAATAAAATCATGATATTACACTCTTTCTTATCAAAACTATTTTGATTTAAAGTGTCTTGAACTAGCAACTTAACCTCTTCCTTGGATTGCCTAACAATCATATTCATTGATTTTGCATTTCCAAACACCCTGTCTAAATGATGATCTAAAAATACAGGTTTTCCTTTATTTATTGTTTTTAGAAAGGTAAAAACCTGGTATCCTCTAACAATACTTAAGAAGTTATCTATTACATTTAGATTTACTTCATTGGTGGGTACAAATTTGTCTCTTGCGTAAGAAATGTGTTTCATAATAGTCACTTAATTTATCTAAAAATATAATTTATAATGATGTATATTTATAAATGCATTATAAAATATTTAATATACTTCTACTATGCTTTATTATAATTAATTGTTCCAAAAAACAAGAAGAAACCTTAAGTATACCTCAAGAGTTCGATAATGAAATTAGTGTTGATGATGATTATTATTTTGAGAAAAATATTTATCAAGTAGTGGATAATGTTTATGTAGCAATAGGATACGGTTTAGCTAACTCTATTTTAATCGTTGGTGATGGTGGTAATATCATTATTGATGTAACCGAAAGTGATATATTAGCAGCAGAAATTAGAGAACGATTTGAGGAGATATCCAACCAGCCAATAGAAGCTATTTTTTACACCCATTCGCATGTAGATCATTGGAGAGGAGCTGCTCCATTTGTTGATGATGGTACAGAAGTATATGCCCATGAAACCTTTAAAAAAGGATTTTATGATCAAAATAACCTACTAAAGCCTATTTTAACAGAGAGAGGTATGAAGCAATTTGGATTCTTCCTTCCTAAAGAATTACAGAGAGGTCATGGTCTTGGTTTTACATTAGATTTTGACTTTAAACAGCCTCCTGTAATATACCCTACTGTTTTATTGAAAGGTAAAAAAAATATTCTCACTATTGCTGGGATTACACTCGAAATCATTCATTCTCCAGGAGAAACTGATGATCAAATTATCATCTATTATCAAGACAAAGAAGTTGTCTTCTCTGGCGATAATTATTACATGCGATTTCCAAATCTTTACACTATAAGAGGAACATCATATAGAGATACATATAAATGGTATAAATCAGTTGATGAAATGCGTGCATATAACCCTACATATTTGGTTAGTTCTCATGGTCCCTATTTATCAAATAAAAAAGAAGTTCAAGAACGATTGACTATTTATCGTGACGCTATTCAATATATTCATGATTACGCAATTCGAGGAGCTAACAAAGGAAAAACACCTGATGAGCTTGTTGAAGAATTTGTATATCCACAATTTTTTAAAGAAAATTTCGATTTAAGAGAACAGTATGGTAAGGTTTCATGGAGTATTAGAAATGTATATAATGGATATCTTGGATTTTTTGATGGCAAAGCTGTTAATTTGGAGCCTTTATCCACCAAGGATCGTAGTAAAAAATTATTTAAAATAATTGGTTCTAAATCGAATCTTATAGCATTAATTAATGAAGCTATTGACGACAATGAACTTCAATGGGCTGCTGAATTAGGTCAAATAGGTGTTATAAATTTTCCAAATGATTTTGAGATTAAGAATCTTTATGCAAAATCACTGGAAGAACTTTCAATTAAAGAGACTAATCCTATTGCTAGAAATTACTATCTATCAGAAGCATTTGAAATAAAAGGAGAAATTACTCCCGATTTAACTTTTCAATTAACTGAAAATCAAGTTCGACAAATTCCTATTGAAACTATTTTCGAAGCAATGCCACCCCGCTTAAACCCCGAAAAAGCTAATAATAAATTTATAAAGGTTGGATTTACTATGAGTGATACAGGAAAGAAATTTGGAATTATTATTCGAAATAATATTGCTGAAATTATTCAAGATATTCCTTTAGAACCTGAAATTCAAGTTACTGTTGAGACCTCAACATGGAAAGGGATTGTATTAGGTATCACTGACGCAAAACAGGCAATAGCCTCTGGAAAGCTAGCTGTATCTGGCAACTATATAAAGTTTATCCAGTTTTCTACAATGTTTGACAAAGATTGATCAGTAATCAATTAAAGTAATAACCTCACCATACTTTTCTCTTAGTTTGTCAGATCCGCCTAAGTGTGGCAAATCAATTAAACATAATGTATGGATATCGGTTGCACCTAACTCTCTACACAAATCAGCTGTAGCTGTTGCAGTTCCGCCAGTAGCAATTAAATCATCTACTACTAGAATTTTATCTCCACTACCAATTGCATCTTTATGAATATGAACACTATTTGTTCCATACTCTAACGTGAAATGCTTCTCAGCAGCTTCCCTAGGAAGCTTACCTGGTTTTCTAGCTAGAACAAATGACTTTGATAGTGCATAAGCAATTGGTGCACACCAGAAAAATCCCCTGGATTCTACCCCAACAACTTTATCAAACTCTAAATGAGCAATTTTCTCTATCATCAGATCTACCGTAGCTTTAAACGCTACTGGGTCTTCTAATAAAGTTGTGATGTCTTTAAATACTATCCCTTCGATAGGATAATCGTTGACTATAGTAATTGTCTTTTTTATATCTTCAATATGCATAAATATTGGGCCAATTATACTACAATTTACCTAGATTTCAAATACATCAAATATTAGTATTAAATTTTTTATTAATTTGTTTTAAAAATTAAGATTATATTGATTTCGTTATTATGGTTAATTAGAGGGGTACTAAATTGGCACTTAAGACAAAAAAAGATTTTGCAAAACAAGCATCTAATGTATTTGATGCAATGACACATAGCTTTAATGATAAAGAAAAAGCTGAAACTATAAGATTCTTTTTATCCACAATTACATCAAGAATAGCAACAACATTCATTATGTCTCATTACTTATCAGAACAAAAAATAACACCATCAAGAGTTTATAATAAATTAAGTCCTCTGTATGGATCAAAGTCATCGTTTGTTAACTATGTCGCTTTAGGAAAAAAGCGGGGGTATTTGTTTCTTAAAAGCGATAAAGATGATAGAAGACAAAAATATCTTTATCCGTCTCCTGCATTTATAAAGATATGGTGCACCTTTCTTGCAAAAACAAAGGGTACAGAAATATCATTTGATATTAATTGGAATTCGATTGTAGGAACTGCTTCTAAAATGAGTTCAGAAAAGATATCTTAGAAGCTATAACCGACATCTATAAACAAATTATTGAACTTTCCTCCATCGTGATCTTTTAATCCGCGATATAAGCCAGCATTTATGCTAATATTATCGGTAATTGAGTAACCAGCACCAAGAAGAATTCCAAAATCATTTTCAATAAATCCAAAATCCGTATCAATATCATCAGTGTCAGGTAAAGCCAAACCCATAAATTTGACTTTATCGTCAAGATGAATTCCAAACATAGGACCAATCCATAAATTAAACTTATCTGACATAGCATAATTTGCTGATGCCCATAAATCAAGATAGGTGATTTGTATATCTGCTGATATTTCTAACGTTTCTCCATCTGGAAATTCAAGATCAGTTTTAAATTTAGTTCCTCGATGACCTAATTCGGCACCAACAGTTATTGGCAACGAACCAATTTTCCAATCTGTATTTTTCCATATTCCAATATAAAATGATCCCAACCTGTCAGATTCAAACATTTCAAGCTCTTCATCAGACGCATCGTCTTCAATTCCTGAAATTTGCATGGACTGATATCCACCATAGGCTCCCCATCCAGATTTTGAGGAAGCTGCTTGCTCAACTTCTTGTGCGATTGCTGTTGATGAAATTGTAAATAAAAAAACTAATAAATATCTCATCATTAGTTCTTTTCGTTTGATATATCATATTTCTCACAAAGACCTGATAAAAATCCCCACAACACATGCGCTGTAGACATTCCTGCTTCTTCTGCGAGCTTTCTGTCTTCATCGGATAGTTGATTCATAAGCATAGCACTTTGCTCACGATGCTCTACATCAGCATCTTTATGTACTACGAAATATTCTAATCCTTTATCAGATGTAACATCATAGTGATCTATCAATCCTTTAATTTTAGTATCTGCAATCTCTGGAACTTGACGCTCATAAGCATATAAAGCACCTAATCCTTCTGCATAACTAGATCTAGCAAGTCTAAAGAAGTTTGTGATCATATCTTCTGTATACCCTGCTTGCTTAATTGTTTCAAGCTTAGATGCATCTGCTCCTACTTCTAAAGCAAATTGCTTCCATAGCATTGGATGATCTTTCTCAAAATCTTCTTCATCACTAAGATTATCTAATAAGATTTTACGTTGCTCAATATCTTCACAAAGTGAATGTGTTGCGCTAATATAACGTGGAAATGCTTTGATATGCTGATAATATTGTTCAGCATAGTCTTGTAAAATTTCTTGTGATAATTCACCATTATTCCATGCTACATAGAATGGATGTTTTAATAGATGAAGTTCGTCAAGTTTGTTATCAAGTTTCTTTAAATACATAAAAAGTCTCCTTCGTTGTTTTCTTAGTTGGCTACCTTATTGAATCTATACACTACAGTACTCCCATAGCAAGGATATTTGAATTAATTGTCAGTTTAAATGAATTGAAAAGAAATTATCTATTCATCCATAGCAATACTAAATGCCATAAATACGACAAAAAGAATGCATAGAAATAACATAGGTATCTCAAGAGGATGCTGCATTGTAAATGGACCCCATGTAATCATGATTTCTTACCTATTATTTTCATTTAGTTGAGATCTAACACCTAATATTCCAAATGTTGGTGCCCATAGACCTACAAAAACTCCAACTTGACGTGCATCCGCTGCATCTTCATATCCAGGAAGATTTAAAAATAACAATACTGCCATCAAAATTGAAATAATCATTAGTAAATACCATAAATTTGAATTCATTTTCTACCCCTTTATTAACTATTTAAATAATACTCATCACTTTTAGCAAAAATGCTACAACAATTAAAAAAATCACGAATTTCGAATCGAGACAAAAACTTACAAACTTAGCAATCATATCATTCATCAGGCAATACCTCCATTTAAAAGTAAATATACAATAACAAGAGTGAAAAATATGGCAATAAAACCTCCATATATTGTATCGAGAATTGACATTAACTTATCTGCTAAGAGATTTATTTTATTTAACATTTATCCCCATCAATTGTTTCTAAATTTTAACAAAGAATATTTAATAATCAAATTAGTATTAAACTTTAATATTAATTATCATAAACAATGTAGGATGAAACATTCCAAAAATTCCAATATTCATCTGTTGTAGGTTGAGCGTCAGGAATTGATATTGTAACAATATGATCACCCTTATCTAGATCTCCAAGCTCTATAACTAATGGAGAAACTTTACTTCCTGGACACCAATTACTTCTGGAATAATCAGAAGATGCAATACGCTCATTTATTTCTTCGCCTTTCCATATAGTTTTTTCAAACCAGGCTCCAGATGATGGATTAAATCGCCTAAATGATGCACAGTCATCTCGCCAAGCATCAAACACAGTTAATACCTCATTATTGAGCATTATAATATTATCTCGCTGATTAAATTCATCTCCCTCACTGTGAGCTCCATGACCAGTAGTCAAATAGTATAATTTTGCATTGGTTATGCTCTGGTCTAGCTCAATCTTCATATTTAAATCCTTTGAAGAAAAATCATGCTTCTTAGTAATATCAGCATCAAAATAATTCGTGGTATTCTCAAGTGGGATTAATGATTGATTCTCTTTTTGATGATTTTTAATGTCACTTTCAATAAAATTCAAATCAACGGATACGGAATACCCATCCTTATGCCAGGTATCTATCCATAATCCAATCCAAACCTCTCCTTTTAGAATTGGAAGTAAATGGGTAATATTTTCTGTCCAAGAAATACTTTCTTCCCATTTTGGAATATAAACTGGACGATACTCATCAATTCTCTCATAGTCTTTACTAAAATGTCCTACTCCAAACGGAGTAATAAAGCGTAATAACTCAATGGGATTTTCAGAACTAATTCGCGGATCATTTTGCATCAAAAAAATTCCAGCAGATTTATCCCAAGGATCACCCACTGAAACTAGAAAAGCCTCAATTGACACATCTGTATGCTTTTTGAACATTGGTATAGTAATTTTTTTTAAAGCAATACGTCCATTGTCCATAATCAAAAAATCGTCAGAATCTGAATTCATATTTTCATCAAATTTTATTGATTGATCCTTAAAGACTTCATAGGAGCGATTACCAATTGCTTTTGTATCACAGGAAACTAAAAAAAGAAAAAGTAACGATATCAAGAAGTAAAACATTCTATCCAGCACCGCCTCCGCCTCCGCCTCCAGCGCCACCACCTCCGGCACCTCCGCCTCCATCGCCGCCATATGATGCAGAAATAGCTGTTCCAGTGGTTGCAATATCGGCAATACCAGCAGTGATGGTAGAAACATCAGAAGGAGAGCTTCCTCCATACCACATATAACATGTGCCGTCTTGATTTGCTTTATTGATAACATTTTTAAGCTCTTCACCGTGCATACCCATTATAATACAATATTGTAATAAAAGGTCTGGTTCAAAATCTTGTATATTTAACTTATTTTTTTGTAAGGCATCTCCAAATGCATACCACCTTAAATACAACTCTTGACCCTCTTTAGTAAGCCTAGATCCCAAAGCAATGATAAGTAGCATTATCGATGGTATAATGATAAAAAATGCACCCCAAAATATTCCATAAATAATACTTAATCCAATTATTAAAAAATGGAGAATTATCTGAAGAATGTAAAGATTAGTTCTTTCTTCATCTCCAGAAGTATCTAACCATCCTAATTCCTTTATTTCTTTTGTACGATTTTGTTTCCACTTGGAATGTGAGAATGAATATTTAGACCATATTTTTGAGAAATAAGTGCTAGTTCCCATGGTTAAAATTCTATCAAGCAGTAATTTTGAAAAACTATTAGATAAATTAGATGTATCTGAATCGATAATATCAACCTTTAATTTCTTTGATTTAAAAATCCACTTACCTGACTCAACCGTCTCAAGATGAACTTTTTTCTTACTTGCTAACTCAAATAGAGTTCCAAGAATACCAGTCGCGCTAACGCTTGGATATCTCCATATAAGCCATCCTATTAACACTGGATGATGATTGGATGGAAATTCTGTAAAGTTTACATCATCACTAATTTCTACTTTATGCTCAATCAAGTATTTTCTAATAAAGTTTATTCCAATCAATAAAGAAAAAAGCGCCATTGCAATAATACCATAAATAGCTAATCTTTGATTTCTTTCCTCTAACAGTAATCCAGCAAGAGAAAACTCCTCATTATTGATAGTTGAATTTGATAAGTATGAAGTCGGAAATATTGTTCGCAGCTGTAAAACATTTTTTTTAGAAAATGAATCAGAAGACAATTCGAAAATACCATTTTCTTTTTTTGTAAATTTATACTTTTTAGATCTAATTGGTTGTTCAACAGAAAAGTCTATAGTATTTGTATCTATAATTCCATTAAACTTTTGTGTCAAATTTAACTTTCCTGGACGTTTGTCAAATTTATCATCTAAATATACCCAACGAAATTGTGCATCTGTTTTTCCAACAGTAAAAGGGTTTTTTAATTTATACTTTAAAGTAAATGTTTTATTCTCATCTTTTGATGAATGATACCAATAAATACGATAATACCTATCTCTTGATTCAATTCTAAAATTTCCCTCTTCTTCAATTTCAGTATTTAAATAAGGATTATCTCCTTCAAATACTTGAATATCATATAATTGATCATACCCCTTTTTACGAATATCTCTATACACAAAAGAATAATTTCCCTTAAAACTAAATACCCTCGTTTCTTGTATTTCGACTATTCCTTCTTTAAGAATATTCGACTCAATATTTGTGCTAAGAATTTTGTAAGACTTACCTTGTGCTTGCAAAAAGGTGATTGATAGAAGTGCGTATAATAGTATTTTTTTGAATTTCATGAAACTAAATATATACTAAAAAGTATCAAATGTAAAGCTCACTTTACGTTAATATTGGAAGTGGGCGATGAGAGATTCGAACTCCCGACCCTCTACATGTCGAGCAGATGCTCTAACCAACTGAGCTAATCGCCCCCAATTTTTAACTATAGCTTAACCTGTAACTTTTACGATTAACCTGTCAAACCATTTGTCAGGTAATATACTTCTCATTGTTAAAAGTATCCAGCTATATGCACCGGCAGAGTATCTTGTTTTAGGATTTTTAGCTCTTATTGCCTTATCAATGACTTTTGCTATTACTATAGGGTCAGAATAATCATCAAATGTATTTTTGTCAGAATCATCAGGATTACCATAGAAATTTTTATATTCTGAATTTTTACTATACTTTTCAAAATATTGAGCTGAATAATTTCCAATGTTTGTTTTGATCATCCCTGGCTCAATGATAACTACATCTATTCCAAATTGTTTTACTTCTAGCCTAAGTACATCAGACCAACCTTCAAGAGCATGTTTTGATGAAACATACCATCCATAAAGAGGGTTATATGCTTTACCTAATACTGAAGAAATATTGATAATAGTTCCACTTCCCTGAGATCTCATGTGGGGTAATACTGCTTTAACGGTTTTACCAATACCAAATAAATTTACTTCAAACTGATACATTGCATCTTCCATAGATACATCCTCAATAGCACTACCAACAGCAATTCCAGCATTATTTACTAAAACATCTATTCTACCTTGCTCTGCAATAATTTGATTAATAGCATTATCTACATGATCTTGTTTTGTTACGTCCATCTCTAAAGAAATTCCACCAATGTCGTTTAAATATTGATTTTCTTGAATCAGGATATCTCCTCCATAAACAATATGTCCTTTATCAATTAAATATTGAGCGGTAGACTTTCCAATACCATGAGCGGTACCAGTAATTAATATAACTTTTTGCTTTTCAAAAGCAAAAATACTTCCAATAAGCAACATTGATATAATAAATTTTTTAAACATATCTATTTCCCTTTTTTTAAATCAATTAATAAAAAGAATGAATCTATCAAACATTTTGTCCGTCATAATTCGTCTTAAAAATATTCCCAATTTACTATATGCGCCAGCTGAGTACCGTGTTTTAGGATTTTTAGCATTTATAGCTTTATTAATTACCTTTGCAATCACGATTGGTTCTGACTGATTAGAAAGCACTGAATTTTCAGAATCTGCTACTGGCTCCCCGTAAAGATGTGTATAATTTGAGTCTTGTTTATATTTATCTAAATAACTTCTAGATACATTGAAAAAATTAGTATTTATAGCTCCAGGTTGTACAATAACTACATCAATATCAAATTCTTTCAATTCTACTCTTAATGCATCTGACCAACCTTCTAGTGCATGCTTGCTTGATAAATACCATCCTGCTAAAGGACCATAAGTTTCTCCTAACACTGAACTAATATTAATTATCGTTCCACTCTTTTGCTTTCTCATATGAGGAAGTACTGATTTTGTAACTCTAGCTAATCCAAACAAATTAACATCATACTGATAATAAGCGTCCTCCATGGTGACTTCTTCAATAGCTCCATATACGCCCAAACCTGCATTATTTACTAAAACATCAATTCTTCCATGCTCATTAATGATTTGCTGCACTGCTTTATCAATATGCTCTTGATTAGTGACATCCATTTCAAGTGCTACTCCTCCAATATCATTTAAATAGAGATTTTCTTCTACTAAAATATCTCCACCAAAAACTATATGACCTTTATCCAATAAATACTCTGCAGTAGATCTACCAATTCCATATGCAGTTCCAGTAATTAATATAACTTTTGGTGTATTTGCGGATATAAAACCAACCATTAATAATGACAATAAAATCTTTTTTAACATATTTACTCCTTTATTTTTCTTTTGAATTAATGATAAGCCACGCGAAAAAATGCATGACCTTATTTAATATTTTTTCAATCATCTTTTGAATGCCAATAAGCTAACCCAATGAATAGAAATTGAAATGGAAGTCTTCCCCATGCAATTGCAGCCGTAGTTCCCATTGCATCTCCATTTGTTAATGCAAGATAGATATTAGCTGGGAATACTGCAATTAAGAGCAAAATAAGCCCCCAGGCAGCATAATAACGTGTTTTAGGTATCAGTAGTAAGAAACCGAACGAAACTTCGAAAAATCCGCTAATATAGACTGAAGCTAAATGAAATGGAAAATTAGGTGGCATAATTTGTAGAAACCATTCAGGTTCAATAAAATGCTTAACTCCAACAGTCATATAAAAATATGACATCAAGATGATTGTAATAAATTTAATTTTGTTTATCATACCGATATAGACCCTTTTCGAAAATCAGTTTTTCCTATACGAACATTTACCAATACAGGATGTCCATTTTTAGCATCTTCTTTTGCTTGCAATAAAACGCTATCTAATTCATTAGGATCATCTACAGCGTACCCTTTTCCACCATACCCAATTGCTACTTGATGGTAAGCAGTATTTGCAAGGTTTGTACCTATCGGACTGCCAAGCATATCAACTTGCTCTCGAGCAATTTGTTGCCAAGAAGCATCATTTCCAACTATAGCAATTACAGGCAAATTATGGCGAACAAATGTATCAAATTCAGCTAAACTGAATGCACATGCTCCATCTCCATAAATAATCCAAACTTCTTTATGCTTAAATGCACTTTTTGCTCCAAGCGCAAATCCACCACCAACACCCAATGTTCCAAAAGGACCTGGATCAAGCCAGCTTAAAGGTCCTTTAGGGCGAACAGTATATGCTGCTGTACCAACAAAATCTCCTCCATCTGCGATTAAAATACTATCACTATCTAACAAATTATTAATAGTAGTACATAATTTAATAGGATTAACAAAGTCTGTTTTTAACTCTGATTGCTGTATTATTTCACTATCACGTTTTTCTTCAAGAGCATTTAATTCTCTTGTCCATTCATTGCATTTAGGAGGATTGATAATTTTACCAATTTCACAAATTGCTCGTGTTGGATCACCGTGAATTGAAATAAAAGGTTTTCTATTTTGGTTTATATCTTTTTTACTTTTATTGATTGCAATAATTTTTGCATTTGAGTTAATAGAAAATCCATATCCTAATCTGAAATCTAATGGAACGCCTACCGTTAATACAACATCTGCATTTTTTAAAGCATGCTTACGATTATGACGCATAAAAAAAATATCATCTTCACTAAAGCACCCTCTAGACATTCCTGATGTGTATGTAGGGATAGATAGCTTATTTAAATTCTTAAGAAATTGTGGTAAAGCTTCTTTATTTTGAGTGACCTGATTTCCAAGTAATATCACAGGTTTTTTAGCATTTACAATTGTGAGCGCTGCATTATCAATATCTTTCTGACGCCCGAGCACTATTTTATTTTTTTTAATTTTTATCGAAGACTTTTTACTTGAAAACATATCAGTTAAATGGCGATCTACATACCACCTCATTACCTTACCTATAATCCCATTCGATGGTAACTGACTTTCATGCTGCTCTCGAATACTTTTCTCTGGATAAAGTAAATCAATAGGTAGTTCAACAAATACAGGTCCAGGGACTCCAGAGATTGCTGTATTCAAAGCATTGGTAAGGCTTGGTATTATATCGCGAGCCTTAGTGACGCTTATTGCTGACTTTACATGTGGTTTTATAAGTGCCATTTGATCAATATCTTGCAAGGAACCCTTACCACGCAATAGTGTAGCCGCTGCCCCTCCAATTAATATTAAGGGAGATTGTGCTAATTGTGCATTTTTAATTGCAGTAATTGTATTAGTAACACCAGGACCAGCTGTAACGATGGCAACTCCAATACTGTTAGTGAGTCTAGATGTAGCATCTGCTGCAAAGACTGTTGAAACTTCATCACGAACCTCAATAATATCAATTCCTTCAGATTCGCATCCAACAAGAATTGGAGAGATATGACCTCCACATAATGTAAAAACCGTATTAATATTATGATTTTTAAAAAAGGAACTTACAGTAAACCCTGCATGCATATTAGATGCTGTCATAAATAATTAGCTTTTAATTGCTGCTACTTGATTGGATTCAGGAGCCGATAAGAGTGATGAATAAACAGAATCGTCCAGTAAGACTTCTAAGGCTTTAATTACTACTTTATCATCTTTAAGATATAACTCATATTTTCCATCATTACCATCATAATAGAATGCAAATTCTCCTAAAATCATTCTCTTGATAACGTCATTTTCAGTTTCAAACATTTCTAATTGAGTTTTATCAATTTGCCTTTCAATAACGCTAAAAGCATTTTTTAGGAAAATATTGTCTTTATCTTCTTTGGATAACTTTTCTTTTGCTATCTCTAGATCTTCTTCGCCATCAACATAGCCTTCAATATCATTATCGTTAATAAAAGTTTTGAAATTTTTCATTAAGCTTTTATCTGCCATAACTTCATCTAGTGATGCATACTGATCGCTAGATTGTTGCACAAATCTGAAATAGCCTCCATTTCTTAAAATAGAAGCTGCTAAAGGAAATGATCCTTCATCTTTTACTGTGATATCTGGCGAAATTCCCCCACCACCCAAAACACTTCTTCCAGCCATTGTTTGAAATAGGGAATCCGCAGCTAAAGCTCCATCTGCTATTAATTCTTCATCAATAAATTCTCTTTTTTGTATAGAGCGACCACTTGGAATATAATATTTTGAATTTGTAATTTTCAAAGCAGTATCCTGATTAATACCAATTACGGTTTGTACTAAACCTTTTCCAAATGACTGATCTCCAAGCACAACAGCTCTATCATGGTCTTGCAATACTCCAGCAACAATTTCACTTGCTGAAGCACTACCCCCATTAATAAGGACTGCTATATCTATTGAATTCGGTAAAAAAGCATTGTTAAGAGATTTATAATTTTTAAGACTTCTACCTTTTCTACCTTTTGTTGAAACCATCTCCATATTTTTTGGTAGTATAAGGTCTAAAATATCTAATGAAGATGATAATAAGCCTCCAGGATTATCTCTTAAATCAATAATAATATTTTCCGCGCCTTCTCCCATTAAAGAGATTAAAGCATCTCTTGTTTCACCGGGAGTATTATTTGAAAAATTGGTAATTCTAAGATATCCAACTTCTGGATTTGCCATTCCATAATAAGGGATATCTTTGATTTTAATTACATCTCTGGTTATAGTATAGTCTTCAGTTTCACCTGTAATCGGCTTTTTAATTGTTAGGATAACATCAGTTCCTTTATCCCCTCTAATTTTGTTGGTTGCTTCTTTTAGTTCTAACCCTTTAGTAACTTCTCCATCAATATTCATAATTTCATCGCCTGTAAAAATACCAGCTCGTGATGCAGGAGATCCCTCAATAGGACCAACAACAGTTAATTGATCTTCATACATGTATATTTGAAGACCTACTCCACTAAATTCACCATCAGTTTTAATTGCTAAATCTTCTAAATCTTTTTTTTCATAATATTCCGTATAGGGATCAAAATTTTCTAACATAGATTTAATAATTCTAGACGTTAATTTTTGCACATCTAGCTCATGCACATATTCTGTTAATAAATACTTATAGACAGTCATAATTTGTTGTTGAGATCGTGCAATATCACGGTAAACATCTAACTGCTGACTACGTAATATTCCAAAAAAACATACTACAAGTACCATCAAGATAATTGAGGCTTTTTTAAAATATCTCATAAATTAAATTTTTCTTTCATTTTGCTCCATATATCTTCAAAAACTTTATCAATTGATTGTTCCCCATTTATTAAAACTACTCTATCTGGATTTTTAGAATTTAATGCCAAGTACTGATCGCGTACTCTTTGTTGAAAATTTGAACCTTCTTTCTCAATTCTATCTCTTGAAACGGACATTCTTTCGTTTGCTTTTTCTATAGGAATATCAATAAAAAAAGTGATATCAGGTTTTAGAGTGTATGTTCCAAAATTATTTATTTCATCTAAAGCCTTAACGCTCAGACCTCTTCCACCGCCTTGGTATGCTAATGTGGAATCTGCATATCGATCTGCAACCACCCATTTACCATTAATAATATGAGGCAATATAACCTTATCAGTAAGCTGAGCTCTACTTGCAATCATTAGCAAAGCTTCGGCACGATCAGACATAGACTCTTCAGCATGAAGTAGTAATTTTCGAATAGATTCTGAAATAGGATCGCCTCCCGGCTCTCTAACTGTTACAGCTGAAATATCTACTTCAAATAGTTTTTCAACTAATTTTTCTGCTTGGGTCGACTTTCCGCATCCATCAACACCCTCAAATGTTATAAATTTTCCGTTAGAAGTTGATTCTGTCATCATTTTTTCCAATCATAATTACTATTTCACCTTTAATTTTTTTTGCTTCAAAAAATTCAATTGCACTACTAAAATTACCTCTAATAATTTCTTCATACAACTTTGTTAATTCTCTAGCAACGACAATAGGTCTCTCTCCCAATGCTTCTTTTAATTGATTTAACGTTTTTATCAGACGATGAGGACTTTCAAATAATACGATAGTCATATCTAAATTTTCTAAAGAAGAAATTTTCTTTTTTCTTCCTTTTTTTGTTGGTAAAAAACCTATAAAAGCAAAAGCATCTGAAGGTAGTCCTGACGCGCTAATAGCGGCAGTCAAAGCAGATGCACCAGGAATAGGAATAACATCAATTCCTTCATTAATACATTGCCTAATCAAACTATATCCAGGATCGCTAATAGTTGGTGTTCCTGCATCAGAAATTAATGCTACATCTTTATGATCTTTCAGAATATCTAATAAGCGTGCAATTTCTTTTTCACTGCTATGATCATGATAACTATACAATTTTGTATCGATATCATAATGATTAATAAGTTTTTTTGAGGTTCGAGTATCTTCAGCAAAAATACAATTAACTTTCTTAAGTGTTTCGACAGCGCGGAATGAAATATCTTGTAAATTGCCGATTGGTGTTGCAACGACAAATAATTTGCCTCTATTAGACATTATGCCAACTTATTTAATGCGCGCTTAAAACAGTCCATTCCAAAATCAATATCATCAGTAGTGACATTTAAATGTGGTCTAAATCGTATCGAATAATTTCCAGAACCTAGAAGAATTGAACCTTCATCCATAAGAAGCTCTGCTAATTTGTCCCTTTTATCGCTTGAAGGCAAATCAAAGGCACAATACAGTCCTTTTCCTCTTGCATTGGATACTAGACCTGGGTATTGATTTTGAAGGCCTTCAATGCTATTTAAAAGGTATAATCCATTTTTTGCTGCCTGATCTACTAGTTTATCTCTTTCAATCAATTCTAAATAGATAGTTAATCTTACCATGTCCACCAAACTTCCACCCCAAGTAGAATTAATACGACTTGATTCTTGAAAAACATTACCATCTACTTCATCTACGCGAGTGCTAGCAGCGATACCGCAGACTTGTGTTTTTTTACCAAATGAGATAATATCAGGCTTAGCTGCTAAACCATCTTCACAATCACAAGTTTTACATTCTGTAGTTGCAAAGTGCTGATGGGCCCACATTTTTCCTGTGACACCAACTCCAGTTTGCACTTCATCATAGATGAGCATTATATCATTTTCATCGGCAATTTCTCTTAAAGATTGCATAAACTCACATCTGAAGTGATTGTCACCACCCTCACCCTGAATGGGTTCTAAAATAATAGAAGCAATATTATCTGGATTCGCAGCAATGGCTTCTTTGATTTCATGCAATGATTTTCTTTCTAACTCTTTAACATGTTCTAAATTATCCTTCAAGGGAAATGTAATTTTAGGATTTGTAACTCGAGGCCAATCAAACTTTGGAAAATACATTGTTTTTCTTTTATCTGGAGAATCAGTTAAAGACATTGTATATCCAGTACGTCCATGGAAACATTGCTTAAAATGAATTACTTTTTCTCCCTTTGCACTACTCCCTTTTGCTAAATTTTTTCTTCGCTTCCAGTCAAATGCAACTTTTAAAGCGTTTTCAACTGCTAAACCTCCGCCTTCGATGAAAAAAGTGTGAGGTAAATAATCTGGCTGAGCAACACGCTTAAACGTATCCATGAATTCTGCCATTTCTTGCGAATAGACATCAGAATTTGTTGGCTTATTTATTGCGGCAATACGCAATCTTTCAGATTGCTCAAGCACATAAGGATGATTATATCCTACAGAAAGAGAAGCAAACATGGAAAAAAGATCTAGATATTCTTTACCACTAACTTTATCTACCAACCAAGAACCATGAGATTTTTCTAAATCGATAATTGGAGACATTCCATCTGCAAGAATACTTTGGGAAATTACTTTCCTAATGTCCGCTTTATTCATTTATTAACCTTCCTTTTTTTCAGGATTTTGGAATGACCAAAAACCTAGTATAACTACGATAAATAACATCATCCAATACGTTCCGTAGTTATAGTCAGGAGAAGAGAATAAAATTAGATCGTTAAAACGTCCAATAAGTAATGAAATACGTCCCATAACAGCAAAACCAAATGATGCTCCAAAACTAATCATTAAGAAGTAAATTCCTAATCGAGTGAATTTTCCATAAGAGCCAGTTTGTTCTCTTGAAAAATAGAAATACATCAAGGCACTAATTGTACCTACTAAAATAATAATATTATTAAACACACTATCACCTGACATGCTAAAGAGAGGTAAAGATCCACTAAATATGTCAACTGCACTTGCACTGATTTGACTCAATACATTAGAGCTTAAGTAACCATATGCTTTCAATCCTGCTGCAATTCCAACCGTATATGCAATACCCCATCTTGCCATCCAATTAAACTGCTTGAATATACTTAGCAACATCATAACACCTAAAATAAGTGGAAATAGATATAAAATATTAAAATCATGATTAAAATCGATTTCTGCAATAAATGCTAATGGACCATCTTTTGGAAACAATCTTCCAAACAAATTAGGATAGATTTGTGTCCAGTAAAAAGTAGCTGCCCAATAAGCAGCTGAAACACCAACAAAAACATGTTCTGCAATTTTGTAGAAAGGATTGTCTCTATATAGATAAGATAGAATACCTAATGTCAAAAATGCTGCAATCCATGCACCGAAAATTGTAGAGAATGCCATATTAATATTTCCTCTCTCTTCTCTCCGTAATGAAGTATGCAAGATTACCTAAAACAATAAATAACACAATAACAAGATGAGCAAATGATTGTGCAGCCATTCCTTGAATTGCAATACCTGGAGTACCAATTAATTTTTCATATTCAGCTGCTCCTGGCATACCAGCAAGAACTCCTTTTATCTGACCACTTTGAACATAGGGCATCACTTCATTTACTTGAATAGAAGTTGTTCCAGATGATAATGGAACACCTGTTGGATCTCCTCCATATTGAACCCATTCAAAAGTACCTGGATATCCAGCAGAACCTGTAAAAATAAATTGGAAATCTTTTAAATTATTGATCCCATCCATCATAGGGATATCTTCAAGCATTGTTTGCCTATAGTCAACAGTGTATACTTTACGTAAATCACTGGCAAGACCTTTGACAATTGCCTCATTTCCGGGTCTAAAGCCTAATAAAACATAATCTTCGTATTCTACTAGTTCAAATTCTTCATTAATCTCTTCTAGCGCATCAAGAGCCATATACAGCCCGTCAGGCCATAAACAAGTAATATATATTTGATGATCTTCACGTAAGAGTTGTCTCATAACTCCTAAAGTCATTGGATGAATTTCAGGCTTTGTACTTGGACCATAATCAAATGACATTAGCACTTTTGAATTAGCAGGTATTTCCGCAATTGCCTTATACACTTTTTCGGTAGTCGGCGTTGTTCTAATTGGTAAATCTATAGGACGTAAAAGCGGTATCAATACTGCTAAACCAATTAATAAAAAGATATATCTTCTATCCACTGAACCAAGTTTTAATATCATGTCTTCTAAGAATCTCATTGGTCACCTATGTATGATTTTTCTAAGCCAAATATATAACGTAAACTAGTAACAATAATTCCTAAACCAATTCCTATCATAATTGCTCTTGCACCGGCTAAATTTGGAACTGTATAAATCCATTCTTGTAGAGATGGTAAAAAGAATATTGCTGGCTCAGTTGGATTCCAATCCATACCTATTCCTAAAGCTGTGACGCCTAATAGACCTACAACAAATGAACCGAAAATAATTTTACGATCTTTAAAATAGTTAGCCATAAATATTGTTCCCACAAAAACAAGTAGATACATTACCATCCATGGAGTAATTAAACTTCCAACAGGTACTCTACCTAACATAATAATAATACCAGCTAATAATAATAATGTAGCCTCAAAGTTTCTTGCTCTAAACGCTCTATATGATGCCGAAGCAACATAAAATGCTAACAATGCAAACATGGTTGCAGATAATGGAGTGAAAATATTATCAAACATCCATTTAAATAAACCGCCCTCTGTAGATATGTGTGCTCCCCACTCTACTGCTTTAACAGTTTCAGAAGATCCAGATGCTAAAATGGCTTGCTCAGCTGCACCTTGAGTAAAGTATACTTCTTCTCCAACAAAGAAGGCTCCTTTCATAAAGAAACCAATTGTGAATGCAAAAAAGAAAGATGCAATAGCCACTACGCTATACTGCCAACCTGATTGTCTTTTTACTACTTTTAAAAATTGTAATTTTAAAAGATTTAATGCTCCAAGGAAAATTGCAAAACTTGCAATAATATCATACCACTGAGTAGCGTCGTCATTTACAAATGCTTCAACCGATTCATTATCTATAAACCATCCAAACAAAGTTAAAGATCCAAAAAAAGCAACAATTCCAATTGGGATATATCTTTTTAAAAACATCTTATAAACCTAACCATGTTAAAAGATTGAAACTGGTTAATCCTAAATCTGATAAAGCACGTGACAATAGTGCGACTCCAATAAAGCTAATCAACATTAACTTCACCATATCTTGAGTTTTAACACCTGCAATTAATTCAGGCTTTCTTGAAAGATATGCACTTGCTGCAAAATATTCTTCACCCATTAAGGTATAGTCACAAGCAGTGACAAAGAAAGGAATTTGTGCCTGAGAAGCAGTACCTGCTATCTGAATTGCACCAATACTATTACCCGTTTCTGCAAACAAAAGTGATTCTGCATAAAATTTACCCATATACATACATGCAGCTGGCTTATCTCTTTGCATAATACCATTTACACCTGCAGCATAAGCAAATTGATCATCTGTTACATAGTGAACCATATCTTCATTAAACATCTCTGGTCGACCCTGTGTTAAATAAGCTTCTTTACAAGATTCTCTAGCAGCCTGCATAACAATAGATCTTGCAACAGGAACGTCAAGACTAGTTTCATATTGAGCAGTCATTTGCGCTACGTGACCTAAAATAATTACTCCAGCAACAGTTTCAACTTCATTCATGTCCATAATACCTGGAACATAAAGAATAGGTCTTCCCATTTCAGTGGAACGCCCAACAGCTTCTTCAACAGCTTTTAGACCTGGAATAGTACGTAAAAAAATTGAGTCAGCAGAGACTCTAGCCTCTTTAACCTCATTTAGCATTACCATAATAATAGTAAGTAAAAGAGCAAACATTACTGCCCTTTCTGATTGAAAAATGTGAATAGATTCTGGAAGCTGAGTCAAGACAAAGGTAAATATAGTAATACCTATAAATCCTATTGAGTATGTTTGTATTTGCTTGTTATTCATTCTTACTTAATCTTTCTAATTCACAAATTAAAAATTCTACACTAGAATGCTGTTCAAATAATTCAGCAGCCTTATAATAACCATCTGTTTTGACAAAAGCACTAATTATTGGCCCAAAAAATACCATTGTTTGACTTCCAATAAAGTTTAGTGGTTTTACCATCTCAAGAAAAAATATTGATGGAGTAATTAATTTTAATTCGTCTATCTTATTTGCAAGCTTTGTTAAAAATGCTTTATCATCATTTGTAAGTAAATAACTCACTGCAATTCAACCATTTCAAGATTAGCTCTTGGTATGAGGGTATTTTTTCCATCAATAGAAATTTCAGCTACTCTTACCATTGTTTCTGATTCCATTTTATTTAACTCTGAAGGTAAAGAACTTACTGTTCCAATCTTTCCAAAATTAGGCGAACGAATTACTCTTACGGTACTTCCTTCTTGAATACCTTCAGGCTCCTTTGATAAAGAGTCGTCTGATTGAGAATCGCTATCGATAGGAATGACAATTTCAGGACGAATAACACCAGCTCTGATCTGAGTAGCGCCATTAACTGAAGCTTGATTTCCATGATTATTTTTTAATAAGTCAAATGTAGCATCACTCATCGGTATAGATCCGTATCCTTCAGTGACAATTAACGCTGTAGGAAGTTTTTCTGTACCTGTAATTGCAACACCTAAATCATATCCTAATACTGCTTTTAAATCGTAATAGTTAAAACCACCTACTACAATTGCAGCTACATTACAGCTCATTGCCTTTTTATATGCATCGAGACTAAGAAATGAGCCACCAATTAAAATTTTTCCTTCCATATCTTTTGTAATTTGATCGGCAGTTAGTTCATCCGATGAACTACTAGAAATCAAGACTAGTTCACCTCTTTTTTCACCTGCAATTCCAAAAATGCCTTGAATGAAAGCAGCATCTGATTTTAAAATAATTCCTTCTTTTTCAATTACCTCATCAACTGTACCACTAACATATGCATCTACTTCTACAGGTATCGGAGCTTCCCTAACAATTACACGCCCAGTACTTTCAGATATAGATTCAATTGTTCCATCTACTGGAGATTCTACAGAAGATTTAAACATACCAAAAATTCCTGCTGTCTCAGCAATCATATCACCTTTTTTAACACTATCCCCTTCTTTAATTACTAAGCAATCTATCACATCTCTAGGTTCAATATTTAAAATATTGTTCACTTTCAACATCTGTACGTTACCAGGAAGATTTGTAGAAGCAACAACAGTATCTGGATTTAAATTATCGCCTTTTTTAACTAAAACTTTTCCCTTAAGAGGTAAAATACGCTCTTTTCTGAAAAGTGTTTTTTGAAGTACTTTTAATCCAGGTGTATAGGAATGTGCCATTAGAAAAGATCTCCTTTAGGATATTCATCTACTGCGTTAGACCAATTTAATAAGCTATCAATTCTTTGTGATGGATCAGTAGATAATGTAATCGGTCTATTACGTCCATCAAAAATTAATCCAACTACTCCTCCATATATTACAGAGTCCAATGGTTCACCCTTTCCAGCACCCACATCTACTCCTCGAGAGGGTATGATACTAATATTTACCTCTTCATAAGGAACTTCAAGCATTTCTAATGAACCTTCTAAAATTTCAATATCTTTTGTTGATCCATCTTTAAATGTCATAGAAACCTGCGCCATTTTAGATTTTGGTTTAACTTTTCCTACTGGAGTAACGCAAGTACCAAGCCTAATTAAACAGTCATTATCAAATACTTCTAATGCAGCTTGACTCGCATCATCTTTTAATTCTTTTTTATCAATATTTGCTAATACACCTAATTGAGGCATCATAAAAATTGAATCTACTGCTAACTGTGTAATACCTTCAGGCATGAAAGCGTCAATAAGCATTCTAGCAGATTGTTGACGACGAGGTGCATGTGATAATACACCACCTGATCCAACTAATAAATCTAAATCCATCATATTAACCAAAGATTGTCCACTAGAAGACTGTTCAAATGCATCAGATATAGTTCGCTCTGATTGCACCCCTTTAAGACTGGTAGCAAAAGCTTTGTGTTGGATAAATGATAGTCTCAGTGCTTCTCTAGCAATTGCTTGTTCAATTACTAATTCTTCTAATGATTGTGGCACTGTAGTTGGACGAATCATTTTGTTACCAATACGATTTGTTAACTCACTACGATCAATATCAAAAGGTACCCATCTTAGAACATTATCTAATCCTGATTCAGCTAAGACATTACAAATAGAATAACTCATCCCAAGATTAGCACTTACTGTACGATTAAATTTTTCTTCAAATACGGAAAATATATCTGTTGTTGCTCCACCAATATCAACTCCTACTACAGAAATACCTTCTTTTTTAGCAATCATCTCAATCAAAGATCCTACTGCTCCAGGTGTTGGCATAATAGGGGCATCTGTCCAAGACATTAACTTTTTATATCCAGGTGCTTGTGCCATAACATGCTCCATGAAAAGATCATGAATCTTATCACGAGAAGGCTCAAGATTCTCCCTCTCAAGGACTGGTCTAATATTGTCAACAATATCTAAATCTGAAATCTCACCAAGAGTTGATTTGATAGAGTCTTGAGCTTTATTATTTCCAGCATATATAACAGGCAATTTATAATTTTGCCCTAAGCGAGGTCGTGGATTAGCTGCTGCTAAAATTTCAGCTAACTCCATTACATGAGTAGTTGTTCCGCCGTCAGTTCCACCGGATAATAATATCATATCAGGTCTTAGCTGTCTTATACGTGTAATCTTTTCATGTGGTAGCCTACCATCATTTGAAGCTAGAACATCCATTACGATTGATCCTGCGCCCAACGCAGCTCTCTCTGCACTCTCACCAGACATAGATTTTACTACACCAGCTACCATCATTTGCAATCCTCCGCCAGCTGAGCTTGTAGAAACATAAATATCTACACCTTTTTCTCCGTTATCTGGCGTGATGATTTGATCTCCATTTAAAATAGTTCTTCCGGAGAGCTCTTCAACTTCCATTACAGCATTTAATACTCCCTTAGTTACATCTTCAAAGGGGGCTTCCACCGTTGTAGGGGCTTCCCCTCTAAAAGTGAGCCTATAGCGGTCATCTTTCCATTCAATTAGAATAGCTTTTGTGGTTGTACTACCGCAGTCTGTTGCTAATATAGATTTGATTTTTTTACTCATAAATAATACGCAATAACATAAAACAATGTGACTGGAGTTGTCAATATTAAAGAGTCCAATCTATCCAACATGCCTCCATGACCCATTAATAGACGAGAAGAATCCTTTATATTTACTCTTCGCTTTAAAGATGACTCAAAAATATCTCCAAAAAATCCAACAATATTTAGTATAAAGATAAATACAAACTGATCTATGATTGTTAATGGAAATATAAATTTATCGAAGTAGAATATGAAAAAAACTGTACTGATTAATCCCCCAATTAAGCCAGCATATGTTTTGTTAGGACTAATTGATGGTGCAATTTTTTTACCACCAATCCATTTTCCAAATATATATGAAAAAGAATCATTTACAGAAACACCTGCAAATAATATCAGCGTAAAATAAGAACCTAGCAATCCGTCAATATCGCGTAATACTAACAAACAAAAAAGGCTTCCTAGAACATATACAAAACCAAACAATATCCACAAAAATGTATTATCGTTTTCAGATCTTAGCGCAAGAAATTCTTTATATGCAATTGCTGCAGCCAAAACTATAATTAAATTGAAGATCCAACCTCCATTTAATACTGCTAAGACAACGAGAGGAAATCCTGTTAATCCTATAGCTAATCTAGACTTTAAAGCGCTCATTACGCCAAACTAATCAAAGTTTAGAATTATACCAAAAGCTTAATTGTTTTTGGGAGTATTTGAACCGAGACTTTCTTGCTTTTTATTGTATCTCCGTCAACATTAAAATATGAATCTTTTAATGCATCAATCGAGAATGATTTTGCCTTACTCATATGAACGTATGGCAATTCAGTATGCTTGCCAGAATAAACCTCTTTAAAAACCTTAACTAACTGCAACCTACTCACATCATCTTTTACAATTACCATATCAATCATTTCGTCGTAAAAACCTCCTGATGGAGCTATTTTCATACCTTTACCCGTATGAACACTATTACACCCAACCATAAAAGCGCAGGAAATATTAGATATCTTTCCATCAATAGAAATTGATGCCTTAAAAAGAGTTTTTTCTATTAACTTTATAACAGAAGCTACATCATATCTAATTGTCCCAAGAAATCTTAATTTTTCTGCCAATACATTACCAAAAGAAAATATCCCCCATCCTATTATACTAATACTTAATCTTACTTCATTGTCAAAGATAGCTTTATTTACATCCATTAATCTAATATCATCGGATAAAGCTTTTTCTATAGCAATATTGTAGTCTAAATAGTCAATATCATGAACAACAGAATTTCCTGAACCGGTGGGGATAACTCCTATAGGGAAAAAAGAACATAAATCTGACTGATATAATCCATTAACTACTTCATTAACTGTTCCATCTCCTCCAAATATTAAGATGCGATCAAACTGATCTGATTGCAATTCTGACACAACTTTTCTTGCATGACCTGCGTATTTAGTTATTAATAATTTAGGAATAAAACCGTGATCTTTGATGATATTTTCAAGTTCATAATATACTTTAAGTGATTTCTTTAACCCACTAACAGGGTTAACGATACAGAGGATATTTTTCATTTGTGATATTTATTATCACCAAGTCTTATCACATCAATACGAACCTTAGTTGTCCCTTGATTTACAAAGTCTAATTTTCTAGCTGCTTTGTAAGACAAGTCAAGAATACGATTTTTAGCAAAAGGACCGCGATCATTAATGAAAAGTTTAATAGATTTTCCATTTTCTAGATTGGTTACCTTGACTTTTGTGCCCAATGGATATGTCTTGTGAGCTGCACTAACCTTATACATATTAAAAGTTTCTCCATTTGCTGTAAGCTTCTTGTGAAACTTTTTTCCATAATATGATGCAATACCAATTTGAGTTTTAGGGTGATTTTTTATGGCTTCAATTTGCTTACGACTCATTCCCTTAGAATTCACATAGTCACCATAAGCAATATTAGGACCACAACCGACGGCGAAACAAAGAATGAAAGTGAAAATAATATTAGTTTTCATCTGATAACTTACTATTAATTAGAGGAATCTGAAATGGATCTATTACTAATTGACTTGCCATCCCTACTAAGGTAGCACCTTTCTTTAAAGCTAGACTTACATCTTTGTAACAAGAAATACCTCCAGTAGCGATAATAGGTATATCATAATTAGATGATATCAATTCAACATTCTTTAATGTAGTATTAAGTAGGCCTATCCCACTCAAACCTCCTCCATCTTTAGAAAAAGTACTCTTATTTAATCCTACGGATGTTGCAGAGATATATTTCGTATTACCCAAATTGATAGCACACCTATCAATAGCAGCTAATGTTTCACAAATTTCAAACATACCCTTCTTACTACTATCCGGTGAAACTTTTACAATAATAACATTTGAACAAGAATTTCTCATTTTAGTCAATAAAGTTTTTAATCCTTCTTTATCGTCACTTAAGCATTTTCCGTCATCAGTATTGGGACAGCTTATATTTAACTCATAAAAGAACTGGTCAAATGATGATTGCACTACCTTAAAGTTTATCAGGTTGAATACATCTAAATATTCATCAATACTATTTCCTCCAATACTTATCCCTATAGGTCTATTAAATGATAAAAGTTTTGGATTTTCAAAGCTATTAACAAAATATTCAACTCCTTTTGTTGGTAGACCAAGCGAATTGATTAAACCATACCCTCCGTTATACTTTATTTCTTGTATTCTTGGCCTATTATTGCCGTCTGACGGTGTTTTTAAGACTGTTTTATATGTCATGCCACCTAAACCAACTAATTGCCACTGAGCAAGCGAACTTACGTCATCTTTAAAGGATGCCGCTATTATTGGGGATGGAAAACTTAAATCGTATAATTTTGTGTGGATATTTTTTGGAATCTTAAATTTGAAAAAATATTTAAGTGGAGTACTCATTATAATATGATTTAACAAATCTCCTAGAATGATTGCCCTTTCTAAATCTTTTGGCCAACTTGCAAAAACACTTATCACCGATCTGCGTATGATTTTAAATGTTAATGACAAAATTTTTGCTCTTACCTTATTGAACATCTAAACTCTCTAGTCTTTTTTGTGCCAACTCTCCTTGCTGAGAATTAGGATGCTTACTGACTAACCATTTATAATAAACGATTGCGCTATCTGCATTAGACAATTCGTAGTCATAATAATAACCTAAAAAGTATGCCGCAATATTTGAAGATTTTGTAGAAGAGTCTATGTCTAAAATACTTTTATATATTTTAAGAGATTCATTAGAATTCTTTGACCACATGCTTTCTGCTTTTAAAAGCATTTCTGATGGCTTATGAACTGAATTTAAATTCTGATCTTCAATAATAAATTTTGCAAAATCTGAATCAGGGTATGTATTCAAAATTCTTTCTCTATATACATTTTTCTTACTATCATTTTTAATGTTATATATAGAATAAAGTGCAAATGTTGCAGATGGAAAAACTGTTGATTCTTCAAAATTATTTACAATGTTTTCGAAATAATCGATTGAATCATTCAAATTGCCTAAATCAAAGGCTAATATCTCTCCCAACCTAAATAAAGTAAGAGACTTATCTGAATTGTCTTCTTTTTTCAATTTCTGATTTAGCTCAATTAAGCTAGCAACTGCATCGCGCTTATTTAAAATCAAAACTTTATGACTAGAGTTTGTTTTTTGTTTCATTGCTTCATTCATAAAAAAACTAGACTTTTCAAAATCTAAATTTGGACTTTTTAAGTACAATGTAGATAAAATATAGTATGCCTCAATAGCAATTTTTGTGTTAGGATAGTCTTGAGCAATCATATCTAAGCTTTCAATAGCAATTTGTATATTACTTTCATCTAATTCTATCTTAATTAATTCTAATCGTAAATCAGACTTTATTGATGAGAAGTCATCATTTAATAAAAGTTTTTTGATTCTACTCTTGGACTCTTCAATTTGACCTAACAAACGATATGTTTGAATAATTTTCAAGTTTGATTCACGTATTCTATTTATTGAAATGCTATTATTAAGAACTTTTTTATAACTGTCTATAGCTTGTTTATAGATTTTCTGTTGATAAGATAGTTCTGCAATTTGAAAATAAATTTGCTCTCTAGTGAGACGGTCATTACTTGTTTCTGCTCCTAAATTAAGAAAGTAAAATGCATTGTCAGAATCTGCATTTTCAAGATATATTTCACCTAAAACTAAGTAAATACGTGACTGCAATTCAACTGAATCCGTACTAGAAAGCAAGTCTTTTAGGTCATTAATTGCTGGTTGAGGCTTAAAATCCTTCCATTTACACAATGCTAGCCAGTATTTAGTTTCATCGATGAAAAAACCTTCATTTGATTCTTGCAATTCAAGAAAAACTTCCTTGGCGCTATCATACTCTCTTCGAAAAAAATGAGATTTACCTTTTAAAAGCATAGCATCTTTAACATAATCGCTATCACTATACTCTCTTAATACTTTATCAGATTTTTCAATAGCTTTACCATATTCTTGGGTTGCTTTTGCTGGTAATGAACTTCCAAGGCTCTGAATTCTTAGTTTTTCAGCATTACTATAGTGCTCTTCTGCGTTATAAAAAGTGTTAAAATAAGCGCATCCCTGTAAAAATACTAAAAGACATAAGTATTTTATGAATTTTGAATTAAATTCAGATATCATAATACAAATTTACAATGAAGCTTGAAGAATTACAGAACATAATTTCTAAAAAAATATCTGACGCGATCACAGTTGAGTCGATTGATGTCTATGATTATACTGCCCAGCACGAGAATCATGCAACTTTTGATGGAAACTTTCATCTTAGTATGACCTTAGTTAGTCCAGATTTTGAAGGAATGAGTTTGATAGAAAGACATAAATTAGTCTATAAAGCAGTTGATGAATATATGCATGTTGAGATTCATGCATTAACCATGAAAACCTTGACTCCTGAAGAGTATAAAAATACTCAACAATAAATGAATTCTTTATTAATTGTTTTAGGAAATCAGTTATTTGATAAAAAATTTCATCCAGACGATGTAACTAATATTTTTATGTGCGAAGATTTAACGCTTTGTACAAATGTTAAACACCACAAAAAGAAACTAGCCTTCTTTTTATCTACAATGAGAGAATACAAAGATGAAATGACTAAATCTGGCTATAATGTATCCTACTATGATTTCAATAACCTTTTTGAAAAATCTATTTCATTTAAGCTTTCAGAATGCATTAAAAGTATTAGACCTGAAAAAATTTATCTTTATGAGATTGAAGACAAGGATGTTGAATCTGTAATTTTAGACTTTCTTGATAGTCAATCTATCGACTATGAAATTCTTGATTCACCGATGTTTATGCATAGTAGATCATATTTTGAAAATTATCAACAAGGAAAACGAACGCTATTATTAGAAAATTTCTATAGAAAATCTCGAAAAGAATTTAATATTTTAATGGAAGATAATAAGCCAGTTGGCGGACAATGGAACTTCGATGAACTTAACAGGAAAAAGATACCAAAAGGTTTAGAAATTCCTGCAAAAAAAACCTTTAAAAGCGATCATTTAAAAACAGTTAATAAATTTGTTACTAAATCGTTTTCAGATCATCCCGGTGAAACTTCTGATGATTCTTGGATTCCAATTACTAGAAAAGATTCAATCAAATTTTTTCACGATTTTTTATCCATAAAATTTGAGTTGTTTGGTCCTTATGAAGATGCTATTTATCAAAATCATAACTTCTTATTTCATTCAGCAATAAGTCCTTTATTAAATATAGGATTACTAACACCTAATGATGTAATTGATGAAGCAATTAATTTTAGTAAAAAAAATAATACATCCATTAATTCTCTTGAGGGTTTTGTTCGTCAAATTATGGGTTGGAGAGAGTTTATTAGAGGCGTATATCAAACAAGAAGTCATAAACAGCTTGGTCACAATTTTTTTGACAATCAAAGGAAATTAACAGGTGATTGGTATCAAGGGACAACAGGCATAGATCCGCTTGATGATGCTATCAAACTAACTTCAGATTATGGATATACCCATCATATAAACAGATTAATGGTAATTTCAAATATCATGAACCTCTCAGGTATTCATCCAGATGAAATTTACAGATGGTTTCTTGAGATGTATATTGATGCATCAGAATGGGTTATGGTTCCAAATGTTTATGGTATGGGTACGTATGCGGATGGAGGTTTTTTTTCTACAAAACCATATATCTGCGGTTCAAGCTATATCATGCGAATGAGCAATTTTAAAAAAGGTCCATGGTGCGATATTGTTGATGGACTCTATTGGTCATTCATAAAGAACAATTTAGATTACTTTAAAACTAATCCAAGATTAGCTGTCATGCCTAGGGCACTTGAAAGATTAAAACCAGAGAGAACTCAACTTATTTTCAGTGCTGCAGATAGATTTATTGAAGAAAAAACAAATTAAACTGAAATAAATATACTTATTTTGAAAATGTCTTGTAAAGATGGACACAAATGATAGCTGCATTTACAAAGAGCAAACTCATACTTTCTTGCACAATTGCATAGAACATCCATGAGAAACAACCAAAACTATTTATGACCCTCATCTTCCAACCATCCCAGAAAAAAGAAAGAATAACAAGAGTGGAACCGATCCAACCAACTAACTCAATATTTTCAAACATCAATCGATATCGCTATAGTTTGGTACTGGTGGAATACCTAAAGAAATCTCAAATAAATCACTTTCAAGAGTTGCTGTTTCAGACGAAGGTGATTCGACAATACGTCCTATTTCCTGATTATCCTTACTAACAATCAGAGTCGGGACATATCGAATATCTCTACCTTCTTGCTCACCGCTAGGGCTGACTTTATCACGATCCAATGTAACAATTAAAACATTAGCCATATCGATACCCATCTCACTAAATATTTTCTCCATTCTAGGCACTTCTCTTCTACTATCTCCACACCAAGTACCAAGGAAAACTTCATAAGTGTATTGCCCTGGGTCGCTTATAGCATTAGTTAATTCGGTATCGACTTGATAAGCATCCCATTCTAATTGGTACCACTCACCAAAAGGATCTTGTTGCAATTCTTCTATTCCGATTGTGCCTAAGAGCATAGGTTTTCCTGTTTTAGGATCTTCAAACATCCCTTCCGGGATGTCTGAAGAAGTAAGATTAAATAAGCCAAAAGATATCGCTACAAGAATAAGTATGATAATATTTATTCTTTTAGACCACCGAGGCTCAATTTTAATAAAGGATTTATTCTTTGTCATTATAGTACTTAAATATTAGATAAGTACCTAGTATAGTGCAACATAAAGAAATTACAGAACCCTCAATACCGAAAGCTCCTCCAGAAATAATATCTGGTACATTTCCCGTATTTTCATGAGAAATCATTTTCCATGTGTCAACACCCATTCCACTGATTTCAAAGCCAAATAACCCTTGGAAAAAATTCCATCCAAAATGGAAAAATGTTGGTAGCCATAAGTTCTTAGTAAATGTATAGCTAATTCCGAGAATAAATCCTGCAGCAAATAGCTCAGTCATTGGAACCCATGTACTCCAAACGCTTGGGTTTGAAGAATGTACTAATGCAAAGAAGACCGAAGAACCAGCTAATGCAATCCATCTATTATCTGTTTCATCCATCATGTTTTTTAAAAGATATCCTCTAAAAACAATCTCTTCATTAAATGCAGCTACAAATAGCATCATGCTTACCATAAACACTTCAGCTTTAAATCCAACTGATCCTGTTACCGTAATAGCGCCTAAAACCCATAAAATAAGGAATATTCCTCCAATAAATAGTAAAGCACCTCCTAGTCCAGCTAACATCTCTTTACCGCGATTTTCAGTGGATAATCCAATATTCATCAATGGCTCTCTGTTTATAACTGCCATCATAAACCAAATTGCACCAAAACTTGATATAATTCCAAGGACTGACATCACTAGCATCATCGGTGATCCAAAGCTCATTCCCCCTAGACCTTCTGCAAACGCTTCCACAGCAGCAGGATCTTCCATATTAACTCCACTAGAAATCATTATTGCTACAACTCCAAAACCTTGTACGATTGCTTGAGCAAAAAACCATATTGGCATAAATAAAATTGCTCTAAGCCATCCGTTTTTAATTCTTGGTTCCATTTTTAACTCCTTTTTTGTTAATTAATAAAAATTACTTAATCGATTTTAAAAATTGACTCTAAGTCTTTGTCAAAAAAACGAACTATTTTTATTGTTAGCTTCAGTGAAGGGTCAAATCTACCCTTTTCAATAGAATTTATAGTTTGTCGACTAACACCTAAGTTTTCAGCAAGTTTTTGCTGACTAATTCTTTTTTCAGTTCTTAGCTTTTTAATATTATTTTTCATTATTCATAGAATTTTTTATAAAAATACATTTGACCAATTGCCGTTCCAATAATTGAGCATAAAAGATAATCCATAAATTGTGGTTGGTAATCAACGAAAATAGATAAATAACTTAAAAGTAGACCAAAAATAACAAAACCCATAAAACCTGACATTAATGAAAAATCATGAAATCTTTTATATAACTCATCTTGATTTTGATACAATTCAAAAGAGTATTTTATTGTAAATATTGCAGCAATCAATGCATTAGCTGGTAAAATATAGAAAAGATAAGGATGAAATATTTCTGACCACATTAAAAGGGATTGTTTATCCATAGAAAGACCTATAAAAAAACCACAAAGGATAGCTGATAACAAAACTTTTTTTGTAATATTTTTATCTTTTTTGCTTAATGAAGAATATTTAAACCATAATCCTTTATGTGTTATTTTAGTCATTATTTGTCCTTAATTTGCTTTAGCTTATTATTTAATGTAAAGTAAGCTTTACATATGAAAATGTCAAGCTAGCTTAACTTATGAGGTAAAAAATGAAAAAAACTTTAATTATTTTAATTTTATTAACTATTTATGGATGTAATCATTCTTTAGAATTGTCATCACAAGATATTGAAGAAAAATATAATATTTACATCAGCAAACTTTCCAATGAACAAATTCAAGAGAATTTAAATAGAGGGCTAAAGCCTATTGCTATTAAAGACAATATTGATGTACAAGGATTTGCAAATACTGCTGGTTCGTTAGCTCTTAAAGATAATTTTCCTTCAAATAATGCTTTTCTTATTCAACAGCTTATTGATAATGGATATTTTGTTATTGGGAAAACTAACTTATCTGAATGGGCAAACTTCCGTTCTTCCTCCTCAACAAGTGGTTGGTCAAGCATGGGTGGTCAAACAATAAATCCTTATGGATCAATGCGAACACCTTGTGGTTCAAGCTCCGGATCAGGAGTTGTAGTTGCAACCGGATTAATTGATGTAGCTATTGGAACAGAAACAAATGGATCTGTCAGCTGTCCTTCTTCCGTTAATGGTATTGTAGGAATTAAACCTACTGTTGGCCTTGTTAGTCGATCTGGAATTATTCCCATTTCACACACACAAGATACTGCAGGACCGATGGCTAGTTCAGTAAAAAAAGCTGCTGAAATACTAGAAATCATTGCAGGAAAAGATATAAATGATCCTGCTACGCTAAATATTCCTGAAAATTTTAATTTTGACTTTACATCTGATTTAAATAAAAAAACATTAATGGGAAAAAAATTTGGACTTCTTCCAACAGGATCAAGCGATGAAGATGGTAAAAAAGCGCTTCAAAAAATAAAAGAATTACTTGAAAATGCCGGTGCAATCGTCATGGATGTTGAAGATAAAAGAGAATATCCAGGAGAAGCAGAACTATTGGTTTTAATGTATGAATTCAAAGAAAACCTTGAAAAGTATTTAGCTACTTCCAATTCACCCTATAAAACACTTTCAGAGCTCATCAACTTCAATGATGCTAATAAAGAACAAGTTTTAAAACACTTTGATCAAAGTATTTTTATAGATAGCGATAAAACTAGCTCTCTTAAAAATGAATATCTTATTGCCCTAGAGCAAATAATAGATACCAGAAATGGTATTGATCAATTGCTTGAAGAAAACAATATTGATGCGCTTATTGGTTTATCATGGAGCCCTGCTTGGGCAATCAACCACGATGGTGGCGACGATGAAGCGATTGCAGAATATAAATTTTGGGTAAATGGTAGTTATGCAGCTATGGCGGGGTATCCCCATATTACTGTTCCTTTAGACTATGTTGATGGACTTCCTATTGGAATGTCATTTATTGGTACTGCATGGTCCGATAAACAATTAATTGAGTATGCTCACTCTTTTGAAGAGTTAAATAATTTTAATCCAAAACCAAAACTCTGATATGAATATTATTATTGAAAATATACTTATTGGCATAATCAGTTTTATGATTATTGGATTAATGTTTATTGTTTTAAGAGATTTAGGAAAAGCATTTATTCAAAAAGTTAAAAAATTATTTAAATAAGAAAATAGTAAGACAATTCTATTTTTTTAAGAGCGGAGAGAGAGGGATTCGAACCCTCGATACAGTTTCCCGTATAACACCTTAGCAGGGTGCCGCTTTCAACCACTCAGCCACCTCTCCAATATGCGGAATTTACATTAAGAATACTATGAACTCGATAAAAAAGATACTAGTCGATCTTTCAATATATCTAAACCTGAATTACTTACTGATGAAACATCGATATATTCCTCTGAAAAATTCTTCCAATTTTCTAAATTTTTTGCTTTATCTATTGTATCACGTTTTGTTCTCACTACCAATTTCGGCTTATCCATTAATGTTTTATTAAAACTAGATAGTTCATTTGATAGCTTGTCAAATATATCTTGTGGATTAGGTTCTAAAATATCAATTAAAAACAGCAAAATTCTATTTCGTTCTATATGTTTCAAAAACTGATGTCCCAACCCTTTACCTTTGCTAGCCCCTTCAATTAGTCCAGGAATATCAGCCATAACAAATGATTGATATTCTCCATATTTTACAATACCCAAGTGTGGTTGTAATGTTGTAAATGGATAGTCTGCAATCTTCGGCTTTGCAGTAGTCATCACAGATAATAAAGTAGATTTGCCAGCATTAGGCAAACCAACTAAACCTACATCTGCTAAAACCTTTAATTCTAACTCAACATGTAATTCTTCACCAGGAATTCCCTCTTGAGAAAATCTAGGTGTTTGCTGCACAGAAGATTTAAAGTTATAGTTACCTTTTCCTCCAATACCTCCTTTACAAATGATATAGTTTTCATTTTCTTTAATCATATCAAATACAACATTATTTGTATTTAAATCCTTAATAATGGTTCCACAAGGTACTTGAATGACTAGATCTTCTCCCGATTTCCCTGTTCGCTTATTAGCACCTCCAGATTTACCATTTTGAGCTTTATATAAACGACGATATCTAATGTCTTGAAGTGTATGGAGGTTTGGATTAGTTGCAAAGATAATATTGCCGCCTCTTCCTCCATTTCCACCACTAGGACCACCCTTATCAATGTATTTTTCTCGATGAAAGGCAACAATGCCTGGGCCGCCGTTTCCGGCTTGCAATTTTATTTTTGCATAATCGATAAACATAACAAGAACTTAGAAGTTGCTAATAATTTCGTCGCCAAACTCTGAACATTTCAATAAAGTAGCACCATGCATTAGACGTTCAAAGTCATATGTAACTCTCTTATTATAAATTGCCATTTCTAGTGCTCTATCTATGAGAACAGCTGCTTCTGTCCATCCTAAGTGATTTAACATCATTACAGCTGATAAAATCACTGAAGATGGATTTACCTTGTCTAGTCCAGCATATTTTGGGGCTGTTCCATGAGTTGCCTCGAAAATAGCATGACCAGATTTATAATTAATATTCGCTCCCGGAGAGATACCTATACCTCCTACAGCTGCTGCTGCAGAATCCGATAAATAGTCACCATTTAGATTCATAGTAGCTATCACATCGTACTCATCGGGTCTTAATAGAATTTGTTGAAGAAATGCATCTGCAATTACATCCTTAATGATAATCTTACCTTCTGACTCGGCTTTTGATTGAGCAGCATTAGCGGCATGGACATCTTTCTGCTCTTTAATTCTATCATATTCCATCCAAGTAAAAACTTTATCACTATAATGAGCTTCTGCGTGTTCGTAAGTCCATTTCTTAAAGAATCCTTCAGTGAATTTCATGATGTTTCCCTTGTGAACAATAGTAACTGATTTTCTATTATGTTCAATCGCATATTTTAGTGCGGAGTCAAATAATCTTATTGAGCCTTCTTTTGAAATAGGTTTGATTCCAATAGAACTTGATTCTGGGAATCTAATCTTATGGCCCTCCCCTAACTCATTTAATAAATCAATGACTTGCTTTGCTCCATCAGAACCGTTTGGAAACTCTATTCCACTATATACATCTTCTGTATTTTCTCTAAATAAAACAAAATCAACTCTGTAAGGATCTAAAATTGCCGCAGGAGCGCCTCGAAACCATCTTACCGGGCGAACACATGCATACAAGTCTAATTCTTTCCTCAATGTGACATTTAATGAGCGCATTCCACCACCTACAGGCGTTGTTAAAGGACCTTTAATACCTACATAGTGAGATTTAAGAATATCAAGCGTTTCGGATGGAAGCCATTCACCTGTTTTATCAAATGCTTTTTCTCCACATAGCACTTCTAGCCATTCAATCTTTCGAGATCCTTCATATGAATGCTCAACTGCTGCATCAATCACTTTTTGTGCAGCATTCCAAATATCTGGTC
>CENP01060330.1_pt1 | contig 48431 bp, 36 predicted proteins | sample 361281 | NCBI WGS metagenome assembly CENP01 (sample SAMEA2591122, study PRJEB7988) | marine metagenome | biome: marine biome (ENVO:00000447); feature: deep chlorophyll maximum layer (ENVO:xxxxxxxx); material: saline water (ENVO:00002010), including plankton (ENVO:xxxxxxxx) | depth 70 m
ATAAGATTTTTCCAAGGGGAAAGCATCTCTTGATAATTTTATCGTACACAAAGTTTTTCTTATAAATTCAATACCAACTGATTTAAATTCCTTACGTAAAACTCGATAATCAAAATTCACATTATGGGCTACAAAAATGGAATTTTTAGTAAAATCTTGTATTTCAATTGCAACATCAGAAAAAATTGGTTTATTCATCAACATTTTATTATTAAGTCTGGTTAATTTTTCAACAAAAGGTTGAATTTTTTTTATGGGATTAATTAGTTTATGAAGTATATCAACTTTATTGTTTTCACTAATCCTTAGAATTGCTATTTCAGTTATCTTTTCTTGATTAAACTTACCTCCTGTAGTTTCTATGTCAATTATTGAATACCTGATTTTAAATTCTTTTACCAAAAATTAAACTACCAACTCTTATCATATTACTGCCATGCTTAATAGCTATTTTATAGTCATTACTCATTCCCATTGACAGAATTTTCAAATTTGGAAAAGTAATTTTTAGTTCGTTAAAAATTTTTTTGCTCTTTTCGAATTCCTTAATAACTACATTCATGTTTTCAGTAAAGCTCCCTATAGTCATGATTCCTGCAACCTTAATATTTTTAAGCCCTAAAATATTTATGGAATTCAATATTGATTCAATTTCTATTTTTGAAAGACCAAACTTGGTAAACTCTTCAGAAATTTTTAATTGTAGTAGGCATTTAATTACTCGGTTATTTTTTTTTGCTTCTTTATTTAAAATTTTAACAGATTTTAGAGAATCAATTCCGTGAACTAATTCTACATATGGGGCCATATATTTTATTTTATTACTTTGTACGTGTCCAACCATATGCCATTTTATATCTTTTGGTAATTCTTCATGCTTTACAGTCATTTCTTGAATTTTATTTTCACCAAAAACTTTTTGGCCAGCATTATATGCTTCTAAAATCTCTTTTTTTGATTTAGTCTTAGAAACTGCAACTAACTCTATATCTTTATTAATAGAATCACGTATTTCTTTGATTTTTTTTTGAATCATTTTAAAAATCTTTTTGAAACAACTTCTGCTTTTTTGGAATTACTATAATTATAAAATCCCTCACCTGACTTTACTCCAAGATTACCCTTATTAACTAGATCAATCAATAACTTGTTTGGTTTATATTTTTCATTACATAGACCTGTGTGCATTATTTCTAGTATGGATTTACAAACATCCAATCCAATTAAATCTGCTAATTGTAATGGTCCCATTGGATGACCCATCCCTAATTTCATTATACCATCTATACTTTTTACATCAGAAACCCCAGAATCTAATGCTTCAATTGCTTCATTAATCATTGGTAATAAGATTCTATTTGATATAAAACCAGGGTAATCATTAGCTATCAAAGGAGTTTTATTAATTGATTTAGAATAATCAATAATCTTTTTAGTTACTTCTGCACTAGTATACCTTCCATTTATCACTTCGACTAACTTCATGATAGGAACTGGATTCATAAAATGCATACCAATAACTCTATGTTTTGTTGATAAATTTTCTGAAATTTTTGTAATTGAGATAGAAGATGTATTAGAAGCAAAGATGCAATCATCACTGCAATAATTTTCAAGTTTTTTGAAAAGAATTGCTTTAGTTTCATAATTCTCGCTAATAGCTTCAACAACTAAATCTGAAGAGGATATTTCTTCAAATTTATTTGAATAAATTAAATTTTTAGTTGTGTTTTGAATTTCTAATTCAGTTATTGATTCTTTGGCAAGCATCCTATTTAAGTTTTTATGAATTGTAGATCTTGCATTTTTAAGATTTTCCTGGTTAATGTCATAGAGCAGTACACGAAAATTATGTAAAGCAAATGTTTGAGCAATACCGTTACCCATTGTTCCGGCACCTATTACAGAAATTTTTGACATGATTAACTATTAAAATTTTTAATTATTTCATTGGCCACAGAAAGGGCTTTATGACCATCAGCTAAATCAACAACAGGTCTAGTATCATTTGTAATTGAATCAGCAAAGCTATTTAATTCATCAAGAATTGCATTGTTTTCTTTTATATTTGGCTTGCTAAAAAAAATGTTCTTTGTAGTTCCATCAGCTAAATCTAGTTTCATTAGTGGAATTTCATTAGAAACATTATCTATTTCAATTATTTCTGAACTTTTATTTAAAAAGTCAATGGAAATATATTTACCAGTTTGAAAAAACCTTGTTTTTCTCATATTTTTAATAGAAACTCTGCTTGCAGTTAAATTTGCTACACATCCGTTTTTAAATTCAATTCTTGCATTAGCTATATCTGGAGATGAACTAATTACAGAAACACCACTGGATGATATTTTTTTGATTTCAGAATCAACTGAGCTTAATATAATATCGATATCATGAATCATTAGATCAAGGACAACAGAAACATCTGTTCCTCTTGGATTAAACTGAGCCAATCTGTGAGATTCAATAAACATTGGATTACTTATTTTATTTTGAATTGCAGTAAATGCGGGATTAAATCTTTCAACATGTCCTACCTGTATTTTTAAGTTTCTTTTTTTATTTAGTTTTATAAGCGCTTTCGATTCATTTAAGCTATTGCATACTGGTTTTTCAATAAAAATATGAACATTTGATTCAATACATTTCTTAGCATATTCAAAATGAAAGGGAGTAGGGGTTACAATGCAAACAATATCAGATTTGCTAATTAAGTCATTGGAGTTATCAAAAAAATCACAAGCAAAGTCCTTAGAAACAAGCTTTGCAATATCCAAGTTTTTATCATAAACACCCGTTAGCTGATAACTTTTAGATTCTGAGAGTTGTTTTATATGAAATTTACCAAGATGACCACATCCAATAACTCCAGCATGTAACATACATTTTGTTTTTTTACAAATTTAAACTTTTGCTGTCAATATGTTTAAATTTTGCTTTAATTTGTTATGATGTTGGATTCATTTAAGCATAAAGGTTTAAGAAATTTACTTGTTGAAAAGCTAAGACTTAAGGGAATTAAAAATGAGGCTGTTTTGGATGCTATATCAAAAGTCCCAAGACACCTATTCATGGATTCTAGCTTCAGTGATCACGCATATCAAGATAAAGCTTTTCCAATTTCATCTGGTCAAACAATTTCCCAACCATACACAGTTGCTTTTCAAACTGAATTATTAAATGTCTCCTCAGGGGATAAAGTTTTAGAAATTGGAACGGGTAGTGGTTACCAGGCTGCTGTACTTTGTGAAATGGGAATTAGGGTATATACAATTGAAAGAATCAAGTCATTATTCTTAAAATCAAAATCATTTTTAGCATCAATTAATTATCATCCAAAAAGAATAATTTATGGTGATGGCTTTCAAGGATATGATGAAAAAGCACCGTATGATGCAATAATTGTTACTGCTGGTGCTAATGAAATTCCAAAAGATTTGGTAGCTCAAATTAAAAATGGTGGAGTAATGGTTATTCCCATTGGAAACTCTTCACAAAAAATGATTCAATATTTTAAAAAAAACACTGGCGAGTTTGAAATAAATGAGTTTGGTGATTTTAAGTTTGTACCAATGTTAAAGGATACTATTTAGAAAATTTATCTATTCTTTTTTTTATATCTTTTTCTTTTAAAGCTTGTCTCTTATCATATAATTTTTTCCCTGTAGCAGTACTAATTTCAATTTTGGCGTACCCCTTTTCATTAATAAAAAGTTTTGTTGGTACAATGGAATTTCCTTTTTGATCAACAGTTTTCTTTATTTTACGAAGTTCTTTCTTATTCAAAAGAAGTTTTCGTTCTCTCTTAGGATTGTAATGTTCACTGTTTGAAAATTCATACTTCTGAATATTCATATTGATGATAAACAGCTCATCTTTAATAAATTTGCAAAAGCTTTCCTTTATGGAAACTTTATTGTTTCTGATTGACTTAATTTCACTCCCAGAAAGTACTATTCCAGCAACATAATGATCGTGAAGATAATATTCAAATTTTGCTTTTTTGTTTACTATTCTAATTTTAGAACTCATTTAATAAAGAAAAAGTTTCTGTTAATTATTTTTTAATAAGTAGTTTTTTAATGTCTAAAAATTACAATTATATTCTTGATCAATTGTTTAATTTTGTTATTATCATAATTATTATACAAATATGCAAAAAGATAAGGAAATTTTTGATTTAATTGATGCTGAAAGGAAACGTCAAATTGAAGGAATTGAATTAATTGCATCTGAGAACTTCACTAGTGATCAGGTTATGCAGGCTACTGGTTCTATTTTAACAAATAAATATGCTGAAGGATACCCTGGTAAAAGATATTATGGAGGATGTCAAGTCGTTGACGAGATTGAATCCATAGCAATTGAACGTGCAAAGGAGTTATTTGGTGCCTGTTGGGCAAATGTACAGCCTCACTCTGGTAGTCAAGCAAATTCAGCTGTTTTTTTCGCTTGTTTAAAACCTGGTGATAAAATCATGGGTTTTGACCTTTCACATGGAGGTCATTTGACCCATGGATCTAGCGTAAATTTTTCAGGAAGATTATATAATCCAGTTTTTTATGGAGTTGAAAAGGAAACAGGATTATTAGATTATGATAAAATAGAAAAAATGGCAATTGAAGAAATGCCTCAAATGATTATTGCTGGTGCTTCCGCATATTCAAGAGATATTGATTTTAAAAGATTCAGGCAAATTGCTGATAAGGTTAATGCATTCCTTCTTGCAGACATTTCTCATCCCTCAGGATTGATAGCAAAAGGAGTTTTGAATGACCCAGTTCCTCACTGTCATATTGTAACAACTACAACTCATAAAACTCTGAGAGGTCCTAGAGGTGGTTTGATTTTAATGGGGAAAGATTTTGACAATCCTTTTGGTTTAAAGTTTAAAAGCGGGAAACTTAAAAAAATGTCCTCCCTTTTAGATTCTGCGATATTTCCAGGAAATCAGGGCGGTCCACTTGAGCATGTAATTGCAGCGAAGGCGGTTGCCTTTGAAGAAGCTCTTTCTGATGATTTTTTGAATTATATTGTACAAGTTAAGAAGAATTCCAGTGTGATGTCCAGAGAATTTATTAATAGAGGTTATAATATAATAACTGGTGGAACTGATAATCATTTAATGTTGATTGATCTAAGAAATAAGAATATAAACGGAAAAGAAGCTGAAGCTGTATTAGGTAAAGCTGAAATCACTGTAAATAAAAATATGGTTCCATTTGATGATAAGTCTCCTTTTGTAACATCAGGAATAAGAGTAGGTACTGCAGCTATTACTACACGAGGCTTGATCGAAAGTGATATGAAGTTGGTTGTTAGATTTATTGATGAAGCATTAAAAAATCATGAAAACTCAGAGAAATTAAATTCCTTATCTAAAGATGTAATTGACTTTATGAAGGGAAGACCTTTATTTAAAGCCTAATCATCAATTATTTGGTGTTGGTATGCTCCAAGATCAGGTACATCAGTTCTGTCAAAACCATTCAAATCAAAAGGGTAGAGGATTGCAAAGTTAACATCTCCTAATCCGATAACTTCTGAATCTTCATCTATTTCTAGATTATTTGCATATGGATCCACAAAGCTTGGATTTAAATTTAGATATAAGTTATTGTATTTGGGAGAGTCAAAATTTAAATTAGGATTATTTCCAAAAAAATTAGAGCTATCATAAAATTTGAATAATGTGTTGTGAACAACAAAGTCTAAGTCAGAATCTTCAATTTGCTCAACAAGAAATTCAATATTTTGATTTCCATAAATAATAGAATTGCTAAGCTGCATTTCAAAAAACTCATTAATATACCCATTGTTATCCAAATCAATATAATAGTCATTAAATAATAATGATGGAAATTGTCTTGCGCTAGATGTCCAATAATTAGTAATGGTGCAATGATTTAAGTTATACTTTCCACCAAAAATTCCTGCAAATGAAGACTGTCCAGATTTATTGATTACTAAGTTATTAGCATCTACTGAAGAAGCTCTGGATAAAATTCCAAAACTACTACTATTTAAAACTTTTACATTCTCTAAACTAAGTTGAGCTTCTTGATTAAATTGTCCGCCAGTAGTGTAAATTCCAATAGAAGCATTTTTAATAGTTGTGAAATTAAATTTATTATTTAAACTGCCATCCATTAACCAAATTAACCCCCATTGACCAGGAATGTCTTCAAAATATGGTTCAAGACGATCGCCTTGAATAATTACTTCATTTTCTAAAGAATCAATATTATTGCTCAATTCACCATTTACTTGAATCGACCCTCCACTACTAACAATAAGTCCAGAGTTTCTGTGAAAATGTATTCTTGTCCCTTTTTCTACAGTAAGAATTTGATTGGGGCCAATAGCTGCATACCCATAAATCACATAAGGTTTATTATTATTTAGCTGTAACTCGTCATTTTCTAGGTATCTTCCCCTAATTTCTGATTCTTCATTAATACCATCTCCATCTAAATCAATTGAAAGTGTTTCATAAAAATATTCGCCATTATTTTCAAATCTTTCAGGATAGATAAAAACAGCATCTTTTACAAGTGTAATTAATTCAACTTCTTGTGAATTATTGTTACTAAAAAATTCAATTTGATCTCCGTATATGAATGAATCATCTGTTGAATTTATATTTTCAATATTTATTGTAGTTTCAATAAAAATGTAAAGACTATCATTGGCTAATAATTCAATATTTTCAAATATTTTTCCTTCTGCGCCATTATTTTGATCATAAATTCCATCCACATTTAGTCTGTATAATGATTCTAAACCTTTTTTTAATTTTATTTCAGGAATTATAATATTATTAGATGAATTATTGTAAACTTTTAAATTATAGGTGCTCGAACCAATATTAGAAAAAACTGTATCAAGATAAATGGTGTCTTTTGAAAAAGAAAGTTGCGATTCATTTATGATAAATGAAATTTCTTTATCGCATGAATGCCATAAGATTAAGCATAGAAATAAACAAAAAAATGATTTTATATAATTATTCATTATTTTAAGATTTTAATTTCAAAAACTTTGTCCCACATCTTTCCAGTAACAAAAAAAGATTTTCTTTTAGGGTGGTAAGCAATTCCGTTAATAACATCCAGCTTATCATGTTGTGTTACCTTTTCCCTTAAATTAGATAAATTAATAACACCATCAATTGCACCGTTTTTAGGATTTATGATTGCAATCCCATCAAATAGGTATCTATTTGCATAAATTTTTCCTTCTGCCCACTCAAGTTCATTTAAGCCGACAACTTTATTTTTATTAGTATATATTTCAATATAATTTTCTTCGTTATAATTATTATTTGGATCTAAAATCCAAATTTTTTCAGTTCCGTCACTCTTGTAAAGTTTTATGCCGTCATTACATATACCCCATCCTTCTTTACTATTATTATAACTAAAGGAAGAAATTTTTTTAAATGTTTTAAGATCATAAATAAGTCCAATTTTTTCTTTCCAGGTTAATTGGATTATTTTATTATTTAAGATTGTTAATCCCTCTGCAAATTGGTTTGATGGTAATGAAATCTCATTTAAATATTGACCATTTTTGTAATCAACTTTAATTAATTTAGACATTCCATATTGACCAAGACTTTCATAGAGAGTATCATTAAAAAACTCAAAACCTTGAGTATAGTTATTTTTACTTCTGCTAAATTCATTTAAGATTTTATAATCAAATATTTCAGGGACTTTACTGCTAAGAATAGTGAATTTTATTTTTTCGTGTTTATGCTTATCTATAAATAATTCCTTTTTACCTAAGGTTAAATTCTCTAGTATAAAGTAATATTTACTTGATTCAGAAATATCTTTTTTTACAGGACTAATCGAGATCAATTTCATATTAGTCTTGATTTTAAATGTCAAACCTTTATCGATATTAACCTGAAGTATAAGGGTGTCATTATTTTTTAATTGACCATTTAAAATATTTGATTTAACAGATATTTTTTGATTACTTATATTATTATCACAAGAAAATTGTGTAATTAAAAATAATATTAATGTATAAATATAAAATCTCAATTTATTTTTTTTCAAATTTAAGCTATATTTTTTAACCTTTTACACTCATGATGGTTTCTAATAATAATGTATATTTGCTTTGGCAAGTCCTACACAACTAGCTCCTGATAAATCCTCCAGGGTGGGAACACAGCAAAGGTATTCGGTTGTAGCAGTGTGATGTAGATAGCTTGCCATTTTTTTTATGATGAAAAAAGTAGTTTTAGTAACGGGCGCTTCTTCTGGGATAGGTTTGTCAATTGCAAATTGTCTTCATTATCAAAAAAAATATATTGTTTATGGTACATCTAGAAAAACTAATAATAGGTCCGATTTTTCTTTTAATTTAATTGATCTAGATGTTACAAATAAATCATCAATTCAAAGGTGTATTTCTGAGATACTTAAAAAGGAGTCTAAAATTGATATTTTAATTAATAATGCAGGTGTAGGTATTACAGGTCCATTAGAAGAAATACCAACAAGTGAAATCGACAAACATTTTCAAACAAATGTTATTGGTCCAATATTATTGGTAAAGGGGGTTTTACCGTCAATGAGATCTAGTAAAAATGGGGTTATTATTAATATAACTTCAGTTGCTGGGCAAATTGCAACACCATTTCGATCTATTTACAGTGGAGGTAAAGCTGCTCTTGAGATTATATCTGAAACCTTAGCAATGGAGGTAAGAAGTTTTGGAATTGATGTAATATCAATTGCACCTGGAGATTTTAAGACAAATATTTCAAAAAGAAGATTTCATTCTCCAGTTAAAAATAAATCAGCTTATAAATCATATGCTAAATCACTTAAAAAAATGAATTTAGGAGTTCATAAAGGCTCAGATCCGGAAAAAATCGCCAAATTAGTTAGTAGTATTTTGCTAAAAAGAAAACCAAGACTAAGATATAAAGTAGGTTCATTTATTGAAAAAAATGGAATAATTTTAAAAAGGATTTTACCTCAAAGAATTTATGAAAAGTTAATTCTTAGGCTTTTTAGTTAAAATCTCCTCTTTTTTCTTCTTTTATTTATTGTAAATTCGCAAAAAATAATTTACATGAAATTTTTTATTGATACAGCTAATTTAAATCAGATTAAAGAAGCGCAAGATTTAGGTGTTTTAGACGGCGTTACTACAAATCCATCTTTAATGGCAAAAGAGGGAATCACAGGAAAAGAAAACATTTTGAACCATTATTATAATATTTGTAAAATTGTTGACGGAGATGTTTCTGCTGAGGTAATTGCTACTGATTTTGAAAAAATGATAATTGAAGGTGAAGAGCTTGCTTCAATAAACACTCAAATAGTTATTAAATTACCAATGACAAATGATGGTATAAAAGCTGCAAAATATTTTTCAAATAAGAGGACTAAGACCAATGTTACACTTGTTTTCTCTGCTGGTCAAGCTTTACTTGCTGCAAAAGCTGGCGCTACTTATGTGTCCCCTTTTTTAGGAAGATTAGATGATATTTCAACTGATGGGTTGAATTTAATTTCTGAAATTAGAGAAATATATGACAATTATAATTTTGAGACTCAAATTCTTGCTGCATCTATTAGACATACAATGCATATTATTGATTGTGCTAAAATTGGAGCTGATGTTATAACATCCCCGTTAAGTTCAATATCTGGACTACTAAAGCACCCACTAACGGATATTGGTTTAGAAAAGTTTTTAAGTGATTATAAAAAAGGAAATAAATAAAATATGTTATCAGTTTCTAATTTATCTATTCAATTTGGTAAGAGGGTTCTTTTTGATAATGTTAATACAACCTTCAATAATGGAAATTGTTATGGTATAATTGGAGCTAATGGGGCAGGGAAATCAACATTTCTTAAAATGCTCAGCGGTAAATTAGATCCTACATCCGGAAGTGTTTTTTTAGAACCTGGTAAAAGAATGTCAGTTCTTGAACAAGATCATAGGATTTTTGACAATAATTCTGTAATTGAAACAGTAATTATGGGTAACATGGATCTTTTTAAAATAAAAAAGGAAATTGATAGTCTTTATGAAAATTATTCTGATGAAAATGCTGATAAAATTGGTTCTTTACAGGTTAAATACGAAGAAATGGACGGATGGAATGCAGAAAGTAATGCAGCTTCATTATTGTCTAACCTTGGAATAAAGGAAGATATGCACTATACTAAAATGGTTGATATTGATCCTAAAATCAAGGTAAGGATTTTATTAGCTAAATCTTTATTTGGTAATCCTGATGTTTTAATTATGGATGAACCAACTAATGATCTAGATTATGAAACAATTTCCTGGCTGGAAGAGTATTTAGCAAATTTTGATAATTGTATAATTGTTGTTTCACACGATAGACATTTTTTGGATTCTGTTTGTACGCATATTTCTGATATTGATTTTGGGAAAATCAATCATTATTCAGGTAATTATACTTTTTGGTATGAATCATCTCAATTAGCCGCTAGACAAAGGGCTCAGCAGAATAAAAAAGCCGAGGAGAAGAAGAAAGAATTAGAAGAGTTTATTGCAAGATTTAGCGCAAATGTTGCAAAAAGTAAGCAAGCTACAAGCAGAAAAAAAATGATAGATAAACTTAATATACATCAAATTAAACCCTCTAGTAGAAGGTATCCTGCTATTATTTTTGAAAGAGAGCGTGAAGCTGGAGATCAAATTTTAAATGTTGAAAATCTTTCTAATTCTGTTGAAAATGAAGTTTTATTTAAAAATATTGATCTAAACCTTTCAAAAGGTGATAAAGTTTTGGTTTTTTCAAGAGACTCAAGAGCTACAACAAATTTTTTTCAAATAATTAGTAATTGTTTAGAACCTGATTCAGGTTCTTTTAATTGGGGAATTACTACATCACAGTCATATCTTCCATTAGATAATAGTGAGTTTTTTAATAAAGATATCAATCTAGTTGAATGGTTAAGAGAATATGCAAATACTGAAGAGGAAAGAGAGGAAGTTTATTTGAGGGGGTTTCTAGGTAAAATGATTTTTTCAGGAGATGAAGCCTTAAAAAAATGTAATGTTTTGTCTGGAGGAGAAAAAGTGAGGTGTATGATTTCGAAAATGATGATGAAAAAAGGTAATGTTTTAATTTTGGATGAACCTACAAATCATTTAGATCTTGAAAGTATTACTGCTTTTAATAATTCACTCAAAAATTTTAAGGGTACCATACTACTTTCAACACATGACCATGAATTTGCGCAAACTATCGCTAATAGGATTATTGAACTAGGTCCGTCTGGGATTATCGATCGATATATGTCATTTGAAGAATATATGAAAGATTCAAAGATCAAGCAATTAAGGGAGTCAATGCTTGAAATTACCTAAGTTTAGCTTCGAAGTTTTTTTCTAGGTTATCAATAATTTTTTTTACAAGTAAATCTATTTCTTTAACAGATAAAGTTTTAGTATCATCGGAAATTTTAAAGCTAATTCCATAGCTCTTTTTTCCATTCTGAAGATTCTTGCCTTTATAGACATCAAATAATGCTACTTTTTTTATTAAACTTTGATTAACATTTATTATTGATTCCCTAATATTTCTGAATTTAATATTTTCATCAACCAATATTGAAATATCTCTTGAAACGGTAGGAAATTTTGAAACTTTTTTAAATATTTTAGCTTTAGTTTTAATGTGTTTTTCAATATTATCAAAATCTAATTCAGCGTAAAATACTTCATTTTCAATTCCAATAAAACTCCTTTGTAAGGAGGAAATAAGACCATATTTGAAAATTATGTCCTCACCGATTGAAATTGATTCTGCATAATCATAATAGTCGTTAGAGAATTCATTATAAATTATATTTTCAAGACCAATTATGTTTATAATAGATTGAACAATTCCTTTTGTGTAGTAAAAATCAGTTGATCCATTATCACTATTCCATGATAATCCTAAATTTTTATTCCCACAAACGTATATTCCAATTACACTTTTTTCTGAATACTTTGATTTTTCATTTCTAGTATAAACTTTTCCAAATTCAAATAGTTTTAAATTATTATTTTGTCTGTTGATATTATGATTAATGACAGTAAGACCCGAGAATATCATTGAAGTTCTAAGATTAGATAAATCACTACTTTGTGAGTTTAAAATTTTTACTGATTTAGAGTTTTTATTATTGAAACGTTCTGGAGCTAAAGAATTAGTTATAATCTCATAAAACCCTAATGAAACTAGATGGTTCGATATGATATTTACTAATTTACTTTTGATGTTTTTCTTTTCAAGAATTAGAGATTGATTCAATTTTATTGATGATTTTACATTATTGTATCCATAAACTCTTAGGATTTCTTCAATAACATCAGCTTCTCTTTTTACATCATTTCTATAAGCTGGAATGGATAGTCCTAAATTGGATTCTGTTATGCTGCTTATTTTTATATCAAGGGAACTAATTATATTTTTTATAGATTCTTTTTCAATCTTTTGTCCTACAATTCTTTCAATTTTTTCAAACCCCAGTATTATTTGAGTATCTTCAATTTTTTTTGGATATAAGTCTATAAGATCACTTGAAATAATAGAATCAGGGCAAATTTCCTTAATTAAAAGAACAGCTCTTTTAAGGGCATACTTTGTTGTATTGGGGTCTATTCCACGCTCAAATCTGTATGAAGAATCAGTAGATAGATTATGGTGTTTGGCACTTTTCCTCAATGAGATAGGATCAAAAAAAGCACTTTCCAAAAAAATTGTATTTGTCTTATCTGAAATACCTGAATTTAAACCTCCAAAGATTCCCGCAAGACACATTGGTTCTTTTGAATTACAAATAAGAAGATCATCAGTTGTAATAGTTCTTTCGATTTCATCTAAAGTTTTAAATTTTATTTTTTTTGAGTTTCTTTTTATTATTACTCTATTCCCTTCAATTTTATCATAGTCAAATGCATGAAGAGGTTGACCAACGTCCAACATAACATAATTGGTAATATCTACAATATTGTTTATTGGATTTATACCAATTGAAGTTAATTTATTTTTTAGCCAACTAGGGGATTCAGAAACAATAATATTTTCCAATACAATACCACAATATCTTTTAGCTAAATCTTCATCTTCTACATCGATCTTAATTTTTTTTGTTCTTTTTTCTACATGAAAATTGCTTACGGATGGAGTTTTAAGATCTAAATTAAATTCATTATGAATTAATCTAGCTCTTAAATCTCGTGCAACACCAAGATGACTCATTGCATCAGCTCTGTTAGGAGTTAATCCAATTTCAAATATCCAATCATTGTAAATTTCGTAAATGGAGTTGAGTTTAGTTCCTGCTTTTATTTTTTCATCTAGAATCATGATACCACTACTAGAAGGACCAAGATTAAGTTCATCCTCCCCGCAGATCATTCCATTACTTAGCTCACCTCTAATTTTAGCTTTTTTGATTTTTAATTTTTCATCATTTGGGTAAAGAGTAGTTCCATTGGTAGCTACAGCAACTGTAAGTTTATTTTTAACATTTGGTGCTCCACAAATGATTTGTAGCTCATCTTTTTCACCTATATCTACAGTTGTGATCTTAAGTCTATCCGCATTAGGATGTTGTTTTAGGGAAGTTATTTTCCCAACCACAACTCCTTTCAAAGACCCAGGAATAGATTCGTATTTAGAAACCCCTTCAACTTCAAGACCTAGATCAGTAAGAATTTCTGATACAGAGTTATGATCAAGATCAAAATCCAGGTATTCTTTAAGCCAATTATAGGAAATTTTCATTGCTTATTTTTGGAATTCATAACAAATATAATAACTAAACCAAAAGTCTTAGTAAATCAAAAAATTTTTTAATAACAATAATTTTTTTGATATTACATATATGAATAGATATATGCCGTTTTTATTAGCAATTATTTTTTCTTGTAGCGAAAATAAAGAATCAAACACAAAGTATATTGGCTATTTAGTGTCAAATGACTCTATAAGTATTCCATTTAATTTTGAGTATCAAAAAACTGGAATTACAATTTATAATGCAGAGGAATCAGTTTTTTTAGGTATTAATAATACTTTTAAAGACTCTCTTAGATTGCAATCTCCATTCTTTGAGGATTATATAAATTTCAAAAAAAATGGGGATTCAATGAATGGTAATTTATTTAATCAAAGTTTATCAAGAAAAATTCCTTTTTATGCTGTTCCTGGTTTAGATAGATTTGAAAATAAATTTTTGTCTGAAAATATAGATATAAACGGAAAATGGCGTATCATTTTTAATTTTTCAAAAAGTAATAGTTATGAGGGAGAATTAATCGTTAATCAATCTAATTCAGATATTTTTTCTACCACAAGAACTGAGACAGGTGATTACGGATATATGCAAGGAAAGATGAATTATAATGAATTAAGTATTTCAAACTTTAACGGAAGTAGAGCCTATCTGATTAAAGGTAAATTAAATAATGATACTATACGGGGTGATTTCTACAGAGGGAATTATGGGTATAGCGATTTTATCGCCTTTAAAGACGATGATTTCAAACTTTCAGATCCTTATGGAATGACTAGCTTAAGGAAAGGATACGAATCATTTGACTTTAAATTTGAGGATATAAATGGAGAAATTATTTCAAGTAATGATAAAAAATTTGAAGATAAGTTGATCTTGGTGCAAATAATGGGTTCATGGTGTCCAAATTGTATCGATGAATCTAAATATTTATCAGAGCTTAATAGGAAATATAAAGATATTTCTATTGTCTCAATTGCATTTGAGTATACAAAAGAGAAAAATCAAGCAATTAATAACTTAAGAAAAATAAAAAAGAACTTGAATATTAATTATGATATATTATTGGGTGGTTATGGAAGCACTGACAAAAAATTAATTCTAGAAAAGTTAAATCCTTTGGAAAGGCTAATTTCCTATCCGACACTAATTGTGATGGATAAAAATAAAATTGTTAGAAAAATTCATACAGGCTTTAACGGTCCAGCAACTGGTGATGAATATGTAAAATTTAAATATAATTTTGAAGAATTCTTAAAGTTTCTTATTTCTGAATAGATGCTAGCTTATATATTCCCAAATTTCTTTTTTATCAAAAATATTTTTTAGGTTTTTTGAAATAATGTAGTTTTCTTTGTTTTGTAGGTTAGGGTCTTTTTTGAGAATATTACTCACTAATAATCTAACTTTTATAATTAATTCATTATCCTTAATTAGATTTGTTATTTTAAATGGAATTTCACCGCTTTGCTGAGTTCCCATTAAATTACCTGGCCCTCTGATTTCTAAATCCTTTTCAGCTATTATAAATCCATCATTGGTTGAAACCATTGTTTCCATTCTCATGATACTTTCTTTTGTTTTCTTATGACCGGTAAGCAGGAAACAAAAACTTTTATCACTGCCTCTTCCAACTCTTCCTCTAAGTTGGTGAAGCTGAGATAAACCAAACCTTTCAGCGCTTTCAATAACCATTACTGTTGCATTTGGTACATCAACACCAACTTCTATAACAGTAGTTGAAACTAAAATTTGAGTTTTATTTTCTATAAAACGTTTCATTTCATTTTCTTTTTCATCATTTTTCATTTTACCATGTACAATTGAAATATGATACTCAGGCATTGGAAAATCTCTAGAAAACGACTCATAACCATCTAATAAGTCTTTAAAATCAAGTTTTTCACTTTCCTTAATCAAAGGATAAACTATATAGGCTTGTTTACCTTTATGAATTTGATTTTTTATAAATCTTATTAGTTTTAATCTATCTCTATCAGTTTGGTGAAAAGTTTCAATATATTTTCTTCCAGGGGGAAGCTCATCAATAATTGACATATCAAGATCTCCATATACTGACATTGCAAGAGTTCTTGGTATAGGGGTTGCAGTCATAATTAAAACATGGGGTGGGAATTTATTTTTTAACCAAAGTTTACTTCTTTGAGCTACTCCAAATTTATGTTGCTCGTCTATAATTGCTAAGCCTAAATTATTAAACTGAACGCCATCATAAATTAATGCATGTGTACCAATTATTAAGTCAATTTTACCATCTTTGAGATCATTTATTATTTCTTTTTTGATTGAAGCTTTACTTGATCCTGATATTATTTTAATATTAATATTTAATAGTTTACATATTTCGTTAAATTTATTATAGTGCTGGTATGACAAAATTTCAGTAGGAGTCATTATACATACTTGAAACCCATTCCCAATTGCAATTAAGGCACTCATAAATGCTACAATTGTTTTCCCTGAACCAACATCACCTTGCAATAATCTATTCATCTGCGCACCATCTCCAAGATCTTTTCTAATTTCTTTGATTACTCTTTTTTGTGCATTTGTTAGATCAAAATCAAGAATAGACTTATAAAATTCATCAAAATACTTTCCAATTGATTTGAAGCTGTATCCTTTAATTTTTTCTTTTCTAATAAGATTTTTTTTAATTAATCTTATCTGTAGATAAAATATTTCTTCAAATTTTAATCTTAAAATAGATTGATTTAGGTTATACGAGGATTGAGGATTATGAATACATATATAAGCAGAACTTCTATCTAATAATTTAAATTTTTTTATTATATATTCAGGTAGATTTTCATGTATTTTTTTATTTATTAAAATTAAGAGTTCATTAATTAAGTTTCGCATTGTCCTATTGGTAACACCTCTTTTAATTAATATTTCTGTTGAAGGATAGATTCCAATTAACTTAGATTTTTTTTTAAGATTTTCTCCTTTATATATTTCTAGATCAGGATGTGGTATTGATCTAATACCATTATATATGTTAAGTTTTCCAAAAACTATATAAGTTTGATTAATTTTGATCGTATCAATTAGCCATTTGTTGATTTTAAACCACACCAAATCAATTGTTCCAGTATTATCAGAAAGAGAGGCAACTAACCTTTTTTTTCTGCCAATTCCAACTTCTTTCAAATTTGTTATTTTCCCTATTATCTGGACTTCGGTAAGTAAGCTGTCAACAGATGAAATTTTATGAAATTTTGTTCTATCCACATACCTGTATGGGAATGTATATAATAAATCCTTGTAGGTAAATATTTTTAGCTGATCTTTAAGTAATTTTGCCCTATTAGGCCCAACGCCTTTTAGAAATTCAATTGGTGTATTAAATATATCAATATTCATCTAACTAAATTTAATATTTTTTACTCATGAATTTGAATAAATTTTGTTTATAACTAAATAATCAATGTTTAATATTTATACATAACAATTTTTAATTTAATATTTAATTTTATTCCCTTGAAACATTTCTTAGAAAATTTAAACACTTCGCAATTAGAGGCAACTTTGCAGATGAATGGCCCTATGATTGTGATTGCTGGAGCAGGTTCTGGAAAAACAAGGGTTTTAACTTATAAAATAGCTTATCTTATTACCCAGGATGTGGATCCCTTTAATATTTTGTCCCTAACCTTTACAAATAAGGCTGCTAAAGAAATGAAGGAAAGAATAACGAAAATTGTTGGTGATGAGGCCAAAAATTTATGGATGGGAACTTTCCACTCGGTATTCGCTAAAATATTGAGAATTGAAGCACATAAAATTGGATTTACAGCAAATTTTACTATTTATGATTCTGATGATTCACAAAAGTTAGTTAACAGAATAATCAAAGAACTTAATCTAGACAAAGACATTTATAAACATAAATTAGTTTTTTCAAGAATATCTTCAATGAAAAATAATTTTATTTCTGATATAGATTATAAAAAAAACGACGAGTTACTATTTTCAGATAAAATTTCCAATCAACCTAAGTTCCACATAATTTATTCAGAGTATGTTAATAGATGTTTTAAAGCTGGAGTAATGGATTTTGATGACCTACTATTAAAAACAAATGAACTTCTTACAAATTACCCTGAAACCCTTAATAAGTACCAAAATATATTTAAATATATTTTAGTTGATGAGTATCAAGATACTAATCATTCTCAATATTTAATTGTAAAAGCTCTTTCAGATAAATTTCAAAATATCTGTGTTGTAGGCGATGACGCTCAAAGCATATATAGTTTCAGAGGAGCAAATATTAATAATATTCTGAACTTTCAAAATGATTTTCAGGATTCTAAAATATTTAGGTTAGAACAAAATTACAGATCGACTAAGAACATTGTAAATGCCGCAAATAGCTTAATTAAAAATAATCAAAATAGACTTGAAAAAAATATATGGACTGATAATGAAAGTGGTGAAAAAATTAGTGTAAATAGATTACTAACGGATGGAGAGGAAGGAAGATTTGTTGCAAGCTCTATTTTTGAGGCAAAAATGCAATATCAATTAAAAAATAATGATTTTGCAATTCTTTACAGGACTAATGCTCAATCAAGGTCATTTGAGGATGCATTAAGAAAAAAGAATATCTCATATCGTGTTTTTGGTGGGCTTTCATTTTATCAAAGAAAAGAAATTAAAGATGTTTTAGCTTATTTAAAGCTTGTTGTTAATGTTAATGATGAAGAAGCATTAAAAAGAATTATAAACTTTCCTCCAAGAGGCTTAGGACAAACCACGTTAAACAAGATTTCAATACAATCAAACAAATTGAATGTTTCAGATTATAAGTTTATTAAAGATTTTTCTAAGGATTCAGAAATATTTAATAATTCAACTAAAAATAAACTCTCTGAATTTATAGTAATGATAGAAAGCTTGAAAATAAAAAATAAAGTGACAAATGTATTTGAAATGACGAAAGAGGTTTTAAAAAAATGCGGATTATACAAATACTTTAATGATGATGAATCAATTGACGGGATAAATAGAATTCAAAATATTGAAGAATTATTAAACGGGATTAAAGATTTTATTGAAAATGATATTTCAGAAGAAAAAACCGTTTCTGCATTTTTACAAAGTATTGCACTAATAACAGATCAAGATAATGAAGATCAAGACTCAAATAAAGTTCAACTCATGACAGTTCATTTAGCAAAAGGACTTGAGTTTCCTTATGTATTTATTGTTGGTATGGAAGAAAATTTATTTCCAAGTGCAATGAATTTAAACTCTAGAAATGAACTTGAAGAGGAAAGAAGGCTATTTTATGTTGCTTTAACCAGAGCTGAGAAGAAAGTTTTTTTATCATACGTTTTATCAAGATATCGATGGGGTAAGCTGATTGATTCAGAAAAAAGTAGATTTATTGATGAAATTGATAGTCAGTACAGAAGCGAAAAAATGATGCAAAAGCAATCTTTTACTAATGAAAGAGATGAATATTCTTACAATAAGGTTGGAATAAGATTTAAAGTACCTGAAAAAAAGCCTCCTAAAAACTTTGTAAAGGTTAAACGCAGTGCTACTAAAAGTAATTTATTTGATAATAGAATAATAAAGGGGAATATTGTTTTTCATGAAAGGTTCAAAAGGGGAGTAGTAGTTTCAATTGAGGGAGTTGGTGATGATAAAAAGGCTGAGATAAGGTTTGATAAATTTGGGAACAAAAAATTATTACTTAGGTTTTCGAAGCTAAAGATTATTTCATAAAAAAAATCCCACTTTGGTGGGATTTTTAGATAGTTAAAGATTTTAATTAATTAGAAAGACTTTGCATTTCTTTCTCAATCATATCATAAAATTGATCAATTTTAGGCATAATTATAATCCTAGTACGTCTATTTATTGATCTGTTTTCAGCTGTATCATTTTCTACCAGAGGGTCAAAATAACTTCTACCAGCAGCTATTAATCTGCTAGGATTAACATCCAAGTCTTTCAGAACGCGAACGATTGATGTAGCTCTTTTTACACTTAAATCCCAATTATCTAATAATTCACCTCCAGCTTTATAGGTTAAATTATCTGTATGGCCTTCTACCATACATTCAAAATCAGGTTTACCATTAACTACTGTTGCAACTTTGCCTAATATTTCTTTAGCTCTGTCAGAAACCTGATAGCTACCAGATTTGAATAATAATTTGTCAGATAGGGAAATAAAAACAACAGCTTTATCAACATTAACCTCAATATCAGGATCATTGATACCGATTTCCTTTTTTAAGCTTGTAACAATTGCAAAAGTAACACTGTCTTTTCTATTGAGAGCATCTTGAATCCTAGTAATTTTAAGATCTTTTTCTTTAATGCTTTCTAGTGTTTTTTCTAAATTTTCAGCACCCTTTGCTGTAAGCTCTAAATAATCTTGACTTTGAACAAATAATTGGTCATTTCTCCTTTTCAAGTCTGATAATTGTTCCTTGTATGCCTCAGAAAGCGCTTCGGCAGTCGACTTTTCTTCCAGACATGAATTAAGTTTAACTGTAGCTGTATTTAATAAATCTTGAGTTTTCTTGTGTCTGTTTTCAAGTGAAGTGTATTCTTTTTTACTTACACATGAAGACAATACAAATAGAGTTATTAAGCTTAAAAAAAATTTTTTTTTCATTTTGAAATATTTGTTGTTAATTATTTAATATAAAATTAGCAAAAAAGGAAACTTTATACAGATAAATTTTTAGCTTTTGTGAAATAGATATTCACAAATAATAGATCTAGTTTTATAATGAATTATTTCCCTTTTATTATGTCGTCTATATTCAATTAACAGGTTAATATGTTTATAAAACGATAAATATGCCTTTATTATTGCGATGAAATGAATAGGCCCTTTCGAAAATAATAAATAAACAGCAATAATTGCATCCATAAAATGTTTTTCAAAAAGAAGTAAAAATAAATTATGTTTTGAGTTTTTAGTTATTGTAAAAAGCATATTTCTAAAATTGAAATATGTTTTCTTTGGATGATCAATATTTAATGTTCCAGCGTTAACGTGATAAATAGTTGAATTTGGATTAAAACTTATTTTATGACCACTATTTTGTAATCTCCAACAGAAATCAATCTCTTCAAAATGAGCCCAAAAAATTTCATCAAAACCACCAAACTTTTTAAATACATTATTTCTTACAAAAAAACAGGCTCCACATGCCCAAAAAATATTATTTATTTTATTGTATTGATTATTATCTTTTTCGATTTTATTATAAATTCTACCATTACAGTATGGGTAGCCATATCTATCTAAAAACCCTCCTGATGCACCAGCATAATCAAAATAATCTCTTTTGTTACTGTCTTTCATTTTAGGTTGAATCACAGCAGTTTCTTTCTCATTTTTAAATTGAATCATAACTTCTTCTGTCCATTTTTCTGTTACCTCAACATCATTATTTAAAAGACATAAAATATCATCATTAATTTTTTTCAGCCCGATGTTATATCCTTTGGCATAACCATAGTTTTTATTCAATTCTACAATATTTATCCTTTTAAAATTTGATCTAATAAATTCAACAGAACCATCTGATGATCCATTATCAATTATATAAATATTGTATTTGCTTGGAGTGAACTTAATTACAGATGGTAAAAATTTCTCCATTAATTTTATACCATTATAATTTAAAATAACAACAGCTAAACTTTTCATATTACAGGAAAATTAGCTAAGAATTTAATATTACTTCTTTCATCGTTAACCTTACAATAATAGTGATTTATTCCATTGGTAACCATGAGGTATTTAGATTTTAAAATTTTGTTGTAAATCAAAATTTGATCAAAGGTTTTTTGATTAATTTCAATATTTGGTGCTTTACACTCTACTAGTAAGTTTATTTTACCTTCATTACTGTATGAAACTATATCAAATCTTTTTTTTATTCCATTAAATTTAATTTCTTTTTCAATTGCAATTGAAAATCTGCTTATTTTTTTTTCCTCAATTAAAAATCGGATACAGTTTTGTCTAACCCACTCTTCCAATGTTAGTTGAATATATTTTTTTCTAATTAAATCGAAAATAAATCTTTTTTGACCTTCTTTTTTTAATCGAAATTCATAATTTGGAAAATTCAATTTTATCATAGTGACTTAGTGAATGCAATAAGTGAAATAAAAAACGACGTTAAGTTAAAAATTTTTTCTCCAGTTTATTTATTAATGGGTGAAGAAGAGTTTTTTATTGACCAAATAACAGAATTATTTATTAATAATATTTTAAGTAAAAACGAAAAGGAATTTAATTTAAATATTATTTATGGAAAAGATACAAGTGTTGATACAATTGTTTCAATTTGTAAAAAATATCCGTTAATGTCTGATTATCAATTAGTAATAGTTAAAGAAGCTCAGGATTTAGGCAATTCAATTGAAAATTTATCAAATTATTTGAAAAATCCGCTTTCCTCAACAATTTTGGTTATTAATTATAAGCATAAATTAATTGATAAAAGAAAATCAATTTATAAACTTATTCAAAAAACGGGTAAAGTATTCGAATCTAAGTTTCTGTATGATAATCAGGTTCAAAAATGGATTTCTGACAAATTCAGTAATAATGGTTTTTCAATTGATATTAAATCAGTTTCTCTTATTAATGAACATTTAGGTAATAAGTTAAGTAATATAAATAACGAGATCATTAAATTATTAGAGATTAAAAAAGAATCAAAAAAAATTGATGTTAATGATATTCAAAAGTATGTTGGTATTTCAAAAGATTATAACAATTTTGAATTTAGAAAATCAATTGGTAATATGAATTTTAAAAAAGCACACTTAATTGCAGATTATTTTTCGAAAAACCCCAAATCAAATCCTTTGGTTGTAACCATAACTCTGTTATTTGATTACTTCTGTAAGCTTATGGTTTATCAGGTTAATTCTGATTTAAATCCAAAAATATTATCATCAAAAATTGGTATTAATCCCTATTTTCTTAATGAGTATGTATCAGCAGGTAAAAATTATAGTATAAAAAAAATTGTTAAGGTTATGTCTGTAATTAGGGAATATGACATGTATTCAAAAGGGGTGAAAATCAAGAAAGTTTCACCAAAACTTTTACAAGAATTGATAGCTAGAATTGCAAGTATTCATTAAATAGGAAAATCGGTTGGATTTGTTTCATTCATGATTTTATAGATTAAGTCAAAAATATCGTCAACAGATGGTTTTGAAAAATAGTCTCCATCTGTTCCATAAGCCGTTCTGTGATTTTTAGCTGTTAAACAATAAGGTTTATTATCCAAATACTCAAATATTTCTTGTTCATTAATAAGTTTATCAAGAATATATGAGCTGGCACCACCAGAGCAATCTTCATCAACAATTAGTAATCTATTTGTTTTTTTAATACTCTTTTTAATATCATGAGTAATGTCAAAAGGGATCAAGGATTGACAATCTATAATCTCACATGTAATACCGTATTTTTTGAGCTCTTTACAAGCTTTTTCTACTAAATTAAGAGTTGAACCGTAGGAAACTACAGTGATGTCATCTCCAAAAACAATTGTATCTATCCTTCCCACTTGAGTGTTAAATTCTCCGATATTAGTTGGTAATTTTTCTTTAGATCTATATCCGTTCAAACACTCGATTACTATAGCGGGTTGATCACCACTTAAGAGAGTATTGTAAAAACCTGCAGCTTTTGTCATATTTCTAGGAACTAGTAGATAAACTCCTCTGATTAAATTTATAATACCACCCATTGGTGAACCAGCATGCCACATGCCCTCCAATCTATGTCCTCTCGTTCTGATTATTAATGGACATTTTTGTTTTCCTCTTGTTCTGTAGTGAAGTGTTGCTAAATCGTCACTAATAATTTGTAAGGAATATAATAAGTAATCAAGGTATTGAATTTCGGCAATAGGTCTTAAGCCTCTTAGTGCTAATCCAATTCCTTGACCAATTATTGTTGCTTCTCTAATGCCGGTATCAAAAACTCTAATTTCACCATATTTTTTTTGTAAACCCTCTAATCCTTGATTAACTCCACCTATTTTTCCAGAATCTTGACCAAATATTAAAACATTTTTATTTTTAGTTAGAATTTGGTCAAAATTATCTCTTAAAATTATTCTGCCATCAACTATTTGTTCTTCTTGTTCAGAATCATATATAGGTTCAATATAATCAACATTTACTGGGTTCATCTCAGAAATACTGTACAAGTGAGAGCTGTAATCAATTTGATTATTTTTTTTAAGATTTTTAATCCAATCATCTAATTTTTTATAATTATCAAAATCATTTTTAAGTAACCCTCTTTTAATTTGATGAGAGGAGGTAAACAAATCTTTTTTATTTGGATATTTTAGTTCTTTTAAATCATTTATTATTTTGGAATAAGCTTCTTTATTCTTAGTCTGATTCAGTAAACTTTCTAAGGACTTTATATTTTGAATTGTTTTTTTTACTGATTCAAATTTTGCTTCTTTGCTTGCTGTTTTTACTTCATTTTTTGCATCAATTTCGAGTTGATTAATTTCAGCTTCTTCAACAATTTTATTTGTAAGGATCCATTCACGGAATTTCGATAAGCAGTCATATTTGTTTTCCCAAAAAAGTCTTTTTTCAGATTTATATCTCTCATGAGAGCCAGATGTTGAATGGCCTAAAGGTTGGGTTAATTCCTTCACGTGAATTATTACCGGAATACTTGATTCTCTACAAATTTTTTCGGCTTTCTCGTATGTCTTCATAAGTTCAACATAATTCCAGCCATTGATGGAAAAAATTTCAAAACCGTTGCTGTTATTTTCTTTTTTAAAACCTTTAAGAACTTCAGAAATATTACCTTTAGTTGTCTGATATTTAGATGAAACAGAAATTCCATAATTATCATCCCAAATGCTAAGTATGATTGGTATTTCCATCACTCCCGCAGCGTTAATAGTTTCAAAAAATAATCCTTCACTTGTTGCTGCATCTCCAATAGTTCCCCATGCTATTTCTCTTCCATTATTAGAAAACTTTTCTGCACCAGGAATCTCTACCTTTTTATATATTTTAGATGCCTGAGCTAATCCGAGTAATCTTGGCATTTGACTAGCTGTAGGAGATAGATCTGCACTTGAATTGTACTGATTTACCAAATTATTCCAGTTATAATTAGCATCAAGGCTGTGGGTTGCAAATGAACTACCCATTTGTCTTCCTGCACTCATTGGATCGTAATCAATATCTGTATGTGCATATAAACCAGCAAAAAACTGTTTAGGAGTAACTTCATTAATTGAAAACATAAAGGTTTGATCTCTGTAATAGCCAGATCTAAAATCACCTTTTTTAAAATATTTAGCCATTGCAAGCTGAGGGAGTTCTTTTCCGTCACCAAAAATGCCAAAACTTGCTTTTCCAGTTAAAACCTCTTTACGACCAATTATACTACATTGCCTGCTGACGTACGCTATCTTGTAGTCTCTTAGAATCTCTTTTTTAAATTCATCTATGGAAATATTTTTTTGGTACTTAGTTGAAATCATCAAAACAAAATGGAATTGTGCAAATTTACTTAATACTTACTGTTTTTGCAATATTATTAATTTGTCAACTTAAAAAAAACTTAGAAATTGGGTGAGAAGTTTTCTTTATTATGAAATGAATTCAAAATATTTAATACCTCATCACTGGAGTCGGTTAGTTGAAATAATTCTAAATCTTTTTCACTGATGTTTTTATTTTGTTTTAACAAAACTTCTTTAATCCAATCGAAGAGTCCAGACCAAAAATCAGAGCCTACAAGGATGATAGGAAATCTTTCAGATTTATGAGTTTGGATCAACGTAATTGCCTCAAAAAATTCATCAAGTGTCCCAAATCCTCCAGGCATTACTACAAAACCTTGAGCATACTTAACAAACATAACTTTTCTTACAAAGAAATAATCAAAATTAAGTTTTTTGTCATTATCAATAAATTTATTATCAGTATGTTCAAAGGGAAGATCTATACATAATCCAACTGACTTGCCATTTTCATTTTTTGCTCCTTTATTGGCTGCCTCCATTATACCAAAACCACCACCAGTTATGACTCCATAACCGCTTTTTACAATTTTTGACGATATTTCCTCAGCAAGTTTATAATATTTATCGCTAGGATCAGTTCTAGCAGAACCAAAAATAGAAATACATGGACCGATAGCACTTAGCTTTTCATATCCTTCAACAAATTCACCCATAATTTTAAAAATTGACCAGGAATCATTTGTTTTAGTTTCATTCCATTTTTTATTGTAAGATTTATCCATAACCTCATAAATTTAGTTCTTTTTTTAAAAACTTGGAGGTTAAATTATCTTTTAGTTCTATAAATCCGTCAACATATCCTTGAAATAATAAATTACCTCCATTCTCTCCACCCTCTGGACCAAGATCTATAACATAGTCAGCTTTTTTTATTACATCAAGATTATGTTCAATTATTAACACTGTATTTCCTTTATTTATTAAAGACTCCATAACCTGAAGTAAAACTCTGATATCTTCAAAGTGAAGCCCTGTTGTTGGTTCATCTAAAATATATAGTGTGTTTCCAGTATCTCTCTTGCTCAGCTCTGTTGCTAGCTTTATTCTTTGTGCTTCGCCTCCTGAAAGATTTGTGCTTTGTTGACCTAAAGTTAAATATCCAAGGCCAACATTTTGAATTGTTTTTAATTTCCTGTGAATTTTAGGAATATTATTAAAAAAGTCAACAGCTTCGTTAATTTCCATTTCTAAAACATCATTTATTGATTTTCCTTTATATTTAATTTCTAATGTTTCACGATTAAATCTTTTTTTCATGCAACTTTCACATTCAATAGAAACATTTGGTAAAAAATTCATTTCCAATATTTTCAATCCTGCTCCTTTACATTCTTCACATCTTCCGCCAGGAACATTGAAGCTGAATCTTCCAGGCTTATATCCTCTAATAATTGATTCATTCAATTTTGAATATAGAGATCTTATTTCATCAAAAACTCCAGTATAAGTGGCAGGGTTACTTCTTGGTGTTCTGCCAATTGGAGATTGATTAATTGTTATAACTTTATCTATAGTTTCCCAACCTGATATTTTTTTAAAGGGTAAAAATTTTCTTTCGGCTTTGTAAACTAAATTATGAACTGATGGAGAAATAGTTTCATTAATTAATGTTGATTTACCACTTCCAGAAACACCAGTTATAACTGTTAAACAGTTTAGCGGAAATTTTACAGAAATATTTTTTAAATTATTTCCACTACATCCATAAATTGATATAAAATTACCATTTCCTTTTCTATAATTTTTAGGTTTTTTTATCTCTAGTTCCTGATTTAAATACTTAGCAGTTAAGGTTTTAGATTTCTTAAGTTCTTTTAAATCCCCAGAAAAGATAATTTCTCCACCATTTTTTCCAGCACCTGGTCCAATATCAATAATATGATCTGACTGAGTTATAATATCCTTATCATGTTCTACAACAATGATTGAGTTACCTATTCCCCTAAGTTTTTTTAGAGAGTTAATAAGTTTTTGATTATCACTTTGATGAAGACCAATGCTAGGTTCGTCTAAAATATATAAAACTTCTGTGAGTTGTGATCCAATTTGTGATGCTAACCTAATTCTTTGACTTTCACCACCTGATAATGATCTAGATGTACGGTTTAGTTTTAAATAGCCTAGACCTACGTTATTTAGAAAGGAGCATCGATCGCTAATTTCCTTGATAATTTCATTTGCAATAATTTTTTTTCTTGATTCGAGACTTTTTTCGATATTATTAATCCATATCGAGAGGTCTTTAATCTCCATTTCAACTAAATCATTAATATTTTTATTTCCAATTTTAAATTGCAATGACTCTTTTTTAAGTCTAGAGCCAGAACACTCATTACACAAATCTTCTTTTAAAAAATTACTTGCCCATCTCTTTAGTCTAATGGAATCATTTGAATAGTACTGATCCTCAATATAATTGCAAATTCCGTCAAAACTTATTGAGTAGTCAATATTTACTCCTATAAAATTATTGGGTATAACAATTTTATCTTTCATTCCATATAAAATTGCATTCATAGATTTAGTTGGGATATTTTTGATCGGAACATCCATTGAAAATTTAAGTTTTTTGGAAATTAAATTTATCTGTTTGTAAACCCATGATTTTTTATTTGATATTATTGAAATACCACCACTGTTGATTGATTTATTTTTATCTGGAATTATTTTATTAATATCAACTGATTTATTAAATCCAATTCCTTTACAAGTTTTACATGACCCTCTTGGTGAGTTAAAAGAAAAATTGTTAGGCTCAGGAACTTCATAAGAAATTCCTGAATCTTCACACATCAAGTTTAAACTAAAATATTTTGCCTCATTATTTTGAATATCAATTATTAAAATTGATTTATTTCCATGGAACAAACATGTCTCAACGCTAGACTTTAGTCTTTTAGAATGATTTCCGTTATTTGTAAGATCAATTTTATCAATTACAATTTCAATATCATGATTTTTATATCTTTCAAGTGATGTGTCATTATTAATATCTATTATTTTGCCATCAATTCTGCATTGTGTGTATCCTTTTTTTATAGTTTGCTGAAAAAGTTCTTGGTAATTTCCTTTTCTAGATTTAACTACTGGTGCTAATAATATTATTTTTTTTTTATTGAAGGTTTCTTCTATAAAATTAACTAGTGATTCTAAATTATAGCTAACCATTTTCTTGTCAGTTATATAACTGTAGGCATTAGAACATCTTGAAAATAGTAATCGAAGGAAATCATATATTTCAGTTGTTGTTCCTACCGTAGATCTTGGTGATTTATTGACAGTTTTTTGCTCAATAGAAATAACGGGTGATAATCCTGTAATTTTATCCACTTCTGGTCTATCTAACTTCGAAAGAAATTGTCTAGCGTAAGCTGAAAAAGTTTCAACATATCTACGTTGCCCTTCAGCATATATAGTATCAAATGCCAAAGATGATTTTCCACTTCCAGAAAGTCCTGTAATAACAACTAAGTTATTTCTTGGGATAGTAAGAGAAACGTTCTTTAAGTTGTTAGAATTTGCTCCGTAAATTGATATTAAATCTTTATTTTTCATTTATCATAAAATCCAATAAGTAATTTACAAATTCAAATCTCATAACAGAATATAAAATCAGTTATATTTGCCAAAACAACTATAATGCCATTAATTAAGTCTATTTCAGGAATTCGTGGGACAATCGGAGAGGTTGAAGGTGAAGACTTAACAACAAAAGATATAATCAAGTTTACATCCGCGTTCATTACAATTTTAGTAAAAAATAAAAAAATAAAAAATAAAAAAATTGTTGTGGGTAGAGATGCAAGAATTTCTGGGCCAATGGTTGAAAAAATTGTCATCGATACTCTTATCAAATTTGGTTTTGATGTAATTTGTTTAGGACTATCAACTACACCTACAGTTGAAATCGCAGTTACTGAGGAGAAAGCTGATGGAGGGATTATTATAACTGCTAGTCATAACCCAATAAATTGGAATGCTTTGAAGTTATTAAACGAAAAAGGGGAGTTTATAAATGCAAATGAAGGCAAAGAATTAATAAAAGTTTCTGAATCTCAAGAATTTATCAAAGTTCCAGAAAAAGCTGGAAATGTTTTTTATAAAAATGACTACATAAGTATTCATATTGATAAAATTTTAGAACTTGACTGTATTGATGTAGATTTAATCAAGAAAAAACAATTTAAAATAGTTGTAGACGCTGTTAATTCAACTGGTGGTATTGCAATTCCATTTCTATTAGAAAAACTAAATGTAGAGTGTATTAAGATTTACTGCAATCCTACTGGTGAATTTCCACATAATCCAGAACCCCTTCCAGAAAACATTACAGAACTTTCCAAATCTGTAGTTAAAAATAATGCTGATTTAGGAATAATTACTGACCCTGATGTGGATAGGTTAGCTTTTGTATGCGAAGATGGGGTGGTTTTTGGTGAAGAATATACGTTGGTTGCTTGTGCAGACTATTATTTGAGTTTGCACAAAGGGTCTACCGTAAGTAATTTAAGTTCATCAAGAGCTCTTAGAGAAGTTACAAATTCATACGGTTGTAATCACTTTTTCAGCGCTGTTGGAGAAGTAAATGTTGTAGAATTGATGAAAAATAAGAAAGCCGTTATTGGTGGTGAAGGCAATGGAGGGGTGATTTTGCCTGAATTACACTATGGAAGAGATGCATTGGTGGGTATAGCACTTTTTTTAAGTCATTTAGCAAAACAAAATTTTAAAGCATCTAAATTAAGAGAATCGTATCCGAATTATTTTATTAGTAAAAGAAAGATTATGATAGATAAAAGTATTGAATTTGATCAATTGATAAATTCAATTTCAAATAAATACTCGAGTGAAATAATTTCAAATATCGATGGCTTAAAAATTGATTTCAATAATTCATGGGTTCAGCTTAGAAAAAGTAATACAGAACCAATAATTAGAGTTTATGCTGAAGCCAAATCCAAAGAAAAAGCTGAAGAGTTGTCAAAAAAATTTATCAAAGAAATAATAAGCTAGTTGTCTTTTCTATGCTTAAATCTTCTATGAGTCCAGTTATAAAACTCTGGTTTCCTATGTATTTGCTCTTCAACCATTTTGATAAAAATATCTGTTAATTTAAAATTTTGGAAGTTTTTTGGATTGTACGTAATTTCCTTGAAAGTAGCCTCATAAAACCCTCTTTTAAGCTTGACCACATCCATAAATAAGATTGGCATATTAAATTTTTTTGCAATAATTTCAGCACCAATATGAATTGGAACTGTAATATTTAAAAATTTATTCCAATAGGATGCTTTTTTCTTGCTTGGAGATTGATCTGAAGCAAAACCATATAAATGTAATTTCTTCCCTTTTGATTGCTCAGATATTTTCCGATAAGTTTCTTTAGTTGTAATTAATTCACAATTGTATTTAGATCTAATTTTTTTTGCCCATTTATCAAAATATGGGTTGGCAATTTTTTTATAAATCCCATTAATTTTAAATCTAGTAACCCTGTCCATGATAAAACACCATTCCCATGTGCAGTAGTGACTACCCATAAGAATTAGATTTCTTCCTGAATCATAAATTTGTTCTAGAGCCTCTGGATTAGTAAAATGAAATCTTTTTTTCATTTCCTCTTCTTTGATATTCATTGACTTAAAAGATTCTAAAAAAACATCACTTAGATTTTTATAATATTTCTTTTCAATCTTTAAGAGATCATTACTGGTTTTTTCAGGAAATGCTAATTTTAAATTATTTCTTACAACATTCCTTCTGTACCTAATAACATAATATAACACATAATAAAAAAAATCAGAAAATAAATATAGGTGTTTAAAGTCTAGTCTGGAAACTAACCAAATAAAGGGGTAAATAAAAAGAAATATTAACAAATTCATTTAAATTCTTTAAAACAAATATATAGTATATTTGGCATCAAAAATTATTTATTTTTATTTAACATTTTCTAAAAAATGATCAAGGATGATAATATAGTAGCAATAGCTTCTCCACCCGGATTAGGAGCTATTTCATTAATTCGAATTTCTGGTAATGATTGTATAAATCAAATTGATAATATCTTTTATGGATTCGACAAAATAAAATTAACTGATCAGCATTCACATAAACTACAACTGGGGTATATTAAGGATGGGGATGAGACCATAGATAAGGTTTTAGTTACCGTTTTTAGAAATCCTAAGTCATATACAGGTGAAGATTTGGTTGAAATATCCTGCCACGGGAGTATTTATATTCAAGAAAAAATATTACAAACTATTTTAAATCAAAACTGTCGAATAGCTGACCCAGGTGAATTTACTTTTAGATCATTTATAAATGGAAAAATGGACCTTTCAGAAGCTGAAGCTGTAGCAGATTTAATAGCAAGTAATACAAAAGCTTCACATAAATTAGCTTTAAACCAGATGAGAGGGGGTTTTAAAAATGATATTAATAAATTAAGAGATGAGTTAGTGAATTTTGCCTCCTTAATTGAGCTTGAACTAGATTTTTCTCAAGAAGACGTCGATTTTGTAAACATCGACAAATTAAATGATTTAGTGTCAACAATAGAAATAAAATTAACAGCTCTTATTAAATCTTTTAAGATTGGTAATGTTATAAAAAACGGTTTGCCAATTGTAATAATTGGAAAACCAAATAGTGGTAAATCTACTCTATTAAACTGTTTACTCAATGAAGAAAAAGCTATTGTAAGTTCTGTCCCTGGAACTACACGTGACTTTATTGAGGATCAAATTAATATTAATGGTATAAAATGTAGGTTTATCGATACAGCTGGTATTAGAAAAACAGAGGATAAAATTGAAAACCTTGGAATAAAAAAAACCTATGAGAAAATTGAAGAGGCAGAGATTATATTATATTTAATTGATGCATCTATTTTAAACAATAAAAATTTTGATAATTATATAAATGAAATTAGTAAAATTAAAAGTGATTTTAATGAGAAAGAAGTTATTGTATTGATAAATAAATGTGATATTAAAACAAAAATTTCCGATGATAATTTAGCTTCACTTTCAGCAATAGAAATCAGCGCTAAGCAGGGGTTAAATATTGATAAATTAATTGAAAGAATTTCAGCTTACATGTCAAAGCTCAGTATTGATTCGCATAATGTCATTGTAACAAATTCAAGGCATCTCGATTTACTTTCAAAAACCTATAATGAAATAAAAAAAATCAAATCATCTATAAAACAAAATATTTCTTCAGATCTTTTATCAATTGATATTAAACAAGCTTCTTATTTTCTTGGTGAACTAACTGGCGAGATATCAAATGACGAACTATTAGGGAATATATTTTCTAAGTTTTGTATCGGCAAGTAAGTTATTGATAATCAAGTATTTGTGTAAATATAATCAAAAAAATATATTTATTGTAAATTGTAGTTATGAAAAAACTAATACTATTACTATTTATTCCATTTTTTTCTTGTAATCAGGATATTAAAAATGAAATTAATTCATCTCAAATTACAGCTGTTGTTATGGGAAAAATTGATAAGAACGGTAGTATGGAATTTTTTTCAAATGGACCTTCACGTTGGGATAGGAATGATACAATCAATGAAAACAATATTTTTAGAATTGCATCTATGACTAAAGCATTGTGTTCGGTTGCAGCTCTTCAACTTGTTGAACAAGGCAAGATAACATTAGATGAGCCTTTAGATGATTACTTACCAGAAATGACCTCTAAAAAAATTATCAATGAAAATAATCAAATAATAGAACCAAAAAATAGTATCACTTTAAGACATTTGCTAACCCATACAGCTGGGTTTGGATATTGGTTTACTAGTGAAAAATTATCTCGTTGGAATCAATTAAAAGAAGAAATAAACTGGAATGAAAATTACCAGCCAAGATTATTTGAATCGGGTACATCTTATATGTATGGAACAAACATAGATTGGGTAGGTAGATTAGTTGAAAAAATTTCAGATATGAATCTTGAAGATTACTTTAGAAAAAATATAACTGGACCACTTAAAATGAATAGTACCTGGTTTAATATCCCTGATGAATTAGAAAATTTTGTTGTAGGTTCATCTTATAGAAATAGTGAGAATGGTGAATTAGTAAAAAATGAATATCAAAAAATAAATAAAATTTCAAAATATAATTCTAGAGGGCTTTTAAGTTCACCAAATGATTATGGTAAATTTCTTGCTTGTATGTTGAACCAAGGAGAATTGAACGGTGTGAAAATTTTAAATAAAGAAACATTTAAGCTTATGAATACACCTCAATTAAATGAATTTAAAAGTACGCATAGATATGTTCCTTCTGTTGATGTAGACACTAAAGCAAGAGGGGATAAAGATAATTTTTTTGATAGTTACGATAATTGGACATTAGCTTGGGCTTATGAAGAAAATTCAATTAATAGACCAGTTGGAACAGCATATTGGGGTGGTTTCTTTAACACTTATTTCACAATTGACTTTAAGAATGAATTTGCATTAGTTTATATGACTCAAATTTTACCATTTAATGACATCCACTCATATAATCTTTTTACAGCTTATGAAAGATTAGTTTATGAAAATCTAAAAACTAAACGATAGAGATATCCTTTTTTTGTTTTTTTGCTGAAATTGTTGTCCCAAAAGTGTCCCACTTTTAAGAAAGTATTAATTTAACACATAAGAGAGTGGAGACGTGACTTATCTAATCGGAAAGTAGTGAATTAACTCTTAAATATATATTTACCTAAATATTAATGACAAATGCAAGACCAAAAACCTCTCTTAATTGTATCCTTTTTATTGCATTATTATCATATAATGCTTCGACAATAAGAGTAGTTGTTAAATAGTCATTAATTTTCATATAGAACGTAAGAATATAATCGAAATCTACATTATTTGCTTTGTGAAGAAAATCAGAGTACAAATTTATACTTTGCTCAAGAGAAATATTTTCAACTATTTCAAATTCATAAAATGCGCTAACGGAAGCACCTAGTTCAAATCTTGAATTTTGACCATCTGGAACACCAAAATAGTCCTCACCATCATCTAAATCATTGGTAAATTTTTTATTTACTAAAATTAATCTAGCAGTAATTGGCGCGAAATTAACCCACAAAGCATTACTCTTTTTCCAATATACACCTGCACCAAGTTGTGTGTAAGCAGGAGAAAAAATCCTTGTTTTTTCATTTCTAATTTCATCTCCTTCCTCGCTAGTTGAATATTGAAATCCACGAGCAAATTGCGTCTTAAAGTTTAAAAAACCCGAGAAACTAAATTCATCTATAAACTCTTTTGCAATAACAGAGTTAATTTCAATTCTATCATCAATTTTTTTTAAAAACTTACTATCACTGTTTTTATTTACTCCAAACGAACCAATTATTTTTGTGTCCCAGGACCATTCATTTTTATAAAAATTTATGTCATAGTCTACAGAGAGAGTTCCAGCAATGCTATTCTCACCCCCAGAAATCCAGTTGCTAAAGGCGGTCTGATTAATTAGAAAACTACTTTTACCTGATTTCTTCCATCCCACAACTTCAGATGTATCAACAATCTTTTCCTGAGAAAAAAAACTTAAGGGAATAAATAGTAAAAATACTAGGTTTTTCATTTACTTTTTTATTAAAAGTAATGATCAACAATAATAAAAACTACGTTGAATTTCACTAATTAATAATTTACTTAAAATAAAAGATTAAATCAGAGAGCAAATTAGTAATATTGTTTGACAATCCCATCAGTGATAATTAAGGAATATAATATTGCTATAAATTTTCTACAGTCAATCTATACTCGATATATTCTTTATGATGCGGGAAAATAACAAGGATTTAGTTGATTTTCTTCTAGTAATGGAACATCTTCATTATATATTGGTGAAGAATGTAAGCTAACAATATGGATTTGCCCTTCATTATTTTTTTGAACTGTAAAAGTCATTAATGCTACAGTTATAGCACCTGAATCGCCTCTAAATGGAGCATATGCCATATATTGACCAATATCATTAGTTAATTTTAAATAAAAATTATTTGAACTACTAAATCCATTAGGGCAACTATCACTTGTAGCAATGCTTAGACCGGGGATGGTTATAGCATTAAAATATTTAAAATAATGTTGAACATTTATCTCGTTAACAGCGGGATCATTTAATAAATCTGTGCCTGACGTGTTGAGTGCATTAACCAGAGAAGCTTTTTGAAACCTAATTAATCTGGAAACCGTTCCTCTTAATACACCATTTTCTGAAAAATAATTTGAGATTAATTTAGATCTAGTTTCAACACCATCAGTGTATTCATCTGACATATATCTTGAACTAATTTCTGCATTTTCAGATGCTGTTACAACACCAGCCCATTCTAATATAAATTCTTCTGCTTCAACTGCAGTAAGTTCTGCAGCTTTATCTTTACTACCCATATCACTTGAGTCATTGTTTTTGCATCCTATAACTGAAAGAGATAAAAAGGCTAATAATAAAAATGTAGTTAATGAATTGTGAGTTTTCATAATAAATTTTTTGATTTATAGTTGGTTAAAATTAATTTATATATAAAATATAATATATTTTAAGATTACTAATTTAATAAATTTTTCGTGAAAAAAAATCCAATAGCATCAAAATTTGATATCTGTAGCATATATATTAAGTTAAGTAAATAAGGCAAAGGAAAAATTCCAATTATAAAATCATAATGACTTAATTTTATCTATGGATTTAAATTGATATTTTTTAGCTTAAATAATGCTTACTTTTAATATAATGGTATTAGTTGGTAGAGTAGATCTATAAATTCTTAAAATGAAAAAAATAATTCACACGGATATGCTTAATGAATCTACATTGGCAGATAGTGTTTTTCTTGCTTTACTTATATTCATTTTGATTGTTTTGATTTTTCTGATTTATAAATTTTTAAATAAATAAAAAAGTTAAAATGATTTTCGCCTATTCATTTTTTTAATTATGACAAATTATTCACGCTATGAGCTCTAGGGGATTTCTTTTTGATTTAAATGGTGTTTTTTATGAAGATAATAAAGTTTTAGATGGTGCTATTGAAATAATTAATCTTTTAAGAGAAAAGAAAATTCCATTTAGATTTATTTCAAACAATACAACACTTTCTAGGAGGTTTTTCATAAAAAAATTAAACGAAATCGGATTAAATATTTTAAACGAAGAAATTTTTACTGCAAACTATGCAGGTTATTTAATTGCTAAAAAATTAAAGTTAAAAAATTGTAGACTTATTTTAAACAAAGAAGGGCAAGAAGACTATGAGCCATTAATAGATAATAAAAGAAAAATTGATGGAATTGTAATTGGAGATATTGGAAATAAATGGAATTATGAATTAATGAATCAGCTTATGAAAAATATTCTTGATGGTGCAAGAATTATTGCATTGCATGAAGGGAAATATTTTCAGTCAAAAGGGGAATTGCAAATTGATTGTGGAGCATTTGTCAAAGGTCTTGAATACGTAACTGGTAAAAAAGCTATAGTTGTTGGTAAGCCATCTGAAAGTTTTTTTAAATTGGCAATATCCGGTTGGAATTTTAAAGATATTTCGATTGTAGGCGATGATATTTATAATGATATATGGGGAGGTAAAAAAATGGGATTTAGCACATATTTAGTAAAAACAGGAAAGTTTAGGGAAGATATTTTTAAAAAAAGTAAAATAAGTCCTGATTACTGTATTGAGTCAATACAAAAGCTAAAAGATTTTATTTAACTGTAAATTTTAGCTAAAAAACTTATTCAATAAAGATCTAACATTTTTAACATTATCTACGTAATATTTGGCTTTGGTTGTTTTTTTTCCAACTTTAATAGTAATAGAGTTTTTAGGTAAATATTTAAACATATTTTCGTCTGTAACATCGTCACCAATAGAAATTATTAAGTCATATTTTCCTTTGCTAAGTATTTCAGACACAGTAGTTCCTTTATTAATAGCAGATGGTGTTACTTCAATTACATTATTAGCATTTATTATAATTAGATCATCAGAAATCATACTTGAGAGTACGGTATTAAGTTCAACTACTCTTCCTGCAGCTAGCTCAGGATCTGTAATTCTGTAATGCCAAGCAATACTACTTTTTTTAATTTCGATAAAAGTACCTGGTGTTCTATTTGTAAAAGATTCAAATACGGGCTTTAAATTATTTATCCACTTTCTATTAAGTGGAGATATTTTTACCCATTTTTTTTGTTTAAACTTCATATATTGACCATGCTCTGCTGCTAATATTATTTTTTTATTATCAAAGTTTTTTTCTAAGAATTCTTGATCTCTACCACTAATAATCGCTAGTTGAGTGTTTTTTTGATTAATAATATTATATATTGTTTTTTTTAATTCATCATCAATAACAGCTAACTCTGGATTTTCATTAAACTCTACAAGTGTCCCGTCATAGTCTAATAATACAAGTTTTTTCTTTGAAGTTTTAACTGCTTTTAAAATTTTATCAGAAATATTTTCGTCTATTTTAATTGCACTAAATTTTTCTTTAGGTTTTGGGTTATTTTCTAATGCATCAATAAATTCTTGGGCCCAAAACTTTACATTATATGTCTTTATTCGTTTTTGCATAACTAAATTCCTCTTTACCTGTTCTTTTAAAGACATATTTAAAGCTTTATTTAATGTATCTGCCATAGAATCCAAATCATATGGATTGACTAAGAGCGCCTCATACAATTCTTTTGAAGCACCTGCCATTTCACTGAGAATTAATACACCATCATTATTTATTCTAGTTGAAACGTATTCCTTAGCTACTAAATTCATCCCATCTCTTAGAGGTGAAATCATTGCAATGTCTGAAAGCATATATAAATCAATTAAATCATGAAAATCCATTGCTCTATAGTAATACCATATCGGAGTCCAGTTAACAGAAGCAAACTTTCCATTTATTCTTCCAACAAGTTCATCAGTTTGTTTTTTAAGTTTTTTATATTCAGGAACATCAGATCTGCTTGGAACCATTAACATAATTAATCTAACTTTTTCGCAATAAGAGGGGTATTTTTCCAAAAAAATTTCAAAGGCTTTTATTCTGTTTATCACCCCTTTTGTATAGTCTAATCTATCAATGGACAATATAAGTTTACTCTCATTAGAACCTTTTTTATGAAGTTCTAACTGCTTTCTTAACTCAGACTTTTCTGAGGTTTTCTGTTTCCTGTGATTAATTGCGGCATTGTTAAATTTTTTAAAATCAATTCCCATTGGAAAAGTATTTACTAAAATTTTTCTATTATTATAAATAACATTATTAAAATTAACATCCAACTTAAGTATTCTTTTGACAGAACTTAAAAAATGTCTTTGGTAATCATAGGTATGGAATCCAATAACATCAGAGCCTAATATTCCTTCGAGTAATTCTTTTCTTCTTGGAAAGGTTCTGAAAATTTCAAAAGAGGGGAAAGGAATGTGAAGAAAGAAGCCAATTTTAACATCTGGTCTTTTGTCTTTAATCATTTTTGGACACAACATAAGCTGATAATCATGTATCCACACTGTGTCATCTTTTTCTAAATTAGATAAAACACAATCACTAAATTTTTTATTAATTTCTTTATATTTTTCCCATTGTAAATTATCAAATAAGGAATATTCAATAAAATAGTGAAACAAAGGCCACAAACAATTGTTAGGTAACCCGTAATAAAAATCTTTTATATCTTTTGATGACAAATGAACTGGATAAAACCCTGACGCATATAACTTTTTATTCATTTTATCGATTGATAAAGAATCAATTTCATCATGAGATATTCCAGGCCATCCAATCCATAAAGAATTATTGTTTTTATGAATAGAGTTCATTCCGGTTGCTAAACCGCCAGAAGTTGGTATAAATTTAAAAGAATTATTTACCTTAGAGATTTTTATCGGTAATCTATTTGAAACTATAATATGCTTCGCCATACTTAACAATTTATGCAAATTTATTATTAATAATCATGCTTGATAATTTAAATTACGGAATTATAGGAAATTGTAAGTCTTCCGCTGTTATTAATGAGAATTCTTCAATTGATTGGTGTTGCTTACCTAAATTTGATTCATCATCTGTTTTTGCTAAAATATTAGATGAAAAAATTGGTGGATCTTTTCAAGTAGTTTGTGATCCTTCATATTATATAAAACAAACATATATTGAAAAGACTGCGATTTTAAAGACTAATTTTTCTAATGGTTTAGATGAGTTTGATTTGATTGATTTTATGCCCAGATACCAGAAAGAAAACGGATCATTTTATTCTCCACCAGAAATTATTAGAATTTTTATTTATAAACAGGGTAAGCCAAAATTTAAAATCATTTATGACCCCAAGTTAGAGTATTCATCTGCAGTTACAAACAATTATATAAAAGATAAATTTATTGTTAGTATTCTTGATGAGGGTGTTTATAATACCTTGTTCTTATATACAAGTATGAATAAGAGCAAACTTTTAAATAAAAATATTATTGAATTAACAAAAGATGAATTTTCATTGATTTCCTATAATGAAAAAATATTTCCTGTTTCCAAAGAGAATATCTTTATTGAATTTGAAAAAACTAAAGTTTACTGGTTAAATTGGTCATCAAAAACTCCTAAATTTAATAACTATAACAAGGAAATTTTAAGAAGTGCAATTACTTTAAAATTATTGACTTTTGAAAAAACAGGTGCTGTTTTAGCTGCTGCAACAACTTCAATTCCTGAAACTATTGGTGAAGTTAGAAACTGGGATTACAGATTCTGCTGGATAAGGGATGCCTCCATGGTAATTAAAGTAATTGCCAAACTTGGGCATAAGAAAATTGTTAAAAATTTTATTGACTACATAATTAATTTAATACCAGATAAAAACGAGAAACTTCAAATCATGTATGGTATTAGTGGTGAAAAGAAATTAGAAGAAAAGAAATTAATGCACTTGTCAGGTTATTTAAATTCTAAGCCTGTAAGAGTTGGAAATGCAGCTTATATTCAAAAGCAAAATGATATTTATGGGATTTTGGTGGATGCCATTTATTTTCAAATCAAAAAAAATTTAAACGAGACAGATAATTTAGAGGAATTGTGGTCTATTGTAAAATCAATTGTTTGGGTTGTTAAAAATAATTGGAAAAAACCTGATAAGGGAATTTGGGAATTCAGAAACGATGATCAGCATTTTACTTTTTCAAAGCTTTTATGTTGGGTTGCAGTAGATAGAGCAATCAAAATTTCAACCTTAATTCAAAATGGAAAATCTGCTAAAAAGTGGTATCCACTTAGAGATGAAATTTTTGATGATATACATAAAAATGCTTGGAATAAAAAAAAGAAAGCATTTACTCAGTCTTATGGCTCTGATTATTTAGATGCATCTGTTCTGTTGATGGAACAATACGGGTTTATTAGTGCAAAAGATAAAAAATATGTACAAACTGTTAAATCTATCGAAAAAGAATTGTTAGAAAATGATTTGATGTACAGATATAAAAATGATGATGATTTTGGTTTACCAAGTTCATCATTTACGGTTTGTACATTTTGGTTTATTAATTCTTTAAATAAAATTGGGGAAAAAGAAAAGGCAAAAAAACTTTTTGAAAATTTATTAGGATTTAGCAATCATTTAGGTCTATTTAGTGAAGACATAGATTTTAAGTCTAAAAGATTACTTGGAAATTTTCCTCAGGCATATTCTCATTTAGCACTGATTGACACCGCAATTGAATTATAATTTATTTTCCACATCTCCGCCTTTAATTCCTGAATTAATTTTTAATTATTCTGTGTGAGGAGTTATTTACCCCATTACTTAAATTAATTATATATATTCCATCTTCTAAACAACTTATATCCAATTTATCAGTAATGTATTCAATTAAAATTAGCTTTCCGTTTAAATCATAGACCTTGGCCTCTAGTTCTAGATTATTTTCTAAAAATAAATAATCTGATGTAGGATTAGGATACATTGAAATATAATTCATAAAACTTTCTTGATTAGATAAGCTACCTGAGCAGCTTGCATCAATGGTCCAATTATAGAAATAATAAAAATAACTTTGAGGTCCCTCATTCTCGCACACACAATCACCACCATCACATTCAAATTCTTCACAATTGAAATATATTTGGTTGCCATTCCAGTTGTATGTCCCATCATCACAATACTGGTCTCCTATCCACGCTGCCGGGGCGCAATTACCATTACAATCTGGAATTTCACCTGCTGGGCAAGTAGTAGGGCTATCGGTTGTACTTCCTATTATTGTTATTCTGTTAGCAATTTCAATTGGGAATACTCCGTTTGGAACGGCATTGTTTCTATATAAGCCCAAAGATTGATTATTACCTGTAACACCAATAGTATAGTTGTCTCCCTGTGGAATTAAAGTTTCTAAACTTAGAGTATTCCATCCTGGATTTAGATTGTAATCAAATTGAGCAAAAACTGATCCATTTGCGTTAATAATATCTATTGTAATTGCACCTGAATTTTGTGCATTCATTTCAATGGAGCTTATATATGTGTCTTCAGATACATTGAATATCATATCCCATGAATCGTTATAATGATATCCTCCAGTTCCATATTCATTCAAAGAAGTTGGTCCTCCAGTGAACACTTCAATATTTGCATCTGGATCATAATCAGAAAATGAAGGGTCTGTACAACCTAAATTAATAGGTATGCAACTATTGTCATCAAAACATGCGTCAGGATTATAATTAAATGCATTAATATCTGTACATCCGCCCACATAACAGCAAGATCCATCATCAATTGTTGCGCTAGGAGAAAAATTTAAAGCATTTTCATCAGTACAGCCGCAATCTTCGTTAATTGCGTACTGATATAAATCCGTAGGAAAAGAATTAGTATCTCCAACCAACCCACTTGTAAAATAGATATTACATCCAAGAACAAATGATCCGGGGGCCCATCTGGCACCACCAGGATGAGGTGGTAATTCTGACCATGAGTCAGTGTCGGGGTTGTATTCCCAAAATTCACCATAATCAAGAGGACCATGATTATCACCATCTCCGCTTAAAATATAGCCCTTTCCGTTGTATGAAAATTGAGTTCCAGCAACTCTACCTTCATCAGGAAAATCATTTAGTTGAGCCCACAATTCTAATTCAGCATCCCAAACAAAAAAGTCATTAAATATATTAAGCTGCCCGTTTATACTGTTACCATGTCCAAAACCGACATAAGCTTTATTACCAATTCCAAAAAAGAAAGGATGGTGTCTTGGTGCTCCAATAAATGTAGGAAGTTGAGACCAGGAGTTTAAATCTATATCATATTCCCACCAATCATCAAGATTTCCACTGGAATTGCTACCAAGTCCAACAAAAATTTTATTATTAGCTAAAATCATTGCGGGATGATTTCTTCCAGTGCCAGGGAATGAAGAAAGCTGTGACCACTGTTCATTATTCATATCAAAATGCCACCAGTCTGTAGGATAACCAGTACCATTAGACCCAAAACCTAAATATGCGTCGTTATCTTCATAAACTGCATAACCATACCCTCTTCCACCACCAGGAAAAGGGTCAATTTGCATCCAATCATCTAAAATTGGATCATATTTGTAAACTTGATCTAAATTATTACTAAATGTTGCATCTTGACCTGCTATAATATAGCCATAATTTTCATTTGCAATAGTGATTGGATGATGTCTTCCTATCCCATTATATCCATTTACTTCATTCCAAACCTGTCCATACGAGATCGAATGAATCAATATTAGAGGAGTTAGAAGGAATTTGAGAAATGATTTTTTCACATTACAAATATAAAATTTAGCATGTTTTCTGTTTTAAGTGATGAAATGAATTATTAACAAAATATTTTTAATATTATAAATTTTTTACATCCATTTTGCATTAGAAATTTCAACAGAATAAATACTTTCATTGATAATTGCCTTTAAATCTGAAAAGTTAAATGTTTTAGCTTTAATGTATCCACCAGCTGTATAAAATATGATGTCCCCGAGGTTTCTTTTTTTGTGCCAGACAGGTTGAGATAATATGATTGATTGTATTTTAAAGGTTTCGATTATGGTTGATTTAATATCCCAAAAACCTGACTTATATACTATAAAATCCTTTGCAATTATTAATGAGTTGTTCTTGTAATATCTCCAATTCACAAAACTTGTTAAGATTAGATAACTTAAACAGCTTATTACTACATACTTTGGACTTAATATTTCAAAGAAAAAAAATCCAAATGAGAATATTAATACAGGTATAACAGAAACAAAGATCAGATTAAATACAAGTTTTCTAATATGAGGTTTCATTTGATGCTGCTTTTGAATCTTCTTATTAAATATATATTTAAACAAATCATTTTTTTTACTTTTTGTAAAACCAGGAATTATAATTTTTGATCTGCTATTATCTTTGACAATTTTTGTACTGGAAGCTTGATTGATTTTGATTTCTAGTATATCTAAATTTTTTTGCAGATAATTTTGAATAATCTGAAATTGTTGAACCTTCCTTGGGGATAGGATTATTGATTTTGTCTGTATGAGTCCATAACTAATCTCTAAGTTGTTTGAGCTTTTAATTGCGCTGAAATTAAAATATTTTAAAATTGTTGATATTAAATTTATAATCAATATTGCTATTATTATAATCAACAAAGCGACTAATGTGAAAATTAAACCAAAATTAGTCGCAGATATTACATGCTCAATATTTTCGGTATAATTAATATTTAAATCCTCTAAGAATTGAAAGCTTAATGCTATAGTACCCAATATAAGTCCAAATGTTTCAAAATACCTAGATGTTAAGCCGATTTTTATAAGTGTTAAAATATTGATATTCAATGAATTATTATTATCTTCTTCAACTGTAGTTTTAATTAATTTTTTTTTCTTAATCTTTACTGAAATTACCTTTAAATCATCTGCAATTTCCTTACTAACCGCTTTTATATCAACCTCAGTATTATCCGATCCTGCAGTATCCATTTGGACTTCATATAAACTAAATATCTTGTGTATTAAATTTTGATTAAAGTTTATTTGTTGAATTTTTTCAAAAGGGATAGAAAGTTTTGTTTTTGTAAAAAACCCTTTTTGTATAATAAATGCGGATTTATTAAAATCAAATTTATAGGTGAAATAGTAATAATTTATGAAAGAAAATATGCCTATTCCTATCAATAACAATATAAATATTGCTAGAGATATCAGAAAATAACCCTGTAGAGCCGGCAAAAAAACATAAATGAAATTATATATATTCTTTCGAACAGTTTCGAAAAAAAACACAATAGATCCAAATTTGGATTGTTTTTGAAATTGAGAAAATTTGTTAGCTAACTCTTTCTGCATTTTATTTATTTTCAACTTTTTTTGAAACTATCTCTTTTAATTTTTTTGCATCCTCCAATTGAAAACCAGGAATATTGACATCACTAGTAGAACCACCCGCAGTGTAAAACTCCAGCGAAGCTAGGTCATATCTTCTGGACAAAAATCCTTGATGCAGGGCAATATGCTGAATTCTATTGTAGGGTACAATTATTAATGATTCTTTTATTACACCATATTTATAAATAACATCATGATCTCTAAAAGCATAGCTTTTTTTTCTAAAACTGGTTAAACTATATAAAAATGATAAGGTAGAAATAATTAAAAACCCGACAATATAGTATAATTTATAAGTACTAAAGTTAAAAAATTTTACAAAGTAGAATAAAATACCTAGGATAACTGCAAAAACAATAAATCCAATTATTTCATTAATAATTACAATATTTATATAACTCTTTTCTATTTTGTTTGTTTTAATATGCTCAAAATTTGGGATCTCAGTTAGTTTTATTTCATTATTTGTAAATTTTTTTGGCATAGCTTATTAATTTATTCGTCTAAAATAGGGATTAAAAAAAGATATTTTGAGCCAATCTAAATGTATTGGCATGGGCCTCGATGATTTCATTAAGTTTTGTCGAATATCCACCTCCCATACTTACCTGAACAGGAATCTCATATTCTTTGCATAATGAAAGAATAAATTTATCCCTTTGCTTACAACCTTGTATAGATACAGAAAGTCTGCCCAGTTTATCATTTTCAATTATATCAACTCCAGAAAGATAAAATATAAAATCTGGCATAAAATTATCAACGAGTTTTTTTACTTCATATTTTACAATATCTAGGTATTCTTTATCAGTTGTATAATCTTTAAAACCATAATCATAATCACTTTTTTCTTTTTTAAATGGATAATTTTTTTTCCCGTGAAAAGAAACTGTAAAAACCTGCTTATTTTCTTGAAAAATTTGAGCAGTACCATTCCCTTGATGTACATCTAAATCGATAATCATAATTTTCTTAGCTAGATCGTTATTCAGTAGATAATTAGCTGCTATTGCTTGATCGTTAAGCATACAAAAAGCTTCTGCACGATCGGTAAATGCATGATGTGTACCACCTGCTATATTCATTGAAATACCATGATCTAAAGAGTAGTTAGTACATTCAATTGTTCCTTGAACAATTTTTTTTTCTCTATTTATAAGTTCATTTGATAATGGAAACCCTATTGCTCTGGCTTCCTTTTTACTTAAACTCAAATTAAGTAGTTTGTCATAATAGAACTTATCATGAGTTAACAGGACATCTTTGTCACTTACAGATTTGGGTTTAAAAAAATTATCATGATTACATGTATTTTCAATTACTAATTGTTCTGGGATAAGTTCGTATTTTATCATAGGAAATCTATGATTCTCTTTTAGTTTATGCTTGTAAATATTATCAAAAGCAATTTTTAGCATGTTTTTTGATTAATTTTAATTAACAAAAATATATAACAAAATATCATATTTATAACAATACATCAAAACTCATGAAAAAGTTTATTATTTCAATTTTATTTTTAATTCCTTCGATATCTTTTTCACAGGATACATTTTCAATTATCGCTGTGGATCCTGAAACAGGTGAGGTTGGAGCTGCAGGAGCTACTTGCTTGTTTGGTGAGTCCAACGGCTTAATTAATATAATCTCATCAATTATCCCTGGGAAGGGGGGAGTTATTTCTCAGGCGTATGTATGTGTTCCAAATATTAATATGACAAATGCTACAACTTTGATGGAATTAGGTTATTCACCTGCACAGATCATTACATGGCTTAATAATAATGATTCTTGTAATGCTGGAAATTATCAGTATCGACAATACGGAATAATTGATTTTGATGAGTCTGGAAACGTCAGAACAGCTGGATACACTGGAAATCTTGCTGATGATTATAAAGAGGATAGGCAAGGGGCTACGTACAGCATTCAAGGAAATATTCTTCTTAATCAAAGTGTCATTGATAATATGGAATATAATTTTTTAAATACAGAGGGTTCACTAGCTGAAAAATTAATGGCCGCGATGCAAGGGGCTAATTTTCCAGGAGCTGATGAAAGATGTCTAGATGAGGGAACTTCCTCAGCCACTGCATTTCTAGTCGTTTATGATTCTGATGATAACCCAAATCAACCTTCCTTGGAATTTAATATTGTATCTCAACCCCCTGGTATTGAACCAATTGATTTGTTGCAGGAAATGTTTGACGAGAATCTTAGTGTTGAAAATTCAACTGTTGAGGAATTGAGTCTATTTCCAAACCCTTCTGATGGCATTATTAATATAAGATCTGATAAAAACTATCAACTAGAGATTTATTCTGTGGAAGGAAAAATCATTTTGAATGATTTTGGAAATCAAATTGATATTTCAGGAATACAAAATGGGACTTACTTTCTAAAAATCAGACAAGAAAATACAAATAATTCAGCTTCTTTTAAGATCTTAAAGAAAGACTAAAAAAAAGCACCTTGTAAAGGTGCTTTTTTTACATTAACTAAAAATATTAAAATATATATCTTAGACCAAATTGCATTTGCCATCTGGATAATAGACTTGCGTCATAACCAAATGTTTCGGTTAAATCAGGGTCAAAGGTATATGTTGGTTCACCATTTTCAACGCTAACACCAATTGGTTGTACAGCATTGGGTTGTTGAACCAGTCCCCACTCAGAATTAAGCAGATTTCCTATATTCAACACGTCTAAACTAAGTTGAATTGTATTTCTTTTTCCTCTAACTTCTAAATGAAAGTCTTGAAGTAATCTGACATCCCATCTTCCTTTCCAGGGGGATAAAGCGCCATATCTTTCAGCATATTGACCTCTTCTTTCGCTTAGATAATCATCTTGAGCAATAAAAGCATCATATGCTACACCCATTCCAGCACCCGAAAAATTCATTTGAGAAATTTCATCAGTAGTTGGAACATAAATCAAGTCATTTAAACCAGATCCATCTCCGTTGATATCACCACCATAAGTGTAGCTAAATCTACCACCTTGTGAATACTCAAATATTGTAGATACTGATGTACCCCATTGATCATTACTTCCGTATGTCCAACTCTTACCAGCAACACCAACAACTCTTTGTTTGTCGCCGTATTTTGAATATGATAATACATCAGCATTGGCGTCACCAACAACAGGATTCCCTGCAAATGCATCTCCTGTAATTTCTGCTTCAATACTATTCACGTCTTTAGAGTCTAAATAGCTATAAGCTAAACTGGTATATAGTCCATTTTCAAACTCTTTTTGTGCTCTAAAAGACATGTTTAGAATTTCACCTTTGTCAGAATTAGTAAACACATATGCATTTGCCTGTGCTCCAAAGCCAAGACCATCTCCGTTAACCAATATGTGGTCATCTGCAGTGTAAACAGGTCTATTATCAACTCCTACCAACTGTCCAGAGGGAGCAGTAAGACCCCAGTTTTGAACATGAGCACCGTATACATCTTTAGAGTAAGTTATATCTCCAGTTAAGGTTAGTCCATTACCCATTTTTTTATCCATACCAAAACTACTTCTCCATACTTGTGGGTATTTATAATCAATGTCTACCATCTGATGAAACCACCAATTCG
>CENP01239114.1_pt1 | contig 48230 bp, 43 predicted proteins | sample 361281 | NCBI WGS metagenome assembly CENP01 (sample SAMEA2591122, study PRJEB7988) | marine metagenome | biome: marine biome (ENVO:00000447); feature: deep chlorophyll maximum layer (ENVO:xxxxxxxx); material: saline water (ENVO:00002010), including plankton (ENVO:xxxxxxxx) | depth 70 m
TTTTTTTTACTTTTGATACGATTTTCCAAATAATTAAATCTAAAATTTATAAAGAAAGCGTGGAATAGTTATGATAAATGAACAGCCAAATACGGATAACGAGGACTCAGAAATTCAAATACCTTTGGGTTCTGAAAAAAGAACATTTAAAGAGGGAAAGTATATTTTTCGCGAAGGGGAAATTGGAGACCTTGCTTTTGTAGTGCTATCGGGCACAGTTTGTATTTCTAGGCTCGTAGGAGAAAAGGATGTCGTTATTGGAACTGTTGGAAAGGGGGGCATGTTTGGGGAGATGGCTTTAATTGATAATGAGAAACGGATGGGTTCTGCCCGAGCATCTGGTGGAATAGTGGAAGTCCTCGTGATCGATCGCAATCAATTTAAGCAGAAGTTAATTAATGCTGACCCGTTCCAAAGGGCTTTAATTAATATACTAACTGGCCATGTTCGAAAAATGGCAGAGCACTTGAGCAAATCCAATAGTTGCGTAACGTGAATAGTTTAAGGAATCAATCTATTGGTTTTGAGTATCGATTAATTGGTTAAAACACTCGTTGTTTTTAGGTCCAAAATATCGGATTTGATTTTGGTAATTGTTCTCATTAGCTCGAATTTTAGTAATAATATTAATGGAATTATTTGTCCAAATATAAGACCCATTTTTAAATTTAGAGGGCCCAAAAAGTATTGATAAATCTTTTCGAATTTTCTCTTGTCTTTCTACGCCTGAACTGAGAGACCTTTCAATGCTGCGCCAAGTAATTATTTGTATTCCAAAATTATCGCAAATTTCGGCTCTAAGAGATTTGGTGTCCGTTGGTGTATTCTCAGTTTCAATGAGTACTGTGCGAATATTTTTTCTAATATTTATACTTTTGTGGATGACGCTATTAAAATCGCTTCCAAATTTTATTCCAAAATGTTGACTTATATCCGCTCTACTATCTTTAGATGTAAAGTTAATGGGTAACAATAAAGAAAGTATTAGCGTGAATGATTTGAGATTATTAGGTGTTCTTCTCATTTTATAATAATCAACGATTTAGCATTCTTTGTCTCGCTGCATGACCAAAGGCCTCATAGAGACATCGCGATAATCTGTGATCTTCCTGTCCTGGTTGATATTCAGCATGCCACTGAACAGCTATACCAAAATTAGGATGGTTTATTATTCTAATCCCTTCGATTATATTATCGTCAGAAATTGCTTCAATAGCTAGATCTTGCCCAAGACGGTCAATGCCTTGGCCATGTAAACTATTTACATTCAATTCTGATTTACCAGATAACTTATGAAAGAATCCGTTCTTAGTTAAAGTGATGGGGTGACGCAGTGCATAAATTTCTTGGTCATCAATATTATTGCCCTTTGGCATTCTGTGATCATTTTTCCCTGGCAGTTTGTGTATTCTATAGTGAAGGGAGCCGCCCATAGCGACATTTATTTCTTGAAGCCCCCTACAGATGCCAAATAATGGAACACCTAATTTAATGCAAATGGGGATTAATTCTAAAACTGTTGAGTCTCGTTCGGGATCAATTAGTTCCCCGTCTGGGAATGGCTCGCCTCCATAATAATGTGGTTCAATGTTTGCGCGTCCACCGGTTAATAAAATTCCATCAAAGTGGTCAACCAGATACGAATAATTATAGTTTTTTCCCATCGAGGGTATTTGAAATGCTATGCATTTTGAGTATTCTAGTAATGCAGTAATATACTTGTGACCACTAATATGGGCTTTAAAGTTAGAGTCTGATAAATTAAGGACCGACGTCGGTATTCCTATTACTGGAAATTTTTCATCGTTTCTCATGTTAATCGCCTATGTTTTTATGGCTTGACTCCATTTATATATGCGAAGTGGACGTTAGAATTATTTATACAATTAGCGCAAATAAATATACTATTGCATGGCTCTTCTTACTCTGGAAAAAAAGCCTGTAAACCTGTTTGGGCTCTTCCTAATATAAGAGCGTGAATATCGTGGGTCCCTTCATAAGTGTTGACGGTTTCCAAATTCATAAGATGCCGTATAACATGAAATTCATCAACAATTCCATTTCCACCATGCATGTCACGAGAAGCTCTAGCTATATCTAGAGCTTTTCCCGCATTGTTGCGCTTCATCAAAGAAATATCCTCTGGCGGGCACCTATTTTCGTCCATTAAACGACCAATTCGTAAAACCCCTTGTAGCCCAAGCGTTATTTCAGTTTGCATATCAGCTAATTTTTTTTGGATAAGTTGGTTTGAGGCTAGCGGTCTATTAAATTGTTTTCGGTCTAGGGTATACTGTCTTGCTGCATGCCAACAAAACTCAGCAGCTCCGATTGTTCCCCAGGAAATTCCATAGCGCGCTTTATTTAGGCAACCGAATGGCCCTCCCAATCCTTTTACATTAGGCAATAAGTTCTCTTCTGGAACGAAAACACGATCCATAACGATCTCTCCAGTTACCGACGTACGAAGTGAAAACTTACCTTCAATCTTTGGGGCGCTCAAACCCTCCATTCCTTTTTCTAGAATGAAGCCTCGAATGACGTCGTCTAATTTTGCCCAAACTACGAATACATCTGCTACAGGTGAATTCGAGATCCACATTTTATTTCCAGTCAGAATATACCCATTGCCATTCTTTTCAGCGCGAGTAATCATGCTACCAGGATCAGAGCCGTAGTCAGGTTCAGTAAGGCCAAAACATCCTATAAACTCTCCTGACGCCAGTTTAGGTAAAAACCTAACTCTTTGCTCTTCACTGCCATAAACGTGAATTGGATGCATGACCAGCGAGGATTGCACTGACATCATTGATCTATAGCCAGAGTCTATGCGCTCTATTTCACGATTAACGAGACCGTAGGAAACGTAGTTAAGATCTGCACCACCATACTTTTCTGGTTGGGTAATTCCAAAAAAACCTAATTCGCCCATTTCAAAAAAGATATCTCGATCAAAGCGCTCTTCACGGTTAGCATTGAGAACTCTAGGCATTAATTTTTCTTGAGCATAATTTCGGGCTGTCTCTTGCACTAAACGCTCTTCTTCTAAAAGCTGACTTTCAAAGAAGAATGGGTCATCCCACTGAAATTTTAATTTATCTGACATTTTATTATTTAATCCAAAAATTCATTATTTTTCTCGTATACGGGTTTACTCTTTATTTTAGTTCACATATCTATCGGGATAGCAATAAATTATTAAAGACAAAAACCTGTTAAAATTATTCGACTGAAAGCTCGTGCATAAGGCGCTTAGCTATTGCACCAACTACACGTCTTCGATACCAAGGTGCCACAGTCGTTGTTTTCATTGGTTTTGCCTGTTTTCGAACATTTTCCCGGAGTAGATCTAAAGTTTTTTCATTAATATCCATCCCTATCATTGCTTCAGTATTCTTTATAATCTGAGGAAACGGATTAACGCCGGTTAACGCCACTGTTATATCTTTAATTTTATTATTTTCTTTTTCTAATCTCACTGCAGCCCCAGCTAATGGAAAGTCTATGGATCCTCTAATCCTGGCTTTCTCATATTTAGATGGAGACCCGGCAAGATTATTTGACAAGTGAATTGATGCAATTAGCTCATTAGATTCAAGTGTTAGATGGTTCATGCCATCATTGCGATATAAATCCTGAAGGGCCAATTGGCGTACTCCATTCGGTCCATGAATCTTTACTTCAGCATTATAAACGAGCATAGCAGGCGCTAGATCTCCTGAAAATGCTGCAAAGCATCTCTTTCCTCCTGGAGCAACATGACATATTTCTCCTCTTTCTTTCATGCAGTAGTCGTTACTCTGTCGCCACCACTCGCTTTGGTTATAAAAAAGGCATCGTGTATCGAGGCATAAATTGCCACCAACAGTGCCATATTGTTGGTGTGTACTTCCAGCTATTGAAAGTGCAGCATCAGCGATTGCTGGGTAATCAGATTTAATTTTCTCGCTGTTTGCTAAGCTATTTAATGTTACTCCAGACCCAATAACTAATTCCGATTTATCCTGACTAATTTCTTTCACTTCGGCTATATCGCTTAAATCAATTAAGTGATGTGGTTGCTCTATTCCTCTCCGAACGTTTACGATCATGTCCGTTCCACCGGCTACGAATAGTGAGTCAGAGCTTTCATTCTTTATTTGAGCCGCCTCGTCTTTACTTTTCGGCCTATGGAGTTTAAAATTTGGCATATATTCCATTATTCAGCAGCCTCTCTGGTCTTATAGTTTTCCATAAGTTCAAGTAAATGGTCCGATGTTACAGGTAAGTCAAGAGGTCTAACGCCAACAGCATCTGCGATTGCATTGGTTAAGGCGGGTATAAATGCTACAAGTGATGTCTCTCCAGCTTCTTTTGCTCCGAAGGGCCCATGGGGGTCAACACTTTCAATAATGCCAACATCAATTGGAGGAGACTCTATTATTGTTGGTACTCGATAATCAAGCATGTTGTTTGTAATTCCTAGACCATTTACATATTTGGTACCTTCAGAAATAGCTTGTCCCATTCCCATCCAAACCGAACCTTCGATTTGGCCTTCGACGGCGAGTGGATTTAAAGCCTTTCCAACATCTTGAGCAGCCCAAACCTTTTCGACAGTAATTTCTGCTGTATCTGGATCAACACTGACCTCAACAACTTGAGCTGCGTAAGCATAAGCCATACTTCCACTTATGGCTCCTCCGCGATACTTTTTTGTGCCCCATGACTCTGGAAGAGTGTCAAAATTACCTTTAACGGTTATTGTTCCAGTGCCTTCTAAAGCTGCCTGAACCACCTCAGGAAATGAAAGCCCCTCATCTTGCGAACCTGCTCGATATACTTCTCCAAGACACTCAATATCCTCAGGTTTTACTTCGAGCTTTCGAGCTGCAGCTTCAATTAATATGTTTTTTAAGTTTTTAGCCGCATCGATGGATGCATTGCCAACCATGTAGGTTACGCGCGACGAGTAGGAGCCATTATCTTTTGGTGTTAGTTTGCTATCACTTGTCAAACTTTGAAAACGAGACATATCTAATCCCAAGATCTCTGCAGCACACTGAGTGGCCATCGTAGTCGAGCCTTGTCCAATTTCGGGAGCACCTGTAAGTACAGTAATTGAAGCGTCCCAATCTAATTTTAAGTGTATCGTAGCATGAGGTTCTCCAGTCCAATTAACAGGCTTTGATGCGCCACTCGGATAATGGGCACAGGCTATTCCCAAACCTCTGTTTGGTCCTAAATTACCTTTTCTACTTTTCCAACCACTCTTTTCCTCAACCCAATCTAAACACTCAGGTAATCCGTAAGAGTTAATGAACATCTCATTTAGGGTCTCGTATTTGGGACCCTCTAATAAGTTTTTTCGCCTGATTTCAATTGGATCAACGCCTAGTTTATTGGCAACTTTATCGAGTAAATTTTCAAAAGCGTATCTGACATCTGTTATACCATGACCTCGCATTGCACCTGGTGGAGGTGTATTTGTTAAAATACGTAATCCCCGATAGCGCACGGCGGGCAGATCATATAAACCAAACATTAAACCACCAGAATATAAGATAGTTACTACACCATATCCGCTGTAGGCACCGCCGCGCTGAATTGCTTTAAAGTCTACCGCGGTTATTGTCCCATCATTTTTAACCCCTATCTTCATTTCCACGTCTGTTTCGGGCCTGCCTCGATGAGTAATAAATGTTTCTTCGCGGCTCGCAACGATCCTAACCGTTCCTTTGGCAGCTCGTGCGACTAATGCACAAATTAATTCAATATTTAAACATTCAGTTCTACAACCAAATCCTCCCCCCACGAAAGGTTTGATCATTCTAATTTGGCTCTCTTTCATTTTGAGGACTTTAGCTAGCATTTTATGTCCATAGTAGGGAACCTGAGTGCTTGCGTGCACAGTTAAGAACTCTCTAGTCGAATCATATTCTGCAATCGCTGCATGAGGTTCACTTTGTACCTGAGCAATTTCAGCACAATTATATTTTTCTTCCATTATTAGGTCTGCCTCCGTGAGGCCATTGTCTGTATCGCCTAGATCAAAATCCACATCACGTTCTACGTTACCCGGCCTGTGATCATGCAAATTGACTGCACCTTCCGCCATAGCGTCCTGAGAGGTATAATATGCAGGTAACTCTTTATACTTAAATTTAATCAGATCAATCGCTTTTTGAGCCGTCTCAACATCGACGGCAGCAACACAGGCAACGGGTTCACCTTTGTATCTAACTTTATCGCGTGCCATTGGATATTCAAAGCGTGCTATCGGAAGAACGCCATAAGGTTCATCCGTCTCCTCACCTGTAATTACCGCTTTGACGCCGGGTAACGACAGTGCATCCGATATGTCGACTTCCATAATTTCCGCATGCGAAACTGGACTTCTAAATATTCGACCTACAAGACAGTCTGAAGGAATAAAATCCGCTGAATAACGAGCTTTACCAGTCACCTTCTCTGGACCATCGACGAGGGGTTTTGGAATTCCTATTGATGATGTTGGCTTGATCTCATTCATTTTTGCGTACTCTCTAATTTCATTTCATTTACAGCAAATTGGACTGACTCTATTATTTTAATATATCCAGTACATCGGCATATATTTGCGGCTAGACCGCTCCGAATTTCATCTATCGTTGGGTCAGGGTTTTTACGTAATAGTGCTTCAGCTGCCATAATCATACCAGGAGTACAAAATCCGCATTGGGTACCTAGTTTTTCATGGAACCCTCTTTGTATCGCGGACATTCTGCTTTGATTTGATATGGCTTCGATGGTCTCAATCTCCAATTCCTGACAAGTAGCGGCGAGCCTTAAACAAGCATGTTGAGGGTTTCCATCAATTAGGACCGTACAGCATCCACATTCTCCGCCATCGCACCCAATTTTAGTTCCTGTTAATGCTAATTCTTCTCTAAGATAGTCAGCTAATAGCATATTATCGGCTACAAAATTATCACGTTCTTTACCATTAACGGTGCAGTGTAGGTGAGTTTTAGCTCGTTTGTCAGACATATTAAATTTCCTAAGTCTTGTGATTATGTGGCATCGGGATTAGAGTGAGCCAATAAAATATGTTGGTCAACTTCTATACTCAAGCCGTTTTTATCACTTTCTAATCGTGCGTCCCAGTCGTTAAAAAGGGATATTAGTTTATCAAGTCCGGATTTTCGAACAGGTCCATAACCGCGGGCTAAAATTGCAAGTGCGGCAGTCTGACAGGCTAAATCTTCATTAACGTTCGCTGAAGCAGTAATTGCGGCTAACCAAAGTTCAATTATTTTCTGCTCTTCTTTATATTGAGTGCTTTTTGCCCTAAAGGGTCTAAAAGAAGATAGAATTTTTAACATTCCATATCCAAAAGCAGACCCTGTTGGTAAGTGAAGAGAGATGCCTTTCCCCTTTTTTAATTTTCCTACATTAGGGATGAGCCAACTGATTGATTTTGGCAACATTCCCATGAATTCTTCTCTTCCCGGTTTAAAATAATCTGTTACCTTAAGTGGAATTTGATCGTTAATATTTAAGTCTTTCCTTATGCGCGCTAATCGACCCGGCCTAGTTTTTAATTGAGCAACTCGGATTACATCCTCAAAACTCATCCAACGCGCAAGATGGCGTGCAACTTCAGAGACTAATTTGCCGTCTGAAGAGTTGGTCGCATTGTGTATTTTTTTTAACCGTTCAAGATAAAAATTGGCATAATCTGAGTTTTGGTAATCAATGAGCCGATTTATTCCATGGGAAATTATCAGATGAGCATTCTCTGGAAATAATGTAATTTTCTCGTCGAACGCTGAGGGAGCTTTTTCGAAAATTAGGTCTGGGTCAGATGAGTTGACTGAATTGTTATTTTGTATCGCTTTTAAACCAATTTCAAAGCCCGCTAGATTACTTTCTACGGCAACATTTTTTGATTTTATTGAGTCTCGACACTCATCCTTTGTTAATGGGAGGATGCCGCTTCCGATTATTGCTCCCAGAACAATAGCGTTGCCGCGCGCATTAGTTCCTTTAGAGAGGGCTGTTAGATCCAACTGAACTAGTTTTTTTGAAGCCTTCTGAATAGCATCAACAACAGGAACAATATTAATTCGCCCATCTCCTGCAGACACCTTTTCCGCTGTTGAGTATACTCTGTCAGTTGCTGAAATAACGGTTGTGAATTTTGTTACAAATCCTCTTTCAATGGCTCGACCAGCCTCAGTTGGCTCCATCGCTACCATTAAGTCTAAATCATCTGAGCCAGGGAAGAATGTGAAAATTGGGGTTTTCTGGAGATTTTTCTCTGGAAAGAGTTCAAAATAGTAGGTGGTTGCACCCGTTCTTTGAGCCACGCCTGGTGTTGATGTGCCTTGAGCATGATAGCCGGCTTTTCGCGCGGCATCTACCAACCAATCTACTAATACACCACCACCTTGTCCGCCAAGTGCACCAACTAAAATACATATAGGCCGAACGTTAGACTTAATTTTGTTAACTTTATTCATGATTGTGCTCCAAGCATTGAGAGCATAGCTCGATTTATTTTCGAACTTAATTTTCTAACCATACTTGGGTTTTGAACAGCTTGCGCTTTAAAAAAAGATGGACAAAGTTGAGCGGCGTGAGCCACTTCGCCACAATTACCGCATGCAACGCAAGTTTCGTCTACATGCGCTGTTGGTGTTTCCTTTAATGGATCATTACTTTTTTTCAGAGTTAAAGAAGGACATCCACTTAATCTCATACAAGAATGATCTCCGGTGCAAACTTCTTCGTCAACTCCAAACTTTTCCTTAATTACCGTTTGGCCAGCCTTTAATGCTGCCGCTTTCGCAGGTTTCTCTCGCCTTTGTAATGCAAGCATGCACTCTTTGTTAGAAATTACAACGCGAAGACCTTTATCCTTAGCATCCATAGCCTCTCGCAGAACATTGATCGTTTCCTCCAAACTATAGGAGTCAACATGTTTAATCCACTCAACACCTACGCCTCGTAAAGCTTTTTCTATCGATAGAAGGGAGGGCGTTCCCTTTGGGGTCATGCCGGTAGATGGTAATTTGTGATGTCCGGTCGCGGCGGCATATCCATTATCTAGAATGACAAGAACCGAATCATATTTATTCCACTTTGCGTTTATAATCCCGGTAGTAAATCCATTATGCCAAAAACCACCATCACCCATGATTGCAACATTTGATTGGCCTAATGCTGGACCTACAGCGCCGCTACTCGCAAGACTAAGTCCATATCCTAGAACCGTATTTCCCACGTTGAACGGGGGGAGAGATCCAAATAAATTGCACCCGATATCCATAGAAATATGAAATTTCCCTCGTTCTTTCATCAGTATTTTCAATGCAGCCATAATCGGTCTCTCAGGGCATCCTGTACAAAATGATGGAGGACGTACGGGCATCGGTTCTGGAAGGTATTCTTGTGCTTTGTGTGTATTCGAATTAATTATACTATTTTTTTCAAGGGCTAATTCACCAGTAGCACCGCTTGCCTCTTCAGCTAAATATTGTGCAACGCCCTCTCTCACAACGTTAGAAACATATTCACCTGCCATTGGCAGCATGCCTTTGCCATGGACGCGGCAATCCAAGCCTTGTGCATGAATAATCGTTGCAATTTGAGTTTCTATGTAATTGGGGTTTCCTTCTTCAACTATTAGAATACTATCTTTATCTTTAACAAAATCAATAATTTCGTCTTCAATGAGAGGATAAACAAGATTTAAACAGTAGACTGGAATATCAGTATTACCAAATGCATCAGCAGCGCCAAGACGGCTGAGAGCCCTCATAACTACGTTATATGTTCCACCTTGGGTAATGATGCCATATTTCTCATTATTGCCCGAGAAAATTTCATTTATCGAGTTTTCTTTTGAATATGCTACAGCGGCTGGAAGACGTTGATCAAATTTAGCTTTTTCATGATGATAAGACTGAGGAGGGAGTACTATTTTATTAACATCGTAGCGCTGTTCAGGAACTGGATTATTAGTATTGAATTGGGCTATTTTATTTTCTTTTGTAATAAAACTGCCCGTTAGGTGACATGCCCTAATTCTCATATTTAGAAATACTGGCATGTTAGAAGCTTCTGAAATACCAAAACAATGTTCGGTTAGATCTACTAGTCTTTCCATATCATATCTGGGATCAACAAGCGGTATTGAAGATTTCATTGCGAAGGTGTAGGTGCGTTCTTGCATGATGCTTGAGCCTTCACCGTAATCATCGCCAAGAATTATTAACGATCCTCCTGTTACACCTGTTGAGGCTAAATTAGATAAGGCATCTGATGCTACATTTGTTCCAACGACAGACTTCCAAGTTACAGCCCCTCTGATTGGATAGTGAATTGAGGCGCTTAAAAGGGCAGCCGCACCGGCTTCAGAAGCAGATTGTTCATAAGTAATACCCATGGGTTCCAAAATTTCTTTGCTTGCTTCCGCGAATACATCGATTAGATGGGACATCGGGGCTCCTGGATAACCTCCAACATAAGATATTCCAGACTGCAACAATGCTTTAGTTACTGCCAAAATTCCCTCGCCATGGAATTCTTCTCCAGCACCCATTGTTAGTTTGCCAATCTCTTTTACAAAAGATCGTTCTCCCCCCAGATTAACGCGTTCTATAGCAGTTCCGCCATCCATTTTTTTATTCCTTCAGTCGTCTTATGTTACTGGTACTCAGATTATATTTTTTTAATATATTTGAGGAACTTGCGTCATTCAACATATTTCGTCATAAGTTAAGCTTATAAAAATCAGTAAATAAATGTGGTATTTAAAATTTATGGCTAATGTTTTCATGTGTCGTCGTCGCGTTTTATGGGGAGATAGTGATCCAGCTGGTGTTATTTACACGCCTCGAATCTTTCATTATGCGATCGAGACGGTAGAAGAGTGGTTAATTAAAATCTTAGGCCATAATTGGATGTCTCTTCAAAGCGATTTAAAGCTAGATACACCGACCGTTAAAATGGGGTGTGAATTCTTTCACCCCCTGAGGACTGGTGATTTTGTTGAGATAAGTCTAAAGATTGAGAAAATGGGGAATGCTTCGATCCATTACTCGATAAATGGTTATAACGAAAAAAAAGTTCATTGTTTTGAAGTAAAACAGGTGTCGTGTTTTGTTAACTCAAAGACTTTTAAGTCTATTCCCATACCACACGAGCTGAGATCAAAACTTGAAAAATATCAAATGATAAGTAATGACTAACTAAGGGAGAGGTTCGTGCAAACTAAAGATGATTTTAAGGCGTTGATGGGTGATTTAACCTTAGACATTTATGATAAAAAACTTGACCATTCATTGGCGGTTGAATTGAATTCCAATTACTCCTTTGAAACCGAAATATTTAAAAAAATCCAGATATCATGTGAAACGGGGGTCAAACAAGGTTGGTTATGTCAAAATGAACATGGCGGAATTAAGTATGGAAGGGTGGTTAAGGACATTAATGGTTTCAGTGTTGACGTTGTAGTGATGACTGACATCGTTGGGCCACATCATGCTCACCCAAGAGGGGAAATTGATTTAATTATGCCAATTGAGGGTAATGCTAAATTCGACAATCACGCTGCTGGATGGGTTGTGTATGGCCCTGGCTCCTCTCATCGACCGACAGTGACAGGAGGCACTGCCATTGTGCTATATCTTTTGCCCGGTGGTGAAATTGATTTTTCTCGCACCTGAGTTTTGGTTTTGATGATTTTATCGAATTATAATCTTATGGAATCAGTTGTAACAACAATTTTTCCTTTAGCCGAACGATTCTCTATTGTTTCAATTGCTTGCGTGATTTGTTCAAGTGGAATGATTGTGGCAACTGCAGGATTAATTTGATTTGTTTCCCATAATTTAAAAAGTGTCCTCACGCCGGTGTGAATAACATTGATGGACTTCTTAAAATTAATATCAAGTGGGGCTCCAATTATTGAAATATTTTTTAGTAAAATATGGTGCCCCTTGGGCATAGAGATATCTAAGGTAGCAAAACCGACTATCACCATGCGTCCTCGATAAGCTAAGCATCTCATCGAAGCATCAAAGACTTTCCCTCCAACTACATCAAATACTGCATCACAAAGATTTTCGCCAATAGCATTTATAACTTGTTCTTTTAGATTATCATAAAGGTTTTCAACTGAGAGATCGATCCAGTGATCGGCACCATGTGCAATCGCTATTTGTCCTTTTTCTTTTGAAGTAACCCCAGCAACTACGATAGCACCTTTAGCTTTAGCTAGTTCTATCATAGCCAGTCCTACCCCACCAGAGGCTCCAGTTATTAAAACGGTCTCGCCGGCTTGTACGTTACCTCTCTCGTAAACTGCCACATAGGCTGTATTATAAGTAGTTACCATCCCAGCAGCTGTTGAAAAATTGAGTTTATCTGGGATTTTAAAAACCTTAGTTTCAGGCGCTTTTACTTTCTCAGCAAACGCGCCCCATAAAACTTGACAAGATACTCTATCACCTATCTTAAAATCGGTTACATTTGCTCCTATGGAGGAAATAATCCCCGCTGCATCTCTTCCAGGAATGAACGGTCGTTCCGGCCACATTTGATATTTACCTTTTAACATAAGAGTATCAGGAAAGTTTAAACCTATAGCATGAACGTCAATTATGACATCATTAGCTCCTGCGATAGGATCGACAAAATCCTCCACTCGGTGGGTATTAATATCTCCAAATTGGTGTATAACTAAGCCCTTCATGTATTTTCCTTAAAGTGTTCAAATATTTTATTTGATCGTAAGTAGCAAAGACCTCTAAATGTTACGATATGTCTATTATTTTTCAAGAATTCTGACCAATTCACCCTTCTGAATTTTCTTGGTAGGCGTCATTGGCATTTCTTCGATGATCTCTAGTTTTTCTGGCCAACGCATTTTGGCTATTCCGTTCTTACTTAGGTGGTCGGTCATCTGATCAAACGTAAGTTTGGTATTTGGTGTTAAGGTAGCAAAAGCACAAATTCGTTCTCCCAAAACATCATCTTTCATTGGAACTAGAGCAGCTAAAATTATATTTGGATGTCCTTGCAAAATATTTTCAATATCGGTTGGATTAATTTTTATTCCTCCGCGATTTATTATGTCTTTTACCCTTCCTGTAATAATAATATTACCATCAGAGTCGCAAGTAGCGAGGTCTCCGGAACGGAAAAATCCATCTTTGGTGAAAGCTAATCGATTTGCCTCATCATTGTTTAAATATCCAGCCATTATTGCATAACCCCGTAATAACAATTCACCCTCTTCTCCTATTTGGACATCTGTACCATCTATTGGGTTTACTATCCGAACATCAATTCCTTCTGTTTTTCGTCCAGTGCTGGAATGGCGTATTTCTGGTTTTTCATCTAAGGGGGTTTGCATAATTAAAATTGTTTCTGTCATACCAAAAAGCTGACCCGACCTGCCGTTTGGCATTCGTCGCTCGAGGTTGGCGGCTACCTCTGGCGGGCATACTGAGCCCGCGATTATAACTTCTTTCAAAGAGGATAAATCGACATCGTCGAGCAAGCCAGCCTTTATCGTAGCAGCAACGTGGGCGGGTGCTGAAAATACAATCGTTGGTTGGGCATTTATTAGTCTATCGGCATAAAGCTCGGGCGTAAATAATGGCATTAAAATATTTGTTGACCCCCAACATAAAGCCAGCGTTCCGCATGTTAGTCCGAAGACGTGGGTAAATGGAGGAGCAACCATTACACGATCTTCTGAGTTTAAGTTGATCGTCGGTGAATAAATTCTAGCATTTGCAGTTAGCGTTTCATAGGTTCTTACAACTCCTTTTGGTGATGCGGAAGTGCCAGATGTAAAACATAAAATGCACGGATCACTTGCAATAGGTGGATCTGCTATTGGGCTTGTATTGGCTTCTTCGATTAATGAATTAAAATTATAGTAATCAGATGGTTTTTCTCCAATGACAATTATATGTTGCAGGCTAGCAACCTTTTCTTTTAATTTCATCATAGTATTTGGGGCATCATATTTTTCATCACCTTGTCCGCAGATAACCGCTTTTGTTTTACCATGATTCATTAATGGGGCCATTTCTCCAGCTCTATAAGGCATATGAAGAGTGCACATTACACCACCCATAAGTGCAATTCCAATATAGGCGATCAAGAACTCCGGGGTATTGGGATACTGAATAGCAATAACGTCTCCCCGTTTAAGGCCGAGCTTTAAAAGGCCATTTGCAAATTTCAACGACTGTAAATGCCAATCTTCAAAGGTCAACTCTGTGTCTGGCGATACGACAGCAACTTTTGCTGGAGTCTTCTTTGCCCATTTTTCAATATAAGTAGTTAGTGTATCATCGTTCCAATATCCTAATTCGCGGAATTGATTTGCTAAATTTTCTGAATGTCTTGGGAAAGATAATCCTTTTGTCATAACTTCATACCCCCGATATCAAAGTTTTGTGACAGCTAATATCATAAAAATTCTAGAAAAATATAATACTAATCAATTTACATATAATGTATTTAATCATAAAAAAAAACAAGCGTGCAATAACGATATTAAAGGTTTAAAATATTTGATTCGTCAAAAAGGTTTTTTATAAATTGCCGAGATGTAATTATGAATGGTAACGAAAAGAAAATACGCGGTCGACCTCGTGGAACAGGGGCCCAGAGTATTTATGTTGGTTTGAGAGAGGATATACTACAACTGCGTTTAAAGCCTGGGGAGCATATCGAAGAATCGATTTTAAAAGATCGGTTTAATCTATCTAGAACTCCTGTCAGGGAAGCCCTAATTCGCCTAGCTTCTGAGGGTTTAGTAAATTTACACCCAAATAAGGGAGCTCATGTTTCAGCAATAGATATATCTGATATACCACAGTATTTTGAAGCATTGGACGTTTGTCAGCGGATGGTCCTAAAGTTATGTGCGGAGAGATGTTATGACGATCAGTTGAAACTCTTAAGGCGTATTAATGAAGATTTTATTGCAGCTACTGATTTACGGAATATCGTTAAAATGGGTGAAACGAATAACGAATTTCACTCTGTAATGATAGATGCATGCAGAAATAAATATGTTGGAGCACTGTATGGAAAACTTCTTTCCACGGGACTAAGATTATCTTTATCAGCTTTTGGGACTGGGGTATCAAATAGTTACTATGATGACAATTATTACAGCGACGTGGTTAACCAGCACAAGGAAATGATTACAGCCATTTCAAATAAAGATATTGAGATGGCGGAAGAAGTGGCCAGAAAACATACTAAATTATTTCACGAACGATTTATGGCCTCAATAAATAAAGATCCAAAGACATCAATCAATCTAGTGAAAACGTTTTAAATCTAAAGTGTAATTTCCCGTAAAAGTTTTTTTAATGCCACTCTACATTCTTCGGGCTTCTCAATCTGAAGTAGGTGAGTAGTACCAGATATTGTTATAAATGGTATTGATGATTTTTTTACCAAACTTGAACAAACTTTGGCTGGTGCCTGTTCGGCAGGATGACTAGGATCAGCAATAATTAGTGCGATCGGCACTGTTTGGTTTTCAAAAAAGTCCCAAAGAATTAAGGAAGCGTTGTGTCTATAAATTTGGGACTCAATATCTGGGGGACAAATTAGTTCCCAGTTCGATCCCGTTTCTTTAAGTACGGATTTAGCCATTAGTTCGTGAGCACCATCGACCCAACCAGATAAAGATCGTGACTTACGAAATTGATGCGCTAGTTCGGCTGGAGAGGTAAATTGACTTTGTCGATTTTTTGCCCAATCTGATAACCTCATTTCAAAATTATGAGCTATGGAGTACAATTTATGGTCTTTTGGAGGTTGCAAAGGCGGATCAAATAAAACAAGGGCGTCCAAATGGTTTTTATAATTTTTTGCGTGAAGTAGAGAGGCGACAGCTGAAAGGGAGTGATAAACGCCATATATTGAGACATCTGTTATTATTTGCCTAACCTTGGAAATTATTTTGTCTAAATCATCGGCAAATAGATCGAAGTCAGCGTCGTTAGAACTAGATGGCTGATTGTGTCCATGATGACGTTGATCATATACACAAAGTTCGAATTCGGACCTTAACTGGCCCCAAAAGGGTGAATAGGCATCAATTGCAAATCCATTACCGTGGCTAAGTAAAAGGCAAGGCCTGCATGAGTTAAAATATCGCCTTACAATTATCTCTGTTCCACCCTTAACTTCAACACTGAAAACTTCATTGGGTTCTGGAATTATTAACTCGGTCATGTGCCATTTTTCCATTGTGGATATTTTTTCTCGAGGAAATTATAGCTAAATTTTTTATTTACAGCATCTGCAGAGATATCTTTAATCTCACGTTCTTTAGCGGGCCCATACCCGCCGGCACCGGGAGTTCTAATTACAATGCTCTCATTTTCCTTAACTTCTATTGCTATCGGCTTATTATTTAGCCTGCTCGCTTTGCCTGATTTATCGACTTTAATAAATTCGCCTGATTTTCCATCTTCACCACCAAAAATTCCCCATGGTTGATTTTCAAATCGCTCACCTGCTCCATTGAAAGTACAATCATGTTTTATTGGCTCGATAATTCTTTCTAATCCAAGTCCTCCCCGATTACGCCCCGCGCCACCTGAGTCCTCAATTAATTTATAAGAATGAACCATAAGAGGGTACTCCATTTCTATTGCTTCAACTGGTAGATTGGAAGTATTTGTTATGTGTACCTGAACACCATCTTTTCCGTCCTTTGTTGCGCGTCCTCCAAACCCACCTCCTAGTGTTTCAAGATAGACATAACTGACGCCAGTGCTGGGATTTATACCTGAAAATACAGCCGTAGTATTTGCTCCGTTTGCCGCAGCAACTGCGGCCTCCGGTTTTGCTTTCGCTAAAGCACCAAGTATGACATCGATTATTCTTTGGCATGTATTCGCGCGCGCCGCTACGGGCGCAGGAAATTGAGCATCAAGTAATGAACCTTTTTTGACAATTATTTCTGGTAAATCCAAGACGCCTTGATTATTTGGTACATCTGGATCAAGCAAAGCCTTCAATGCATAGCATACAGAGGCCTGAGTGGCATTTAGTGTTACGTTAATGTTGCCCGTTACTTGATCTGCGGTTCCGGTAAAATCGAATAATATGTAATCATTTTTTACCATTATTGACACGCAAATTGGGATTTCTAACGTGCCCATTCCATCATCATCCATAATATCGCTAAATTCATAGATGCCGTCAGGTATCTCAATTATAGCTTCTTTCATTCTTTTTTTAGTTCGATGAATGATCTCGTCAAAGCTGTTATTTAGTTGTGTAATACCATAATTCTCAATTAACTCAGATAGCCGTGTTGTCCCAAGACGACATGATGCGATTTGCGCGTAGTAATCTCCGCGCCGCTCCTCTGGAATTCTAACATTTAGTAATATTAATTCCATAATATCGGCTTGAAGTTCCCCAGCCTCAAAAAGTCGCGTTACTGGAAGTCTAATGCCCTCTTGAAATATTTCGGTCATACCGCCGGCCATACTTCCTGGAACCGACCCACCAACATCGGCGTGGTGCGCAATATTGCACATAAATGCAATTAACTGTCCTTCAAAAAAAAGAGGCATAGCCATATTGATATCTGGCAAATGTGTGCCGCCAGCAACGTGCGGATCATTGCCAATGAATATATCACCCGGGAAAATATTTCCTTTATATTTTTTTAAAAGTGAAACCATAAGTCCGCCCATTGATGCTAGATGCACAGGAAGTGATGCATCAGCTTGGACTATTAAACGGCCATACTTATCCATTATAGCTGTAGAATGATCTCGACGCTCTTTTATATTGGTTGAGTATGCACTCTTCATTAATGTTATAAAAGTTTCATCAGCGACAGATCTGAGTGCATTGAATATTATTTCTAATGTAATGGGATCAAGTGAACTATTTGCTTTAGACATTTTCATACCCTTGGCGCTCTAAGATATTGAAATAACAATATTTAAGGATTTGTCAATTACAACCCGGTCTTTCGGGTAAATAACAGTTGTTGAATCAAATTGTTCAATTATTGCGGGACCTTCTATTTCAAAGCCAGCCTTGAGATCGTTACGATCAAAAACATTTGTTTTTAATGGTTTTTCATCATCAAACCAAACCAGCCTTTCACTTATCGGATTAACACTTTTTATTGTCGTATTTTTTTTATTTGATTCTGAGGGTTCATTAAAATTTCCGCTGACATTTAATCTAATATTTACGACTTCGATTTGTTCATCGGTATTAGCAAAGCCATATAACTGCTCATGTGCAGCATTAAATCTATCAATAACCTCATCTGCATCTAAGGGCATTGGAATTTCCCAACTTTTTGCTTCTTTGTAGGTGACCTGAAGTTCAAAATTTTGTCCAACATACCGCGCATCTAATGTTACACTGTAAAGTTGTTTTTTCTTCTCTATTCGTTCGGTTTTGCACCACTCTTTAGCTTCGTGACTCAATGAATCCATTATTTCTCGAACATTAATTGACCAATCCGCATTTACATGGAACCGACCACTTTTAATAAAATCCTCCTTAATATCTGAAGCTATTAATCCTTGCGCGCATAAAATACCTGGTGCTAGAGGAACAATGATTTCCTTTATATCTATCGACTTTGCAACCTGCGAGCCGTGCAAAGGGCCGGCACCGCCAAATGCCATTAGGCTGTAGTCTCGGGGGTCATGTCCTCTTTCTACTGACATGGCACGAACCGCTCTTACCATGTTCGAAATAACAATTTTAATGATACCCTGAGCTGTTTTTTCGATACTAAAGCCAAATTTATCTGCTAGTTTTTTAATGGAAGCTCTTGCTGATTCTAGGTCTAACTTCATTGCGCCACCAATCAGGCCTTGTCCAGAAAGTCGCCCTAAAACCAAATTTGCATCGGTCACCGTTGGTTCATTGCCGCCTAGGTTATAGCAAGCAGGTCCAGGGTCAGCACCCGCGCTTTTCGGGCCTACTTTCATCAGTCCATCCTTGCTTACCCAAGAGATTGAGCCACCCCCAGCCCCAACCGTATGAATGTCGACCATAGGAAGGCGAACCGGAAAACCAGCGACTTCACGATCGAGGCTTGTACCGGCATCAAAGTCCCTAACTAGGGCTACATCAGCACTGGTCCCCCCCATATCTAAAGTTATTACTTTTGAGCGGTTGCTCTCTTTTGCAATATTAACTGCTCCTACAGCTCCAGCTGCGGGACCTGACAATGCGGTCCTGATTGGAAATTTTTTTGAAGTATTAATTGACATTAGTCCGCCGCTGGATTGATAAATTCTAAGTGGTGCATTTGGAATATTTAATTTTATATTATTATCAAGATAGTCCAAATAAGAGCCCATAATTGGTTGTAGATAGGCGTTCAACGCGGTGGTAGAAAAGCGCTCGTATTCTCTAAATTCTGGGCGCACTTCAGATGAAAGGGAAATTGGAATATTTGGGAATCTATTTTTAAGTAATTTAGCGACTAATTCTTCTGGCTTATTATTAATAAAAGAGAACAAAAAACAAATGGCTATAGAATCTACCTTTGAGTGTTCTATTTCATCGAATAAAACTTTTAAATTATTTTTATCAATTTCTTTTATGATAGTTCCGTCTGAATTAGTACGCTCTTTTACTTCAAATCGATATTTACGTGGCACCAAGCTCTCTGGCTGGTCTTCTTGAAGTGAGTACATATGTGGCCGAGTTTGGCGACCTATCTCTAATAGATCTCTAAAACCTTCTGTTGTAACGAGTGCTACTTTGCCACCTTTTCTTTGAATTAATGCATTTGTTGCGACGGTAGTTCCATGACAAAGTTGTTCGATAGTGTCTGGCGCAATTTTAAGGCTCTCACACATTTCTTTCAGGCCAAGAAAAATTGCTTCCCCGGGATTCTTAGGCGTCGATGGTCGTTTAAAATATTTTACAGAATTGGTTTCTCGTTCTGTAGCAAAAAAATCCGTAAAGGTTCCTCCAACGTCAACACCAATTAACCACCCCATTTAAAATATCCTTAATAAATTAAATACTTCTTGTATATAAAGATTGAATTAATTGGATGCAATGGATAGATTTTATGAATTTTAATATTACTCAGCGGAAAGAAGAGAGCTTGGCAAATAAGAAAAAACCGCTATTTTGTTTATAGTTACAGAAATATTTGCAACTAACGGTTTATTAAAAAGAAAAGAGCTTAATTGTATATGACCAATTTTTCTATTCCTGTTGAACAGAAAAATAAAGATAAAAACATCGGCCGAAGAATGCTGAGGGTCGAGGATTATGCGTTATTGAAGGGGCAAGGACAATTTGTTGATGATATTCCTGTAAAGAAGAACACTTTGGAAGCGGCGTTTTTAAGATCTCCGCACGCCCATGCAGTAATTGTTTCAATAGATTACACCGAAGCTCTTAAAATGTCAGGCGTTTACGCTGTTGTAACTGGCGAGGACATGGCCCGTGAGACTGATCCACTAATTGTTGGATTTGAAAATCCAATCGATTACTATGGACTGGCGGTAGATAAAGTAAGGCATGTGGGTGATCCGGTAGCCGTCGTAGCTGCAACTAATCGTTATATCGCAGAAGATGCCCTTGACCTTATTAAGGTTGAGTATGATGTTCTAGAGGCAGTTGTGGATCCTGTAGAGGCTGAAGGCCAAGATGCCCCGTTGATACATCCTCGATCAAAATCTAATTGTGTCTCGAAGAGACATTTTGTTCACGGTAATCCCGCAAAAGCATTCGATGAGGCAGAGAATATTACTAAGATAAAAGTTAAGTATCCTAGGAATTCAATTACTCCGATGGAAACGTATGCAATTGTCGCTGAGTACGCAGAGGCAACCCAGGGCTTCGATGTTCTATCAAACTTTCAGGGCCCTTTTTCAGTACATACTGTGATGGCATTGGCATTACGGATTCGCACTGCTGCGTTGCGTCATAGAAGTCCAGAGAACTCGGGTGGAAGTTTTGGAACTAAACTCGTAATATTTCCTCATATCGTAGTTTTGTGTATCTTAGCGCGAAAAGCTAAAAGGCCCATTAAATGGATTGAAGATCGATTAGAACACTTATCGGCATCAAGTGTTGCGCCTAATCGCGTTACTGAAGTTGAAGCCGCATATTCAAGTGATGGAATAATAAACGGCTTGCGTTTGAACCATTGGGATGATCATGGAGCATATCTGAGAGCTCCAATGCCGGCTCCAATATATAGGATGCATGGGGTCTCAACAAACGGTTATACTATCAGAAATTTGGAAGTTACAAATCATATAATGATAACAAACAAGTGTCCGACTGGAGCAGTTCGGGGGTTTGGTGGTCCTCAACTTTATTTCGCTGTCGAGCGTGTTATGCAAAAGATTGCCTCACAGCTAAAAATTGACCCTTTAGATTTGATGAAACGTAATTTGATCAAGTCTTCTGAATTTCCTTACAAGACAATCGCAGGCGCCCTTTTAGACTCAGGTGATTATCATAAAACTATCGAAGAAACCGTCAAAAAGGGGGGTCTGGACGATCTTTTGAAGAGGAGAGATGTAGCGCGTAGATCAGGAAAGTTATACGGAATTGGCTATGCTTCTTGTGTTGAGCCGAGCCAATCAAATATGGGGTACATTTCAACTCTGAAGACAGGTGAGGAGAGGAATAGAGCAGGGCCAAAAGATGGGGCCGTTGCATCAGTTACAGTATCAGTTGACGCTTTGGGGTCTGTGAATGTCGTTGGCGACTCTGTGCCTCAAGGGCAAGGGCACAAAACAGCTCTCGCTCAAATTATATCTGATCAGTTGGGCATAGATCCAGAAAATGTGGTCGTTTCTCTTGATACAGATACGGCGAAAGATGGTTGGTCAATTGCAGCAGGAAATTATTCGTGTCGATTCTCTCCAGCATCCGCGAGTGCGGCTGACTTAGCTGCAGAGCGCGTAAAGAAAAAAATGGCTCGAATTGCAGCTACAATGCTTAATGTTAGTGCAGAGGAAATTGAATTTTCTAATAATAAAATTTATGCGAGAAACAATCCAGAAAATTCGGTTCCCTTTTATAGGGTTGGCGGAATTGCCCATTGGTCGCCAGGTAGTTTGCCAGAGGGGATGGAGCCGGCAATCAGAGAAACTGCCATGTGGAGCGCGCCTGAGTTAACGCCTACAACAGCGAATGATGAGATTAATACCTCCTTAGCTTATGGCTTTGGTTTTGATTTTTGTGGCGTTGAAGTTGATCCAACAACCGGAGTTGTAAAAATTGATAAATATGTATCCGCTCATGATTGTGGTACTATACTAAATCCTGGGTTGGCTGAGGGTCAAATAAGAGGTTCGTGGGCCGCTGCATATGGTGCAACCTTTTTAGAAGAATTTAAATATGATGATGATGGGACGTTTCGTTCAGGCACGTTTGCAGAATATTCAATTGCTACGGCTGCAGAATTGCCGGATATTAATATTGTGCATCCAACGCCAAATCCATCACCTTATACTCGGTTGGGTGCAAAGGGAATTGCCGAGGGAAACCAATATTCGACCCCAGCTTGTGTTGGTAATGCCGTTGCTGACGCAATAAATTTCGAGAATATTGAGCTTCCTTTAAATCCAGCGAAGGTTCTCAGTTGGATAAAGAGTTCTGAGACGAAACCCTCTTATCCAATTCGACAAACTACCAAAGTTAGACAGAAAAAAGAGCCTGCGTTATTTGGTTCAGGTGAATTTGAAATTGCAGCGCCACCACTCAAAGTTTGGGATTTATTGCTCGATCCAAATGAGCTCGCGGATATGGTTCCAGGATGTGAATCTCTTGAAGTGCTTGGTGATAACAAGTTTTCTGGTATAGCTATGCTGGGAGTAGGCCCAGTTAAAGGTCGATTTATTGCCAAAATAGAATTAAAGAATCTCAAAAAACCTATTAAAGCAACAATTTTGGGCTCGGCTGATGGGCCTCTAGGTTCTTCGCGGGGATCGGGTACATTTGAATTGATTGAGATATCGAATGGTACTAATTTAAAATATAATTATGAAATAGAATTATCGGGAACAATCGCTGCGGTTGGAGGACGTTTAATTAGAGGCGCATCTCGTCAATTGATTGAGATTTTTCTGCGAGCATTGGCTCGGCAGGCTGGTGACATCCAAGGGATAGGTTTTTTTAACTCGAACTTCTGGCTTAAATTAAAACAAACACTTGGATTTATGCGATGAAACCTCCACCTTTTGATTACATAAAAGTTGAGAGTAGCAATGAAGCTGTTGATCTGCTCGCTGAGTATGGCGGCGATGCTAAAATAATCGCCGGTGGGCAATCATTAATGCCCATGTTAAACATGCGCTTGGTTCGACCGCAGGTGCTTATTGATATTTCAATGGTGGCGGAATTAAATGAAATATCAAGAAAAAAAAATACCGTGGAAATTGGCGCAACCGCAACTCAATCGCAACTCGAAAATTGGAATATGTTGGCTTTGGATTTACCAGTATTATCTTCAGCAATTCCGAGTATTGGCCATTTTCAAACCCGCAATAGGGGCACAGTTTGTGGATCATTGTGCCACGCTGACCCAAGTTCTGAACTCCCCACTTGTTTAATGTTGCTTGATGGAGAGGTCGAACTAAAGAGAAAAAGTGGGACTAGGCGGGTAAAGGCTGATGATTTTTTAATCGGCGTTTTGACAACTGCAAAAGAAGATGACGAACTTATGATAAAAGCCATTTATCCAAAAGCGATGCCAGATGCAAAATATGCCTTCACAGAATTTCACCATCGCCATGGTGATTTTGCCGTGGTAGGGATAGCCGGCATGAGTATTAACGGCAAAATAAGAATTGCAGTTGGCGGCGTTGCGGATCGTCCCGAAGTCAGGGAATGGCAGTCTATAGGAGAAGATAATATTGATGACGCATTAAATGATTTTGCATGGGATCTTCGGGGGAGTGATGATATTCATTCAACTGCTCAGCATCGAAGGGAATTGGTCCGCCACCTTGGCCGTCAGGTATTTGATAATCTTCAAAGTCAAACAAGCCAAGGATAGTTGAATGAGAAGAGTAAACAAAGATGAGAAGTGTAATATAAAACTCATTCTTAATGGTGAGCCCGTGGAAGCTATGGCCGAGCCCCGTTTATTATTGACGGATTTTTTGCGTCATCAAATTGGTGCTACGGGCACTCACGTTGGTTGCGAACATGGCGTTTGTGGCGCATGCACGATTCATGTTGATGGAAAGGCTGTGCGCTCCTGTTTGATGTTAGCGACCCAAGCGGATGGTTCGGAGGTTAATACGATTGAAGGTATGGCTAATGCAGACGGAAAATTCAGTGCTTTGCAACAAGCTTTCCACGAGAATTTTGCTCTCCAGTGTGGATATTGTACACCAGGATTTCTTATGACTTTAAGCGATTTTTTAAATAAAAATCGAGATCCTTCTGTTGAAGAGATTAAAATAGCATTGAGTGGAAACATTTGCAGATGCACCGGGTATCATGAGATTATAAATGCAGCGCTAGATGCTTCAAAAGCATTGCGTAAATTTTAATAATAAATTTGTACATAGCTATATTTTTAATTGAGGCAAGTTGTTGCAAAAAAAAGTGTTTAGTTTTATAACCGATTAGGTTGATTGTATTGAGTCTGATAATGATTTATCGTAGTATGGTTAGTCTAGGAATAATTATCCAAAAAATTTAATTTGCAGGACTTAAAATAAAGGGAGAAATAACGAATGTTAAAAAAGTTTATTTTAGCAGCGCCTATAGCGGCAATGCTATCCGTGCCGAGTGTGCATGCGAATGATGACACGGTAAGAGTTGGGATTAACCTTACTCTTTCGACCCCAGCTTCAATTCTTGGTTTGAACAGTAAAGCAGGCTTCGAAGTTGCATTAAAACACCTTGGCGGCAAAGTAGCTGGCAAAAAGATCGAATTGATTTTTGAAGATAATCAATTTAAGCCTGCAATCGGAAAACAAAAATCTGAGAAGTTGGTTAAGAAAGATAAGGTGCATTTTTTAACTGGTTTTATATTTTCACATATTTTAGCCGCTTCTGCACCTGTTGGCCTTAAAGCAGGGAAGTTTGTTATTAGTTCAAATGCTGGACATTCAATGTTCGCTGGAAAAAAATGTCATAAGAACTTCTTCAATTCAGCATGGGAAAATACCCAAACGCCGATGGCTGTGGGACAAATGCTAAACAATGAAGGTGTAAAAAAGCTTTACATACTAGCTCCGAATTATGCAGCCGGAAAACAAATGATTACCGGATTAACGCGTACATTTAAAGGCAAGGTGGTTACAAAAGCGCTGACACCTATGAGCCAAAGAGATTGGTCAGCTGATTTATCAAAAATAAAAGCTGCAAAACCTGATGGCGTATTTGTTTTCTATCCTGGTGCGTGGGGGCCAGCATTTTTTACTCAATATGCTCAAGCAGGTTTACACAAAACAATACCATTGTATAACGCCTTTTCAATCGATGGTGCGAACCTTCCTATTTTTCAAAAAAGAAATATGACCCATCTTTTAGGGACTATGAATGCGAACTTTTGGGCCCCTGATCTTGATACACCGGCCAATAAAAGATTTGTTCCAGCGTTCAAAAAACATTACAAAGGTCAATTTCCCGCGCATTATGCGGCTCAAGCTTATGATGCTCTGATGTTAATTGCTGCTGGAGTAAGGGCTGCAAAGGGCGATTTGTCAAATAAAGATGCAATTCGCAAGGGCATGGAAGAAGCAGATTTTGAGTCGGTACGTGGTAAAATTAAATTTGGTAAAAATCATTTTCCTATTCAAAATTTTTATGCTCGCAAAGTTGTAAATAAAAATGGCCAATGGCAATTATCAAAAGTTGGTGATGCTGTTCTTAAAAACCATGCGCCGACTAACTCTGCTGAGTGTAAACTTTAGGTTTTAGCTGTTTAAAAAGAAATATGGGAGCGTTGTTGCGCTCCCATATTATATTTAACAGAAATTATATTCATGGATTATGTTCTTTTAGCTGAACAGTTTTTTAATGGTTTCCAATTAGGTATACTTTTATTCCTGGTCGCAGCAGGCCTTACATTAATATTTGGTATCATGGATCTAGTGAACTTGGCACATGGTACATTGTACATGTTTGGTGCCTTTTTTGCAGCAACGTTTGTTCAGTTAACAGATTCGCTTGTTTTTGGAATGATTTTAACATTACCGACCATGTTGGTCACTGGTATTATACTGGAATTAGGTGTTTTGAGGACACTTTATGAGAGAGATCACTTAGATCAAGTCTTAGCTACATTTGGACTGATCATCTTTTTTAATGAGTTATTCCTAATTGTGTGGGGCGCGGGGGGGACAGGAATTAATTTACCCTCGTATCTCATAGGTACTTCAGAACTACCGGGTGGCATCTCAGTTCCAGACTATAGGATTGTAATTATTATCAGTGGTTTATTGGTAGCATTGCTTCTCTATCTTTTGGTCTCAAAAACAAGAATTGGTATGCTAATCAGGGCTGGTGCTTCTAATCGGGAGATGGTGAGTGCTCTTGGTATAAATATTAAACTATTATTTACCCTTGTGTTCGGACTAGGGGCGGTGCTTGCTGGTTTCGCGGGAATGATTATCACTCCAATTACTCAGGCAGAAAGTGGCATGGGCGAGGGAATGTTGATCCTTGCTTTTGTTGTAATTGTTATCGGCGGTATTGGTTCTATTAAAGGCGCGTTCATAGCTGCTATATTAACAGGTCTAATAGATACAATGGGACGGTCTTTTATAGATGTCGCATTAATGTCCTTTATGGACTCTGTTGCGGCTGAAACAGCCGGACCAGCAATATCCTCAATGCTCGTATATATATTGATGGCAGTTGTTCTAGCGATCAAACCAAGCGGTCTATTTCCGCCCAAGGGGGCATAAGAATCTTATAATGAAAATGCAAATTTTCAAAACACCTCGAGGTATTTTCAATAGTATATTAATTTTACTGTGCATATTTATGCCTGTAATTGCACCAGCTATTGGTCAAGAGTTTTATACAGATGTTTTTGCGCGTATTATGATTGTAACCATAGCCGCAATAAGTCTTAATTTTATTATGGGTTATGGTGGTATGATAAGTTTCGGTCACGCCATATTTGTTGGTATTGGGGGATACTCCGTCGGTATTCTTGCTTCGCATGGCATTGAGAGCGCTTATATTCAATGGCCGATAGGGATCTTAATGAGTGGTCTATTTGCGTTAATTATTGGAGCAATCAGTCTTAGAACGCGAGGAGTTTATTTTATCATGATAACCCTTGCATTCGCACAAATGATGTATTTTTTAAGTGTTAGTGTAGAGAAATATGGCAGTGACGACGGTCTTACGATTGACTCAAGAAGTGATTTTGGCCTGTCATTTTTTGATTTAAATGACTCGATGACTATGTATTACTTGGCTTTCGTTTTAATGATTTCTTGTTTATACATAAATTTTCGAATTGTTAACTCTAGGTTCGGCCGCGTTCTAAGAGCTGGAAAATCGAATAACGAGCGTATGACTACGATTGGTTATCCTACATTTCGATATAAGTTAGTCGCTTTTGTTATCGCTGGTATGATGTGTGGTTTGTCGGGGTTATTGACCGCCAATTTTGAGGATTTTGTCAGTCCTGATATGCTTTTTTGGACTTTTTCGGGTGAATTAATTTTTATGGTTGTGCTTGGTGGTATGGGAACAGTGATGGGCCCCTTAGGGGGGGCAATGATTTTTCTTTTCTTATCAGAAATTCTGTCAAATATTACGGACGCGTGGCACCTAATTTTTGGACCTTTTCTAATCCTTGTCGTCTTATTTGCGAGGGGTGGTGTTGACGGCTTTCTTAAGAAATATGAGGGTCCCAAATGACTGAAATTATGTTAAAAGTGGAAAAACTAGTAAAAAAATTTGGAGGATTGACGGCGACGGATTCCCTAGACTTTGATGTTCGTGAGGGGGAGATCCATGCTATAATTGGACCTAATGGCGCTGGGAAAACGACCCTCATTCATCAGCTTTCTGGTTTGCTGAAACCTGATAGTGGGTCAATTCAATTTGATGGAAAAGAGATAAATAACCTTTCAGCTCCGCAGAGATGCCTTGAAGGATTAGTAAGATCGTATCAAATAACATCAATTTTTAAGGATTTTACGGTTCTTAATAACGTGGCGATGTCAATTCAGGCTTGTGAAGGCCATAGTTTTAGATTTTGGCATAGTGCTGATAAAGACATCAGTCTGGCGGAAAAGGCAATGAAAGTCCTTATCGAGACAAAGCTGGAGGAGAAAGCTAATGTTTTGGCCGATAATTTGGCCCATGGAGAGCAACGTCAACTAGAAATTGCCATGGCAATAGCTACCTCACCCAAGATGCTATTATTAGATGAACCTATGGCTGGAATGGGTCCCGAGGAGTCTTCGTCAGTTACTAAATTCCTACAATCAATGAAATATAAATATACTATGCTTCTGATTGAACATGATATGAATGCGGTGTTTGCGTTAGCTGATAGGATCACCGTCTTGGTATATGGAAAGTCTATCGCTTGCGGCATACCAGAAGAAATTAGAAGTAATAAAGAGGTGAGAGCTGCCTACTTGGGGAATGGTTAATGACTGATTTGTTGCGTGTTGATCAAATTGAGAGTTCTTACGGAGCATCACAGGTCTTGTTTGGTATATCTTTGGATATTGGTGTTGGTGAAGTTGTAACTCTTCTTGGAAAAAACGGTATGGGGAAAACCACTACCATCAGGTCCATCATGGGTATAATGAAACCGAATTCTGGTAATGTGTATTTTAAAGGAATCCAGATTAATGGTGAGCCGTCATTTAAAGTTGCGCAGGCTGGCATTGGTCTCGTTCCCGAGGGCCGCCAGATATTTCCTAATCTCAATGTTTATGAAAATTTAGTGGCAACCGCAGCAAATCGCCGAAATGACTCTGATCCATGGACTACTGATAAAATTTTTACACTTTTTCCAGCTTTGGCGGATCGTCAATTGAATGCAGGTAGCCAATTGTCAGGAGGAGAGCAACAGATGTTGGCAATTTCCAGAGCTTTAATGACTAACCCAGATTTATTGATTTTGGATGAAGCAACAGAGGGTCTTGCACCTCTCATAAGAGATGATATTTGGAAGGTTCTAGAAGAATTAAAATCAGTTGGCCAATCTATTTTAGTAATAGATAAGAACGTAGAGGCATTAACTAAAATTGCTAGTAGACATTATATTATAGAAAAAGGGTTGGTAGTCTGGAGCGGGACCTCAAAACAATTAATCTCTGATGAAGATATACAACATCGATATCTCGGTGTTTAATTTATTATAAATTGCCTGTAAATAAATTATTCAATTTTCAAAAATGGTCAAATAATCTGATATTAATCCCTCAGCGGCCATTTTTATAAGTTGTTTTCCAATTTTTGGTGTTGCTAATGCTGAGTGAGAGCCGACTCTGCCATCTGGAAATCTTTTACGATGCTGTTCTGGTGGACCGTGCTTATCGCCTGAATGGTCTTGAATATATTTATGTCCCAGTTTTTTAGGGGGGCTAAGGGCTTCTTCACATATGATAGTTCTATTATTTACTTGGGTAATTGATATTTCTGATGGTGTCGCATGCATGCCCTCCCATTCACCGAAACTCGAATGCCTCAATTGGTCTACTTTTTCATAGTCCCACCAGCTTTTTACTTGGATTGTAATATTTGAGAATTGGTTAGCTAGATTTTTTAATGACTTTAGGTTAGCACCATGACCATTAATAAAATAAAATTTCTTAAAGCCATGGTTTTTCAATGAGCAAACGACTTCATTAAGCAAAGCTTCAAATAATTCTGTAGAGATTGAAATTGTACCAGGGAATGACATATTAAATTGAGCTGGTGCGTAAGCTAGCGTAGGTGCAACATAAACATTCAATTTTTTACTAGCTTCCCAAGCTATCTTCTCAGCACAAAGTGCATCTGTTCCTATTAGTCCCATTGGTCCATGCTGTTCGGTCGAACCTGTCGGTATAATTATACCATCGGATTTTTCTAAATACGCCTCTACTTCCCTCCAAGTTGCATGGTTAAGTCTCATGCTGTGCCCTCAACCAACTTTTCAGTTTTGGATTATAATTCATTAATTCGTTTTCTACCGCTGAAAAAGATTTTAGTTTTTCATTCCATGTTAGTATTTTAGATGGCCAATTGATCTCTAAAGAGAATAATGAGGAGAGCTCCTCGATCCATGAAAAAGTTATTGGAAAAGCGCAGTGTGCTAATAGAAGGCTATCAGGTGAAATTGAAATTATATTTGATAGTTGGTCAAGCCTCAGGTTAATTTCCTTGGATTGTTTTTGCAGAATAGTTTTATCTGGTTTACGCATTGGTATTTGATTGAATAGTTTCCTTAATTCAGGTTCCAAGCGTGTATCGTGAAAACGGCCCAATTCCCTAGCTTTTGCCCTTTCAGCGAGCTTAATAGGTAACATAGGTGGCTTTGGGTACTTTTCTTGTAAGTATTCGGCAATGGCCTCAGAATCGGCAATTAACAGGCCTCCATCCACTAAAGCTGGTAGATTTCCTGTCGTAACAATTTTTTTGTATTCGTATGAACCGTAGCCACCTGGAGGACACTCTTCCCTCCATTTTAAGTTCTTATGACGTAATATAATGCGCAATTTTGCACAGTAAAGGCTAATGGGAACTGAATAGACAGTTAACATATAGAGGAAAAATGGGGCGCTTTACACCCCATAATTTCTAATTTTGTAGCTTCCATTTTCGTCCAAGATTACTGAAAAAACCTCTCTCAGTTTTAAGGGCAATCCATGTGTTAACATAGTTTATCCAAACCTGATCATTTTGAGGTAATAGCATTGCTATTGGTGTTCTAGCTTTCGGCGCTTTAACTGGTACTACCATCATTTGCTGATATTTCTCAGCTAATTTATATGCTTCAACGTTTGAAGTTATGTGAGCATCTGCTCGACCAGCAAGTACTTCTTGAAAATCTCTCGCAGGCGCCTCAACAATCTTATGTTTTGCATTTGGAAAAAATAATTTGACTTGCTTTTCCTGAGTTGTTCCCAACGTCGCAGCAACTGTGATATTTGGCTTATTGAGATCGCTCCAGTCTTTAAATTTACCAGCATTTTTTTTAAGTGTTAATGGAACCGTTGCTAATGAGAAATAACTTACAGAATAACCCGTTGCTTTAGCTCTTGCAGGTGAGACCGATGCCGAGCCGGTCATATGATATTTTCCTGAAGTCACCCCACTAACAAGAGTTTTCCAATCAGTTGGTATAAACTTTACCTTTACTCCAAGGTCTTTCGCTAACTCAGTCATCACATCAATGTCGTAACCCGTATATGAATTGGTTGCTGGATTCTTCATGGTCATGGGATTCCAGTCACCTGTAGTTCCCACTTTTAAAATACCTCCATTTAATATTTCGTTGAGAAGGGACGCGGATTTTGCCCCCGGAATAGCTGTAAACAATAATCCAAATGTCAACAGAGTCGTTGAAACTGGCTTCAGTAATCTCATTTTATTCACTCCCTAATTAAATTCGATTTTATCATCGCTTGCAAATAAATGAATTGCAACACATTGTAGACACTAGCTTAATAATAAAAATAAATTTATATACGATATACAATGTACAATCTAGTAATCGGTGGACCACTTGTCATCAAATATTGATAATCAAATAATTTGTGTGGATAAAATATCAAAGTTCTTTGGATCCTTTCAGGCTTTGAGAAATGTTTCTCTATCTGTAAATATTGGAGAACGCATCGTAATATGTGGCCCCTCAGGGTCTGGTAAATCAACTTTAATTAGATGCATCAATGGGCTTGAACAACAACAAGGTGGTAAAATTATAGTTGACGGTATTGTTTTGAATGATAGCCCGGAAAGCCTCGCAAAAATAAAGTCACGCGTTGGAATGGTTTTTCAACAATTCAATTTATTTCCACATCTTTGTGTTATGGATAATCTGACATTAGGGCCGATGCGATCTAAAAAAATTACAAAAGTAGAGGCTGAATCTTTAGCTATGAAATATTTGGAAAGAGTGCGGATTCCTGAACAAGCAAGAAAATTCCCGTCGCAGTTGTCTGGAGGGCAGCAACAGCGCGTAGCCATTGCAAGGTCATTATGTATGGAGCCTGCCATTATGCTTTTTGATGAGCCGACATCGGCATTGGATCCAGAGATGATCAAAGAGGTTCTGGATGTTATGACTGAATTGGCTAACGATGGAATGACTATGATTTGCGTTACCCATGAGACTGGGTTTGCGCGCGGGGTTGCGGATACGATGGTATTTATGGACGCCGGAGAAATCGTTGAGACCGCAGAGCCGGAAAAATTTTTTACAAAACCAGAAACAAGGCGATGCCAGGATTTTTTGAATAAAATCCTTCATCATTGAGAACTTTTATGAACAAAATATATTTAGTTATTGCGCTGTCTTTTATATTGGTTGGCTGCTCTGGGAATTGGGGTTGGTATGTTGTTAACCCAACTACAGAAGGTGGTTATGTAAACCTTAAGTTTTTATTGAGTGGCTTGTATTATACGATACTAACGTCGCTGGTCGCCATAGCTATTTCTATTCTTATAGGATTAATCGTGGCCTTGCCAGCGTTATCCAAAAATAAGTATCTGCGCGGGATTAATCGCTTTTATGTTGAAATAGTGAGAGCTATACCAATTTTAGTTCTCATACTTTGGGTTTATTATGGCCTTCCTCAAGTAGCTGGAATTACAATTGATGTTTTTTGGGCTGGGGTTATTGCTTTGGCTCTCTCTGATAGTGCATTTGAGGCTGAGATTTTTAGAGCTGGCATACAATCTGTTGATAAAGGCCAATACGAAGCTTCGCATACAATTTCGTTAAACTACATTGATACAATGCGGTTTGTCATATTGCCTCAAGCCATTCGCCGAGTGCTTCCAGCCCTTGGAAATCAATTGGTCTATATGTTAAAAATGTCTTCTTTAGTTTCTGTAATAGGAATGGAGGAGTTAACGCGGAAAGCAAATGAATTAGTTGTTACAGAATATAGACCGTTAGAAGTTTATACTATTCTCGTTTTAGAATATTTGATTCTAATTTTATTAGTGTCTGCCGCCGTTAGACGATTAGAGAAAAAAATGAATACCGGCAATTAAGCTTGGGGGTAAATATGTCTGCATGGATAAAAATGATAGAAGATAATGAGGCAGATGCCGATCTGCTTGGAGCGTTAAATTTATCTCGCTCTCCTCACGGTACGGTCGATAATGTCTTAAGAGTACACTCTCTGAGGCCAAACACAATGCGGGGTCACATCAGTTTATATAAGGCTTGTTTACATGATGACGGCAATACGCTCCCCACCTGGCTTCAAGAGACAATAAGTTCATATGTCTCAGTTTTGAATAAATGTGATTATTCCTTGGCAAATCATTGGGCGAATGCTCGTTATTTAATTAATAATCAAAAGAGAGCAAACGCTATAGAAAAGGCATTACATGATAATAGACCCCAGGACGTATTCATTGGGGCGGAGCTTGCTATTTTACAATATGCTGAAAAGTTAACAATAAATCCAACTGGTATTTTAAAATCGGATGTGGACAGGTTAAAAAAGGTGGGATTTGATGATGGTCAAATTCTTGAAGCAAATCAGATAATTTGTTATTTTAACTACGTGAACAGGTGTATAAATGGCTTAGGCGTCACAACTGAGGGCGATATAGTTGGATATTATGATAATAGTAATACTGAATAGTTTTAGGTGTTGATATTATTTTATTCATAGAGGTAAACACAAAATGCCTTTTGCTGAAGCAAAAACTCTAGATAAGGCTTTAATACCAGTCATAGATATTAAACCCTTAATTGATAATTCAGATCCAGTTAGCGTCGCAACGAATTTGTATAAAGCAAGTCAAGAAATCGGATTTTTGTATGTAAAAGGTCATGGAATACCGCAATTAGTCATAGACAATGCCCGAAGTGACGCGATGAATTTTTTTAATTTATCTAACTCTAGAAAAGAACAGGTTAGCTTGCATGGCGTTCATCGGGGATGGATAGGGCCTAATAGGGCGATTATGGATAAAAATATGAAAGCAGATTTAAAAGAGAGTTTTATTTGGGGTGCTGAAATTTCTAAAGAACAATTGTCAAATAAACACTATGCTTATGGGGAGAATAGGTGGCCTATTTCGCCTCCTAATTTTAAAGATCATTCTTTGGCTTTTTTTGAACAAACGGATATCGTTGCTCGACAGCTATTGAGAGGGTTTGCTTTAAGTCTTGGGCTTGAAGAGGATTTTTTTATGTCTGACGGGACCCAGGCACTTACAAGAGCATCTTATGTATTTTATCCCTCTCAATCAGAAAAAATGGGTAAAGACCAATTTGGCGTTGGACCGCATACAGATTTCGGCGTCCTTACAGTTCTTTCTCAAGATCATATTGGTGGACTTCAAGTTCTTGATTTAAAGGGTGAATGGGTGCATGCCCCTCCTATTGAAGGTACGTTAGTCGTAAATGTTGGTGATTTATTATCTCGATGGACTGATGGAATATTCAGGTCGACGCCTCACAGAGTGGTTAATAGGTCTGGTAAGGAGCGTTTGTCGCTGGTTCTTGCTTATGATCCTGCACCGAGCACGATGATTGATCCCCTTGATGTTCTAGGTAATCATCATTCAACTCAACATAAGCCTATAACGTGTGGGGATTACTTAACTTGGAGATTTGAGAAATCATTTTCTTAACTGAACAGATATTGAATTATTTATGACCTGTAGGTTAGCGGAAAGTTTATATGCCAACTAATAGTAAACTTCATTTGGGCGCAGAAAACTTAATTTTAAGATGTGCTGAACTATCAGCTGATGAGACTGTTGTAATTATCTTCGAAGATCCCGAACTTGGTTGGTATAATTTAGACGTGGTAAAAACAATTTCAGAATTTTTAAAAAAAATGGGAATTAATCCAACATTGTTAAAAGTTTCAGGCCCAACAAATTCAAAGAATGTTGAAGTAACAGAAGCTGTAAATGCCCATGACTGTGCAATATTTTTCTCTCGGATCGGAGACCAGGATCGTTTTGAAGTGCCGGTACATGGAAAAAAAATAATTATGTCTTATATAAGAAATAACCAGATGTTAGCCTCTCCCTACGGGTGTTGCGATTATCGTGCTTTTGTAGAATTAAAGTCAGCAATTAATAAAATTATGATTTCATCAGAATGCGTGGATATTTCATGCTCGCGTGGCACTTCCTTATCCGCATTATTGAAAAAAGATAAAATTGAGGGCCCAAAAGATGTATATGTACGTCGATTTCCACTTGGTGTTCCTCAACCTCTAAGTGCATCAACCATGGTTGGCCAGGTTGCTCTTTGTAATTATTTAGCGCCAACTGGATCAAAGGTTTATGAACCTGCAACATTAAAGATTGTTGATATTGTGCTGGCTAAAATAAGAGATGGTATCATTCTTCATCTAAGTGGAGATTATGGCTGTATTGAGAAAATTAAAAAGCATTATTTCGAAATTGGTAAAAAATTTAAAATCAGGGACGACAATGTACATTCATATCATGCGGGTATTCACCCTGGATGTAATTACCTAACTAGTGCAGCAGATAATCCAGATCGTTGGGCAAATACTATTTTCACAAACCCACGAGTTTTGCACTTTCACACTTGTGGTGATTATTCCCCTGGTGAAATTTGCTGGATGGTAATAGATCCAACAATTAAATTCGATAATAAAGCGCTTTGGTCAAATGGAGTGTTACGTGTAAGCGATTTTGCTGAAACAAAACAAATTTTACAAAAGTGGCCCGACTTGAAAAAGGTGTTTGAGCATCCATCAAGGAATATTGGTCTATAATGATTCTAAGTTTTTTATTTTATTTGCAAGCCAAATTGTTTTGCTCCTTTCTTCAATAATTCGAATAAGGATAAGGAAAATCCTCGGGGTAAGAATAAATGATAGCCTCTTTCTGTTCGCCATAAAGTTATCCCAACATGATGAAATATGGTTGAGGCTACTGCACCAATACCAAAGGAATTTTCTCGAAGGTCGATAGGTAAAAAACGATTTAATAACTTAGTTGCATCATTGCCATGTATTATTAAGTTTGTCCGCGAGTGCGACAAATCTAGTATTGGTGTATCTGCTTTGCTTGTATCCTCTTCTAGTTTAGCCGTTACCCAGATCTTTAATGGTTCAACTCTTATAACCGAAGCGCTGGAATTGATGATTGAGGAGCCTGGTTTTGGAATCTTTTTTATCCCTAATTCACTATTTAATATTTTTTCTACCTTTGAAACAGTATCTGGCCAGTAAGCAACCTGAAATAATACTAACGATTCAATTTCCTCAAAAATAATATTGTTAGATTCTTTATTGCCATAGTGCCCTTTTACATAATATCTACCTAAAGCTGACATCCTATTATTATCTGCATTACCCATAGTGACGTTTACCCTCTGGATCATACATGTAGGGCGATACAATTTTAACCCGAGTTTCTTTGTCACGGATTGGATCAGCTGCAACGGCAACTTTATTTTGCCAATTTTGGTAACCCCCCGAGATAAAACCGATGCCGATCCAATGGTTAAAGACTGGTGAGTAGGTTACAGCTGTAACCCACCCTTCACCGTGACCATTAAGATTACTTTCGTCACAGATAATAGAACCCGCATTAAAAGTCGCATTAATATCTTCTGGAAAAATTCCTACTAATTGAGGACGGCCTGCTTTTATCATTTCTGGCCTTTTGCGCAATGCGCTGCCAATAAAGTCTTTCTTGGTGGATGCCATTTTTACAAGTCCGGCATCCTCCAAAGTAACTCTACCATCTAATTCTGCCCCCGTTACATGGCCTTTTTCAATTCGCATTGCACCCAACGCTTCAAGGCCATATAAACATCCACCTAAACTTTCTGCTGCCTCCCATAGTATCTCCATTAATACATGCCCATAATCAGATGGCACATAAATTTCCGAAGCCATCTCTCCAGAAAAGCTAATACGCGCAATTCTGCATGGTATATCATTGAATAGAAAGGTCGATGTTATGCCCATAAAAGGTAGGTTCTCATTAGAAACACAATCTGAGTCTTTTACGCATTTCTCTAATACTTTTCTTGAAAGTGGCCCCGCTATTGCGCAGCCGGCCCATTGATCTGTTACGGATGTGATGTGTACTTTAAGTGTATTCCATCTAACCTGCAGTAATTCTTCCAACCAGGACACTACTCTTGCCGCGTTCGCGGTGGTTGTTGTCATAAAGTAATCAGTTTCCGATAGACGCCATGTTGTCCCATCATCTAAAACGATCCCATCGTCTCTTAACATAATTCCATACCGAGCTTTATTTATGGGTAGTTTTGCGAAAGGGTTAGTGTACACCCGGTTTAGAAATTCTGTGGCATCAGGACCTTGAATCGCAATTTTACCAAGCGATGTCACATCACATAAACCAACTTTATTCCTGGTTGTCCGTGCCTCACGAATATAAGATTGACTTATATTCTCGCCGTTTACTGGAAAATACCATGGCCTCCTCCATAGGCCAGCATGCGTCATGACGGCAGAATTGGCGAGATTCCAGTCGTCCATTGGTGTGCGTCTTAGAGGTCTGAAGTGATCATTTGTATTCCTGCCTGCTAATGCCCCGAGGCTTATAGGCGTATAAGGTGGTCGGAAAGTGGTTGTCCCAACATTGGTAACAGTTGCATTTAGCGCTTTTGCCATCAGTGCTATTCCTATTACGTTACCCGTTTTTCCTTGGTCTGTGGCCATCCCTAGGGTTGTATATCGTTTAAGATGTTCTACTGAAACAAAACCCTCTTGATGGGCAACGCGAATATCCTGAGTAGTCACGTCATGCTGAAGATCTACAAAACTTTTTTTGTTAGATATATCTACTTCATATAGTGGAATAATAGGGTTTTCCCATCCTTTATTTTCCGTAACTTTATATGATTTGGATAATGCAATTTTGTTTTTGTCTAGGGCATGTTTTATATTTATCCCAGATTTTACGCAGTCGTCAATTCTCCAAATTCCCCGGGCGGATCCGATTAAATCGATAGCTTCTTCGCTATGCCCGGGTAAAAAACAGCAGTCCCTTTCATCCCATATTGCTTTAGACCCACGATGAGAAATTAAATTAATAACAGGAGACCATCCGCCAGAAATAAGGAGTAGATCACAGCTTTTTTCACCTTGATTAATCCATTTATCATCTATAAGTTTTGCGAATTTAATTTTTGAGACCCAACTGGGACCAACTGCTTCAGATACAGCGGCTGAAGATATTAATTCTATTCCCTCTCCAGTAATTTTCTTTTTTAGATGATTGGGTATGCTTGCACGGGCATCTAAAAGTGTAACATTTGCTCCTGCTTTCTTAAGTTCTTGAGACACAATGTACGCACTATCATTATTTGTGGAAATTACTATATGCTCTCCAGATAAAATTCCATATCTATTTAAGTAAGTGCGAGCGGAACTTGCCGTCATTATCCCGGGTATATCATTATTTGAAAAAGCGAAGTGGCGCTCAATCGCCCCGGTTGCGAGAATAATTCTCTTTGCTCGTATAGTCCAGAACCTATGTCTTGGTAAATAGTTTAAGGGTGTCGATAAATGGTCTCCTACGCGTTCAAGTAGTCCTAAGGTCCCATGATCATATGCTCCAAACGCAGTAGTTCGTTTCATTATGCGAATATTTGATTTATTTATTTTTAAGAGTATGCGAGCCAAGTCCTCGGATTTTGAATCGTAATTTAAATAGTCTCCACCTAATTCAAAATCTTGTTCTATTAGCATCACATCTTGGTTTGTTTTGGATAATTCCAGGGCTGCGGCTAAACCAGCGGGACCAGAGCCGATTATAGCTACGTCACAGAACCCATGGGCGTGCTCATAATTATCTGGATCTGGTTCTCTTGAGGCAGCACCCATGCCGGCTGCTTTACGGATATACTTTTCATAAAACATCCAAATTTTCGTACCCCTTCCCCATTCAAATGGCGGAATACCCATAAACGTTTTGTAGTAAAATCCAGCGCCTAAAAATTTACTGAAGTAATTTGAAATAGAACCAAAATCAAAACGTACATTTGGCCATGCATTCTGACCTGTTGCTGTAAGCCCGTGATAAAGTTCTTGAGTGGTGGCTCTTACATTAACTTCTTTTCTAGCTCCTTTTCCAACTGTTACGATAGCTCCAGATTCCTCAACTCCTGAAGAGGTGATGCCTCGAGGGCGGTGATATTTAAAACTACGACCAATAATTCTTCGGTTGTTCGCGACCAGAGCGGAAGCGAGGGTGTCACCTGAGTAACCTTCTAATTCTTGTCCATCCCATGTAAAATTTAAAATTTTATCTCGGTCAATTTTGCCGCCTGATCTTAGACGCTTTGCTGTCATTAAATACCCCCGATCATTCTTGGGTCTGCTGGCCATACCCTGAATATTTTGTGAGTATTTGTATCTCTCTCTACAACTATCCACATACGGCAACCATGAAGATGGTGCCATGTTTCAAGTTGTTTTCCTTTAATATTTTTCCTTTCAAAAACAGCAGAAACCCATTCTTCTGTGGTTGCTCCAATCTCTGGGTATTTGATCGATCCGTCGCCTCCATAGGTGAATTCGCTATGATCTCTCTCACCACAAAAAGGACATATAATTCTTATCATTTAACCATGCAACTTAGGGTCTGGACCTGCACCACGTTCATCAATATTAATACCTCGTTCAAAGCGTTTTAGGTCGTGATTAAGTATAGTTTTATCGGGACGATCATTGGAAATGAGATCAGCAAAATACCAGCCAGCCGCTGGGCCAGCCTTGAAACCACCATAGTTCCATCCCGCATTAAGATACAAATTCTTAAGAGGGGTCTGGCAAATAAAGTGTGAGCCATCCATAGACATATCACATAACCCAGACCAGTGTCTGAGTAAACGTACTCGACTTAGGCATGGTAAAATTGAAATCGCGCATTCAGCAACATCTTGAACAATGGGAAGGTTGCCCCGTTGAGCATACGATTTATACCAATCTAAATCACCCCCAAAGACCAATCCGCCTTTATCAGATTGTGACATATAAAAATGTGTTCCTCCTACACCAAATACAACCACGTGGTCTAAAAGAGGTTTAATGGGTTCTGTAACAAAGGCTTGTAATTTATGAGTTTCGATTGGCAGTGATCCAAGGCCCGCCATTTCCCATAGCCGTGAGGTATTTCCAGCGACTGCCAAACCAATTTTTTTGGTACGAATAACTCCTCTTGATGTTTGTATGGCTTCAATCGTATTATTTTCTCGAACCATTCCAGTAACTTCACAGTTTTGTATTATATCAACACCGTAGTCACTTGCTGCCCGTGCATAACCCCAAACAACCGCATCATGACGCGCAGTTCCAGCTTTTTTCTGAACAGCTGCGCCTGTTATTGGAAATCGGGCATTAAGATCGTAATTAAGATGTGGTATTTCTCTCTTTAACTTTTTGAGCGTCCAAAGTTCTGAATGTGTACCAGTAAGTCTCATCGTATTATATCCACGAGCAGCTGTATCAGTTGCGGCAGGGCTATGTAATAATGAAATATGGCCACGTTGACTGAACATAACATTATAATTTAGTTCGTGACTTAAATTTTCCCATAGTCTGAGGGAGTGTTCATAGAATTCTCTGTTACCTTTTTGAAAATAGTTTGACCTCACGATAGTTGTGTTCCTACCCGCGTTACCGCCCCCAATCCAACCTTTCTCTATGACAGCAATATTAGAAATATTATGATTTTTTGCCAAATAATAAGCTGTGGCTAACCCATGAATGCCGCCCCCAATAATTACTATATCATATTGTGGCTGGGGTTGGGCATCATTCCATTGTCTTTCCCAGTCTGGGCTTTTCTTTAAACCATTTTTTATAACATTCCATGCAGAGAAGCGCTTCATCTGGTTGATCCACTGGTTAGGCTTAATCGATATTATGGAGGCCTTATATCTTAAAACTTTTTTAATCTATACGTAACTTAAATCTTTGTATTTTACCGGTCGCTGTTTTGGGTAGATCTTCTACGAAATTGAACCATCTGGGATACTTATATCGTGCTAAAGTATTTTTGCAGTGTTCCAAGAGTTCAGTTTTAAGCCCTTCGCTGGCATCTTGTGCATCGTTTAACACAACAAAAGCTTCTGGTTTGATTAACTGCTCATCATCTTCACGGCCTACTATTGCCGCCTCCAAAACTTTTGGATGCTCTACTAGTGCGTTCTCAATCTCAACTGGAGCGCACCAAATACCGCCAACTTTCAACATATCATCGCTTCGGCCGCAGCAAAAATAAAAACCTTTTTCATCTTTGTAATATGTGTCACCAGTGTACATCCATCCGTTACGAAGTGACTCATTTGTTTTATCCGGATTACGCCAATAATGTTTGAGGAGCGAGTCGCCAGTAATCATTAGCGAGCCAGTTTCTCCCGTTGCAACTTCATTTTCATCGTCATCAACTATTTTAGCCTGATATCCTGGGACCGGAAGACCGCTTGCACCGGGTTGAACATTATTAATCTGATTAGAAAGGAATATATGCAAAATTTCTGTTGTTCCAATGCCATCGAGAAGAGGTATGCCTGTCTTATCAACCCATCTCTTCAATAAATCGGGAGGCAAGGCTTCACCTGCTGAAGTGCAAACTCGGATAGACGAGAGGTCTGGAGCGTGATCTAGATTAGTCTCCATAGATTTTAACTGCGCTGCATATAATGTCGGTACCCCATAGAAAATTGTAGGTTTGTGCTCTTCAATAATTTCGTGGCAGATATCAGGAGTAGGGGGCCCCGAAAATAACACCGACTTCGCTCCCACCCATAATGGAAAAGTCATCGCATTTCCTAAGCCATACGCGAAAAATAATTTGGCCGCGGAGAAGCAAATATCATTATTGTTTATTCCTAAAATTCCTACCCCGTAATGCTGGCTGGTAACCACCATATCCTTATGTGCATGAACAACACCTTTTGGTCCTCCGGTAGTTCCTGAAGAATAAAGCCAAAAGCAATCGTCCTCCGGCCTAGTTTTTGCTGGACTAAGGTCCGATGAAGCTGTGCTCATGTGTTTGGCTAGTGAATCTCCGTCGCCCTCAGTTAATAATTTGATTTTAGGGTTATGTGAGGTTTCTTCAAATGCCATTTCTACCTCAGAAATATATTCCGGCGAGTAGATAACACAGGATGCTTCCGAATTTTCAATCATATAGGAGTAGTCTTTACTGCGAAGCAAGGTATTGAGTGGGACTGGAATTATTCCGGCTTTAATTGCCCCCCAAAAGATATAATAAAATTCAATACCATCTTTCACCATCATGAGAAGACGGTCACCTTTCTGAAGACCTAATGTCAAAAGTGCATTGCCAGATTTGTTTACATGTTTAGCAAGTGTTTCATAAGTGACTTCTCCGCCACCATGAATACTTACCGCAACTTTGTCTTTTCGTCCTTCGTTTATATGTCTATCGATAAAAGGAACAGCAACATTAAACACATCTGAGTATAAGATTTCCGCAGGACTTTTGCTCTCATCTACAGTAACTATATTGTCGAGCATGCCATACCTCCCAGTTGTTGGTTTTTATAAAAAAGCCTCAATTTCTTATTATAAGAAATTGAGGCTTACTATAATTATAAAATAGATACTAGTGGAATTTTACATATTCAAAATTCGTATCCATTCCCTGAATACCCCTCGCAGGCGGAGAAATCCAGCCAGCTGTTTTCCCAACTTCTACTACTGGCACCATAAGGCTTTCAACGAAAGCGCGATCTGCTGTTGTTGGCATCCAATTATCTACGTTTTTATCCCACTCACTCTTTGATATTATATTTCCGTTAATATCTGCATAAATATCAGCAAACGTTCCAATATTCCTATGAAACGCGGAATGCGGAAGTTTTATTTGGAAATCAATACCTGCTTTCGTCAGCATCTTATTCCAGCGATCTATTCCTCTCTGACAATCATCCCTATAATCATTGCGGAGACGTTCATTTATTGATGTTAGCGCACCAACTTCAGAGAACATAACTTTATTATCGCGTATTTCAGGAACTCTATAAACTTCATTATCTAGTTTATGATCGTCGTCAATTTTCATCTCTTGAAAACGACCCTTCAAACCCATATTGTAAAAATTTGCAGCATTTGTGGATTTTTCTTGTCCGAAAAGATCAAGGCAAATTGAAAAATGAAAGTTAATCCATTTCTGAAGCGTTGCTAAATCTATGCCGCCAAATTGACGTATATCCAAGGTATCATGCTCTTTTATCAATTCAATGCTCCTTTGTACCACGCGTCCAACGCCCGACTCTCCTACAAACATATGATGAGCCTCTTCGGTAAGCATAAAGTTACACGTTCGCGATAGAGGGTCAAAACCAGATTCTGCAAGTGAATTTAATTGGAATTTGCCATCTCTATCTTGAAAATAGGTGAACATAAAAAAGGATAACCAATCTGTCGTGGGTACATTAAAGGCCTCTAATATTCGCGGCTTGTCATCATCACCTGAATGTCTCATTAACATTTCCTCTGCTTCTTCGCGTCCATCTCTTCCAAAATATGCGTGGAGTAGATATACCATTGCCCACAAATGCCGGCCTTCTTCTACATTTATTTGGAAAAGACTTCTGAGGTCATATAACGATGGACACGTGCGACCTAAAATACGTTGCTGTTCTACTGATGCCGGTTCGGTATCACCTTGCGTTACGATAAGACGACGTAATTCTGCTCGATATTCACCTGGAACTTCTTGCCAGACATCTTCACCTTTGTGAGCTCCAAAACCTATTTTTCTATTCTCTTCCTTGTCACCAAGAAATATTCCCCAACGGTATTCAGGCATTTTGACCATATCGAAATGCGCCCAACCTTTGGCACTTACGTCTATAGCAGTTCTTAAGAAAATCTCATAGTCGGAGCTTTCAACTGGGCCCATTTCGTCCCACCAATTTAGAAACGCTGGTTGCCAAGCTTCGAGTGCTCTTTGGAGGCGCCTATCATCTGATAAGTTAACGTTATTTGGAATTGTCTGCGAATAATCTATTTTTGTCATGTTATACTCTCTTTCTATCAAAATTTGCCTGTTTACCGGTACCAAATAGCTTGAGGGCCCCCTCGCTCCCTACAGCATTCGGACGCTGAAAAATCCAATTTTGCCAAGCGCTTAAGCGTCCAAATATTTTTGTTTCAATTGTCTCTGGGCCTGCAAATCTTAGACTTGCTTCCATGCCCGTTAGTGCGTCACCTGAATAACTAGCCCGTTCCTCGATCGCAATGCGCACTTCATCTTCCCAGTCAATATCATCAGGGATAAAAGTCACGAGACCCAATTCATCTGCAGCAAACGCATCAAAATCTTCGCCAATTTTCGATTTTATAGCTATGACTTCGTCGTCTGAGTCTAAAAAGCGGGTCTTAAGACGACTTAAGCCATTACACATCGTGAGGTCACCGAAGTTCATTCTGGTTGCCCTTAAACATGCGTGCGCTATATTAGAGCCTTCGAACGTACCATCAAGCATGTAACTCCTATCAGCAGCTAAGACTAATTCTAGTAGGGTGCCTGTGAAACAGCTCCCAGGCTCAACTAATGTAATGATACTTCGAGAAGACACATCAAGCCTTTTAAAAGTTCTTTTCAAGTACAACTTTATTTCTTTTATTAACCAATTGTCCTCATTATCCAGCAGGGCATTATCAGCCATTTCCACGTAATCCGGATTACCCTCGGTTTTAAATACCCAAGTAGTTGTCTCGTTCTCGTTTGACCTTAAATGGAGGATGAGGTCATCGAAATCGCGAGCAAAAGATAAAGGCCAAAATTCGGCACCAGCTTTGTGTATTAAATCTATATCTTTCTCGGGACTGTCTTCTGGACCTTTAATTGTTATTTCCGCGGCTAAGTTTTTTCTATCAAAAACACAAGTTATATTTTTGTATACGATTTTATCCTCATTTACCTCTTTTAGCAGTGGAGAAAGAGTGATCCCAACGCCATCATCAGGCCGAGACGAAGTTTTTGCCATTTCAATCGCTCGTGCTTTTGTCATGTCAGCGAGTTTTGAACGGGGTACGAGTTCATCAACGAGCTTCCATTCCAAAGCCCGTTTTCCTTTTACGCCTTCATTTAGTGTACAGAAATAGTCCGCGTGATCTCGTCTCACATGTCTTTTGTCTACGACGCGGGTGAGACCTCCCGTACCGGGTAGAACGGCCAAGAGCGGCACCTCAGGAAGTGAAACTGTACTTGATCCATCATCGATCAACATAATGTGTTCTGCTGCGAGGGCTAACTCATATCCACCCCCTGCAGCTGTGCCGTTTACAACGCAAAGGTAACGCTGTTCTGAGTTTAAAGACGAATCTTCAATCCCATTCCTAGTCTCGTTTGTAAACTTGCAAAAATTTACCTTATGGGCATGGCTTGCGGAGCCAAGCATCGCAATATTTGCCCCTGCGCAAAAAACGCGATCTTTTCCCGAAGTTATAATTACTGATTTTATTTCTGGATGCTCAAATCTGAGGCGCTGTGTCGCATCATACAGCTCGATATCTACCCCCAGATCGTATGAATTCAGCTTTAACTCATAACCGGGTTCCATTCCGCCATCTTCAGCAACATCCATTATTAAAGTAGCCACCGGGCCATCGAATGCCATTTTCCAATGCTTATAATTTTCAGGGCTTGTTGCAAAATTTATCATTTCTTTTCCTTATGTCGCTGTTTACTCAAATCAAGTATTTTGGCGTTACCGCTGTTCAGATAAAAGTTAAAATTCGATTTAAAGGTAAATCGGTACTCAAATACCTATTTACATATAATAGATAATCAATCAAGATGTCAAGTAGTCAAATAATATAAATTTCAAAAAGGATCGTTCATAAACCATGACAACAAGTCAATCGAAGCTTGAATTTCATTTACGACCTGCTCAAACCAATGATCTTGAACAAATTATTAAACTCGATAAGCAAGTTAGTGGTATTGAAAAAGATGATTATTGGAGGGAGCGTTTCACCGAGTTACATGCGGGTTTGGGTGGCCACATATTTATTGCAGAAAAACCAAATGGTTTATCACCAGTCATTATAGGTTTTATTGTTGGCGAAGTTAGAGCCTGGGAGTTTGGATCTAGGCCGTGTGGATGGATATTTGCACTCGCGGTTGACCCCGAGTTCCGTGTTCGTGGAATTGGCGAACAATTATTCACTCAAATTTGTGGAGCTTTTAAACGGAATGGCGCGACTTCTGTTAGAACCATGGTAGCCCGCAAAGACCAACTCAACATGTCGTTTTTTCGCGCTCAAGGAATGATGGGTGGCCCCTTTATAGAATTGGAAAAGAGTATTTAGTTGATTACCTTTTTTAGAATTAGAATATAATTGATATGAATTTATAAATGAAACTTCAAAAAGCGACACAATTTGGTCTTTATGCGGTCTTGGAACTCGCTCGAGACCCACAGTCTCAAAAGTCAGCTGTCGATATAGCTAAGAAATACGGTATATCGTCAAATCATTTGGCAAAAGTCCTCAGAGACCTCGGGCGTGCTGGTCTTGTTGAATCAGTTCGGGGTGCAGGGGGCGGTTATCGCTTTTCAGGAAATTCAAAAAGAGTTACGCTGATGGATGTTATTAGTATATTCGAGGAACTAGGCAGTGATGTTTCATCACCTGATAACATCACACAAAGAGTGGACATCGAGGATGCTCTTCTCTCGGTTCTGTTCGAGATAGATGAAATTACTCAGGCGACTTTTAGTTCTATAACTCTAGATACTTTGTTGAAAACAATATATTGGCGTGGACAGAAATAAAGAGGTAATTTTTAACGATAACGATTAAAGTAATTATAATCAAAAAGATATATCAAGGTGTTTTATGAAAATAATCGGAGTAATCCCAGCGAGATGGAGTTCTAGTCGCTTTCCCGGTAAACCATTAAAAGAAATTGTGGGAAAGGCTATGATTCATAGGGTCTGGGATCAGGTTAAAAAATGTGAGAAAATTACAGAAGTTTTAATCGCAACGGATGATCACAGAATTGCTGAGTATTGTCGTTCAAACAGTCTAGACGTAATTATGACCTCTCCAGAGCATTCAACTGGCAGTGATCGTATCGCTGAAGTTGCTGAAAAAATAGCCGGAGATATATTTGTAAATATTCAGGGCGATGAGCCACTTATTGAACCCGATACCATCGACAATGTGACCGATTGTTTGAAAAGCTCTCTTGACCGAGGTATAGAAGTCTCTACTGGTTATATTACGCCAGCGACACAAGACCAATGCGAAAATTCTTCGGTAGTTCATCTGTTACCTGGCTTGGATGGATGTGTAATCGCATTTTCTCGATATCCACTTCCGTACCAATTTGCAGATACAGTGTCCCGAAACATTCATGTAGGTTTATATGCATTTACGCGCTCGGCCTTAAACTTGTTCTCAACCCTTGAAAGGGGGCCAATTGAGCGTGCCGAGAGTATAGAAATTATGAGGTTCTTGGAGCATGGTCATCGAGTTGCATGTGTTCAAGTAAGAGCCGGTTCTGTGGGAGTAGATACTCCAGATGATCTTCTATTCGTTGAAGCAATCTTGGAGAATAGAAAATGAATAAGAACCTTAATACAAAGTTTATTAATGCTCTTAAAAAAATAGAAATTCTATCTTTAGATACGGATGGCGTTTTAACCGATGGTGGACTTTACTATACTGAAGAAGGAACTGAATTACGTAAATTCAACGTTAAAGATGGCATGGGTATCAAAATGATCCGTGACTTAGGAATAAAAGTATTTGTTTTAACAGCTAGCGAGACAAATTCGATAATCTCTAGAGGTAAAAAATTAGGGGTTGATGGAGTTTTTATTGGATGTCACGATAAATTGTCTCAGTTAAAGAGGCTAGCAGATCAATTTGATACCAGTTTTGATAGGATTGGTCATGTTGGTGATGATCTTAACGACTTACCTGTTCTGAATGTGGTTGGATGTTCCATGACAGTTGCTGATGCCGTCCCCGCTATAATTGAAGCTGCAGATTTTGTTACGGATAGGAAGGGTGGTGATGCGGCTGTCAGAGAAATTTGTGACCTAATTATTGCATTGCGGAGTT
>CENP01022980.1_pt1 | contig 47999 bp, 37 predicted proteins | sample 361281 | NCBI WGS metagenome assembly CENP01 (sample SAMEA2591122, study PRJEB7988) | marine metagenome | biome: marine biome (ENVO:00000447); feature: deep chlorophyll maximum layer (ENVO:xxxxxxxx); material: saline water (ENVO:00002010), including plankton (ENVO:xxxxxxxx) | depth 70 m
ATATTATTTTGCTTCATCAGTTTAATATCTTCTATCATTGATTCTTCAGTCACAGTTCTTCCAGAAGAGGGATCCCATTCATGGCGATTTACTCCACGAATAATTAATGGGCTACCGTTTAACAGTAATTTTCCATTTTTAATTTCTATTTTTCTGAAACCAACCTGATGGGTAAAAGTCTCTACCAGCTTATCACCTTTTGATAAATAAAGCTGTAACTTATACAAATACGGTGTTTCTGCACTCCAGGCTCTTACTCTCCGAACCCTATGATCTATCGTTACTGTTGATATTGAATCAATACCAATATACTTGGTCGAATCAAAAATTATTCTGTTACGTCTTAATGGGTCAATAAGCTTTGCGCGAATACTTACTTTGCTGTCTTTTTTGAATTTATTTAGAATATCCACATTAATAGAAAATACACCTTCACTATATGCATCATCTAGCGATGACTTGATTATAAAATCATCAATCCTTATTCTGTCTTTAGCGTAGATGGAAACATCGCGCTCTAAGCCACTTATTCTCCATGTGTCTTGACCCTCAAGGTAAGATCCATCGGAATATCGATAAACTTGAATCGCTACTTGATTATTGCCAGCCTGGATGAATTCTGTAACGTCAAATTCTGAGGGAGTTTTTGAACCCTGCGAATAGCCAACATATTTTCCATTGAACCATACATAACACGCAGAACGAACACTACCCAACTTCAAAATAACATCTTTTTTAAGCCAGTCTTGCGGGATTGTCAAGCTTTTCTTGTAAGAGCCAACAGTATTCAACTTATTGGGAATAAATGGAGGGTTTGCTGGAAATGGATATTCTTCATCAAGATAAATTGGGTAGGACCATCCTTGAAGCTCCCAGCTACCAGGAACCATTATTTTACTCCACCCATCATCATTGTAACCCATTTCATAAAAATCCTGCGGTCTATCTTTAATATTTTTTGAAAACTTGAATTTCCATTTGCCATTCAAAGAAATATAGTTTTTTGATTCAAGGGGGTTATTTATTTGCGCAAGTTTTTCAGTTTCGTAAGAAATAAAATGCGCTTTAGGTGGAAGTTTGTTTATGCCAAAAATGGTGGGATTCTCCCATTCAAGATTTCCATGCTTTTCACATGCGAAGAACAGGAGTGTCACCACTAGAAATGAATGAATTATTTTCTTATTCATTATCAATATTACTCAAAACCTCTGAAAGTTTTAATACTAATTCATCAGCATTTTGTCTATTAAAAATCATAGGTGGTTTAATTTTGATAACATTGTGATCAGGACCATCAGTGCTTAATAAGATTTTTTTTCTCTTCATTTTATTTACAACTTTTTCGGCTTCTTTACTTGCAGGAGAAAGATTTGAACTATTTTTAATTAATTCTATACCAATAAACAATCCTTTGCCTCTGACCTCGCCAATCAATGAGAAGTCTGATTGCAACTCTTTTAATTCCTGTAATAAATATTTTCCAATATTATTTGCATTTTGTTGCATTTTTTCTTCTTCAACAGCACGCAATACCGCCTTTCCAACCGCACACGAGACTGGGTTTCCGCCAAATGAATTGAAATATTCCATTCCATTATTGAACTTTTCTGCAATATCTTTTGTTGTTACAACCACCGATAAAGGGTGACCATTACCCATTGATTTTCCCATTGTCACAATATCAGGCTGAACATGGGCAGTTTCAAAACCCCAAAAATCTGTTCCAACTCTTCCAAATCCGATTTGCACCTCATCTGCAATACAAATACCTCCTGCATCACGTACCAATTCAAAAGATTGCTTGAGAAAACCATCAGGCAGGATAAGTTGACCCCCGCAGCCCATTATCGGCTCAACAACGAATGCTGATAACTGCTTTCCTTGTTTTTTTATTGATAACAAAATTTCTTTAAGTTCGTCTATATATCCATTAAGTGCTTTTTGTCCACGATACTTTCCTCTAAAAGAATCAGGCATAGGCAAAGTATGAACGTAGCTTGGCGGACCACTTCCGCCTTTTGAATTATGTTTATACGGACTGATATCAATAAGTGACGAAACATGTCCATGATAAGCCCCATCCAAAACTATTGTTTCTTTTGATTGCGCTTTATTGCGCGCTAGCCTGAGAGCGAGATCATTTGATTCGCTTCCTGAATTTGTAAAAAAACATACATTTAAATCATCTGGTAAATAGCTCGTTAAATCTTTAGCATAACTAACAACATTTTCGTCTAAATAGCGGGTATTCGTATTTAGTATTCCATACTGCTTTCTAGCTGCATCAACAACCATTGGATGGCAATGACCTACATGCTGGATATTATTTACAGCATCTAAATATCTATTTTCATTCGCGTCATACAGATACTGCCCTTTTGCTCTAACAATATGCAATGGAGTGTCATAAGATAAACTTAAAGATGGGCTAAGGTATTTTTGTCTCAGCTGTAAAATCTGATTACGATCTAACATACTCACAAAGATTTTTTGACCATTTAATAGTATCATCATCCCGCATAAGATTAAGAAAATTTCTAGCGCTGTCTTCAGAGATAGAAATATAGTCATTTTCTGGAAAAAGTTTTCTGCGGTAGACTGACATATTAATTGTTACACACATTCTTAAGCACATTAAATATACAACTGACTCTAAATCCTTTTCAGAAAGGGCTTTTGTTAAAGAATATCCTTTTAGTAGCGAAGCTATAAGCTCAAAAGGGGCTTCCTCGTTCATTGCAATATAAGCCATACATACCGCAGGCTCTAATGCATGCAAAGAAAAAACCATATCACCAAAATCAATAATACTTTTTATTTTGCCATTTTGATCCATTATGACATTGTGATCATTGCCATCGTTATGAATAATGCCTTTTGATAATTCATTGATATGATCTAATACATTATCTTTGTAGATATCTATAAAGTATTTAATTAGTGATCTGTCATCCTTGCTATGATCCAGTTGGCGAATTAATACGTCAACCTGAGCAGCATCCCAAATAAATTCTCTTGAAGACGATCTGTGCTTAAAGCCAATTAAAGCGTTATCAAGATTTCCTAAAAATTCTCCAACTGAAAATAACATATTGCTGTTTGGTTTAACATCTTTTAGAAAATCTCCCTCAATGTATGTTAATAATCGCACATAATTTCTACTGTTATGACATTTAATAATCGATATATCTTTTTTATGTTTTGATTTAATTGGAATAGGCACTTCAATGCTTTCATCTTGCAAAGAAATGTGCCTTAGAGCATTATTTTGCATTTGTAAAATGCTCTTATCTTCAGATGAATTTGCAATTTTCATAACAAAATTCTTATCATCAGCACAAACTTTAAGGTTTAAATCTCTATCGCTTGAAAGTTTTTCAATTGATGCAATAATGTCATAATTATCGTACAAAAATTCTTGAACTAATTCGGTTTTAACTATTGGTGGTGGTGTTCTAAATACGTCTGACAAGGCGAATGTTGTTGATTATTTTATGAACGCATTAATAACTCTATGTCGTCAACCGTTTTGGGTATATCAGGACCAAGCATTCTGTAGCCATCATCTGTAATAAGTATATTATCCTCAATTCTAATACCACCAAAATTCTTAAACTGACTTAAAGCATCATAATTAATGAAACTTGAATGTTTTTTATCGTTTTTCCATTTCTCTATAAGATGTGGAATAAAATAAATGCCAGGTTCAACAGTTAGAACAAATCCAGGTTCTAGGTCCTTTGATAGTCTCAAATACGCCAACCCAAATTGATTACTTCTGTTTGAGTCATCATCGTACCCAACAAGGTCTTCGCCAAGTCCCTCCATATCGTGTACGTCAAGACCCAGCATATGTCCTAGTCCATGGGGAAAGAAAAGCGCATGAGCTCCTTCAGAGACCGCATCGTCTGAACTGCCACGCATTAAACCCATATTAACCAATCCATCAACCGCTTTCTTTGCAGAGGCAAGGTGCGCTTCTTTATATGAAATACCTGGTTTACAATACGCTAATGCAACCTCTTGCATTTCAAAAACTAAACTATATACTTGTTTTTGGGTATCTGAAAAAGAGCCGCTTACTGGAAAAGTTCTTGTAATGTCGCTTGCATAATGAAGGGGAGATTCTGAGCCAGAATCGTTAAGGGCTAACTGCCCTGACTTCATTTTGTTACCATAGGCATTGTTATGTAAAATCTCTCCATGAATCGTAAAGATTGCCGGATAAGCCATTCCGTGTCCTCTTTCTAAGGCATACCCCTCCATCTTACCTACAATAACCTGCTCTTTTACTCCATCGCGAGTGTGCTTCATGGCTATTTTATGCATTTCAGCAGTAACTTCTAGAGCACGTTCTATTTCATAAATTTCTTCTTTGGATTTAATTGACCGCTGTTTAATTACGTTTACAATCAACTCTTTTGATGAGGAAAAATTTTGAGAATCTAGGATAGATCTCAAAAAAGACTTTTGATCAGCACGATACGCTGGAAGGGTGTGGACTTTACTTGTATTAGACAAGAATTTTGGTAACAAAGAATTTTTTTCAACATGATCAATTCCAGCTGATTCAGCCATTTTTTTCACTGTAACTCTCTCGCCTTCCCAAACTATATCATCAACTTCAAGATCATCTCCAAATAGGGTTGTTTCACCATTAGTTGCATCAATGACAGTAGTTAGATTTGGATAATCTAAGCCGCAGTAATAAAGAAAGTTACTATCCTGACGAAATCTTAGCGTGTTAGATGGATAGTTCATTGGAACTGGCATATTCCCAGGTAATAAAATCATGCCTTCATTTATTTGATTACTAAGTATTTTTCTTCTGCTTATGTAAATATTTTCGTTAAACATTGTCAATAATTCTCCATGGTTCTTGAATAAATAATAAAACTAGAATATCCATCTGTATTTATAGAGATAGTAAACTACATAAACAAAAACAAATGAGTACATAAAAAAAATGAATAAAAGTACCCATTTACTTGATAATTTTTTACTTTCTTTCACTATTAAAATTAATTAAAAAATTCAACTCACTTAGAGCTTATTTTGAATAAGAATTACGTTTTAAATTAAATCAAACAATGCACCCACTAAGAGAACTAATTAAAAACAAAAAACTTTTTTCTGAAATCACAGAAAAACATGGAACACCTCTATATATTTATGAGAGGCAAAGAATTCATGAAAATGTTACAATGCTAAGTAATGCACTTTCAAATAACTTTGAAAATTTTCATATTTGTTACGCTATCAAGTCAAACAGTAATCCCCATCTCATTCGCACAATGCGTGAAGCGTTTCCGGCAATAGGGGGTGATTGTTCAAGCCCTGGAGAAATATATGCAGCAGAGCTCTCTGGTATTTCTCCTTCCGAATGTATATACACTGGAAACTATGAATCGAAATCAGATTTTATTGATGCGCTAACTAAGGGATGTAATATTAATCTTGATGATATCACTTCACTTAGCAGACTTAATGAAGTTGGTCTTCCTGAACGAGTTTCCTTTAGAATGAACCCAGGTTTTGGAGGAGGATCCTATTCCGGGATAATTACTGGTGGTAGAGATGCAAAATTTGGTATACCATCAGAAAAAATAATTGATGCATACAAGAGTGCTAAAAAGCTTGGCATTAAGCGCTTTGGATTGCAATGTATGTGCGGGTCGGGAAATTTAGATGAAGAATTTTTTGAGGAAGTGCTATCAGCAATACTGGACAATGCTAGAAGAATAGAATCTGAACTTAAAATAAATTTTGAGTTTATAAGTATGGGTGGTGGATTTGGAATACCTTATCAAGATGAACAAGCTCCCTTAAATTTTAGTAAAATGTTTGAAAAGCTAGCTAAAATTTATTATTCTGTATATTCAAATAAATCCTTAGCACCCTCACTATGGCTTGAGCCTGGAAAATCAATAATTGCAGATGCTGGATTTATTATTTCAAGGGTTACAGGCTTGAAAAATAGTTATAAAAATTTTGTAGGTATAGATGCTGGCATGGAAACCCTTATGCGCCCAGCGCTTTACGGAGCAAAGCACAGAATTTATAAGGTCGGTGATCATGGTGATGATGAAATCACTGCTGATTTCACTGGTCAAATATGTGAAAATACTGATAGAATTGCTACCGATCGTTCTTTTCCGCCCTTGAAAGAGAATGACCTGATTGCCATTATGGATGCTGGTGCATATGGCTATTCAATGTCACACAACTTTAATACTAGGCCTCGATCTGCAGAAATTTTATTAGATAAATCTTCCTTTAAAGAAATACGAAAACGAGAAACAATTGAAAATATATTTTCACTTTGTGATATATAAAATATTCGCATTCCTTTTAATAGTGTCTTTTGGAATAAGTCAACAAGCTTACCGCGGAATTCATCAGGTAGAGCTTGAATTTAATAATGAGAATTTCATCGAACCTCTTTATAAATCATACTCAGGACCAGCAAAACCGATCAATAATATCAAGAAAAATACGTTTAGAAGAGTATTTGGTTATCACCCGTATTGGCAAGGGACTAAATGGCAAAATTATAATTTTGAATTACTTTCTACTATAGCATATTTTTCCGCAGAAGCAAATGAGAACGGTGAATTAATCGATCTCCATGGCTGGCCTGCGACAGATTTGATTAATAAGGCACATGATAATGGCGTTGAAGTGGTTTTAACAGTAACTCTCTTTTCAAAAAATAAGCTCGAAGCGCTTCTTAGCAGTAACACAAATCGAAGGCGCTTGATTGATAATTTAACATTTGAAGTTAATCGCGCTGGGGCGGATGGAGTAAATATTGACTTTGAATCGTTTCCAGAAAGTCAAAAATTTAATTTAATTACCTTTGTAAAAGATTTGCGCTCCTCGTTGCGACTCACAATACCAAACGCCCAAGTTACGTTAGCTACCCCAGCAGTTGACTGGAATAATGCATGGGATTTTAAAGCTCTCGCTAATGAAAGTGACGGGCTTTTTGTTATGGGGTATGACTATCATTGGAAAGGAAGTACGTTGACTGGCCCTGTATCTCCACTGACAGGTGGTTCCTATAATATCACGAATACAATTAATACATATCTCTCAGTTACTGATGGCAATAGAGATAAAATAATTCTTGGTGTACCATACTATGGCTATTCATGGCCGTCGTCCTCAGGAGAAAAGGGTGCAAATACAACCGGAACTGGTAAAGCTGAAGTATTTTCTATTGCTGAGTCAAAGGCTCTTTCCTATGGAAAACAGTGGGATATTTCATCTCAAACACCATGGTATAAATTCCAAAATCCAGACTGGTTTCAAACTTGGTATGATGACAGTTTATCATTATCCAAAAAATATGATTTTATCATTTCAAAAGATTTAGGTGGAATTGGTATTTGGGCTTTAGGATATGATGAGGGTTATGATGAACTTTGGGGTGCACTGAAAGAAAAAATTGCTAAGAAATCCAGTCCATCTGTGCCAGCAAATTTTTCAGTCACAAGTTTAGGTGGTGGCACAGTTAGCCTTAACTTTTTCAAAGACGATTCCGCCACGGAGTTTGAAGTTGTTGAAGTGATTACAGATTCAACAGAGGAGCGAACGGTTGGAAAATTTTTGAAGAGCCCTATATTGATTCAGGGATTAAATAATAATTTTCCTTATTTCTATAAAGTGAGAGCAATAAATGAGTTTGGTTCTAGTGAGTTTACTGAATTACTTGGCGCAACCCCCTCCCCTTCAAATTCTAAAGTGTTGATTGTAAACGGATTTGATCGTATTGCTGGGACATCAAATTCATTTGACTTCATATTGGAGCATGGAAATGCAGTTTATGCAAACGGTTATTCATTTAATGCGACTTCAAATGAAGCAATAATCAATGAAAATTTAAATTTAAGTGATTACCCTATCGTTGACTGGATTTTAGGTGAGGAGGGTGCGGCTACTTCAGCTTTTGATGCCAATGAGAAAGTTTTAATTCAAGACTATATTTTAAATGGAGGTCGACTATTTGTTTCTGGGTCTGAAATAGGTTATGATTTGTATGAAAAGGGTAATAACTCAGATAAATTATTCTATGAAAATGTCCTGAAAGCAGAATATATAAGTGATGCAGCTGGAGGAACAAGTGGTGCTTACAGTATAGAGGGAGTGTCAAATTCTCTGTTTGATGGCTATTCATTTAATTTTGATAATGGAGAGCATGGAAATTATGATGTTGATTGGCCAGACGGAATTAAACCATACGGCAATGCGGTAAGTATTTTGAAGTATAGGGATGTAGACTACGAGTCTAGAGGTGGTGCAGGAATAGCATTCAGAGGAAATTTCCTTAATAGCAAAACACCGGCAGGTATTGTTTATTTATCTGTTGGTTTTGAATCAATTTATCCAGAAAAAGTTAGAACTGACATCATGGGTGAAATTTTATATTTTCTTGAGGCACCAATTGCTTCAGTTATAGAAAGCGATCCAACAATTCCCGAAGGATTGAGTATTTCTGCATTATACCCAAATCCTTCTAATCGCTCAATTTCAATTGAGTTTGAGATAAAAGATCTTTCTCCAATTGCATTTCTAACAATTACAGATATCATGGGACGAGAGGTGCTTAAAATGTCCACGCAATCACTTCCAACTAAAATTCAGCGATTCAATTGGAATGGCTTAACTAAAGAAGGAAGCAAGGCGCCTTCTGGTGTCTACATTGTTTACCTGTCGCAAGGAGATAAGATAGTTAATAAGAAATTTACTTTGTTAAAATGAGATTTAATTTTTTCTATGCAGGCTTGTTGGTCTTGGCCGGATGTACTACGCAAACTCAACCCCCTCAATCAATTCATCAAGTTCAAGATAAATACCAAAAAGATAAAGCTAAAGTAAATCTCTCAAATGTGAAGTTAGGTCTTGACGTACTTCTTGATGATAAAATAGAGTTAATAAAAAATAAGAATATTGGGCTTGTTACGAATAATTCTGGAATAGATAACAATGGAGTTTCCAATTATGAACGCCTAATGAAAACTAAAGATATTTCAATTAAAGTAATTTTTTCTCCAGAACATGGATTGTTTGGTGAGGCCGCTGCTGGAGAAAAGGTAGATTATAACGGTCAAATTAAAACTCTTCCTAAAGTAGTAAGTCTTTATGGAGACAATCGCAAACCAACCCAAATCCAAATGAAAGATATTGATATAATTATTTATGATATCCAGGATATTGGCGCACGTTTTTATACCTATATCTCAACCCTAGGTATGGTAATGGAAAGTGCTTCGGAATATGGAGTAAAAGTTTTAGTCCTTGATCGCCCAAATCCCATTAAAGGCAATATAATTGAAGGGCCAATACTCGATTTAAAATTTCAAACTTTTGTAGGTTACTATCCTATTCCAACGAGATACGGACTTACAATAGGGGAGCTTGCTTTGATGATTAATGGTGAAAAATGGATAGATGGCAATCCTGATTTAGAGATCGTAAAAATGAAAGGCTGGAAAAGAGATCTATGGTACGATCAAACTAAACTTCCATGGGTAAAGCCTTCACCAAATATTCCAGACCTAAATACAGCAATTATTTATCCGGGAATGTGTTTGCTCGAAGCAACTAATATTAGTGAAGGTAGAGGAACAAAAAAACCATTCAAAAAATTTGGAGCACCATGGATTAACAAGATAGAGCTTTCAAAAGAACTAAATAATCTTAATCTTCCAGGCGTTGTTTTTAAGCCAATAACTTTCATTCCAACCCCAATTAAGGGTATGTCCAATAATCCTAAGTATAAAAATCAAGTATGTCACGGTTCAGAGATAATAGTAACAAATCGAGAAAAATTTAATAGCGTCAGAACAGGGATGAAGGTTATCGATAAAATTAAAGAAAAATATCCAACACATCTTAAAATTAAAACTTCTGGAATGAACCGATTATGGGGGAACGCCGAATTCTCTTTTCAAGCATCTACTAATAACACAAACCAGTTTTCTCAGCCTTTAAAATTTTTCAATAACAGATCTAAAAAATATTATTTGTATGAATAAACTATTTTTACTTGGCTTGCCAATATTTTATATAGGTTGTTTTTCTCCACAAATTTATACAACAAGTGGCAAGATAGTTGAAAAACAATCTATCACAACAATAATAAATGATTCTGGATTAAATACAAATATTGGAATTAAAGCGGTATCTTTGAAATCAGGAGAAACTATTTATGAGCTTAATAGCAAGTCCTTATTTAATCCTGCAAGCAATAATAAACTGTATTCTGCCATCGCAGCATTATCAATTTTAGATACAGGTTTCACTTTTAAAACATCAGTTTATGGCGACATTGATAAAATCTTCCTTGTTGGAGGTGGGGATCCTGATTTGAAAGTGAAAACTCTTGATTCGCTGTCAGAAATTGTTTCAAAAAAATTTCCATTAGCTAAAAGGGTTTACCTCGATGATACTATAACAGATTCACTGGTATATGGACCAGGTTGGATGTGGGATGAAGGAGACGAATGGTATTCTGCTGAAGTAAGCGGTCTTTCAGTTAATGATAATTGCATTGACTTTGTTATTGGCCCGTCCTCACCAGGTTCACTTATTAGTGTTGAAACATATCCTATGTCAAACTATTATAAAATCAATAACTCCGCAATCACTGTTAGCGATACTTCAGAATATGATAAGATTAAAATAGTAAGAGATTGGAAAAATAAAAAAAATATATTTCAAATCTCTGGAACAATTTTGGATACATCATCAACCGATACATTAGTTAGGAATATTAGTAATCCAACAATGTTTACTGGGAACTTATTCTATCAAATGCTTATTGATAAAGGTTTGCAAATCAGTGAATTAAAAAAAGGGATATATAAAGGGTCGGGTTTGCTTATCGCCACACATCGCTCTAAGTCGCTTCTATCTTCACTAGAAAATCTAATGGTTGAAAGCGACAATTTAACTGCAGAGTTATTGGTAAAGATGATTGGATATGAATCTGTTAAAAATCAAGGCAATTGGCAGAATGGCCTCTTCGCAATAAAAAACTTTATAAATGATGATATTGGAATAGATACTTCTACATTTTCATTGAGCGATGGTTCTGGAGTTTCACGCTACAACTATTCTAGCCCCAGCAACTTTACTGATTTGTTGGTTTGGGCATATAATAATCCAAAAATTAAAGATAATTTTCTGGAAATTTTATCCACAACAAATAATAAGGAAACACTCAAGGATAGGAATTTACCGGAAGGTGTATATGCAAAAACAGGATCATTATCTGGTGTAACAACTTTCTCAGGATATATTTTAAATTCAAGATCAGAACCCATAGCATTTTCCATTTTAATAAATGGCTTTAAAGGCTCATCTGCTCCTTATAGAAAACTTCAAGATACAATTGTTTCAAGATTATCTCATTAGTCTCAAATGTACAAAGTCATTATTCTAACTATTCTTTTTTTTACCGACTGCTCTAAAAAACCAAACTTAAATCCGCACATTATTGTTTTAGGAACCACACAAGATGGTGGGGCGCCTCAGGCAGGATGTAAAAAGACTTGCTGTATAAATCGATGGACAAAGTCAAAGAAAGAATTCTATGTAACTTCAATTGGCATAGTTGATCCCAAAACCAAAGAGGCGTGGATGATTGAAGCAACTCCAGACTTTCCTCGTCAACTTAAAAAATTGTCTGATGAAAATGAGATTAAAGGGATTTTTATTACACATGCACACATTGGACATTATTCAGGACTAATGTATTTAGGAAGAGAAACAATGGGATATAAGAATATGCCTCTATTTCTTGGACCAAGAATGTCAGATTTTATTACTACCAATGCTCCATGGAGTCAGCTTGTTAAATTGAACAACGTAAAGATTAATCAACTTAAAAAGGACAAAGAAATTATATTGAACAGCCGAATAACCATAAAACCTTTTACCGTTCCTCACCGAGACGAATTCTCTGAGACACATGGTTTCATAATTAGGGGCCCAAATAAATCTCTAATATTTATACCTGATATTGATAAGTGGGAAAAATGGAATGTTGACGTTTTAAAGATAATTAAAAAAAATGATTATGCGCTTTTAGATGGAACATTTTTTGATGAAAATGAATTACCGGGAAGAGATATGTCTGAAATTCCACATCCTTTCATAGTTGAATCCACTGAATTTTTTAAAAAAATAAAAGATGAAGTAGAGATTAATTTTATTCACTTTAATCACACAAACCCCCTTCTAAACGAAAAGTCCAATCTTAGAATTAAATTAAGCAAAAATGGCTTTGGATCAGCCAGTCTTTTTCAAAAATTTGACTTATAAATTAATCGAAATATTTTATCAATAGATATCGTTGTAAGTAAATTTGCAGATACTGAAATAAAGATAAAAGTTGTCCACGCAAATTCATTTTGCTGTAAGATAAATACTGTTGCAACGCTTAAAATTAGTCCAAAGATCAAGCTAATCGGTAAAAATTCATGCTGAAATTTGCTTAATAAGAATAAACCAAGCAAAGCTCCATAAGTAAATGATGCAATTTGGAGACCAACAATTATTATGGCTGAATCACCTTCATCAAATAATAATGCAATGCTAATTAAAACTATGCCCCATACTAAACTAACTAATCGCGAGAATGTGATATCGCTCCTTTTTTTGAACCAATCCGTTACAGTTGATGAGGCCAATGAATTTATCGATGAGCTTAGCGTTGACATTGCTGCAGACAAAACGCCTGCAAGCAATATTCCGCGCACACCTACAGGCATATAATTAACAATAAAGTATGTGAATTCACGATCTTTTTGAATATCAAGATCGCCTGAAATTAAAAAAATTAATGAACCGGCAAACAAGAATACTGCAAACTGAATAAAAACAAAAACTCCGCTGGCGATCATGGATTTTCTGGCAGAGGCTAAGTTTTGAGTACTCAAAACTCTTTGAACCATCATATGATCAATTCCGTGCGATGAAAATGAAAGAAATATTCCTCCAAAGACTGCACTAAAGAAGTAATACGGATCATAAAGTAGATTTCCTTCGAAATTGAAAATTTTCATTTTATGTGAATTTGATAAATCTCTAATTATGCTACTAAAGTTGAAATCTAAGTAACTGAGAGCAACAAAGATTGAAATCAATCCACCAAATAAATACAATATAAACTGAATACTATCAATCCACATTACAGTTCTTAGACCACCCGATAAAGTGTAGAGTAGTGTAATAACTCCTATAACTAATACGGCTAACTCTATTGACCAACCTGTTATCACCTGCACGACAACTGCTGTAGCTAAAAATCTTACACCATCAGCTAGAACTCTTGTTACGAGAAATATTAATGAAGCGATTTTTTGGAAAAACAATCCAAATCTATCACCTATAACTTCATAAATTGAAATTATACCATCCTTGAAATATGCGGGTAGAAGAAAAATGCTAACAAGTACTCTACCTATTATATAACCAAACGCTAACTGCAGAAAAAACCACTCACCCCTATAGGCCAACCCCGGAAGACTTATAAATGTAAGAACAGATGTTTCAGTTGCAACTATCGAAAGCATAGCTACAGGCCATGGAAGATTTTTACCCCCTAAAAAAAAGTCCCCAGATGATTTATTGTTATTAATCTGTCTAATGCCATACAATGAAAAAGACATTAAAAATAAAATTACAATGAATTGGTCAATCCAATGCAAGAAGCTAACTTTCTAATGGATGGAAAGAAAAAAAGACAACACCATCAAAACGGGCCTTGTTATCTGTAAAATAATAATCTAAGAAGTCCATCTGAACTGTTTTTCCAAACACTTGAGAGGCATGTATTATGTCCTTATTGTCAATGATAATTCCCTCATGCGCAATTATAAGTCCCATTTTAAAATATGCCTTTTTTACGAAGGCCACTCCTGTTACACTTGGGATTTTTTTCAATAAATGAGCATCAATCATTTGATTTGGTATAAAATGAACCGCAACTTTTTTAGTCCAATTTATATCCAAGAATTCATCGCCATTTTCTTTTTGATTTAATGTTAGATCAATTTTCTCGATCTTGTCAGGATTAAACAGTGTTTCCGTAATATTTTTTGTAGAAGGATTGTCAAGTAATCGGTCTGTTGTAAAGTGCCACCTTTTATCATAAAGTGGAACATGTTTACCTTCTGAATCGGATTTATAATGAATTTTGATAAGATTAGATTTGGCTTCGCTCCAATTATTACTTTGTACGCTTGCTAGACTTGTAAGTATATGAACTGTGCAATCTGAGACATCCATTCTAAAAATTGGGTCAGGATCTGGCTGAATCTCTTCACCAAGGCAAAATATCTTATAGGGTTTTCCGATTTGCCATTTTGAAAAATATTTTAGACGGTCATAGAAATCAGGGTATCTCTCTCCAAATTTTTGAAGAATGTTTGAAAATTCGTTCTCAGTCAAAGTCCATGGCTTTGGAAGATCTTCGATCCATTTAGCATCTGACTTGCAACCTATTATTGTTAAAATTATGGTGAGATAAAGAGCTATATGAATATTCTTATTGTTCAATTCTTTTCCATCTTTCTCTTAACTCAAGATTTTCGTTTTGCTGTTTAAACCCGATAGATTCATATACAGATGAATGTAAGCGCTGTCGCCAATCAAAGTAGCTTTTTTTCTTGTAAGATCGATTAGGATGAACAGCGTTTGTTAAAAGTATTACAAACATTTGGTTTTCTTTATCAATCCATATTGATGTTCCCGTATAACCTGTATGACCAAAACTTTGATCTGAAAGATAAATACCGCCTGAAGCTTTTCCTGATGGAGTGTCCCAACCCATTCCATATGATGAACCACTAGTATTGTTAGATTTAGAGGTAAACTCTTTAATAGTATTTTCATTCAAGATCCTTTTCCAACCATATCTTCCACCGTTTAACATCATTTGAGAAAAAATTGCTAAATCTTTTGCGGTTGAAAATAAACCAGCATGCCCTGCTACTCCGTTCAAGCTGAATGCATTTTCATCATGCACAAAACCTTTTATCAATTTTTTATGAAAAATGCTATTCTCAGTAGGGACTACTCTATTAAACTTGTTTGCTGGTGGATTATAAAAAGTTGAGGACATGCCAAGCGGATTAAAAATAACAGAATCTGTATAAGAACTCAGTGATTTTTTTGCCACACTCTCTACCACCTTTCCCAAAACAATTAAACCTATGTCTGAATAGATTGTTGAATCATTTAACCCTGTCACCGGCTCAGTATTAAAAACAGAATCCAATCGAGACTGATAAGTCCCTCCCATTTTAAAGTATTGTTTGAATGGAGGAAGACCTCCTGTGTGGGTAATTAGATTCCTTATTGTAGTATTTCTTTTTTGTTCAAAATACTTTTTTTGCTTTCCAATGAATTCAGGAACATAGCGAACCACTTTATCATCCAAATTCAACTTTTCTTCTTCAAAAAGATTCATTAGGGCAGATGTTGTTGATACAACTTTAGTTATCGATGCGAGATCAAAAATATTTCCTTTTGATACGACTTTTCTTTTTGAATACGTATGATATCCAACTGCTTCATGTAAAAATATATTACCATCCTTAGCCGCAAGCATAACTCCGCCTGGAAAAGCTGTATCTCTAACAGCTTGCTCAAGAAGACCTTTTATCGGGTTAATATTTACGCCAATTTCTTCGGAGCGAATTCGAATTAATTCCGTAGCCGGTTCAGACATTATTTCTCTTTGATTCCAAGGCATAGGCTCAACAGTTAAACCTGTTCCTCTATCGGCAATTTCAGGAATTGAAACTGGAAGAATACCGCTCGCACCATTTTTACCCATTAAAAAATCAGCAACAGCGTTCTGCATGATACTACTTCCTTTATATGCACATATATATACAGGCGTATCAGGAAAATCTTGAATTAAATATGGACTTCCAAAACTTGTAACAATCAACCTGCTTGTTTTCATGGTCAATTTTTTGATGAGATCAGCTTCAACTTTTGGTAAGAAAATATTATCTTTCCACTCAACTGGATTCGCAAAAGCATTAACAAATACTATCCTATCTTTTGGAATTTCATCAAATATATAATTTGCTATGGCCAGGCTATCAGTTTTATCGATTTGAAAAGATTTTATTTTACGCCCACTTTGTCGAAGTTTTTTTGTAAGACTGCTTTCAGTGTGATTATTAGGTCCATCATATAAATCAATTACATATATCTCCTCATCAAAATTTGGCGAAAGAGGTAATACATTGTTATTATTTTTCACCACTGTGAGGGATTTTGAAGCTATATCTTCCGCAATTTCAAAATTTTTCTCTTTGCCCATCGTTCTATGTGTTTGGTCTATATTTATAAAACGATTTTGATGTAAGCCAATCTTTTGCTTCATCTTTAAAATCTTTAGCACAGATGAATCTATTCTGCTTTCTTCAATTATATTGTTTAAAACTGCTTGCTCAACAAGGTCGATAGATTCTTTCATTTTATTATTTTGAATTATTATATCTGATCCAGCTTTAATTGTTGCAATCAGAGCATAGGAATCGGAATAATTTTTGATTATGCCACCCATTCCCATAGCGTCAGTTATCACAGCACCTTCAAAACCTAAGCTGTCTTTTAATATATCATTTATCCAGAAGGATGATAATGTTGCAGGTTCATCAGCATTTTGTTGATAATCAGGTGCATTGACATGGGCAACCATTATTGCATCAATACCAGATTTTATGGCATTTGCAAATGGTGGTAGTTCAATTGTCCATAATCTCGATGAGTCACTTGGTATTTGAGCCAATGCGGAGTGAGAATCCGTTTCTGTGTCACCATGCCCTGGAAAGTGTTTGGCTGTAGCTAACATTCCATGATCTTTAAGACCTCGAATAAATTCTTTTGAATAATGATATACTGAATCTGGATGTTCGCCAAAAGATCTAGTATTGATAATTGGATTTTTAGGGTTATTATTTACATCAACAACTGGGGCAAGGTTAAAATGAATTCCAACCGAGCGGCTCTCCTCTGCTGATATCATTCCAGCTTTGTAAGCGTATTTTGCATCACCTGTAGCAGCTATTGCCATCATTGGGGGAAGTGTTACAGCGCCATTATATCTTCTTCCTAGACCTGACTCTATATCAGCTTCAACTAAAAGAGGTATATTTGACAACTTCTGCATTTTATTTAAAACTGTTAGTGCGCTACCAGCTTCTCCAAACCAAATATGAACTATACCAATTCCGTCACTACTCAAAAGATTTTCAATTTCTTTCCACTCTTCACTATCAAAGTTTATAAACTTCATATTCATCCTAAATACCATCATTTGAGCTATTTTTTGACGGAGGGTTAGTTTATTCAATGTAGCTAGAGCCCAATCGGAATTATTAGAAGAGACTTTCCCTGTTCCAGAGCAACCTAAAAAGATAGTGAAAAACAATAATATAAAATTTTTAAACATATGGTTATAAAAATTAACTTTACTTCCCTGTTTAAATCTTTAACTTTATTAAATTTATACTATGAATAGTTTGCCGCCAAATATATCAAAATTAATTGGACAAATGATTATGGTCGGAATCAAAGGTCATGACAGGGATGCTGTGTATGATTTTTTTGAAAGGAATTATAAATATCATGTTGGGGGAATCATTCTTTACGATGAGGATATAACTACAAACCCGCCATCTCTTCATAATATACGATCACAGCAACAACTTTCTAACTTTACAAATTATCTTCAAGAATTTAGCTCTAATCCCCTACTTATTGGCATTGATCAAGAGGGTGGAAAAGTAAATAGATTAAAAGAAATCTATGGTTTTCCAAAAACAATAAGCTGGTCAAAACTTGGCAATATCAATGACTTAAAAAAAACTGAGCTTGAATCAAATAACATTGCAAAATCATTAAATCGATGTGGGATAAACGTAAATTTTTCACCAGTTCTCGATCTTGACATATCTAAAGATAATATTATATCTCAAAAAGATCGCGCTATTTCATCTGATTATAAAGTTGTATTTGAACATGCACAAACTTCAATTAAATGTCATTTAGATCACGATATTATCGCAGTAGGAAAGCATTTCCCGGGACAAGGCAGCTCCCAGGGTGATACCCATCAAGATTGGGTAGATGTTAGCGATACATGGTCAGATCAAGAATTGCGTCCTTATAATAAACTAATTCAAGCAAACAATATTTCTGCAATAATGACATCTCATCTATACAACAAGCATCTTGATAAGAAGTATCCTGCAACACTTTCAAAAAATATAATCAATGACCTTCTTAGAAAAGAAATGAATTTTAAAGGTGTAGTTATTAGCGATGATCCTCAAATGGAAGCAATTTCTAGTAGATATAAACTCGAGAGAATAATTGAATTAATGATTTGTGCTGGGGTAGATATATTTTGTTTTGGTAATAATTTGGTGTATGATCCAGATATTGTAAAAAAAATACACCATGTTGTATTGCGTTTATTAAAGGATCAAAAAATTGATGTTTCAATGCTAGAAAAATCTAATGAAAGAATAATAAAGCTAAAATCCAAAATAGGTTTATTGTGAAAGTAATCTGTATTGATGGTGGAGCTTCAAAAGTAGCCGGATCTATTGTGGAACAATTAGACAGTGTTACTTTTAGACTGTATGGAGATATCATTGAGAATCGCTACAAAGATCAAGAGGGCTTTAACCATAATTTTTCATCAATTGATTTAGATTTACAGCTCGAAAGAATACCTATAAATCGTGATGAAAAAAAACAAGGCGATGTTTACATAAAAACTATCATTTCAACTATTGATAAACTCATAACAAGAGATGATATGCTAATTTCTATAGCAATGCCTGGAGTTAAAACCAAAGATAAAAAAGGAATTTCGGTTATGGCCAATGGGCCACGAATTCCCAATCTCATTCAAGTTATAAAAAATTATTTTGGCCAATCGGTAAAGGTTTTAGATGTACAAAGCGATGCAGACATGTGTGTTTGGGGTGAAGAATATGCTAAAAATGGATCGTTAAGAAATATTAGTAATGCATATTATCTTGGCGGAGGTACTGGAATCGCAGATGGCTTAAAGTTAAATAGTAAAATTCTATCTTTTGATGAAGAATCTGATTGGATTGCAAAATGCTGGGAATTCAAACTGAAGAATGGAAACTCATTAGAGTCGCTCATCTCTATGGCTGGCATAATTAATAAAAAAAACTCTTTAGAAGAGATATGTAATAATATTGGTTTGTTTTTATTTGATAGATTGTACACAGTTCATAAAGGAGGAAGTCCTAAATTTAAAGTTGGCAGACCTGTATCTGATACACATCCATTTAAAGGTATATTGCTTGATCGGATCATTATTGGCCAAAGGTTAGCTGAATATTTTAGCTCAGAAGATGGAAATATTCATTTCAGACAAATTAAAAATATTTTTCTAGAATATTGTAACATTGAAGGCGGGCCTATAAAAAGAAACTATAATGCTAAAAATATTGATGAAAAAATCATTTTATCGCGATTACGTGAATCTCCAATTATTGGCCTCGGGGCAAAGGCTTGCTTATCACAATGAATTTGAATTATTTACCCAGCAAAGAACCGACTATCAAAGTAGGGATAATTCTTCCTGTAGATAAAATGTCCAAAGTCGATATAGTTTTATCGGATAACGACAGCTTTGAGATAGAGACAGCAGAAAAACTGTATCCATCATGTAAAAATTTAAAAAAGCTATCAATCAGGATAACTGAATCAGGCTTAAAATTAGATGAGCTTAGTTGTATTTCATCAAAAATTTCAATAAAGCCAATAATTTCTTCTGAAAATACCTTTATTACATTGAAAAATATTATGGCAGGTAGAGGGTTTCATTGGCAGAAAAAAATAGATGTTAAGTATTGGGGTAAAATTGATTTTATAGTAAAGGAGAAAAATTTATTAGCAATAAATGAAGTGAAATTAGAAGACTATTTAAAGTGTGTGGCAACATCCGAGATGAGTCAAAATTGTCCAAGTGAATTTTTAATTTCACAAACTATTGTAGCACGATCATGGATTTTAGCAAATATTGAGCAAAAACATAAAGAACTAAATTTTGATGTTTGCAATGATGATTGTTGCCAAAGATACCAAGGACTAAATAATTGCAGCGCTGAATCTATTGAAGCTGCAAATAGTTCGTATGGAAAAGTCCTAATTTATGGAAATCAAATTTGCGATACTCGCTATTCAAAGTCGTGCGGTGGAATAACAGAAAATTTTGAAAATGTTTGGGAAAATAAACGAGTTCCCTATTTAAGGTCAGTAAAGGATTGTAATCATTTAAATAAAGATTATTGCAATCCAGATCTTTATCCAAATAGTTCAATCTCTGATTATATTGGATCAGTTGATGAAGATCACGAATACTATAGATGGAAATTTGAAGTTGATAATGCATACATAATCACTTCTTTAAATGAAAAATATAAAATAGATGCTACTCAGCTTATTGACATAAAGCCAATACATAAAGGGCCCTCTGGAAGAATATATCAACTCGATGTAATGTTTCGCGATAAGCATGGAAATGAAAAGAGAATAGTTATTAATTCAGAATATAAAATAAGAGATTTAATGTCTAAGTCATTTCTATTTAGCTCAGCATTTTCAGTTAAAAAAGATGGAGAAAAATTTATTTTGCATGGAAAAGGTTGGGGGCATGGAGTTGGGTTATGTCAAATTGGAGCACTTGGAATGTCGCTTAGTAATAAGAAATCTATTCAAATTTTAAGTCATTATTTTCCTGAAACAGAAGTTAAGAAAATTTATAGTTCTTGAATAATCAATCAAAATCCAAGGCCTGGGTATGGGTGCCCTCTTTGTATTTTGCAGAGGGTCTTCCCTATGCATTTGTGATGATAGTTTCAGTGGTCCTGTATAAAAAAATTGATATATCAAATTCAGAAATTGCATTATATACTAGCTGGCTATATTTACCATGGGTGATAAAACCTTTTTGGAGTCCATTTATTGACTTAATTAAAACTAAAAGGTACTGGATTATAGTCACACAATTAATTGTTGGAGCTAGTTTAGCTGGAATAGCTTTTTCAATTCCAACTGATTCTATGTTGCAATATACACTGGCTTTTTTCTGGCTCATGGCATTTAGTTCTTCAACACACGATATTGCTGCAGATGGATTTTACATGCTTGGATTGTCAAATCACGATCAGTCTTGGTTTATAGGTATTAGAAATTCTTTTTATCGTTTTGCTATTTTATTCAGTCAAGGTATTTTAGTAATTCTCGCTGGTCAACTAGAAAATTTTTATGGAAATGTTAAGATTGCATGGGCTATAATTTTTGGGATCCTCTCGATAATGTTTCTATTTTTAGCATTCTACCATAGTTGGGCACTACCAATTCCTCAAAATGATAAAAATAGCCAAAGTAAAACAGCTAAAATTATTGGAAAAAAATATTTACAAGTAGTAAGAGATTTCTTTGGTAAACCTGAAATACTATTAATTATAATTTTCATTCTTCTTTACAGGTTTGGAGAAGCGCAGTTAGTAAAAATAGCACCACTTTTTATGTTGGATTCATACGAATCGGGTGGACTTAATCTTTCTACATCTGAATATGGCTTTATTTATGGTACTTTAGGAGTTGCAATGCTTACCCTTGGCGGTATTGCAGGTGGTTTTTTTATCGCAAGAAATGGATTAAGGTATTGGATAGTTTGGATGGCGATAGCAATGAAATTGCCTGATTTAGTATATGTATATATGGCATATTCACAACCTAGCAATCTAACTCTAATTAGTTTATTTGTATCAATTGAGCAATTTGGGTATGGTTTTGGATTTACAGCATATTTATTATATATGATGATGGTATCAGAAGGAGAACACAAAACAGCACATTATGCGATCTGTACTGGCATAATGGCATTAGGTATGATGATCCCTGGAATGTTTAGTGGAAACCTTCAGGAGAGTATCGGGTATTTGAATTTCTTCTACTGGGTAATATTTTCAACTTTACCAGGTTTAATACTTATAAAATTTATTTCTATAAATCCAGATTTTGGATTAAAAAAGGATTGACACTATGACTAAACTTGATCGCATTTTAGCTATTGATACCTTTCGCGGAGCAACAATCGCATTAATGATCATCGTAAATAATCCAGGTACGTGGTCACATGTATATGCGCCACTCCGACATGCTCAATGGCATGGATGCACATTAACCGATTTAGTATTTCCATTTTTTCTATTCATAGTTGGCATGTCTATGACTTTTTCATTTGATAAATATGATTTGTGTAAAACAGGTCCGCTATTCAATAAGATAATTATTAGGACGATTTCAATTTTTGTTCTTGGGTTGCTCCTTAATGCTTTCCCATTTATTAGGCAAGATTGGGACTGGTCTTCTTTTCGAATACTTGGAGTTCTTCAAAGGATAGCTCTTGCCTATTTTATTGCTGCATTTATAATAATTCGATCTAATATAAAAAGCTTAGTACAAATTTCATTTATTACTTTAGTGGGTTATTGGATTCTATTATATATCTACGGTTTTGTTAATACAGTTGACCCCTACTCTCTTAGCTCAAATTTAGTGCTAGCAATAGACAGAATAATACTTGGTGAAAGTCATTTATATGGGGGCACAGGTATTCAATTTGATCCCGAGGGGTTACTAAGCACAATACCTTCTTCAATTACTGTGATCTTAGGCTTCCTAGTTGGAACAATGATAAAAACAACTAAAGATCAAGCAGAAAACTGCAAAAGGATGCTTATTTTAGGATCGCTGTTAGTAATAATAGGATGGATTTGGGGTATATTTTTTCCAATCAATAAACAATTATGGACAAGCTCTTATGTTTTATATACTGCAGGTATAGCCACTGTGACTCTTTCTTCTATGATATGGTTAGTAGATGTACTGGGTTATAAAAAATGGACCTATCCCTTTATTGTTTTTGGTTCTAATTCTATATTTATATTTGCGCTTTCAGGTATTTGGGCAAAAATTTTACTCAAAATTAGATTTTCACTATATGGAGAAGAAATTTCGGGTTATTCCTATTTGTACAAGACAGTTTTTTATCCATTAGCAGGCGATATAAATGGCTCATTTTTATTTGCAGTTTTTCATGTTTTTGCTTTTTGGCTTATCCTTCTATGGATGTACAAAAAGAAAATTTTTATAAAGCTTTAAATTTTACCGTATCTTAAAGAAGCAGCTATTGAAGAAATAATAATTACAGTGCCAATTATAAAAGTCTTGAAATCATGACTTCCAGAAAATAATAAAACCTCAATAAGTAGACCTAATGGAATAACAAGATTGTTCATTGTTGCCAACGTTTCGACTTTTACTTTTGTTGCCCCATAATTCCAAAAATAATACCCTACGCCTGACGCTGCACCACCTAACCAAAATACCAACAACCACTGATTAATAGATTTGGGGTATGTATAGCCAGAAGGTGAGATTATTAATCCAATAAAAGTAATAAGTGAAGCTCCAATAAAAAAGAATGAAAAGTCGGTATATACATTAGTAGATATTTTACTATCTGCTTTTATTCTTTTGTAAAGCACTTGACCTGAAGCAAAGCAAACGTTAGCAAGCTGAATTAAAATCAGCCCAATAAAGTCGCGATCATCAAAATCCGTCATCCGTATTACTAAACCACCCAGAATAGAAAGAAGTATTGTTAAATAAGCAAAAAGCCTTATTTCTTTATTTAATATTTGAGAAATCATTGTGACGTAAAAAGGTGTTGTTACTGTAAATAAAAGTATTTTTTCAACAGATGTATGGCGAAATGCACTTAGGTACAGCATATACATAACACCTATTTGCAAGACACCAATAAATGTAATTTTTAGGATATAGCTAATGGGGATTTTGAAATTAATCCACGGTAAAAACAAGATACATGCAATAGCTGAGCGTGAAAATGCTAAAGACCATGAATTGATATCTGGCGATAAAGTGTTTCCAATAAGACTAAACGAAAGTGACCATATTACAGTTGTGATAATTAGATAAAACATTACTCAGACGTTTTATTAAAAAAATCTAAAGTTAAAAATCAAACAAATGACTGTATTTTAATATAAGCGTATTATTACGCTTAGTAGGAATCCCGTCATAATCTTCCATTTGATTATAAACAACATAAAGACCAGAAGCCGCTGAACGCTGAATAATGAATCTCCAATTAATAAAACTTTCGTTGGATTGATTATTGTACTGCAAAAGTGCTTGTATATACATCTTTGGATTGAAAGAATAAGTAAGCCTCGATCGCGATAAATAGGTAATAAAATTCCCGCCAGGTAAATTAACATTATTATAGTTATAGCTAATCTCTGAATTAAATTTATCACCAAATCTTATTTTTAATCTAGGAGATGAGCTAATTCTATCGCCTCCAAAAAATCCACCAATATAGTTCATTACACTAAAACTAATCTTACTTGTTGGAGGGGAAGTATAATATAATTGAGCTTCCATATGATCATAAGTTGATTTAGGAACAACAATGCTTTTTGATGGAAAAATATCAAAATCTTCAATAAGACCCTCTTTTGTAAAGTTTATTCCAGTATGTATTTCATAACCAGATCTAAATTCAAGATGATTATCAACGTGAAGTTTGCCAGTCTGGTGAAAGCCGTCTAACTTCCAATATCCATCATAATTAACATGCGGTCTAATTTCTAATACTCCTAAGTTATTATCTGGTCTAAGCCTAGTAAATATTCTGCCCGACCACTTTCTATAACCTCCACTCCTCTTTAGAAAGCCCATTTCAGGATTAAAGTCTTCCCCAATTTCAGTATATGACAGCGCATTAGAAAACATCTTACCAGTTGAGGAGGCTTGAAGCCTAAATGCGTATGCTTTTTCCTTGTCTAGGTTGGGAGTATTTGATATTGCAGTATAACCATCTATTTGACTTACCTCTCCAATTCCCCATTTTGCATCTAAAGCAACTACTTCATTTGAATATTTTTCACTATCGAGCTTTATCAAGTTAGTTGCTATTGCTCCAATATGAGATCGATTTGGAAGCTCTTTTTTTAAGCGCAGTATTTGATATTCATTTGAAGGTCTTCCCTGAGATGGTTTTGTGCTCATATTGAGTAAACCAACTCGCATATTAGCAATAGTTCCAGTTAAACGAGCGCCACCATTGATGGGAACCTGGTTACCAGCGCCTGCCAGACCAATTCTTCTGCTAAAAAACATAGATACCTCTGAGCCACCAAATGAGTTGTCACCAACTGAAAATAATCCAGCATTTTCAAGAAAAAATGCTCTTTTTTCAGGAAAAAATAAACTAAATCTATCTAAATTTATTTGCTGTTCGTCTGCTTCAGCTTGCGCAAAATCTGTATTATAGGTTAAATCAAGGTTAAGCCCAGACCCAATGCTAACTTTTCCATCAAAACCGGCTACACTTTCATAAGCCTTTGTTTTTTCTTCATCTACTGAATTAGAATTCCTTTGGGTTAAAAAATATGGAATAAACTTTATATTTTGAGATAATGGAGGACTTACGCCAGTTAAGGCACCAGCAGATATTAATCTATTTACAGTAAACTGTCTATTTATTGGGCTCCAATGTGATACTTCCTGAATTGATGCATTTACTCTTTGAAAATTCACACCCCATTCTTGAGTTTTTTCACTTTTATATCGCAATGTTTTAAATGGTATTTTGAATTCAGCGCTCCATCTATCATTGTGAATTTTAGTTTTTACGGTCCATGATCCATCCCAATTAATATTAAAAGCACCACCAGCGCCCGAAGAAAATCGTCCAATTCGCGCTATATTCTCTCCTCCTTTAGTTATTTGAGCGTCATATTCTATACCAGCAGCATTTGTTCCAAACGCATAACCATTTTGATTATCATTGAAGGTGTCTAAAATAAATATAAAACTGTCCATATCATCCAAGGGTGAGTCCCTTCTTGTATCATTTATAATTATATTTTCAGGTTGATCGCTGTAGCATACGACAGATAGATAAAAGTGGTCATTTGTAAAAGCAATTTTAACAATTGTTTTCTCTGAAGCTGGCTTACCCTCATCAGGAGATTGCTGAATAAAACCAGTGGTTTGAGAGATATTTTTCCAGACAGGATCATCTAAAACATTTCCATCTATTTTTGGAGGTGTTTTTGTTTCAACGGCAATAATAGATTTGTCGTTTGAATAAGTATTTTGAGAAAAAACAATATTTAAAAAGAGAAAGTTAAAAATTATGTGAACTGATTTCATTTTGTTACTTTTTCCTCGAACAATTTTGTAACCAATTTTGCCATATTTATGCAATCCTCAGTGACGCCACCAAGATCATGAGATGTAAATTTAATCTTAACGATACACCAACCAATTGTTATATCGGGATGGTGGTTTTCTTCTTCAGCTAATGAAGCGGTTGAGTTAACAAAATCTATTCCTCTCATATATGATGAAAAATTAAAAGATCTCGAAACGGCATTATTTTTAAATTCCCAATCATTTAATTTTTTTAAATTATCATTTATTTGACTTTCACTTAAAAGACTCATTAAATATTCTCCTAAATAGGTTAAACACGCGACAGTTTTTTAAAGGCTAAGTTAATCCATGTTACTGAAATAATTGTTGCTAAAATACCAGAAATAAACATGCTATACCAAATCCATTCTACAGGCTTATCTAAAATATATGTAAAGTAATAAGCAAGCGGTCCTGCTACTCCGATTACTCTTATAATTGTAATTACTAATGACGGCATACCAGTACCTAGGCCTTGTAAGATCCTTCCAATAGTCAATCCAATTGAAATGAATGGAAAAAGAATTGATATTGTTCTTAAATAATAAACTGAAATTTCTTTTATGGCATTATCAGAAGTAAAAATACCAATTACTGTTGGAGCAAAAATAAATAATATAATTGAGCATATGCTCGTTATTAACAATGAGCTTTTAATTCCATACCATGATATATACTTAATTTTATTTATTTCATTTGCACCGTAAAACATGCCGATGATTGTGGTTAAAGCAGAAGCAATGCCAAAAATTGGAAGGAAGACCAGCATATCAATCCTTCCACCAATTTGGTACGCTGCAACCGCACTGGTAGAAAATTTTATCAATAATCTATTGAAAACTAATTGTCCTAACGCCATAACGACCATTGACATAGATACTGGTACTCCAACTTTAATGATATCTAAAGCTATATACGAAGAGGGAGAAAAATCTTTCAGCTTAAACCTAACATAGGTATGATTTTTAATAAATAGCATATATACAAAAATAATCCAAACGATAATTTGACTTATAGTTGTTGCCCAAGCAGCACCAGAGACTCCATAGTCTAAATAAAATATAAAAATAGGGTCAAGTATTGTGTTTAATACCGTACCAAGTCCAGCGATAATCATAGGTAGCTTCATTTCGCCCTCACCAGCAAGAATAGATCTAAAAAAACCTGAAAAAACGCCAAACGAAATACCATAACAACTCACCCTAAGATAATCCCAAGCCATTGGTAAAATGTCCTGAGTACATCCCATAAAAAATAAAATTTGCTTTCCATATATCAGTCCAAGTATGGTAAGTATAGCGCTAATTATAAATGCAAGGACTAGTGCATGTTCGGCAGAGTTATCCGCATTTACTTTATCTTCTGCTCCGATGAATCTTGCAATAGATGCAGTTACGCCATTTCCTAGCCCGAAGGAAAGACCCATTACAAGGAAAAATATGGGCATATTAAATGCAACAGCTGCAATAGCGTCTCCTCCCAATCGTCCTATAAAGATCATATCGATAATCGTGTACAGTGTTTGAATGCCCATCCCGATCATAATAGGAATTGCCAAGCTCCACATTGCTTTTGCTGGATTATTAAGAAAAGATTTCAGAGGAGTTTTTCTTTGTTCAGAGTAGTCCATTATTTTTTTATTACCTGATGTATGAATAGGAAATTAGAAAGGCCAAATAAGCGGTATTATTAATATCGCTAGGAACCAAAAAGTAAGTGCTAATGGAATACCAACTTTAATGTAATCCGAGAATTTATATCCCCCAGGGCCATATACCATTAGATTAGTCTGATAACCAACTGGGGTACTAAATGATGCTGAGGCCGCAAAACATACCGCAAAAATAAAAGGTCTAGAATCAAGCTGCATTTCACCAGTTATTGCTATTACGATTGGTGTCATAATTATTGCAGTTGCAGTATTTGAAGAAACTTCTGTCATTACCATAGTAACAAAATAAATTAGTGCAAATAATATATAAGGCTGGATTAAGGGGTTATATGTGTCAACATATTCAATCATAGAGCTAGCAATATAAGCAGCTGTTCCAGATGATTCTATAACGATACCTAGGGGAATTAATGCAGCTATAAGAACAATAACTTGCCAATGAATTGATTCATACGCCTCATTAGGAGAAATAACCCTAAAGGTCATTAATACCACTATGCTTACTAATGCCCCCTTGATAATTGGAATAACCCCAATTGCTGCAAGCAAGATAGTCATAATAACACAGACAATGCTTAACCACCAAAATTTAACTTTTACTAGATCAGCTTGCAGCTCGCCCAGTAAAATAAATTTGCCTGATTTAGCTAGCTCAGATATTTGCCTCTTTCCGCCATATACCAATAGAGTGTCGTACGTATTTAATACAACGTGTGCAATTTTTTTTCTTATTATCAAACCTTCTCTTCTAATTGCCAAAATAAATGCTCCGAATCTTTTTCTAAAACGCGACTCTCTAAGCGTCTTTCCAACAACATCAGATTGATCTGTTATCATGCATTCTACAAGTATATTGTCATCTTGTTCGAGCTCAGTTTGAGTAAGCTTTTCATCGGTAAGAAGACTGACCTTTTCAACCTCTTTCATGCGTAAAAAACTTTCAACTGATCCCTTAACAAAGAGTATATCTCCTTCTTTCAATATCTGTCTTCCAACATTATAAGTTATCAGCCTTCCCTCTCTTTGAATATCAAGAACAATTACATCGTAGCTTTGGTTCACATTTCGATCTTGACAAGTTGAGCCTATTAATGGCGAGTCTTCTGATATTTTCATTTCTGTTAGATATCCAGCCATGTGATAGCTTTGCGTCAAGCTTGATGTGACAGTGCGAGATGGTAGAATTTTTGGGGCAATCCATAAAACGTAAATTAGACCTATTATTAAAGTTATCCAGCCATACTTAGCAAATTCAAACATCCCAAGAGCACTTCCACCGCTTTCAATATAAATTGAATTAACAATTAAGTTTGTTGAGGTGCCAACCAAAGTAAGTGTGCCACCCATAATAGCAGCATAACTTAGAGGGATTAATAACTTTGATGGGCTCATATGGTATTGGTGAGCTAGGCGTATGGTCACAGGCATAAAAACTGCCACAATTGCTGTATTATTCATAAGTGCGCTAGCAATAGCTATGGTTAATAAATAAACTCCAAGTCCTAGGTTTCTTGATTTTGAAACAAGCTTATTTATTCTAACAATTAAATATTCCAAGACTCGTGTTTTTTGCAGGCCTTGACTTAAAATGAAAAGTAAGCTAATCGTGATTACTGCGGGATTTGAAAAACCAGATATTGCTTCATCAACGCTCAAAAATCCACCGATGAACAAAATTGTTAGTACAAGAAGTGCAGTTACATCTAAACTAAACTTCTCAGTAATAAACAGAATGAATGCCAATATAATAAGGCCTAAAACAAATATTATTTCAAAAGTCATTTTAGTTTTTTAAACTAAATAGAAACTTCATCAATTTGTTCAGGCTCTAAAAATCCTTTAGCATATTTCATATATATCTTTTTCTTTACAAAAATATCAAAAAGATCTACATCGATATGGGCATCATCCTTCATAAACCCTAAAATTCGCATAGCTTGACTTAATGTTTTGCCTTTTTTATAAGGTCTATCGCGAGCAGTTAAGGCTTCGAATATATCAGCAATTGCCATTATTCGTGCCTGTACTGACATTTCATTTTTAGTTAAACCCTTAGGATAGCCGGTCCCATCAAGTTTTTCATGATGACCACCAGCAAATTCTGGTATATTCTTTAAATGTTTTGGGTACGGTAATTCATCAAGCATATTGATTGTAACAACAATATGGTCGTTAATAACTTGTCTCTCCTCCGGAGTTAAAGTTCCTCTGGGGATTGTTAGATTATAAACTTCATTCTCAGACAAAAAATTCTGCATTTTACCATTTGGTTTCCATTTATAATTTGAAATATCATTTATTCTTTGCTTCTTATCCTCAGACATGAATTCACCGCCAATATTTGATTCCTTTACGAAAGAAAGATCATTTTTAAGTCGTTTAATTGACTTCTGATATTCATTTTTAATGAATTTAAATTTTTCATTTTTTTCTTTGGCATTAAGAGAATTATCACGTTCAATAGATAGCTCTTTTTTTAGTTTTTTGATTTCTTGGTCACGCTTTAAGACAGAAAACCTTGTTTCAACTTCATTAATGCGATCGTAAATCGTTTCGAGCTTAGTTGATTTATCAACTACAAACTCAGGTGTTGCTACCTTTCCACAATCATGGAGCCACGCAGCAATTTTTAATTCGTACATTTCTTGGTCAGATAAATTAAAATCAGCAAATGGTCCTGTTTTTGTTTGATGAACAGCTTCAGCTAACATCATTGTAATCTCAGGCACTCTTTCACAATGACCACCAGTGTAGGGCGATTTTGCGTCTATAGCAGATGCTATTAGCTTAATAAATGATTCAAATAAATTTTCGAGATCTTTGATTAGATTTTTGTTTGTAATCGCAACAGCAGCTTGACTAGCAAGCGCTTCTACCTTACCTTGAATATCAGAGCTAAATTCAATTATTTTTTTATTCTTATCAGTTTGTGCATTTAAAAGTTGCAAAACCCCAATTATCTCATCTTCATGATTTTTTAGTGGAACTGTAAGAAACGATTTTGAATGGTAGCCAGTTTTTTCATCAAACATTTTAGTACCTGAAAAATCAAACCCCTTAGCTTTGTAAGCGTCTTGAATATTTACAGTTTCACCTGATAGGCCAACAAAAGCAGCAACCATAGAATTATTTGGTTCTCCATTTTCATCAAATAATTTGACTGGATAAAAAGGTATGTCTTCACCTGAAGTTCCACCCATATGAAAATTGAGTGAATCGGTCATCATTATTTCAAATTTAAGCCTCTTATCGTCTGTCATCATATAAAGGGTACCTCCATCAGAATTAGAAATACGCTTTGCTTCTAGCAAAATCATTTCCAAGAGCTTTGACATATCCCTTTCTTTTGAGAGCGCTAATCCAATTTGTGAGAGGTTTTGAATTTGCTGTTCTAGGTCTGCTATATAAGCACTCACAGCTTTTGGGGCGTTTGAAAGATATTTTGATACGGCCCCAGATGAATATGTTTGTTTTTTTGTCATAAAATAGGTTTATATGTAAAGCATAATAACTTACTGAAAGATTAGAGTCTGAACAACTATATGATTATCAATTGAACTAATAACTAATAAAGCATTAAATAAATCGCAACACCCGTAACTGAAACATAAAGCCAAAGAGGAAGAGTAATTTTTGCTATCTTTCTATGTAATTTTAGATTATCAGTCCATCCCCTGTAAAGAGTAAGTAGGGCTAGGGGGATAATTGCGGCGGCTAAAATAATGTGAGTTATCAGAATGAAATAATAAAGGCTCGTAAAGTCACCAGTATAAGTTTTTGGTCCAGATTTATACCAATGGTAAATAATATAACTTACAAGAAATGCTCCTGACATTGCGAATGAAGAAAGCATAACATTCTTATGGAATCTGCGTTTTTTATTAATAATTAAAAAATAACCAACGACAAGTAGTAAGGTAGTTATAGCATTTATTGTGGCGTTAACTCTTGGTAATAGGGATACATCTAAGGATCCATTTACGCCTTCAGGTCTTGGTCCAAGTATTAAAAATGCTACTGCTCCTGAGATAATAACAGAAACAATATATATAATCTTTATCCAAAAACTATCAGCAGTTTTCATGAGTCTTGCTTAAGCAAGTTATTGATATCTTTTTTTAGCTTTTTCATGTCCTCAGACTTCATTCCATTATAATAAGCTCTTATCATTCCATTTCTATCTACTAAAGCAAACTTTTCACTGTGAAAAATTATATCTTCATAATCACCGATTTTAAACCCATCTTTGATTACTTCTTTGACGGTGCTTTCATTTCCTGTTAGAAAGTGCCAAGTGTCAGTATTCGCCTCGTACTGCGAAGCATATTTTTTTAATACTTCTGGCGTATCATATTCAGGATATACTGAAATTGATACCAACCTAAGATCGTCGTTCTTTTTATATTTTTTATGTATGATATTCATATTTCCTGTCATAATTGGACAGGCCATAGTGCAAGTCGTAAAAATAAAATCAGCTACCCAAACTTTGCCTTTTAAAGTTGAAAGGCCAACGTCTCTCCCTTCGCTATCAACAAATTCAAAATTTGGTATACCTCCAATCACAGGTAAAGAATCTTGTTCATTGGTATTTTTGTAAATGTATGTAATAGCTAAAAAGATAGCCACAGCGACATAAATTTTAATTCTAAAGTTTAAGTTCATATTGAAACCCCTAAATCAATGATTATTATGAATAATAACATAGGTAAATAAAAAACAGATGATTTTAATAACAAGAGTGCATTTTTATTGGTTCTATCTCTCGCTAATGGTAGCGCAGACATAAAAAAGGCGCTGGTTAAAACAATAACTCCAATAAGATAGATGTTTCCCAAATATCCTTGAATTACAGGAATAATTGAAATTGGAATCATAAGTAATAAATGCCAAAATATTTGTCTCATAGTACTATTACCGGCAGGGTCAATTACCGGCAACATTTTAAGTTTTGCATTTGCATAATCTTCTCTACACATCCAAGCGATTGAATAGAAGTGAGGATGCTGCCAAAGATACATTATTCCAAATAAAATCCAGGCCATAGTACCAATTGTACCAGTTGATGCAGTCCACCCTCCAATGATTGGTAGTGCGCCAGGTATTGATCCAATAGAAGTGTTTAGCCATGTAACTTTTTTTAATGGTGTGTAAACAACTATATATAAGAATGAGGTTAGGAGAGCAATAAAACCTGTCAAAATATTTATTTGCGATACAAGTAAAGTCGTTCCTAGCAATATTGCTATAACGCCAAATGATAATACCTCTGAGGGATTAACTGATCCAGAGGGAAGTGGTCTATTTTTAGTGCGCATCATATGTTTATCAGTCTCGCGTTCCAAATAATGATTTAGGGCTCCAGAACCTGAGGCCGTCATAGATGTTCCAAGAAGCGTTAATAATAAATGAGCCCAAGAATCTATTCCTGATGATCCAATATAGTAGCCTAAAAATGTAGAAACCAAAACAAGTGAAAGTATGTTTAGCTTGCTTAACTCTAAATAAATACCAAACTTAGATTTTGCCTTTTTCTTTACAAATTTCAAAAATTAAAATCTTTCAGTTTATTGGATTGAGTTATCATTATGAATAAAGAACAGCATCCAAGTAAAGCAGCGCCAGTAACTACATGAAAACTAGCAACATAAGGCAGTCTTTCAGTCAGTATAGTAGCTATTCCAAGAGAAATCTGGATAGCAAATACAGTAACTAGTACCATCAATGCTCTTGATTCGGTTGAATTCTTTTTTACCATATTGCGAAATTTATACACAAATAATGCTAATGCTAAAGCAATTATAAAAGCACCAAGTCTATGTAAAAAATGTATCAATACTTGCCATTTTGATACCATGTCTAAATTTTTGTCAAAAAGCTCAGCATTTATATTATTTATCATATTGTCAGAGAATGTAGGGACCCACAATCCTCCCATTTTTGGAAAATCGGGAATAGCAAGCCCTGATGATGTGTGACGTACAAGGGCTCCCAAAACTAATTGAATAAATACTAACAATGTAATAACTATAGCTCCACGCCTAATGAACAGAGGGTACGGCACTTCTCTTTTATTGGCTCTAGAGTCAGATAGGCTATAAGCAACAAAAATAATTGTAACAAAAAAAGTCTGCGCCAAAACTCCATGCATAACTGAAATTGGAGGGGGAAGAAAAAATAATACGGTCATTCCTCCTAATAATCCTTGAGTAATAACTAAAATCAATGAGATTAAACTCATTTTTTTAATCCAAGAAGGGTGGTTTGTAAATGATATGATCATAAACTGAAGTAAGGTTAAAAAACCAACTATAGTTGCAAAAAGCCTATGGCCATGCTCATAAAATATCCCACCTATCATGTCAGAGAGTGGAAATGAAAACATTTGTTTTCCGTACGATGTTGGCCAATCCGGGACTGAAAGCCCTACTTCATGGCTTTTTATTAGAGCGCCAACAAATATTAATGATAGTGTAAGAAAAACGATTATCTTAGATAGGCGTCGAACTACAGTATTAAGATTAAATGGCATTAAAATTTTTGGATTTTTTTATTTTACAGATATTGAAGTGACTCTTGAGCCAGAAAAAGCTTTATAATTGCTAAAGGGTATTTTGACTACCATTCATCATCACCCCAATCGTCATCGTCGTCACCTGCTTCTTCAAGAAGGTATTCCTGTTGTTCATCCATCCAATTGGCAAAGCCTTCATCATCATGAACAGTTAAATAACCCTTCATTCTATAGTGTCCTAGCCCACAAAGCTGAGCACACGCAATTTCAAACCCTTTTCCCTCTCTTGGGCCGCCTTTTGTTGTTTCTAAAAATTCTTCAGAAGTCATGGTGGCCTTAAACCATACTGGAATTTCCATTCCAGATATTGCATCCTGTGATACCCTAAATTCTGGAAGTTTAAAATTATGAATAACGTCTTTAGTTGATAGTAAAATATTTACTGGTTTATCTACTGGGATGTGTAATTGATTTATCATTACAACGTCATCTTTAGCATTCTCGTCAGACCTATCAATTCCAATCGGGTTCTCAGCTTCATCAACAAGATCAACTTTTGTAGAGCCAAATATATTGTCAGGTCCGGGATAATGAATATTCCAAGCATATTGCTGTCCAATTACACGAATTTGAACAGAATTAATACTGTTTGGAACATCGTTTACCCTACTCGCCCAAATTGGGAATGCAAAACCTATTAAAAGTGCAACTTCAACTAATGCAACAGCAACTTCTACATATGATGAGTAATGGTTTTTGACTCCTTTATAGTCCGCTTTTGGTTGACGTGAGGCGCGAAAGCGAACTAGAGTGTAGATAAAATATGCACCCCAACCAACAAATAAGACAAGCATTAGCCAATGCACTAGCGAAATTACATTATCAATAGCAGGTCCCTGGGTTGAAGCAGAAACGGATGGCAATCCAAATTTCCTTAATAATTCAAGCAACTTTAATTACCTCCAGAATTGTTATCACTTTTTGAAAGTTTTTTTGCATAATCTTTCGCACGTTTATTCAGTACATAAATAAAAGAAATGAAGCTGCTTAATACACCACCAGTAAGCGTCAACATAGCAATGATTGCCATATTCATTCCCTGAGTAGCTTTTGAGTTTGGATCGCCAAAACAGGTAGCGCAGGCATAAACAACATCAAAGGTGGTTAGAATTATAAGGACCGCTAATAGAATGTGCTTCTTTTTCATAGATTATATTGTTTTAAATTTTTTAAAAATCTGAATTCCATAATAAAGCAATAATACTCCGCCAACAAATGATAATAAAGCTATTATGGGATAATCCTTAATACCCCAGTATCCAACACCCATTGACAAAATGAATGAAAATACAATGAAGAGTATGTGAAATGCTTTAATTGACATTTAATATATCCTCGCTTGGGCAAGAAATGCGCCTACTGGAAGAAAAATTAAAATTAAAAAAGAGATAGCAGTTGCTATGAGAGTCCAGTAGATCGTTGCTCTTTCATCAAGCAAGTGCATGAAATAACATGCTACTAAAGAAGCTTTAACGCTAGCAACAAAAAGTCCAAGCGCTATACCTCCTTTTACACCAAGGTCAATATATGAAATTGCAACAGTTACAACTGTTAGAAATGCAAGAGCTATGAAAACCAAAACATAAGTTTTTATATGATGTTTTACTTCTTCAGGTGTCATTTGATATTCCTCATAGTAAATACAAAACTGGAAATAAAAAGATCCAAACTAAATCTACAAAATGCCAATACAAACCAACTATTTCAATCCTGTTAGTGAAGCGCTCAGGGTCAGAATTCCACATTTTCGAACCAGGCCCATAAAGGTACCCTATTACTAATACGCCTCCAATTATATGCAGCACATGTAAACCGGTCATGGTAAAATAGATGCCAAGAAAGTTGTTAGTGCTTGGTAGATACGGTGGATTATGAGCAAACTTTGCACTGTACTCAAAATATTTTACTACTAAAAATGCAAAAGCAAAAAATAATGTAATCAGTGTATATAGCTTATACTTTTTGAAGTCATTTAACTTCAGAGAGGCCCAGCTCATAACCATAGTTACTGATGATGAAATTAAAAATAGTGTATTTAGTGTAGCCAAAGGAACATCTAGATAGTCTGTGCCAGCGGGCCAGTTGTCTACACCAGTTCTTAAAAAGATGTACGCAGAAAATAGTCCGCCGAATAGCATCACTTCGGATGCTAGAAAAAACCAAATCCCTAGTTTTCCGTTGTAAAGCCCAGTATCAGGGCGCTCTTTTACATTAAATGGAATATCCATACTAATTAACCTTTTTGACTTTGAGGTAAGAAATCTTTTTTAGATCCTGGGACACTATACTCATAGGGTCCATTATAAACCGTGGGGACTTTATCAAAGTTACCATGTCCAAGCGGAGGAGAAGTAGTATCAGTCCAATCTATAGTTGTGGCGTCCCAAGGGTTTGATTCACCTGTTTTTTTAGAACGTAGACTTATAATAATGTTAACAATAAAGAAAAGCTGTGCAACGCCAAGAAGCCAAGCTGAAATTGACATTAGTTCATTTAGTTGAAAAACTCCAGCAGCATGAGCATAGGATTCTCCTCCGTCCCAAAGCCTTCTTGATACTCCAGCTAATCCTGTAACAAACATTGGCATAAATACGCCATTCATGCAAATAAAAGAGGTGAAAAAATGTAGCTTGCCAAGCGTTTCATTAGTCTGTTTTCCAGTTAATTTTGGAAACCAGTAATATATTCCAGCAAAAAGAGCAAATAGAGTCCCAGGTGCGACAACATAGTGAAAATGACCAATAACATAATATGTGTCATGAAGATGAATATCTGCAGCTGCCAAACCCAACGGTAACCCGGTTAGTCCACCTATTCCAAACATTGGTAAAAAACCTAGGGCAAATAGCATTGGGGTATTGAATCTTATAGAGCCACCCCACAATGAAAGAAGGAGAGCGGTCAGGATAACAACTGATGGTATTGAAATAATCATAGTTGTTGTTTGAAAAAATGCTCCAATTGTAGTTCCCATCCCAGTTAAATACATGTGATGAGCCCAAACTACGAAAGACATGAATCCTAAAAATATCATTGCATAAACAAGAGATTTATAGCCCTTGATTGGTTTTCTCGTATTATTGGCAATTACCTCAGTAACGATACCAAATGCAGGTAAAATCAAAACGTAAACTTCAGGGTGAGCCAAGAACCAGAATAAATGCTGCCATAGCAGAGGACTTCCACCTCCGGCATTTTGTAAGACCTCACCTGAAACAACCAACCCGCTAGGCATAAAGAAGCTAGTATTTATGAGGCGATCCATTAATTGAAGCACTCCAGCAGCTTCTAATGGTGGAAATGCCAATAGTAACAAAAAGGCTGTAATAAATTGTGTCCATACAAATATTGGTAATTTCATCCATGTCATTCCATCGGCACGTAATTGTATTACGGTTACTAATATATTAACTGATCCCAGCAAGGACGAAGTAATCAGCATTATCATACCAAGTAACCATACAGTTTGACCCATCGTAGCGGTATTAGCCAGTGGAGGATATGAGGTCCAGCCTGAATTCGCAGCTCCACCAGGCACAAAGAAACCAGTAACCATTATAACAGATCCTAGAAAATAAGTCCAATACGAAGCTGCATTAAGCTTTGGAAAAGCCATATCAATAGCACCAATCTGTAATGGAACGAGGTAGTTTCCAAAAGCTCCAAAAGCTAAAGGTACAACTCCTAAAAATATCATTATTGTTCCATGCATAGCACCAAGCGAGTTGTACATTTCTGAAGGCAGTATTCCTCCTTCTCCAAGAAGACTTCCAACAATTGGTACAGGCGAACCAGGATAAGCCAATTGATACCTCATAATCGCCATGAGGGCAAATCCAAATAATAACCAAATAAGCGATGTTATCCCGTATTGAATGCCAATAATCTTGTGATCAGTGCTCCAAATATATTTGGACCAAAAACTTTGCTTATGATGTCCTTCGCTCATTCTGTGCCTTTAATTTAAAGTATTTTTGTATGGGGCTTTGTGTTGATGTATTTTCGAAATTTTGTTAATTAGATTTATAATTAAATTTATAATTTTAATTAAATATCTACAAAGTTGATTTTGCTAAAATTTTGAATTTAAAATACATTTAGTTTGTTGTTTTAAATTTGTTATTCTATATAAATTTGACTTTAAAAATAAAAATAATTTTAAGTAGTTCGGAGAAAAAATGAATAAGTTTGTAATTAATTTAGTATTTGTAATCATTGGGGGAAGTTTAATCGCAGGTGAGCTAACTGGTAGCGTAAAATATGTGGGAAAAGCACCAAAAGCCAAGCGATTAAGAATGGATGCAGATCCGGTATGCGCATCCTCTCACCAGGAAGCTGCTAAGTCTGAATCTTTTATAGTTGATGCAAAAGGTAATATGGCTAACGTACTTGTATATTTAAAGAATGTGGAGTACAAAGGAGCTGTGCCAACCGAAGAAAAAACCTTGGATCAAGCTGGATGCATATACACACCACACGTTATGGGTGTTCAAGTTGGTCAAACAGTAAAAATACTTAATAGTGACGCAACTATGCACAATATTCATGGTCTTCCAAAAGTAAATCGTGAGTACAATTTTGGAATGCCAAAAACCCTTAAAGAAAAATCAATGGTTTTCAATAAAGCTGAAGACGTGTTTGTTGTCAAATGCGATGTTCATCCATGGATGAAAAGTTATACTCAGGTTTTTGACCATCCCTATTACGCTGTAACAGACAAAACTGGGAAGTTTAGCATAGCTAATGTTCCAGATGGAACGTATGAAATTGTTGCCTGGCAGGAAAAATTTGGAAGTAAAAGAACTTTATCTCAAAATGTTACTGTCAAATCTGGGGAAGCCGTAGTGAATTTTGAGTTTAGTAGGCCTAAGAAAAAGTAGATATTTTATTTAAAAAAAAAGCCTCGATTTTTCGAGGCTTTTTTTTTAAGTGTTACTTCAAATCAGTTTTTATTTTTTGCCAATATGTTTTATCAAAAACTTTTCCATTTCCCTATAAAAATCAAACTGGTTTTCCTCATTGTAAAACCCATGCCCCTCATCATCTTTTACCATGTATGGGACTTCAATACCTGCATTTTTTAATGCTTCTACTATTTGATCGGATTCTGATTTTACGACTCTTGGATCATTTGCTCCTTGAGCAATAAATAAAGGCGCTTTGATTTTATCAATGTGCAATAGTGGTGATGCTGAAGCAAGTAGCTTTTTGTCTTTTTCAGGGTGGCCGACCATTTCGTACATCATACTCCTATATAATTCCCAGTATGGAGGCATGCTTTCCATGAAAGTAAATAGACTTGATACTCCAACGTAATCAACCCCACAAGCATAAAGATTGGGCGTAAAGGTAAGACCTGCAAGCGTTGCATAGCCTCCGTAGGAAGCACCATAAATAGCTATTCGATCAGGATCTGCAATACCTTCATCAATGAGCCATTTAACTCCATCGGATATATCGTCTTGCATTGATTTGCCCCACTCTTTGAAACTTTTTTCCCAAAACTCTCTTCCATAACCTGTACTACCTCTAAAGTTCATTTGAAATACAGCAAATCCTCTATTTGCTAAAAATTGAATTTCAGATTTATACCCCCAATTATCTCTAGCCCAAGGACCACCATGCGGATTTACAACAATAGGTATATTTTTTCCATTTGTTCCTTTAGGTAAAGTAAGATATCCATTAATAACTAATCCATCTCTCGACCTGTATTTAACAGGTTTCATTTCAGACATATCTTCTTCATTTAGCCAGGGACTGACCTCCCCTAGTTCTGCTAATTTGTTTTTATCCACATCGTAAAAGTAATATGTGCCTCTTGATTTATCACTATAAGTAACAACAACTGCTTTAGTCTCATCCTTTGAAAAACTGCTTATAACTACTTCATAACCAGGTAGCTTTTCTTCCAATTTTTGCTGTAGATCCTCTCTCCATGTATCAAAAAATATCATTTCATTCTTAGCAACCGTATAATTGACTCCAGTCAAAACTTTTCTTTTCCTAGAATACATTAAGCCGCTAACATCAACTTCATTGTGCTCGAAAATCAATTTTTCCTCTTTTGCGTTATTAAGGTCAAATTTGAATACAGCTGACTTGTCACGTCCTCTATTTGATGCCACATATAAATTTTTATTATCAAAAGTAAAAAATAAGGGTACTACGCTGACTTTAAAATCTGTAGTTAAAATTGGTTTAAATTCATCAGATTCTTTATCTCGATATAGCAAACTAGTATTAACACCATCAGAAGTTGTGGCTATCCTCAATTTTCCATCATGATCTGTCATCCATCCTGAGATATTTCCTGGATTTTCAGCTATCAACTCCATTTTACCGTCATTAACATTAATTCTGTAGGGATCATGAATTTGTGGATTTCGCTTATTGAGGCCAATTAATATATGATTTGGGTCGTCTTCCAGATCATCAATGATTCTGGTTTGTACATTTTCAAACGGGGTTAGATCAATCTCATTTGACGTGTCGATATTTACAGCATAAAAATGTATATTTTCATTCCCCCCCTCATCTTTTACGTACCCAATTCTTTTATTAGTTAGCCATGTAAATCCATAAATACCTCTTTCTTGGGAGGATGTGAGCCGTGTTTCTTTTTTTGTAATTATTTCCATTACAAATACGTTCATTCTTGTTTTCCAAGGCTTCATATAGGCAATATAATTTCCATTTGGTGAAATATTAAATGATGATTTTTCGGGATTACGAAAAAAATCTTCCATTGGAATTAAAGGTGCTTTGCTTTCCATTTGATTACATCCTTAAAAATGATTAATAATTAAACTCTGACTCTTATTGGATTATTGATACATATCATTCTAAAAACAAAAAACCCTACAAATGCAGGGTTTGTCTTTTGTGGAATTCAGAGTTATCTCATCTGTTTCGTTATAGGATTTCAAAGGTTAATTTAGCTATGAGATTACCAGTCATCGTCTCCCCAATCGTCCTCTTCTTCAATTATAAAACCATAGCCATCAGACTTAATATGTCGACGAACTATATTAGAGACATCCGAACGCCCTTCCATACCCCACATCCAATCAATTAATGCTTTATACAAAAGGGTGCTGTCGCTACTTATTTTTTCTACATCCCTACCCCACACTTCTCTAATTGAACCTATGGGCTCTTCAGTAGGTATATATGGAGCAGGCATTTTGGTTCCAGGCATAACATCTTGCGGATTTATAAACCATTCTACTAGCCATTCTGGGCGGAGTCGCTCTTTAGTTAAAACTAAGTTTGGTGCCCAAGTTAATGCAGCTTGCTTGGGCTTTTCTTCTCCGTAGAAGTGGCAATTGTTACATGCACCCATTTCTGCTATTTTATCACCAGCTTTGTATGAAGACGAGTTCATTGTAAAATTGTGCGGATCTTCATATTTTAAACTTTGCCCATCTTTATATTGAAAATATGATATGATTTTATTCCACTCTTCATCTGTGTAATCAAAGCTAGGCATTCTAGCAGCTAGGTGAGGCCTAACCATACTTACTTCTTTAAACCATTTCAGTAGCCATTGTGGTTGAGTTTTTCGCCCTTGTGTATTCAGCAATGGAGGACTGAAGCTTTGCACAAGGCTCATATCTTCAGAGTTGGTTTCATCTGCCACTACCTTTAACCATTCTGCGGTTGATGGCCAAATCGCTCCACCTTCTCCATCTAGCTTGTGACAACCAAGACAATTATTTGTATGAATAAACTGTTCTCCTTTAGCAATAGCTAAGTATGTAGGAGATTTTTCTGGAAGTTTTGATGGCGGTATCTCATCTTTCACTAATCCCATTATAAGAGTAACCAGAGACTCAATCTCTTTATGCTCTAATCCATAATGAGGCATTCTTGATTTTTCCAAAGGCCTCAATTCTTTTACGGAAATAGTTCCATCATCATTAGGGATAAGATCATATTTTTCAGGTTGATTTATTTTATTATAAAACCAATCCCATTTAGTATGTGGAATCTTATCATGCCAAAATCCAAAGTCGAGTTTTGTAATAAGTTTGCTTCCTTCATAATTGAGAGAAATTCCGATTGGCTTCTTGTCTTCAAACCCTTGAATATTGTGGCATGAGTAACAACCATAATGACCAATTAAATTTTCACCGGAATACAAAAGTTTTTCTTTTGTAGACATTTCCTCTAAAAGATTATTTACCTGCGTTGACGAATTAAGTTGAGATAAAAAGTCAGAAGAAATTTCATTTAATACTTCTTCATTTACATCTGGAACAGGAGTTGCGTCAAATTCATCATTCTTGTTTGCAAGAAGATAGCTTGCTATGTCACTTGCTTCTTGATCAGTTAAGCGCAAGTTCGGCATTTTCGTTCCCGGGTGATATGTATAAGGATTTTTGAGCCAGTTAAAGAGCCATTCTCTATCTGTTTTGGATCCCACACCAATCAAGTTAGGCCCCTGTTCAAGTCTAAGGTTTTGCAATGAAGGGTCATAGTCTGGATCAGGCTCAGGCTGAATCTCATGACACCCTAAACACCCGAGTGAAGAAACCAAAAGCTCTCCATTAGCGGGATCACCTTTTTGCCTATTTTTCTTCATATTATAATCTGAAGACCTTTCAAACAGGTATTCAGTCATTGCTAAAGTTTCTTGCTCAGTTCGCAGTAAATCTTCAGGGCTACTATTATTACCCTTTTTAAAGAAATGAGGCATCCATGTATTATGCCTAAATGCCCGAGGCTCCATTATCCAACGATATGTCCAATCTTTAGTAGTTTTTGAAGCAACTTTATACAGGCTTGGGCCAGCCTTAGGATATTCTTCGCCCCACCTATCCATACTGTGACAAGTATAGCATCCTGCTTTTTCAAAGGTAGACATACCCAAACTAAGCTTTTCTGCGCCCTTAATTGGCATATTGTCGCTATGACATTTATAGCAACCAGCCTCGGTGTACTGGGTTGGAAGCATTTTATTGCCCCAATAATGCAGGGCCTCCCAGTTATATTTCTCTTTCCACTCCTTAGCCTGCTCTTCGTTTTTGGGCATGTGACCAGATGATGTAAAATCAGTACCCCTACCACGACCCGCATGGCAAGTTGTACAGCCATACTCGGCTGAAGGGTGAGGCGAACTGCCCCCTACAAACTCTTCCAGTCTTGGATGCGTCGTATATGGCTGAGGAGCATCTTCGTATCCCTTTTTATCTATACCAACATGACAAGTTATACAGCGATCAACTTTTGGCATACCCATATAAACAAGGTCATCTTCAAGATCATTCACAACAACTTGCTTGACTTCATAATAGGGATCAATGAAATCAACAACCGGTACATCTCTAACGATATTTGCAATTTTATTTGCAAAAGACATTGCCTCGGGATCAAGCTTAGAAAGCTGTCTTTCTAATAATTGTTTTTCACCATCAATCGTATATAAAGCATCGTTGGTTTGCTTAATAAATGAATTCAGCACTTTCAATTCATTTTGAAGACTGTCAGCAAGAGATTGTTTTTTTTCAGCTGCTAAAAAGGCTTTATCTGTCTTCTTTTTAAGTTCAGCGTAGGTCTTATTTGCTTTGGATGCATCCCCATACCCATATCTAGATTCTTCTAATGCATATTTAGCAGCATCTAGGTCAGCTTTAGCAAACTGGTAATCTTGATTAGAGGCATATACATCGCCTTCAATATCTGCTAGCTGCTGTTCAATGCTCTTAACTTTTTCGGACTGATTGTATAATTCACTCTTTCTACTCTCGAGATCAGATAAAAGCTGTTGATATTCTGGGTTATCAGAAAGGATCGCACGTTGGTCAGTTAATTTTTTTCGTACGTTTTCAATTTCCATTTTTCGAAAATCTGACTGATACTTCTTCCATGGTCTGTTATAATCGTCCGCAAATGTCAATATCCAAAATGCAGTGAATAGTAAGCTTGATATGGCAAACCATTTATTAAGCTTTAAAACGTTATAATATCTTTCTTCCTGTTTGATTGACATGATAAATAAAAGCTAGAAGTTGAAAAAGAATTCCGGCATCGAAATAATATATTTTAAATTAAAAAACCACCTGAGATACATTTTAACAGGTAGCAAAACTCCAAAAATCATTAGTACAACAAAAATTGTATATCTGGTGCTACCCAATCTTTCGTAAAAACTTTTGAGCGCAGTTCTAGCTAACAACGGGGGCGTAACTGCAAATGTAAGAAACATTATTAGTAAGCCTGGCGCTTCCCTTAAAAGGATGTTTGAAGGTAGTCCCATATTTAACCACTTAATATAAATTATCTCAGACAGGTTAACATTTGTTAAAGCTTCTAGGCGGTGTGAATCCCAATATTCAAATGGGCCAAAAAATCCCCAATTTGGTCCCCTAAGAAAAGTTCCAATTACAATCAAAACATTCCATAGAACAAGCCATCCAAATAGATAAATTGACAACGATAGCATTCTATTTTTATAGCTGTAGTACCCTGACCCATTTGGATCAGTATCAATATAAGGAATAGCCATAAGTCCGATGATTATAAATGTAGGTAACACCACTCCCGCATACCATGGGTCAAAATAAACCAACATTTCTTGTAAGCCTAAAAAATACCATGGCGCCTTAGCTGGATTTGGAGATTCAGAAGGATTTGCTGGTTCCTCCAAAGGCGCAGGAAGACCAATTGACCATATTAACATAAATGCTGAAAACAGTATCAGTGAAATCAATTCAACATATACAAGGTCTGGCCAAACTAAAACTTTATCATTAGGCGCTTCGTAATACTCATCAACAGGCTTACCCTCATCAATGAGTTTGTCATTTTTATAGGCTTGACTAAGGCTTAGCCAGGTAAAAAATATCAGAAGTATTATCAAGCCAGATATCGGAACATTGTCTGGTTTTAGAACAATTTTTTTAAAGTTATCGTCACCAAGCCCAAATATGAAAAAAGCCACAGTGATTGCAACCATAATAATAAGGCCTTTTTTTGTCCAAAGCTTATCAATACCAAGCTTCTTATGGACTTTATAGAACCAGTTAGTTGGAGGGAAAACGAAAGGAAATCCAACTAATACCGCTGTAAAGAGAATGGTCGGATTAGATACGTAATTGATTAATGATTTAAATGCATCCATAAATATCTATACAGGAGTTGAAATCCCTCCGTCCTTTCTAATTCTCCAAAAATGAACTGCCATAAAAATCATAATAATAAACGGCAGCCCAATGCAATGAAGCACATAAAACCTTAGAAGAGTTGCTTCACCAAGAAATCTTCCACCAATCAATCCAAAACGCGCATCGCTTGCTTTAGTAATAAAATTTATATCACCAATTGCTAACAATGAAGAACCTGGACCCTCTGCACCTAAAAAAGGTGTTGCTCCAGCCATATTTGATCCAACGGCTATAGCCCAAATCGCTAACTGATCCCAGGGTAATAAATATCCAGTAAAACTTAAAAGCAATGTAAGTACTAATAGAATTACGCCAACCGACCAATTGAATTCTCTTGGAGGTTTATACGAACCAGTCATAAAAACCCTAAACATATGGAGCCATACAGCAATTACCATTGCGTGCGCGCCCCATCTATGAATTTCTCTCATTATTCCAAAGGGTACTTGTTCAGTCAAATCCATAATGTCAGTGTAAGCGTATTCAATAGTTGGGCGATAATAGAACATTAAAAGAATGCCTGATATTGTCAAAATTAAGAAAATAAAAAAAGACAATCCCCCCATACACCAGGTAAATTTAAGTTTTACAGCATGCTTTGGAAGGCGAACTGGGTGCAAATGAAGAAATACAGAATTCAGAACAACCATCATTCTTTGTCTTCTTGATTTTGGCGCGCCGCCACCTCGGAATATAGATTTCCAAATTTGCCCTTCAGCTATTCTTTCAAATATATTTTTTTTATCACTCATAGAATTACACCTTTAAAAATGACTCTGGATCGTTCCATTGTCCTTTTTCTTGCTGATACTTTTGTGTTTTATCAACAATTATCTGCCCATCATCAGCTAAAGATATTTTAAATCTTTCAAGTGGTCTAGGTGCGGGGCCTTCAAAATGAATACCGGTCATACGAAAACCACTACCGTGACATGGACATTTGAATTTTTTTGCAGATGGTTGCCAATTTGGAGTACAGCCTAAGTGGGTACAAACTGTTGAAAGTACGTATATACCTTCATCATTTCTTACCATCCATACTCCATATTTTTCCTTCCATCGCAAGTCAACTTCTCCTACCGTGTAGTCATCAGGATAACCAGCTCTAAAGGTTTGAACGGGCTCAAAAAGCACATTAGGAAAGAAAAACCTAAGCATCATAGTAAAAAAACCTCCCGTAGCAGCAACGAAGGCTACCCAACCTAATGATAGCCATGAAAAGAACGTACGTCGATTGACCTCATTTTCTTTTTCTACCTTGTTTAGCGCAGCAGGCGGAGGGGTCTTAGGGCTAATTGTTGAGGTTTTTTTCTTATCTTCTGGCATGTGTTTGTGTTTTCTGTTGCTAAATGATGAACTTATTTAAAGCGATGCGCGCTGCTTCTCTTATTTTCAAATTTTCGTCGTTTTCTCTTATATTAACTAAAACTGTTTTTAGTTCCTGATTTTGGATAAAATGTGCTACACTAATCGCAACTAAAATTACCTGAACTTTTTCTTTTTCATCAATATTTGGAAATGAATTTAAATACTTTCTATCTAACAGGTCTAATAAAATCGACCTTCCACTTGAATCTTTTTGTTTTGCTAATGCTATTGATGCATCCCATCTAACATTGGGTTCTGAATCAGACAACATTTTCTTGAGAATTGGAACTGTTGATGGTTCTCCAATCTTACCAAGCGCTATAACTGCGTGAAGACGTATTTGTGGTTCGGAATTATTCAACAACTTCTCTAGGGGATCAATAGCATCAATTGTACCAATATTTCCAAGAGCAAAGGCACAAGCTTGGATGACGCCTTCATCTGAACCATCAATTGCCTCTATAAGTGTTTGTGTATAACGCTTATCTTTGGTTGCACCCATAGCTATAGCTAAGTATTGCTGTATTCTCGCATCTCTATCACTAGAAGAATATTTAAAAGTTGAAATCATCTCATTCACAAACAGATCATCCTTAGGTACCATTTTTGGATTTGATAGCAGTTTAGATAATTCGAAGGCACCTTGCCATCTCTTAGTTGTACCCCCAATTTTAACATCTTGAAGATAGTCTCGCGCAGAATTAGGCTCACTTGTCATAAGTCGAATAAATAAAAAAATCATCACAGCAAAGACAGCAATGATAAGAGGGACTACGAAAAAACTATGAACTACTACTTGTAAAGTAGATTTTTTTTCAGTTTGGTTTTCTTGCATGAATAA
>CENP01062231.1_pt1 | contig 47969 bp, 46 predicted proteins | sample 361281 | NCBI WGS metagenome assembly CENP01 (sample SAMEA2591122, study PRJEB7988) | marine metagenome | biome: marine biome (ENVO:00000447); feature: deep chlorophyll maximum layer (ENVO:xxxxxxxx); material: saline water (ENVO:00002010), including plankton (ENVO:xxxxxxxx) | depth 70 m
GCTGGTGCTTCTTCTGCTACAGGTTCTTCAGCTGGTGCTTTAGCTGTAGCTTTTTCTGCGCTAATTTTTTCTTTTTTCTTAAGCTTTGCTTTCTTTCTGTTTTTTAAAACTTCAAGTCTCTCTTCTTTCCATTTGGCAACAGCTTTTTCTATATCCTCAGAAGAAAGTCCTTGGCTCATTAAATGCCATCTATATGCTAAACCAGATCTTTTCATTAATTTATTAACGGGATCTGTAACTTGGGCACCTAGTTGTAACCAAGCAATAATTCTATCTTCTTTAAGACTAAAATTAGAATCTTTATCTTTTTTAAGGGGGTCGTACCAACCAACTTGCTCGATGGCTAATCCGTCTCTTCTTTTTCTTGAATCAATAATTATTAATCTGTAAAAAGGTCTATTTCTTCTACCAATTCTTTTTAATCTAATTTTAGTTGCCATATTTTTCTATTTTCTCTTTATTTTTTTGTTATCAATGAAACACGCGTAATTTGTACAAAAGGATTGAATACTACAAATAATTTATTTTTCATCAAAATTAATTGAAATTACCTTTGAAATACCTTTCTTTTCTGCGGTTACTCCATATATACAATCAGCTGACTCCATAGTTAGTTTATTATGCGTCACCATTATGAATTGAGTTCCCTTACTATATTCAGATATCACATCTGTAAATTTTTTAATATTAATATCGTCAAGGGGTGCGTCAATTTCATCCAATATACAGAAAGGACTTGGCTTGTATTGATAGATAGAAAAAAGTAATGCAATTGCTGTTAATGATTTTTCTCCAGCTGATAACATCCTAAGTGAATTATTTTTCTTTCCTGGTGGCTGCGCAAAAATTATAACGTCTGAATTTAAAGGATCTTCTGAATCTTCAAGATTAATAGAACCTTTACCTCCAGAAAAGAAAACTCCAAACATGGTTTCAAAGTTACTTTTTATTTTTTCAAAGGTATCTAAGAATTGATTCTTAGCAACAGAATCAATTTTTTTGATTGCGTCTTTTAAATTCTTTTCTGATTCAAGAAGGTCAGATTTTTGTTCCTGTAATATACTTAATCTTTTGCTTTGCTCTTCATATTCATCTGACACTGCCCAATTAATTGGACCTATAGATTCAATACTTCTTTTTAATTTTTCTACATTATAAGTCATTTCAGATATACTATAATCTTTTATCTTTTTTAACTGAATATCATTACCAAACTTTTCTTTAATTACTTCATTGATTTGAGATATTTTAATATTCGATTCCGCAATTTTCATCTCTGCACTTTTTATATCATAAAAAATATCATCCTTATTGAATTTATCTGCATCTATTTTAATTCTAATTGATTCCATTTTCATAAATGCTTGATTAAGATCTTGTTCTTTATTTCGAAGCTCAAGCTTGTGCAAGTTAATTTTTTCCTGCATTTCTTTAATAGAGTCGTCAATTTTATTGAAATCAAACTCTTTTTCTTTGTTATATGATTGAATCTTATCTTTATAATCTTCAATACTTGCTTTTAGATTTTCATATTTTTTATCAGTTTCAATGACAGTATAGTTTTTAGTTTTAAATTTTTCTCTACTTTCATTTGATAAGCTTTTAGTTACATCGTTATTAGAAACTATCTTAATGTAATCTTTATCAAATTTATTCAGCTGACTTATTTTCTTTTGTAATTCCCCCTCCAGAACTTCCATGCCTTTTGATGATTCACGATTTTTTGTTTGAACTTCCTTCAATAAATTTTCAGTGAGTTTATCAACTTGCACTTTCATTTTTTCAACGATTTCTTTTTCTGATAAATAAAAACTTCTAGCATCTTTTAACTCTACACTTTCAGATTCTTTCTTAGATGTATTCTTTTTTAATAAAGTATTTTTCTTTTTGAGTAAGGATTCAAGAGGTTTAATTCCTTTTTCTAAATCAGTAATTTTTGCAGATGCTAAATTAATTTCTACATCTTTAAGTTTAGAACTTAACTTTTCATGCCTCTTAAATCTCTTAAGCTGCAACTCAAGACTCTTAACCTGCATCTCAATTTCTAGGATGATATCATCTATTCTCTCTAAATCTCTACTATTTAATTCAAATTTTCTTAGGGCTGAACGTCTCTGAGATTTATACTTATTAATACCAGCTGCTTCCTCAAACATTGAACGTCTACTGTTATCTTTATCTGATAGAATTTGCTCTATCATATTGAGCTCTATAACAGAATAAGCGTCAGAGCTCATACCTGTGTCAACAAATAGGTTATAGATATCTTTTAATCTACATGCAGTTCTATTGATAAAGTATTCACTATCTCCATTGCGATATAACCTTCTACCAATTTCTACTTCTTCATACTCCACCGGAAGTAAACCTTTGTCATTTTGAACAGTTAAAAAAACTTCACATAGCCCTAAAGGTTTAATATTTGAAGCTCCATTAAATATAACATCTTCCATTTTTGTACTTCTCAATCTCGATGTCTTTTGCTCTCCTAATACCCATCTGATAGCATCAACAATATTTGTTTTTCCGCAACCATTAGGCCCAACTATCCCAGTTACTCCACTATTTAATAGTATTGTTTGCTTTTTTGCAAAAGATTTAAATCCAAATAATTCTAATTTTGAGATATGCATTATTTATCCTGGTGGCCAATTCAATTTTCTTGCTCCAATTAAATGAAGGTGAATATGGTAAACAGTTTGACCTCCATCATCATTACAATTAAATATTGTTCTATATCCAGATTGATCAATTTTTAATTCTTTAGCAAGATTTTTTGCTACCAATACCATCTTTCCAACAATATTCCCATCGGTTTCGTTTAAATCATTTAATGTTTCTATACATTTTTTAGGTATTATTAAGGCATGTACTGGAGCAACAGGATTGATATCCTCAATTGCAATTATTTCATCATCCTCATAAAGAATTGTTGAGGGAATTTCTCTATCTATAATTTTTTGAAAAATTGTTTTATTCATATTGCACCATTAATTCGTTTAAAATCGACAAAATCGATACTATTGCAGTCTCTGATCTTAATACTGCTTTAGCAACACTAACTTTAAGGAATTTATTATCATAAATAAACTCTTTTTCTTTTGAAGAAAATCCTCCTTCTGGACCAATTAAGATGGCAATTTTTTTATTAGAATTAACTGCACTATTAATTTTATCTTTAAATAGTGTTAAAGTGTCTTCAGCTTCAATTAAAGCAACAATATTCAACGCTTCAGGATCATACCAATCTTCTAAACTTGAAACTGGATTAAACTTTGGGATTATACTCCTCATAGATTGCTTAACACCTGAACGCATAACAGCCTTCATTTTTTCTAGCGAAACTGATGACTTTATTGATCTATCTAAATAAAGTGGAGTTAACTCCTTAATTCCGGATTCTACAGATTTTTCAACAGCAATTTTCATTCTAGAATTCTTAATAATTGCGAGACCTAAATTGATATGATAGGTTAATTCATTCTGATTCATATATGACTCTAAAACCGAACCTTCTACCGTACTATTTGTTGTAAAGTTATCAATCTTACAATAATAAGTGCCACCCTCACCATCTGTAAGCCATATATGAGAATCGATCTTAACTCTTAAAACATTGATCAGATGATGAGATTCATCTTTATTCAAAAAAAATTGATTATTTTGAATATTTCTTTTATCTACAAAAGAAAATTTACTCACGATTTATCTTATACTTTAAATACAGAAAAGCGCCACCATAATCTTTTTTACTATGAATAGGTTCTTTTACTTTTAAATAATCATAACCCAATCCAAATGAAAGAGTGTTTGAAGAGTTAGTATTAAAGTTTATTCCAAACCCAAAAGAACCTCCCGGATTAACTTGAGTGTCTGCTTCAGACCATCTCTTAGAAAAACTTCTGATGTTTTCATCGCCATCAATTGATATCGTTGGACCAAGGGCAAAAAGTATATATGGTTCAAAGTTATTTGCAATCTTTCCTTGAAATGGGTAAAAATTCAATCTAAAGTAAAGCGGAAGCATTGTAATATTTTTTTCTCCTATAACTTTATATTGATTGAAGAATGGATCATAAACTGGATACTCATCACTTCGGATATCATAAAATCTTAAATCAGCTCCAATAGACAAATTTTCCCTAGAAAATTTTTCAAATTCATATCCAAATCCATAACCATTATTTGTAAACATAAAATTTAGGTTATTGGATTTTTCTTGACTATACAGAGATGAAGAAATTGCTAATATCAGTATTAACTTTACTGCAGTTTTAAATGATAAAAATAATAGTAAATATTTATTCATGGTCTTCAAACTCCGCATCTTTTACTTTTTTATAATCTATTTTTGTATCTTTTTTTATTGAGGATATAGTTTCATTTTTATTAAAAAATCTATAAACCATTAAAAGTACACCGGCTGCTATAATCCATTTTATCATAATTTAAGAGGGATTAAAATATCTTCTCCCTTTTGCAGGCTCCTGTATCACTTCTAATAGATTCTCAAAATCGTCCGGATTATTAACAAAATCAATATTATTTGCATTAATTACCAGAAGGGGTCTTTCATCATAATTAACAAAAAATTCCTGATACTTCTCATTAACCTGATTGATATATTCAGTTGTAACGCCCTTTTCAAAGTCACGTCCGCGTTGCTTAATATTTTTCATCAATCGAGAGGTATCTGCTTGCAAATAAACTACCATATCTGGCTTAATAATGTCTTTTTCTAAAATATCTGCAACTTTAGAATATAATTCAAATTCGGCTTGAGATCGTAATGTGAATTCAGCAAATAATCTATCTTTTTCAAACATATAATCAGTAATGACCCCTTTTTGAAATGCATTTAATTGCTTTATCTTTTTTTGCTGTTGCCGATATCTTTGCAATAAAAACCATATTTGAGTTTGAAGAGCATTTCCATCTGGATCTTCATAGAATTCTTCCAAAAATGGGTTTTCTTTGAAGTCTTCAAATACTTTTCTAGCATTTAATTTTTCAGCTATCATTTCAGCTAAACTTGTTTTTCCTACCCCTATTGGGCCCTCTATTGCTATATATGAATCTAATTGGCTCATGCTTTCTTATCGATTAAGTATTTATCCACTATTGAAGTATCAGGACATTTATCTAATAAATCAATCATCTTATATTTTGTTCCAGGAAAAATCTTATCCGGAATAAGTTCTGCTAATGGAACAAGTACAAATTTACGTAATAACGCATGAGAATGTGGAATAGTAAGTTTATCAGTTTCAATAAATGCGTTTCCAAACATGATAATATCGATATCAATTGTTCTTGGAGTATTTTTTTCTCTATCAAATTTACGACCTAACATTTTTTCAATATCATGAATTTTATCAAGAAATTGGAATGGTGTAAATGTTGTATTTAATTCAACTATAATATTAATAAATGAAGGTTGATTTGTGTTATATAAAGGCTCTGATAAGTAGAATGATGAAGTTCTTATATCGGTATTTTCTACATAAGAACCAAGCATGGCAATACACGAAGCAATATTAGACTCTTTATCTCCTAAATTGGAACCTAAAGACAGATATATAGTATCAGACATCGCTTTCCTTAGTCATTTCTATCTCAACAAAACTGAGTTCAGCATCCACTGGTAGTTCAAACTTTCTCACTCTTACGACTAATTTTAAAGGACTAAATAGTTTCATTATTTCATTAAGAATTTTATTACATAATGTTTCAAGGAGATCAAAGCTTCCTGATGAATTAACTCTCTTTATAGTATCAATAACTTCAACATAATTAATTGTTTCATTTATATTATCATCACTATTATTTATTTGATTTTCAAAAAATAACTCTACATCAAAACCTAGATTAACCCCATCTCTCTTTTCATAATCATATAATCCATGAAAACCAACGAGCTTGATATCTTTTATTGTAATTTTTTCCATAGACAATATTACAAACAAAAAACCCTCAAAGATGAGGGTTTTTTATGTATTTATTTTATGATAAACACCATTACATCATGCCGCCCATGCCGCCCATGCCGCCCATACCCATATCAGGGGCACCGCCAGGCATTGGAGCATCTGGTTCAGGTTGATCTGTAATAGCTGCTTCGGTAGTTAAAAGTAATCCAGATATAGATGCAGCATTTTCGACAGCTACTCTAGACACTTTAGCTGGATCGATAATTCCAGCTTTGAACATATTAACATATTCATCATTTCTAGCATCATATCCAAAGTCATCTTTTCCTTGAAGAACTTTTTGAACAACAATAGAAGATTCTACCCCTGCGTTTGAACAAATCTGACGAATCGGACCTTCTAAAGCGCGTTTCATAATATCTACTCCAACTTGCTCACTCACTGTAGCTTTAACTTTTTTAAGCTCTAAACTTGCTCTTAGCAAAGCAACTCCACCGCCAGGAACAATTCCTTCTTCTACAGCTGCTCTAGTAGCATGTAATGCATCATCCACTCTAGCTTTCTTTTCTTTCATTTCTACTTCAGTAGCAGCACCGACATTTAATACAGCAACTCCTCCTGATAACTTTGCTAATCTTTCTTGCATTTTTTCACGATCATAATCAGAGGTTGTTTTTTCAATTTGCACTCTGATTTCATTTACTCTTGCTTTTAAAGCATCTTTTTTTCCGCTACCATCAACAAGTGTAGTATTATCTTTATCACTAACTACTTTTTTACAAGATCCTAGATATTCTAAAGTAGCATTTTCAAGTTTATACCCTTGTTCTTCTGATATTAGAGTTGCACCTGTTAAAATAGCAATATCTTCAAGCATAGATTTTCTTCTATCTCCAAATCCTGGAGCTTTAACTGCTAAAACCTTGAATGTACCTCTTAATTTGTTAACTACAAGCGTTGATAGTGCTTCACCTTCTATGTCTTCAGCAATAATTAAAATAGGTCTACCAGCTTGAACTACTTTCTCAAGTAAAGGTAGTAAATCTTTCATATTGCTAATTTTTTTATCATGAACTAATATAAAAGGTTCATCTAATTCCGCTTCCATTGTATCAGAGTTAGTCAAAAAATAAGGTGATAAATACCCTCTATCAAACTGCATACCCTCTACAAACTCAAGATAAGTTTCAGCTGTCTTAGATTCTTCAACAGTAATTACACCATCCTTACCAACTTTGTCCATTGCTTCAGCAATTTTTGAACCAATTTCTTTATCATCATTTGCTGAAATTGTAGCAACCTGTGCAATTTGCTTAGAATCAGGAATATCCTTAGAAAGTTTTGAAATGAAACTTATTACACTATCCTTAGCGAGATCTATTCCTTTCTTAATTTCCATGGGATTTGCCCCAGCAGTAACGTTTTTTAAACCTTCTGCAATAATAGACTGAGCGAGCACTGTAGCTGTAGTTGTTCCATCTCCTGCTACATCCGATGTTTTTGATGCCACTTCTTTTACCATTTGTGCACCTACATTTTCTAACTGATCTTCGAGCTCTACTTCTTTTGCAACGGAGACTCCATCTTTAGTGACAGTTGGAGATCCAAATTTTCTCTCAATTACTACATTTCGACCTTTTGGTCCAAGTGTTACTCTTACTGCATTTGCAAGCTTATCTACACCTCTTTTAAGAGCTGCGCGAGCTTCTGTATCATATGCTATATCTTTAGCCATTTTATAATCTCCTTTAAATTATTGCTAATATATCACTTTCTCTCATGATAAGAAGATCTTTCCCTTCATGATTGATTTCAGTGCCTGAATATTTTCCGTATAGAACTTTGTCGCCAGATTTAACTGTCATTGAAATATCTTTCTTTCCTGGCCCTACAACAAGAACGGTACCTTGTTGAGGTTTTTCTTGAGCAGTGTCAGGTAGAATAATTCCACTAGCCGTCTTTTCATCAGCAGCCATAGCTTCTACAATAACTCTGTCTTCAAGTGGTTTAATTTTTAGAGCCATTTTTCCTCCATTATATAATTTATTTCATTAAAAAATTTTGCGATTGAATTTTAGTATAAATACCAAGAAATATCAAACTAATTCTATTAATTAATTAGATATTTAATAAAAATTATTTTCCCGTGCTTCCGAAACCGCCTTCACCTCTACTAGATTCTGACAATTCTTCTACGAGCTCAAATTCAATGGGTGAGCTATCAACAGCTACAAGTTGAAAGTATCTTTCGCCACTTTTGACATGATAATCTTCATCATATATATTGTCTACCATACCAACTAATTCTCCTCTATAACCACCATCTATTAATCCAATAGAATTGGCCAGCCTAATAGGAGTCTTAGAAATACTAGATCTAGGAAATAGATAATATGCTTTATTATCTAAATTTTCACAGGCAACCTGTAGATGAATAGGGTGCGTAGAATTACCGGGGATAACTTGATCATCTACAACAAATAAATCTAATCCAGCATCACCAGAATGGAAATGAGAATGATTTTCATATAAAGCTTTTGCTTTATCGTTAAAAGGTTTAATTCTTAGCTTCATTTTTATGTATTACTGTACGAATAGGATATGGAATCTCAATACTTTCTTCTTGGAAACGTTTATGAAGCTTCTTAATAAATGCATTTAAAATAACATTATGATCTCCAAATTTCTTTCCTTGAAAATAAATGAAGAAATTTATACTAGATCCAGCAAATTCTCTAAATCGAATTGTTGGCTTATAATCCTTGCTTACGCAATCAAGTTCATCGTAAATATTTCCTGCTACTTCTAAGGCTACTTTTTCTACATGATCTAAGTCACTGTCATAAGAGACACCTATTTGAATTGGAACTCTGAACGCTGCATCCATTGTAGTATAATTTTTTGATACAGAACCTGAAAGAACAGAATTAGGTATTGATATTACGTTATTTGCTCTCTCTTGAATAGTAGTATATCTCCATCCTATATTTTTAACATATCCCTGATAACCGTTACTTAATTCAACATAATCACCCTCTTGCATTGTCTTACTCAAAATGATATTAATTCCACCAAATAAGTCTGAAAGAGTATCTTTTAAAGCTAGTGAAACAGCTAAACCACCAACACCTAAAGCAGTAATAAGTGGGGTAATTGATATTCCAAATGATTGTAAAACAAATAAAAATCCTAATGAAAAAATAGTAGCATTAATTAAGCCTTTAAAAATACCAGTAGATGGGAGAGACTTGTTATTTTTTGACCATACATCGAGAAGTCCTAATAATACTCTAGAAGCAGTAACAGTCATTGACATCACTAAAAAAGAGAGTATTATTTTTGATATATATCCATTATAAGGATCTCCAAAATTTATATCGTTAAAAGCTAACGAAAGCGAGCCAAGAAAAAACCAGAAAACAATTACAGAATCGATAGCATTTATAACAACGTCATCACCTTTCCATGAACTACTATCAGATAAGTTCTTTAGCTTACTAAATAAGTATCGTTTAAATAAAACACCTAAGAAAGTTCCTACTACCACAATTATTAATGGCATCAAATTTATCGCTAAAGTCATATTTATTATATTTTCGTTCATTTTATTATTATTTAATGAATTTCATAACAATTACTATGGCGACTACAATACCAAACCCTACTGCATAGTCGTCTAAAGCAACACCAACTGCAACACCTACACCAACTGCAATTCCTGTTATAGCTCCAGTTGTTAATTTCTTCATTTAATAACTCCTTATATATAGTTTTTTGTGTTTGAGGCTACATTACTAATAAAACTTTACTTCGTCAAGCAATCACGAATTTAAATTTTGGGTTCAACCCAATCATTATTGTCTTTAATTAAAGCAATTAGCTCATCTACAGCATTTTTACTGATAATATTTTTTTTAACTACATTCTGACCTTTATAAAGAGAGATTAGTCCAATACCCGAACCTACATAACCATAATCTGCATCTGCCATTTCTCCTGGCCCATTCACAATACAACCCATCACTGATATTTTAAGACCTTTCAGATGACTAGTATGTTTTTTAACAAGTGCTGTAGTTTCTTGTAAATTAAATTTTGTTCTTCCACATGATGGACATGATATGTAGTCAGTCTTGAAAATCCTTGTTCTAGTATTTTGAAGTATTGAAAAACTAAGCTCATTAATTTTATTCGAATAATTCAAAGATTCTATCCATAAACCATTACCATAACCTTCTAATAAAAGAGATCCAAAATCAATAGAACTCTCAACTATTATTTCTTCAAAATCTTTTGAATCATAAGCACCTTTGAGTATAACAGGATTAAGGATATTTTGTTGTTCAAAAAAATTAAAACTCATTTTCATGTCATAGCTACTACACCCATCAAAATTTAAAACAAAAACAACATTTGATGGCATTGAACTAACTATCGTGTTAGTAAGCGTATTCATATTTAATTGTACAAAATTTAATTCTTCTGATTTAGTATCTGCTTTTCTATAAGATTGCAATGATTCAAAAAAGGGAAACAGGTTTGTTTTTTTGCTGTCAATCCACAGATGATAAGGAGTAATATATTTTTGAGCATTTTCAATATTAGAACTCTGTTCAGTAAAAATATAATCTGGTATACAGTCTTGGAAAGGTTCACTAGAAGTTGAAATTACTACTGGAACATTATTTGCTCCTATATTAACACAACCATTAGTAGATCTTTTGATATATGAGACTGAACGAGGGTCATCATAATCAATTGGGTTTGTGGAATCTAGACTATCAATTTTTTTTAAAATCTTATCTGCAACAGGAATTTCAAATTCAGGATCCTCTGTAAGAGAAACTCTAATGGTATCTCCTATTCCTTCCGACAATAATGTCCCTATACCTAACGCCGATTTAATTCTACCATCAATACCATCTCCCGCTTCTGTTACTCCAAGGTGAAGAGGAAAATGCATATCTTCTAATTTCATTTTATGTACTAATAATCTATATGCATGGATCATTATAAGTGGATTGCTTGACTTCATAGACAAAATTACTTGTTCAAAGTCATTCTTTTGGCAAATCCTTAAGAATTCTAGAGCTGATTCTACCATACCTAATGGAGTATCTCCAAATCGATTCATAATTCTATCAGAAAGAGATCCATGATTAGTACCAATTCTCATTGCTGTATTATTTGCCTTACAAACATCAATAAGGGGAACAAATTTTTCTTCAATTCTTTTTATTTCCTTATTATAAGTTGCATCATCATACTCTACAATTTTAAATCGTTTTTTGTCCACGTAATTTCCTGGATTGATTCGAACTTTTTCAACAATTTTTGCAGCAACTAACGCAGCTTTAGGTACAAAATGTATATCGGCAACAAAAGGAGTTTCATATCCTTTTTTTCTTATAGCTGACTTAATATTTTCTAAATTTTCAGCCTCTTTTGTATTTGGAGCAGTAAATCGTACGAGCTTTCCTCCTGCGTCAATAATTCTAATAGCTTCTTCAACACTAGCATTTGTATCGAGGGTTGATGCTGTAGTCATAGATTGGGTTTTAATAGAATGATTACTTCCGATATCAACAATACCAACATTTACACTTACAGTTTTTCTTCTCATATCTATCTTATCTTAAACGTTGTAAGAGATAACAGTGCAAACAAAATTCCAATAAGCCAAAATCTCACTACCACTCTTGATTCAGGCCACCCTTTAAGTTCAAAGTGATGGTGAATAGGTGCCATAAGAAATAATTTTTTAGGAGTACCATATTTTTTCTTTGTCCATCGATGATAAATGACTTGAAGAATTACTGATAATGTTTCGATAACGAATACTCCTCCAACAATAATTAGGAGGACTTCTTTTTTCAACAAAATTGCTAATGTTCCTAAAGCCGCTCCACTAGATAGAGATCCCACATCTCCCATAAAAATTAAAGCTGGCTTTGCATTGAACCACAGGAATCCTAAGCATCCACCAAAAAATGCAGCAGCAAAGATGGTCAACTCGCTTGCTAGAGGAATATATGCAATATTTAAATAATCAGAAAAATCAACTCTACCAGATATATATGAAATAACTCCAAATACAGTCATAGAAATTGCTAATAATCCTGCAGCTAATCCATCTAGACCATCAGTAAGATTTACAGCATTAGATGTTGCTGAAACAACAAGAATAACAAAGGATGCATAAATTAAAGGATAGTAAAAATTTATTGATGCATTTTTCAAAAATGGTACAAACGTAGATAGAGTATATTCTCCATAAACATTAGATTGAATAATGAGAAAAGATATTAATATCCCAAGCATTGATTGTGCAATTAACTTGTATCTACCCTTAAGTCCACCCTTTTTCTTTTTTACAGACTTTAAATAATCATCATAAAATCCGATACAACCCATCCAAACCATTGAGAAACAGATAATTCTTATAAATAAATTGCTTGTATCGGCGAAAAGCAAAGTAGGCACTACTGTTGCAAGAATAATAAGCACTCCACCCATAGTTGGAGTACCTTTCTTCTTGTGATGACTATCAGGACCATAGTCAGCAATTGACTCTCCTATTTGTAATTCTGTTAGCTTCCTGACAATAACTGGCCCAAAAATAAAACTAATTAGAAGAGAAAGGATTGCACTTGCACCTGCTCTAAAAGTGATATACTCAAATAGATTTAAAAAACTAAAGTAATCTTTAAATGGCTCTAATATTTCATTTAACATAATTTATTATATCTTTTATTATTGAATCTAATTCCATACTTCGAGAACCTTTCAATAAAACTGCATCATTTTTTTGTATCTCATTACAAAGATGTTTAAATAAGCTTGTTTTTGTATCAAAATGTAGTTGAATTGAGATTTTGTTACTATCATTAATAGCATTTTTTGCTAAATCTCCATAGCACATTAAAATATCAATTTTTCCTGAACAATAACCTCCGATTTCTTTATGGAACTGTATTTCATTAATACCAAGCTCCTTCATATCTCCAAATACAAATATTTTTCTATTACCACTATATTGTGCAATATTATCAATTGCTGCCTTAACAGACTCAGGGTTTGCATTATATGTATCATCAATTAGAAAACTATTTGTCGATAGATTGTAAACTTGCCCTCTTCCTTTTGGTAAGGTAAAATCTTCTATAATTGTAGAGAAATCTTGTTTATCATCGATGCTCATAAAATCTTTACAAACTTCATAAGCGATAGAGGCATTTTTTAAAAAAACTTTATTATTTTGAAGAGGGTGATTTAATAAATTCATTGAAGTATCAATTTTTTTACCGTAATAATGTTTTTTAGAATGTTTGAAAATTGATTTTTTCTCTTTTCGGATGTTGTCCATCGAACCAAAACCTTCTAAATGAGCGTCGGAAATATTTGTGACAATCCCTATATCTGGCTTAATAATTGATGAAAGATAGTTAATATCTCCTACTTGATTTGCTCCAAGCTCTATAACATATGTTTGCGAAGGATCGTTTGAGAAAGAAAAAATTGTTAAAGGAACTCCAATAGAAGTATTGAAATTTCCTTTTGTTTTAGAAACATTATTCCCACACTTAGTAAGAACATGTGAAATCAGATCTTTTGTAGTTGTTTTACCGTTGCTTCCTGTTATAGCAATAGTTTTACCTTGAAAATTATTCATCCAGATAGAACAAATCTTTCCAATAAACTCGACTACATTATCTACAGTAAAAACATTTTGATTTTCGTTTATCGACTGAGAGATGACATAGGTTGCACCATTAGAAAATGCCTGATCAATAAAATCGGATCCATCAAAATGTTCTCCCTTAAGCGCTAAAAATAAATCATTCTTTTTAACAAGCCGACTATCTGTAGTAATTCCATTAACCGAGGAAAGATTGTCCACTTTTAGTGCATCAGAAAGATAATTAATAAATAAATCAGTTTCGACAATATCAATTCGCATAAAAATTCTCTATAATCTTTCTATCAGAATAATATATTTTTTTTCCATCAATTTCCTGATACTCTTCATTTCCTTTTCCAAAAATGATAAGGATATCATCAGAACTTAGTTCTGCTAATGCTGCTATTAGACCATACTCTCTGTCGGAAAAGACTTGATAAATGTGTTTTGAAAAACCTTTTATAATATCATCATTAATATCATCTATATTTTCATATCTAGGGTTATCTGGAGCGACATAACATTGCACTGCAAATAGTTCTATTGCTTTTGCCATTTCTACTCTTTTTGATTTATCTCTGTTTCCACCAGCTCCGAAAAGAACTTTAATATTTTTATTTTCATATAAACCTTTAATTGATTTTAAAACATTAGTATAAGCATCTGGAGTGTGTCCATAATCACTTATAATAATACCAGGACCTTCATTAATAATATTCTCATATCTCCCAGGAATGAATTCACATGAAATAATACCATTTTTAATAGATTCAATGTCAGCCCCTATTTCAAAAGCAATTGCTGCAGCTAAAATAATATTCTCAAGGTTGTATTTACCTACTAGCTTTGAAGAGATATTTATAGACGTTCCTTTGAAATTAAAACTAGCAGTGGTACTATCATGCTCTAAATTAAATTGTTCGCACTGAAAATCAGCATCTACATTTTTAAAAGATACAGTATTAGTATTTTTAAAATTGCTACAAATATACCTTCCATAAATACCATCGTTCAAAATCAAGCTTGATCCACTATCTTTAACCAATCCAAAAAGTTTTTTCTTTTCATTAAAGTAGCTATCAATTGTACCATGATAATCTAAATGATCTAAAGTGAGATTAGTAAATCCTGTAAAATCAAATTCTATATTATCAACCCTATTTTGTGATAAAGCATGCGATGATACTTCCAAAATAGCAAATTCATATTTTTGCTGAACTGCAATGCTAAGTATTTTAAAAATATCTCTAGAATCGGGAGTAGTTAAACCAAAATCCTCATTTACTATATTTGGAATAACGCCTAAAGTTCCAATTTGAAGTACTTTTTTGCCATAAGACTCAAGAATACTTTTTAAAATAAGCGTCGTTGACGTTTTCCCGTTAGTTCCTGTTACGCCAATAATTTTAATTTTTTTATGGGGATGGTCATATAAATTAGCTGAAATTTTTCCAATCACCTTTCTACAATTCCTGACCTTAATTATCTGATTGGTAACTTTTACATCTTTTGAATCACTGATAACACAGATAGCCCCCCTTTCTATAGCTTCATCTATAAAATTATTACCATCAAACTTAGCTCCCTTAATAGCAACAAATATGAAGCCAGGAATAATTTCTTTAGAATTTGCACTTACTCCCAGTACTTGCTCTTCAGAGGTAAAATTATCGGTATCAGCTATACCGTCTAATGCTTTACTGAGTTCTATTTGGATCATATATGGTATTTTTTTCAGTATGGCGCATGTAAGGCGAAATGTGCATATAGCGTATGTATTCATCGGTGGATCTTTTATCCCAAGAATCTTTAAAATAATTATCTATATCTACATATCCTTTTCTTGAATTATAATAACTAAATTTTTCTCCAGCACTTCCAAAAAATCCAACAGAATAGCTATCATTATTTTCTTGAATGTACTTATTTGCTTCTATCCAACCTTCAATACCTGCATCAAGATAGATTGAAGATGAAGTATTAACGGGAAGTAACATTCCAATATTATTTTTACGAGCAAAACGATCATATGTGGGTGCATTCAATTTCATGGAATTAGAAATTACATTTAGTTTTAAAAATTCACTTAAAATTTCATTTGTATTTATATTTGCAATTAGCATTAATTCAAGATCAGTCATTTCATCCTGAAGCAAAGGTGGAATAGAAAAATCCTTTTTTTTAATTTCATCTTGAGCTATTAAAAAAGAGGTAATAAATAAAATAATAAAATATTTATTCATCTAGACTTACCTTTTTTCTGTTTCTCTTCAATACTGATCTTTTTTTCTTTCTTTCCACTCTTTTAACTTGAGAACTCCAAGAAGGTTTCGTAGGAATTCGCTTTATAGGAACTTTTATATCGGAAAATAAACTTTCTAACCTATTGATAGCATCAATTTTATTTTTATTTTGCGTTCTAAATGATTGAGCAACAATTATTATGTCTCCATTTTTTGAAATTTTGTTTTTGTACTGTTCGCAAAATCTCTTTTTAATCGCATCAGGAATATCAGCATTAATAATATTATATTTTAACTGAACAGCAGTAGAAACTTTATTTACATTTTGGCCTCCAGGACCGCGAGATCTTATAAAAGAAAGACGTAATTCTGATTCTTTAATTTTTATCATCAATTTTTTTCCTAAATTTAAGCAAAATTTATGGACAAAATTACAAAACATCGCATTTCAGTATATGGCATTAATGGATGTCACGACGCCATGGAATCTAATCTAGTTGAAGTTACACAAGTTTATGTTGAAAAGGATTCTCCAGCATATAATCACAATAACGTGAAGAAGTTATGTGAAAAAATGCCACAAGATAGGGTAAATATATTAGACGGAAATAGATTTAGAGACAAAATTGATACAAATAGATCTCAAGGAATATTAATAAAAGCCCAAGCATCTACCTTTGCATCTCTTCCAAAAACAGAGAAAAAAAATTCATGTTATGTTATTCTAGATCAAGTACAAGATCCTCATAATTTAGGTCAAATATTGCGTATTTGTGCTGGAGCAAGTATTGATGGAGTTATTATTACTGAAAGGAATAGCGTATCGATGACTAGTGCTGTAGCTCAAGTAAGCCAAGGAGGTTTTGCAAAAATTCCTCTTTATTCCGTAATAAATATCAATCAAGCTATTACACATTTCAAAAAAGATGATTTTTGGATTACGAGTTTTGAAAATAATATTGATGCAAAGGACTGGTATAAAATAGACCTAAAAGGTCGTTCAATCTTAATTTTTGGTGGAGAAGGAAATGGAGTTAGTAAGCAAGTTTTAAAAAACTCTGATTTTACTGCTACAATCCCTATGTCAAATCAAATGAATTCTCTTAATGTTTCTTCTGCTGTAAGTGCTATTGTTTTTGAAAGATTAAGACAAGTACTTAGTTAAGCTTTGCAAAGTCTTCGGTTGCCTTCCATACTCTCCAAACATTCTTATAGCAAATTTTTTCAATTTCATCTTCTGTATAGCCTTTTTTCAAAAGATGATATATAACAATAGGAAATCCTTCAGGGCCTTTTAAATCTGTTGGAAGCGTATAACCGACTCCGTCGAAGTCAGAACCAAAACCGACATGATCAATACCAACTAAATTAACTACACGGTCAATATGTTCAGCAACTTTTTCAGAGCTAACATATAAAAACCTTTTATCATATTGCTCTCTTCTGTAATCATCGTAAGAAGCATAATCAGTAGGTTCTAAATTATTATCTTTAATATATTTTGCTACATCAGCGTCAATTGGAGCTTTGGTATCTTTGGATGCTTGATCGACAAAATATGATGCAAAATTTATTTGAATAACTCCACCATTATCTGCAAGTCTTTTAATCATGTTATCATCCATATTTCTTTCCCAATTAGGAGTAAAATGTCTACAAGAAGAATGTGAAGCAATTGCTGGCACTTGTGTAACATCCATAACTTGATAGAAAGCATCATCAGATACATGAGAAATATCTACCATGATTCCAACACGATTCATTTCTTTGACAACCTCTTCTCCATAGGCACTTAATCCATTATGAGTACGTTTGCCTAAATTATAAGAGGAGTCACATATTGCATTATCTTCTGAGTGAGTAAGTGTAATGTAGCTTATACCTCTATCATGAAAGTATTGTACATTAGATAAATCTCCTTCAAGAGGAGCTCCGTTCTCCATTCCCATTGGTAATGCTATTTTTCCTTCAGAAACAATTCTTTCAGCATCTGCAACATTATGGGCAATCTCAAATTTATCTGGATGATCTGAGACAATTCTTTCAACAATAGCAATTAGTTCCTCCGCTTTTGCCTTAGCACCTCCGGTTACTTGATAAGTAGCTGGAACATAAATCGCCATGAATGGAACATCCAATCCACCTTCTTTTGCTCTAACATAATCAAAATCACCTGGGGATCGTTTAGAAATATCTTCATAACCCCACTTATGCATTCTCCACGGAGTATCGATATGTCCATCAGTAATAATAAATTTTTGAGATAATTCTTTAGCTTTTTCCATAAGCTGCTCATCATTGTTTGTATCACAATTCATAATTATCAGAGTTGAAAGAATGATTAAAATTGATTTGTATAATTTCATTATTATCCTTCTTTATTTGGAGGTTAGTAGCGGGAGTAGGATTTGAACCTACGACCTCCGGGTTATGAGCCCGACGAGCTACCAAGCTGCTCCATCCCGCGATCATGTTCATATAATAAGTAAAAAAAGAAAAAGGGGGAACCTTTTTTTAAAGAAAACATTTACTATAATGAGGAGCAAATTAAAATTTAAAAATTACCTCTTATTTCCTTTCATTTACCCTTGGTTAGGTTTTAGTTTGCTCCTTAGCTTTCTTTAGAAAGAGCGCTTACACACTTTGAAATAATTTGTAAAAAAACTTTATAAGTTAACGGAATAAAAAAATGCAAGGATTTTTAGTATCAGACTTTTTTATTTCTATATATTCTTTTTGGACGAATTCCAATTGCAGTTACTAGGACATAGGATGTAGAATCAATAGTTTTAGCAATTTTATTTACTGGAATAGTCCCATGTTGATTGGAGCCGAAAATTAATACTTCATCTCCACATTTAATATCAGTTGATCCAATATCAATCATTAACTGATCCATACAAATCCTTCCAGTAATCTTCAAATCTTTATCCTTAAATTTTACAAAACCATCTACATACCAAGGGCGCGGCACTCCATCAGCAAATCCTGCTTGTACTACTGCAATTCTGGTATTTTCTTTGGTAGTATATACACCACCATAGCTAATATGGGTTCCTGCTTTAACATCTCTTATCTCTACAACGGGTGCAGTAAATGTCATTACTGGCTTAATAGATAGATCTTGAGGTACTTCATCTGATGGAAATCCTCCATATAGTAGCATACCTGTACGTATTAGATTAAATCGTGATTTTGGTAGGTTTAAAATTGCTCCACTGTTACTACAGTGAATTAATGCAGGATTAATATCTAATTTTTCTGCAATTGTTAATACTGCATTAAACTGATCTAATTGAGATTTTGCATATGTTAAATCTCCTTCATCTGCGGTTGCAAAATGAGAATATAGTCCCTCAATTTCTATATGATCAATATCTCGTGCTTGTCTGAGAAAATCTTCTGCTTGATTGTGGGGTACTCCCAATCTTGTCATCCCAGTATCTATTTTTAAATGCACCTTAAGTATATGTTCTTGCACATTATATCTTTTTAAGATTTCTAGATCATCAAAAGAAGAGATGTTTAAAGTAAGTTTATGTTTTATAGCGCTATCTATACCATGAGGATTTAGCTTTGAATAAAGTAAAATGTCTGATTTGACTCCAGCCTCTCTTAATTCTATACCTTCTTCAATTGTAAAAACCGCCAAGTATCTAACCCCTTCTTTTTCTAAAGCTTTTGATACTTCGACAGAACCATGACCATAAGCATTGGCTTTCACTGTAGCCATAATAGGAATATTGCCGACTTCATTACTTAAAAGATGATAATTTTTCACTAATTGCGTTAAATCAATATGTACTTTTGGTCCAATATAATTCATCAATGCGCCTCATACCAAGATGGACCGAAACCACAGTCAATTTCGATTGGAACATCTAGCTCAATTGCCTTTTTCATATTTTTGATAACCATTTCTGATATATAATCTACTTCATCTTTATGAACCTCTAAAAGTAATTCATCATGTACTTGTAAAATCAATTTTGATTTTAAATTATTATCTTTCAAATCCTTGTATATTTTAATCATTGCAATCTTAATCATTTCAGCTGCCGTTCCTTGAATTGGCATATTGATAGCCATTCTTTCTGCAGCATCTCTTCTAATTTTATTTTGGCTATCAGAATCCCAAACAGCCCTCTTTCTTCCTAAAAGTGTCTGCACAGACTTCTCTGACTTTATCAGTAGTTTAGATTTTGCAATATAATCCTCAATGCCTTTATACTTACTAAAGTAAGCATCTTTTATTTTCTTAGCTTCTCCAAATGGAACATCTAGCTCTTGACTTAGACGAAATGGACCTGCACCATACATAATTCCAAAATTTACTATTTTGGCAGTACGTCGCATCTCAGGCAATACATCTTCATCCTTATGTATGTTAAAAATATTTTTTGCTGTAAAAGTATGAATATCTTCTCCATTGTTTAAAGCCTGAATCAGTGCTTCATCTTGACTCAAATGGGCCATGACTCGCAATTCAACTTGGGAATAGTCAGCAGAGAAGATTTGGTAATCAGATGATTGAGCTCTAATAGCTTTCCTCACATCTTTTCCATCTTCTGTTCTTATAGGAATATTCTGAAAATTTGGACTACTTGAAGAAAGCCTACCAGTAGCTGTCATAGTTTGATTAAATGAAGAGTGTACTCGATTTGATGTTGGATTAATATTAGTAGGAATTGGATCAAGGTATGTATTTTTTAATTTAAATAGTTTTCTATACTCTAAAACTAATTTTGGAAGCTCATGCTTGTCTTTAAGCTCTGATAGTACTGCCTCTGCTGTAGATCGTTTTTTAATCATGGGTAAGTCTAATTTATCAAATAGTATCTGAGCAAGCTGCTGAGAAGAATTTACATTAAAATCTTGACCTGCTAATTTTGTAATCTCATTATGAAGGGCATCAATTTTTATACCAATTTCATCTGAACGTATTGCAAGGTAGTCTTTATCAACAAAAATTCCATTAAACTGCATATCAATTAACACAGGTAGCAAATCAATTTCAATTGCCATGAAATAGTTATATAATTTTTGATTTTTTAATTCTTTGAGAAAAATTTCAGTTAATTCTATGACTACATCAGCATCTTCTGCAGCATAGAAGGAGATATCTTCTAAGGTAACTTGGTCCATTGTTATCTGATTTTTACCTGACCCAATGAGATCTTTTATTGGAACCATCTTATAGTTTAAATGTGAGATAGAAAGATTATCTAACTTATATGATCTAGAATTTGGGCTAATCAAATGTGCAGCAATCATTGTATCAAAAGCGATGCCATCAAGATTAATGCCATATCGCTTCATTATTAGTGCATCATATTTAATATTTTGACCTGTCTTAGGGATATTTGAATTCTCTAATATAGGTTTTAGGATACCAATAGCTGTATGAAGGTCATCATCACCAAATAAATTATCTTTCTTATCTTTGAAGCGTATTGGGACATATACTCCAGTATCTTTTTTCACAGAAAAACTAAATCCTACAATTTCTGCAACCATAGGATTAATTGATGTAGTTTCAAGGTGAACAGATAGCCATTCATTCTCTTTTACAGAACTAACAAACGATGTTAATTGATCTACAGTTATAAGATTATTATAGTTTTTTTCTCGTTTTACCGATTCAATATTTATTGATTTATTTGAACCAATTTTTTTAAGCAATCCCGAAAATTCTAATTCTTTAAAAATATCTTCCAGCTTACTAGAATCCATTTCTCTTTTCTCAAAATCATTGATAGTAGCATCAATTTTTACATCTGTTAAAATGGTTACTAATTGCTTACTTAGCAAAGCATTGTCTTTACTATTTAATAGTTTTTCTCTCATTTTTTCATTGCTAATATTATCAATCTCTTCATAAATATTTTCAATAGATCCAAAATCTTGAATTAATTTTTGAGCAGTTTTAGGACCTACTCCTTGAACACCGGGAACATTATCTGAACTATCTCCCATCAAACCTAATAAATCAATGATGTGCTCAGGACCAACCCCCCACTTTTCTAATACTTTTTTCTTATCAAAAATTTCTTTTGCACGCTTTCTTGCTTGAGGAGCATATAAGAACGTTTTATCATTAATTAGTTGCATAAAATCTTTGTCACCACTTACAATATTGCACTGGAGATTTTCTTTATCACACATCTTAGCAACAGTTCCGATAATATCATCCGCTTCTACTCCACCCACTCTCAATATTGGAATATTCATTGCTTCTAGAAGTTCCCATAAATATGGAAGTTGTGTTTGTATTTCATCAGGCATTTCAGAGCGATTTGCCTTATAATCTGTGTAAAGCTCATGTCTAAAGTTTTTACCTTTTGAATCGAAAGCAGCTACAAGATAATCTGGCTTTTCATCATCAATGAGTTGGAATACTTGATTTGCAAATCCAAAGACAGCACTTGTCGGTGTGCCAGCAGTATTTGTTAGTGGATTTCTAATGAGAGCATAGTGTGCTCTATATAATGTGGCATAGCCATCAATAATGAATAATCTTTTTTGTTGTTTAGAACTCATAATTTAGCGGGTATTATATTACCCGCTAAATTATGAAAATAAGACATTAGAAACTATATGTTAATGACATTCCAATTTCTCTTGGAGGTCCAAAAGACTTGTATAGCTTCTCTTCAAATGGAGGTTCTAAAGCAAAAATGAATCCTCTATCTGCGTAACTTTCATCAAGGATATTTTTTGCATAAAATCCTAGATCAAATTGATTGATTGAATGATTATAATATGCATTCAATAGATGATATGGTTCTGATTCATACTCATCATGCGCAGAATCAAATACAAATCCATCTTTTCCTGAAAGTTCAATCATTAAAGAATTGTTTACAGTGAAATCATAGTTAAATGATAAGCTGTAATTCCAGTTTGGTGAATGTGCTTTTTTACCATGCGCATGTCCTGCATGATCATCCTCATCTCCGTGATCGTCATGACCGTCATCTCCGTGATCATCATGATCATCATCTCCGTGGTCCTCATTATGGTCATCATCGCCATGTTCATCATGACCACCCAACTCAACTTCAGAACTCAATAATCCTAAAGTAGCGTTAATAGTAAATTTATCAGTTATTCTAAACTCACCCATTGTTTCAGAACCATATTCATAGCCTGAATCAGCATTCTTCTTAAAGAAAGCAAATGCATTAGGATTCATTGGATCTAACTGTTCACTTGTTTCATAAATATGACCATCATGCTCTAAGTAAAACAAAGAAGTAGATAACTTCATATTATCTGTATACCATCTTACTCCAGTAGTAACATCATGATAAATTTCTGCATCATATGTTTTTTCATCTCCCTCTAAATAAGGATTCTGATTTATACCTGCAGGATGATATCCTCTAGCATAATAAGTAAACCAATGAAGATTTTGAGCTGGATGTAATTCATATGAAACTTTAAATGAATTATCGAAATCGCCATCAATTTCAAAGCTTGCGCTTCTATTATTGAAATCGTCATATAACATATCTCTCTTTTCTGATCTAAATCCAAAAGATAGTGTTGAATTGTTATCAAAATTAACTGCTAATTCACCATAAACAGACTTTGAAGTGATATCATAGCCAGAAGCTAAATCTGTTGCAGAACCTCCAAAAATATATCCTGCGCCATCAGTTTTTTCTTCATAGCTTGAATGATACATTCCAATCACATAGTCAAATCTATTATCATTGGCAGAATTTGATCTCAATCTAAAATCAACAGTTCTTGTATCGATATCTCTATCAAAAGAATCAAAGAAGTCGTAAGTCCTTGCATCAAATTCAACATGTTCCTCGTCATGATGATCGTCATCATGATCATCTCCATGGTCATCATCATGATCGTCATCTCCGTGATCATCTCCGTGATCATCATCACCATCATGGTCATCATGATCTTCATAATCCAACCAGAAGTCATAATTTCCCCAATCAGAATCATAGCTGTGTAATGTTTCATTATTAGACATACCAATATTTAAGTCAATGAAACCTTCACCTACATCATAGGTGTAGTCTGCTATAAAAATCTGCGATTTTTGACTGTCTTTTCCTGGATTATCTGAATAAGTAATATTATCAGTATTATTGTCTGGAGCCCAATTATCATATCCATTATCAAAATCAGAAGAGATAATTGTATATTTTTGAGTAAGATTATTTTCATCTTTTAGAAGCTTTGCTCTAAATGAGGTTTCATCTCTATTTGCAGATGCATAATCTATGCCTGAAGCAATATTATCTTTATATCCATCTGATACATTAGAATGACCAACTAATCTTAATTTCCAACCATTATCAAGAGGTAGATTATAAACAAGTCCATTTGTGTAGGTATTGTATGAACCAAACTGGCTCAAAACATATCTTTCTTTTTTGTCTGTTGGATCTTGGGTTTTAAAATTAATCAAACCAGCAGATGCTGATGCACCAAATAAACTAGTTTGAACACCCATTAGCACTTCTACTTGTTGCATATCAAAAAGAGGTGTAATCATACCTAATTCTGATAAGTCCATTCCATCCAAGACTAATCCAACATAAGTACTTGGGGGTCCTTGGTCAGCATATCGACTCACAGAGCCCTCTCCTCTTATTTGGAAATATCTTGGTCTAGATGTTCCACCTGCATAGTTCAAATTTGGAACTTGTTGAATCAAGTCTGAAAAGTGTTGTCCTTTTCTAACTTCAAGCTCATCATTGAAAATCATTGCTGAACTAGCCAAATCACCTTCATTGACCTTACGAAGCGATGAGTATACTTTTACTTCATCAAAAGATAAAGCCTCTTTGACAAGCTTAAACATCATGGACTGATTTAATAGTCCATCAGCAGTTGCATTTTTGTATCCAATAACAGATACTTCAACTGTTCCATTACTGCTAACACTTAGGACAAATTTTCCATTGTCATCTGTACTGGTTCCAGCAATGCTTGTTCCACTATCATCAAGAACAGATACATTTGCATCCTTTAGAGGAAGACCTGTTTCTTTATCAACAACTAACCCAGTAATTGTTGACTGAGCAAAAGTCATGCCGATAAATAGTAATGTTAATATAGTATTTTTCATTTTTTTTCTCCTTAAAATGAATTTAATAGATTTGATACCCTTTCGAGGTATCGATCAATTGAATATTTTACTTAGTAATTTAAGCTTGAGGTGGAGACTTGTTCGAAATACCGTAGATATTATTAAATAAATACGATTTGTTCTCAAATAAAGTCGAATTAAAAGAGAAGCTATTTATAGCAATGGAAGCATTGTCTACAATAAGACTATTAACACTTAGATTACATATATCACATTCATATGTGTCGGTGTTTACAGATTCAGTAGAATGTTCACGTAAATCATGACCCAATGAGTTTAAATCATGACTATGCACATGAATATTCATGAAGAATATTCCAATTGTTACTATATATGAAATGTATTTATTCAGCATTTTTTATATTGTCCTTCCGCTAGCATTATCTAGGTCAAGTTATAGGGTATTTTCTCAGCAATTGCACCCCTCTTAAAAAATTAGTAAGTTGGAATCTATGAAACAAGAAATTACAATAAAAGCATTTTTTCTCAGTATAATCTTATCTATCGTTCTCTCGTCTGCTATGGCTTATTTGGGACTATATGCTGGAATGACAATTTCTGCTTCTATTCCTGCTGCAATTATGTCAATGGGAATCTTAAAATTATTTCGTGAGTCAAATATTCTTGAAAATAACATTGTACAAACCGCTGCATCAGCTGGAGAATCACTAGCAGCTGGGGTTATTTTTACGATTCCTGCCTTATTATTAATTGGCTATTGGGATACAATTGATTACTGGGAAGTCACAAAAATTGCAATGGCTGGTGGAGTTCTAGGCGCACTCTTCACTGTACCATTGAGACGTGCATTAATTTTAAAAGCAAATTTACGTTTTCCTGAAGGGGTTGCAACGGCCGCAGTATTAAAAACTGGGCATGAATCAGATGCTAAAAAATCGAGTGAAAGCTTAAAATTAATTGGTTTTTCAGCTCTTATTGGCGGTATTGTTAAGCTTGGAGAATTGGCATTTGGAATTTGGTCTAGTGCTGTAGGTGGAGCAATAGCTATTAGAGGCGCTATTTTTGGAATGGGAGCAAGTCTTTCTCCTTCTCTTATTAGTGTAGGGTATATCGTTGGTCGAAATATTGGAATACTAGCATTTTCTGGTGGATTAATTTCATGGGCAGTAGCGATACCTATTTATTCTTATTTATATGGCTTTGAAGGAGAGTCATTGTTTGAGGGAGCAAATATTATTTGGAATGCAAAAATACGTTATTTAGGTGTTGGTGCAATGGTAGTTGGTGGAATCTGGTCTGTTATCCAATTAGCAAAACCTCTTGTTGAAAGTATACAATTGAGCTTAAAAACATTAGGAGAAAGTGGCGATGATATTCCACTGGAAGAAAGAGATTTACCTGTTAACTATGTCTTTATGGCTATTTTGTTAATGCTAATTCCAATATCATTTACATACTTTGATATTATTTCATCTTGGACTTCAGCAATAACACTATCTATTATTATGTGTGTATTTGGATTTTTATTTTCTGCTGTTGCAGCTTATATGGCAGGAGTAGTTGGATCTTCAAATAACCCTATATCTGGTGTAACAATTGCTACAATACTTTTTAGCTCATTGCTAATTATTACTTTCTTTGATATTGATTCTTCTAAAGGAGCTGCTGCTGCTATTTTAATTGGCGCTGTAGTATGTTGCGCTGCTGCAATTGGTGGTGATAACTTACAAGATCTTAAAACCGGTAATATTGTTGGAGCTACACCATGGAAACAACAAGTAATGCAGTTAGTTGGTGTGGTTAGTTCAGCTCTAACATTAGGAATTGTCTTAACGCTTCTACATGAAGCTTATGGTATAGGAAGCTCAGACTTACCTGCACCTCAAGCAGTATTGATGACTAGTGTAGCAAATGGTGTATTCTCCGGTAATCTAGAATGGGGTATGATTTATGCTGGAGCAGTATTGGGTGTATTAATCATTATGCTCGATCAGTATCAATTAAAAAGGGGCGCAGAATTTAGAGTTCCTATACTAGCAGTAGCGATTGGTATTTATCTTCCTATTGAATTAACTCTTCCAATTTTTGTTGGTGGAATGCTTAATCATTTTGCTGGAAAAACTGCTTCTGAAACAGGAAAAAATAATGGCTTATTGCTAGCTTCAGGTTTAATTACAGGAGAAGCATTGATGGCTATATTTATTGCGATACCTTTATTCTATAATAAAAATTTCTGGCCTGAGTATGCCTTACCAACTCCCTATAATGACATAGTAGCATTAGCTCTCATATCAGCTATTATTATTGGATTATATAGGGTGGCAAAAAAATAAACTATTAGTATCCAGATATAATAAAATCAATATCCTTCTTTTTTAATTTATCAGCCTGTTTTTTTATAGAAGAATATGATTTAACATTTGCACTTCTGACATAGTAAATCATTTTACCCCTATTCATGACTTGGTTTACTTGGATATCCTTCAAACCATCTTCTCTTAAAGATTCTTTCAGAATTTCTGCGCTGTATTTTTTACTGTAAGCACCGAACTGTATAAACCATACCTTATTTTTACTTTTGATAGTTTTTGAATTTTTTAAAGAAACTGACTTATTTAATTTTTGTTGATAGACTTTTAAAGAGTCTGTTTCACCGGCAGCCGTTAAAGATTTAAAAAATAAATCCTTTGTATCTTCTGTTACTAAATATGAGGGTGCACCAACATTAAACTCCTTTAACAAGCTTGAAGCAGATATATATGTACCAATAGCATAATTAATTTCAGCTTTTTTCAATACTGATAACCAATAGTAATCAGATTTACTATTTGACTGAATAATCTTATCATAAATTTTAGATGCTTCATCTGCATCAATAGTATTGATTGCTTCTTGATAAAGAACTGCTGAATCTGTTGTTTGACTAAATAAAATATTAATTGAACAAACTAATATAATAGTCGTTTTAATTAATTTTTTCATTTTCAATTATATCATTACAAAAACTCGATAAAGCTTTTCTTGTATCAAAACTATCTGAATCAATTTTCATACGATTCAATCGTATTACATATGATTTATTAGAACTTTTTGAGTGATAGTCAAATCTTGGCATAAATTTTTCGATCAATTCAGAAGCTTCATCTTTCTCATTTTTTTCAAGATATATATCTACTAATCGATTAAATGCATAGCTATTAAAGTCTTGATCTAAAATTTTTCTATATAAACTCTCAACATCATCAAATCTTTTTTCATCAAATAAAATATGTTCGATTTTTTTAAAAGCAGCAACACTACCGCTTGAATTAGCATTGGAATAAAGGATGAGATACTCTATAGCTAAATCTGTGCTCCCAATGTGGTGAGAGGATAATTCTAAGTAAGACTCGCTATATACATGCTCTCCTTTGATACTTTTATTTAAATAGTATAAGTATTTTTTTTCATTATCTTTGTCTTTATAGTCCATAGCTACAAAATAATTTAGTTTCGATTCATCTCTTTTTTTAATTTCAGGGTAGTACTTTATCAGCTTTTTTTCATATTCTAGTGCATTGTTCCATGATTTATTATCGGTAGCAATATTTTTAAGCATTCTAAGAGACCATTTATTTTTAGAATCGATATCTAACATTTTCTTAAACTCGTCTTCTGCTCTAATAGTATTTCCAAGCTCTAAATAATCTAAACCTAATGCCTGATGAACCTGAATCTTTAGATCTTTTGATAACTTAGGTCTAACAATGATAGTTTGATGAATTTTTGTAGCCTGATCTATATCTCTATCTCTAAGAAGATTTCCCAAAAGCAGGTATGCTTCTGTATTGTTTGAATCTTTAGCAATGATATCTTTTAAGATTATAAAGGCTTTTTTATGATTATTATCAATTATCGCCTTCAATGCCTGATTATATACTTCAATATCACTTGGTTGTTGTGATGGTCTTCTATATATAAGATATAAAGCAATGAATACAAAAAATATAAGGAGGAAGTAAAAAATATTAAGGATAATTACTCCTTTTCTGTGAAGCTAAACTCTTCGCCAACAGCTACGTTCCTTAAGCTATCAAGTTCTTCTGAAATCTCTTTATTAGTTTTGACAAGATTTGATATTTCTGATCGATAAGAAAATACAGATTTTAATGAAATTACATATCCGAGCACTACACCAATCATTATAAATATTATATAAAATATAAATCCAGGCAATGTTATGTCATTTTTAAAAAAATATATTGTAATATCATTCATATTCAAGTGAAATAACCAATATGTTCCACCTAATGCACCCAATAAGATTAATACTCTTAATATTCTAAACATTATGCTCCCGTTATTTCTTTTGCACGTAAAATTACTCCACTAGCCTCAGTAATCTCTACAGGAATAATATCTTTAATTTTACTATGATTTTTTTCTACAATCACCCATTCATTTGAATCAGTTCTTCCCGCCCAATGGTTTGTGGATTTTTTACTTTCTTTTTCTATTAATACTTGTTCAAAGTTTCCAACCTTATCTAAATTTAGTTCAAGAGTATGTTTTCTTTGTAACTTAAGCATTTCATCCAACCTATCTTTCTTAACTTGCTCTGAAATTTGATCTGAAAATTGCTCTGCTCTAGTGTAAGGTCTAGATGAATACTTAAAAGTAAAAGCTGTGTTGAACTTAATTTTTTCCATCAAATCTAAAGTTTCTCTAAACTGCGCGTCAGTTTCTCCGGGAAATCCTACGATAATATCTGTAGATAAGCCGCAATTAGGCATTATTTCTCTTATTTTTTCAGCCATATAATAAAAATGCTCTCTTGTATAGGTTCGATTCATACGCTTTAGCAGTTCGTTGGATCCGGACTGCATTGGAAAATGAACATAATTACAAATATTATCTCTTGAAGCCATAACCTCAAGTAGCTCGACATTTATGTCCTGAGGATGAGGAGATGTATATCTAATTCTTTTAACACCTTTGATATCAGATACTGCTAATAATAAATCAGCAAATGACTGTTTTTCATGCTTATAAGAGTTTACGTTTTGTCCTAAAAGTGTTATTTCAACAAAACCTTGATCAACTGCCTTTTTTACTTCTGTGACAACACTGTCAACACTTCTACTTCTTTCTCTTCCTCTTGTAAAAGGTACAATACAAAAAGAGCAAAATTTATCGCATCCTCTCATGATAGAAACCCATGCATTAAACGTGTCTCCTCTACTAGGAAACATATCTTCATAGACTTCATATCTTGATAGCTTAGTATCAACAATACTCTTCTTTTCTGTAAGATGTCTGCTCATAAGCTTAGGTATATTTCTATAAGAATCAGGACCAAGAATAATATCAACATATGGCTTATTCTTTAGTAGGTCATCCTTTAAATTTTGAGCCATACATCCAAGCACTCCAATAATTAAGTGTGGCTTTGAACGCTTTATCTTATGGAGATTTCCAAGACGTGAATGAACCTTGACCTCTGCATTTTCTCTAATTGCACAAGTATTAAGGAAGATTGCATCAGCATCATGTAAGTCTTGTGTTTTTTCTAATCCTAATTTTAGCAATATTCCTTCTACAAGTTCAGAATCTGCTGTATTCATTTGACATCCATATGTCTCAAGAACAAATTTTTTAATAGGGAGTGATTCCATTTATTTTATATACCCTGTAAAGAAATGTTTTAATGGATCTACAGTTTTTTTATTCTTGTGGACTTCATAGTGTAAATGAAACCCTGCAGCTCTTCCACTGTTTCCAGATTTACCAATAATATCACCACGTTTTACTTTTTGGCCTTTTTTGACCTTAATTTTATATAAATGAGCATAAACTGTTTCATACCCATATCCATGATCAATTTTAATATATCTTCCCCACCCAGAATCATATTGGGCTTTTGTAACAACTCCATCTCCTGTAGCTAGTACATCGGTGTTAAGATTTACTGGAAAGTCCAAGCCAGAGTGCATTCTTTTTTTTCCATCAATAGGATCAGTTCTATAGCCATATTTTGATCCAATATATCCCTTAACAGGAGCTATAGATGGAACATGAGAATACATTTTTTCATTTGACTTAATTTTGCTAAAAATCGTGTTATAACTATCTTTTTCAACATTCACAGCATAGGATAGTGAATCAATTTTATCTTTAAGTTGGAATAAAATACTCTTAGGGTCTTTATCTTCAGTAGAAACTTCTTCAACAGAGCCTCCAGTACCTTGAATCTTTACATCTTCACTTAGTGGAGGAATTGCAGCATAAGTTCTAAGCTCTTTATCTCTCTCTTCAATTAATAGTAATTCTTTTTCAAGTTCTGAAATCTTGATTAAAAGCTCTTGCGATACATCTGCATATTTTTCATCTGTTTCTTTTAATTTATCTTGATAGTATTGATTAGAAAATTCTAAAGATAGATAATAATTAGCACCAATAAAGACAGTTAAAATTAATGCAAAGCTAGCAAAAATATTGAACACTGAAAAATTAACTTGATGCAATTTTTCTGATGATAAATATTGAAAAGAGAAGAATTTTTTCTTTAGCATAAACTATTCCTCTTCTTTGTCTTCTTTTTTGTGATCTTGATGCATAGCTGCTTTCTTATCTGCAATTCTTTTTTTTATTTCTGTAACATTTTCAACGAGGCCGAGATAACGTTTATCTCCAACAAAATTGAGTACATTCTTTTCATTTGTTTTAGCAAATACATATAATCCCAACTTTACATATAGGCCTGACAATTTTCTCTCTAGTTGTAGAATATCAATTCGTAGCTTACTAGTATGAGTGAATTCTTCTGCTTTTTCTGAAGCAACCACACTCCACTCAGAAACATTATTTTTGAAATCTTCCCATAATTTATTCATAGCTTTGAATTTATAGATGAAAACAAATATAGCAAAGAGATAAAGAGGCTCCCAAACTAAGGATTAGTTGGGAGCCATCTCGTTTACTGGTAGCCAACCAAATTATCTTTGTTTTCTAATATAAGCAGGTACATCTAAATCAGCGCTTTGATCAAAATCATCAAACACTAAAGTAGGTCCATCTTCTTTGTTGCCAACTTCATCTTCATGGTCATGGTCATCCATTTGAAAACCTGACTCTGGATTATTTTTTTGGTATAATGTTGTGTTTGGAGCATCCATTAAGTCTTCACTTTGTTTATCGTAACTACTCTGCATTCTTTCTTTTAACATTTCTTTTTGTTCGATAGGTTGACGATTAAAACCTGTTGCAATAACAGTGACTTGTAATTCGTCTTCCATATTTTCATCTACTCGAACTCCAAAAATTACCTTTACACCTTTACCTGCCTCTTCATGAATAAGCTTCATCGCAGCATTAACTTCCATTAATGTCATTCTTTTGTTTCCAGTTATATTTACTAATGCTGCTTGAGCGCCACTAATCGAATGTGAATCTAATAAAGGACTACAAATGGCTTGTTGTGCGGCTAATACAGCTCTTTCTTCTCCTCTTGCAGTTCCCGCACCAATAACAGCGTCACCCATACCACTCATAACCGATTTAACATCAGCAAAATCAATATTTACATTTCCCTTTTTATTAATTAGATCTGATATACTCTTCGCTGCTTGTAATAAAATAGCATCTGATTCTTTAAATCCATCTTCGAAAGTGGTGGAATTATCAACAACTGAAATTAACTTTTCATTTGGAACTACAATTAAAGTATCACAAAAATTTCTCATTGAAGCGACACCTTTAAGTGCCGATTCCATTTTTTTTGAACCTTCAAATTCGAAAGGTAGAGTAACAATACATACGGTTAAGATGTCTAGATCTTTACATACTTTAGCTACGACAGGAGCTGCACCTGTTCCTGTACCTCCTCCCATTCCAGCTGTTACGAAAACTAAGTCAGATCCAGCGACTAAAGATTTTAAAGCATCTGTATCATGCATGATAGCTTTGCGTCCAATTTCTGGCTTTGCTCCCGCACCTAAACCCTTAGTTAAGTCTTTTCCAATCTGGAGCTTAGTTTCAGCTGGATTGCTTCCTAAATCTTGAGCATCGGTATTAATAGCGATAAACTCCACACCATCCATACCAGAAGTAATCATTCTATTAATTGCATTACCTCCAGCGCCTCCTACTCCCAAAACCTTAATCCTCGCTCGCTGACTTGCTAGCTCATCAAATTCAAATAACATATTAATCTCCTTTTTATATTTTTTTACTCAAAAAATCCTTTCCATATACTGGAAATATTTTTTGTAATTGATTTAAAATTTTTAACTCCAACTGTTGGACTGCTATCTTCCGTATTAAAGATTGGCCATGACAAAAGACCAATTAAGGTTGACAGTTCTCTTCGATCTTCTAAGTTTTCTTTAAAAACAGTATTGTTAATTGATAAATATTCACACTTTGTGTCCTCAAAATGCTTTTTAAATAATAGATCTAAATTTCTGACATTAGATCCACCACCTGTAATTTTAATACCTGATCTAATATCTGAAATATTCATACGTAATAATTTCATTTCAGATTTTATTTGATCAATAATATCCTCATATCTTAATTCTGCAATCTCAGATATTTCCTTCTGATTTATGCTCTTTGTTAAGTCGTCATTTTCGATTGGCAGTTCAAAATTTGATTCAGGATCTGCAAAATCAGATAATGCTGAGACATGTTCATGCTTAATTGATTCTGCTCGTTTTATAGATGTTTGAAGATAAGCAGCTATATCTTTTGTAACTGATTTAGAGCCTATTGGAATAACTTTAGAGTGAATTAAATAATTATCTTTATAGAGCAACATATTTGTTTTATCTGCTCCTACATCGATAAACATAACTCCTAAATCTTGATCATCTTTGCTTAGACTTCCTAATGCTGCTGCTAGTCCATCAAAAATTGGATTAACATGAATACTTAGATCATCTCTAAAGCAATGGTCGATTTGTAATAGATTAAAATTTTTGATATGAATAACATGTGATTTTGCATCGATAGACCTGCCAATCATTCCCAGCGGATTACGTATTAAAGATGAGCCATCTATAAAAAATCCTCTTTTGATATTATGAAGAACATACCTATCTGAGGAAACTTGAATATCAGCGCATTGTGTTAATAATTTTTGTTCAGTATTCTCATCAACTTCAAATTCGGAATTATCTTTTGATCTAATTCTAGTTGACGAATTTATGGATTTAATATTTTTGCCAGATACTGAAACCCATGCATCTTCATCGATATTAATTTTAGCATCTTTTTCCATTTTTTCGATTAAGTACTCTAGGCTCTTTAGTAATGATTCTTTATCTACAATATCTCCGCTATCTATGCTATCCGTTTTTACAGAACGAATAGATAAAATCTCTATTTGATTTTCATTTATTATTCTTCCAACAGCTCCTTTGATACTAAAAGATCCTAAGTCAAAAGCTACTTGTATTCTATTCTTCATTATATTTCTTCCACTACTATTTGTCTCTTATATCTTAAATCGATATACCTATAACTTTCTAATGTCTTTTCTGCAGGTAGAGCTGTTGCAAAAGCATTTAAGTTATCTATCTTTACAAAAATATTATCATCACCTAATAAAATTTTTGTTCTTCCATTTTTTAAAATAATTTCATACTCACTGTCTTCATTAAATACAAATTCAGAGATGTTGGTATATAATGAATCAAAATTTTCTTTAGAATATTTAATGACATCGATAGATTTTAAAACATTTGAGGACTTAGTTGTCTTGCCCTTTTCATACAACTCTTGATTATTTTTAAAATTTGAAAGAATAGGGAGTGAAATTTCACAATATTCAACAGGCAAACATACCCCTTCAGAATCAAGAATAATTAAATCATTTGCACTGATCATAGCTAAAGGCTCTCTTTCATAAACTTCAACCTTGATAGTGCTAGGAAAAACTCTTGAAATCTTACAGCCCTTTATGTGGTCTAATGACTCTATATCACTTTTATAGCCTTTCAGATTGGATAAGAAAATATTCTGATTTTTTATACTTTTTTTATATTCTATTAACATAGTATCATCAAAATAATTTATACCTTCAATTTTTACATCTTTTACAACAAAAGTTTGATTGAATTGTGCCCATTTTACAGATCCAAAAAGAAAAACTCCTATAATGGCTAAGCATAATAGTGGTTGATAAACAACATTAAAGATTTTTATCAAATTATTATTCATAGCTCATTAATCTCTTTAGCATTAAAACCTAATAATTTAACTTCCAGGTCCAACTCGATATCAAACTTTTCTTTAACGGTTTGTTTTGCTTCTTTTATAAGTTTTATCATATCATCAGCTTTTGCATTTCCATTATTTACAAAAAAGTTTGCATGCTTGATTGAAATCTGAGCATCTCCTCTTTTCAAACCCTTCAATCCTGATTGATCAATTAACATACCTGCAGAATGTTTAGAAGAAGGATTTTTAAATACGCTACCAGCAGAACGATAATTCAATGGCTGTGTATTTTTTCTACCAGATTTTGCTAAATCAAAATTATCTTGAATAATTTCTTTTGGTGATTTTTTGAGCTTGAATGTAGCTGAAAGTAAAATAGTATTCTTATCAAAAGATGAAGACCTATAAGCAAAATCAATATCAGATTTAGAGAGTACTTTAATTTCATTTTTTTCATCTAAAAGCTCTACAGTTTGTAGATTTTCTGATATTTCTCCACCCCAAGCACCTGCATTCATCATTAATGCTCCGCCTAATGTTCCTGGAACTCCAATTAAATTTTCTAGACCTTTTAGATTATGCTTCATGGATTCTTTCACTATTTTTCCTAACATAATTCCACATTCCACATAAATTTCATCTGCATCGATATTAATTGCTCTTAAACAATGTTTAATTGATACTACAACCCCTTTAATACCTTCATCGCTTATTAATAAATTTGACCCTGAACCTATAATAGTTACTGCTTCCTTATGTTCTTTAGCTAACTTGACGATTTCAATTAAATCTTCTTTGTTTGATGGCAAAACAAATAACTCAGCTGGCCCTCCAATTCCATATGTTGTATGTTTTTTCATTGGTTCATTAATTGATACAGTTGCATTCGTTGTATCTAAAATCTTATCGCCTAAAGAATGTATCATTGCATACTCTCACTTAGTTTATCAGCAAATCTCCAAATATTGCCTGCTCCAACTGTTAAAATAATATCACCTTTCATGTATTTACTTTTTACATCTGCTGTCAAAGATTCGGTAGTAATATTAAAAACATTTTTATGATGTAATTCTTTGAGATATTTTCCAATCTTTTCAGAGCTAATAGAAGTATCTAGTTTTTCTCTGGAAGCAAAGATTTCTGTTATAAAAACTAAATCAGCATTATGTAAAGCTTCTGCAAATTCTTTATAAAATTGTTTAGTTCTTGAGAAAAGATGAGGTTGAAAAATTACAAGAAGCCTTCTATCCCAATTGCTCTTAATTGCTTTAATGACACTTGAAACTTCTACTGGATGGTGAGCATAGTCATCAATAATCATTAAATCATTGTTTTGAACCTTAATATCAAATCTTCTTTTTACACCTGTAAATATTTCTAAGCTATTACTAATGCCTTCTATTGATAATCCCATAGTTTTACATACAGAGATAGCTGCTAAAGCATTAAATATATTGTACTCTCCAGGAACATTCATTGAAAATGGATAGCTTTTTTCTTTAAAGATTAGATCAAATGAGACTTTTCCATCATTATGAACTATGTTAATTGCTCTAAAATCAACATCATCAGACTCTATACCATAAGTAACAATTGGTTTATCAATTAACGGTATGATAGCTGCAGCATTTTCAGAGTCCTTACAAATACTAACCATACCATAAAATGGCACTGAATTGGCAAATTCAGTAAAAGCATCTTTAAGGTCATCTATATCTTTATAGCAGTCAATATGCTCCAAATCAATATTGTTAATTACTGCTATAGTTGGAGATAACTGTAAAAAAGTTCTATTAAACTCATCTGCTTCTACTACAAAAGTATCTCCAGATCCTAACACAGAATTTGTATTAATAGACTTAACAACTCCACCAACAATAATAGTAGGATCTAAATTAGAATCTTTTAGTATTGACCCTATCATAGAAGTTGTTGTAGTCTTTCCATGCGTTCCAGAAATTCCTACTGTAGAGCTTTTTAGCTTGGCTAGCTGAGAAATTATTTTTCCTCTAGAATAACATTGAATATTTCTATTATTTGCCTCAATCAATTCAACATTATCTTTAGGTATAGCATCTGAATAAACTACAATTTCAGCTGATGATATATTTTCTCTATCATGTCCAATTGATATAGGAATATCTAATTTTTTTAGCCTATCTGTATTTGATGATTCTGATAAATCTGAACCAGTAATCTTAAAATTTTGATTAAATAGAAGTTCAGCAATTCCACTCATACCAATTCCACCAATACCAATAAAATGTATTCTTTTTATACTAGATAGCATATAAATGCTCCATAATTTTGTTACTTATAATATTAACTGAATCTGGAATATCTATTTTTTCAATATTGTCTTTCATTGAATTATATATTCTATCATTCTTACAAATTTCATTAATTTTTGATGATAATAAGGTGAAATCTAAATCTTTCTCCTGAATTAATAATGCAGCAAACTTTTCTTCTAGATATTTTGCATTAAAAACTTGATGATCTTCAGCTGAAAACCTAAAAGGGATAAGAATTGAAGGTTTCTTGAATTGTAATATTTCAGAAACTGTCATTGCGCCAGATCTAGAAACTATCAAGTCACATTGGTCGTATAAATATGGCATATTATCAACAAAAGATAGTACTTTGATTGAATCTGTGTTATAATGCTTGTACTTGTCATAGTTCTTGAGACCTGCAATCCAAATAATATTTATATTCTTTAATATCTTATTATCAATACATTCTGAAATAATATTATTAAGCAATACTGAGCCTTGACTTCCACCCAATATCAGTACGGTTCTTTTTTTATGATCTAATAATATGGAGATATCTTTTTGACTATGATTATAAATTGGATTACCTGTAAACAAGATATCGCTTTTCTTTAAATAATTCTTAGCATTTTCAAAACCAAGGAACACTTTTTCTGCTTTAGATCCAAACATTCTAGTTACTAATCCGGGAAATGAATTTTGTTCATGTAAAAAGTAGGGGACATTAAATATCTTTGCTATCTGGAGAGGTATAAATGAAGCATATCCGCCTGTTGCAATTATCAAGCTAGGTTTATTTTTCATAAAAAATAGACTAACTCTTATTAAACCAAAAAATAATTCAAAAAATACTAAGCAATTTCTGGCAACTGCATACAAAGAAAAAGATCTGTTAATCCCCTTTATAGGTATCAATAAGCTTTTTATATTTTCAGAATTAATTTTCTTTGATTCGATTCCATATTTTGATCCAATATAGTATAAATTTTTGTTATCTACTTTTTTTGAAATTTCATTTTTGATTGACATCAAAGGATAGTAATGTCCGCCAGTTCCCCCTCCACAAAAAATAATATTATACTTATCCATCAACTCTGAGTCTCCATTTTTTAACTTTGAATTTTCGCTGAGCTTTGCTGATATTCAACAAAATTGCTATCATAAGAAGATTAATAATCAATGAAGATCCACCATAGCTTATGAATGGAAGTGGTACTCCTGTAACCGGTATAATACCAATCACCACACCAATGTTTATTAACGCATAGAATGTGATACTTAAGCCAAAGCCTATAGAAAGAATGATCCCAAAAATATCGTTGGATTTTTTAGAAATTTGAATCGCTCTAAATAAAATGACTATATAAGCGAGCATTACCATAACACCCACTATAAAGCCTAACTCTTCGCCAATGATGGCAAATATAAAATCTGTATGTGTTTCAGGTAAATATGAATGCTTTTGAATGCTTTCTCCGATACCCATACCTGAGATACCTCCCTGTCTTAAACCAATTAAAGCCTGACTAGATTGATATCCTACATTTCCTGATGTACTTGGGTCTATAAATGAAAGTATTCTACTTAAAGCATAATTTTTACTATTTAAAATAAATATGCCAATTGCTCCCACTGATAGAACCCCTATAGTTCCTATTTGAGGTAATGATACTCCTCCAATAAATAATAAAGCAAATACAATTGTAAGTAAGATTATTGTTGTTGAATTATCTGGCTGCATAATAATCATTGCGCATATAGGCAGTATCCAGCATAGTGGGATTAAGATTCCCTTAACAAACTGATGCATATATTTATAATTTCTATCTATATAGTCTGCTAAGAAAAGGATCACTGAGAATCTTGCCAAATCAGATGTCTGAAAAGAAATTGGACCAATAGATAGCCATCTACACGAATCTCCATCACAACCTTGAACGCGTGTATATACTAGAAGTAAGAAAGATCCAACCATTAAAACTGGAGCTAAATATTGTAGCCTTCTATAGTTAAAATGAGACGCAATAAAAAAGACTATTATCCCTGGAATAAATTTAAATAATTGGTTTTGTAAGAAATATATTCTGGAAGCACCTTCAGTTATTTCAAGAGATTTAATCCAGCTTGCACTAAATAAGATTGATAAACCAAAAATAACTAATAATACAACTGTCCATAACAACCATTTATCTTGATTTCTTTCTTTTATATTCATGAATAATGCCTTTCGACTATATCTTTGAAACAGTCTCCTCTTTCTTCAAAATTATTAAACTGATCATAGCTAGCACAACCGGGAGACATTAATACAGAATCCCCTCTTTCTGCCAACTGTATCGCAGAAGTAATTGCTTTTTCAAATTTGTTAATTTTTATTACGTCATATGAATCAGATAATGAGTTATATATATCATTTGAACCTACACCATATGCAATTATCGATTTTACAGATTGAGTATAATCTATGATTGCTGAAAAATCTGATTCTTTTGGGAGACCTCCCATTATTAGTATAATATTTTTATCAATAGACTCTACAGCAACTTTAACTGATGCAATATTTGTTGATTTAGAGTCATTGATGAACTTTATATTATCAATTTCTTTAAACATTTCAAATCTATGCTCTAAGCCTTCAAATATTTTTAATGCTTCAAAAATTTCTCTATCTTTCAATCCTAGTTGTGAAGCAATGGTAGCTACACCTATAAAATTAGATGTATTGTGAATTCCTGATAGCTTACAATCATTTATATTTAATGAATGATTACTGTTAGATGATTCAATTTTTTTATTTTTTAAATAGAATGAGCTGAATTTTTCATCTAAAGAATACTCTATAAATTGTTTGTCTATTTTTTTTATTTCGGCATATAAGATTTCATCATCATGATTATAAACTATTAAATCATCATTGTTCATATTTTTGAAAAGATTGATTTTTGATTTACAATAATCTAGGAAATCTTTATATCTATCTAAATGATCATGTGAAATGTTTAAAATCATTGCTATATTTGGTTTAAACGTATCGATATCATCAATTTGAAAACTAGATAACTCGAGTATACAAAAATCAGTTTTTAAATATTTAGCTCTATTTTCATTAAAAATAATTTCTGAAAATGGAGTTCCTATATTTCCGCTTTTTACAACATTAAATTTTTTCTTCAATACCTCATATAGACATGTAACTGTAGTAGTTTTTCCATTTGTACCTGTCACAGCAATAATTTTTAAATTTGATAACCTGTAAGCAAATTCAATTTCACTAATTATCTCAATATTATTTGAAGATAAATCTTGAATAACATTAATATCGCTTGGTATTCCAGGAGATTTTATAACTAAATCCGAATTAAGAATTTTTTTTGAATGAGATCCTAGCTCTACATCAATCCCTAGTTCCATTAGTTCTTTAGTATATTTATTGTTTATATTCAATTCACTATCAGAAACAAAGACGTTAGCACCCATAGATTTAGCTAATTTGGCAGCCCAATAACCACTGATTCCCAATCCAAGAATACCGATATTTTTTTTATCTATATTCATCATTTAATTTCTGCCTTTAATTCTATTCTAGTCCCTTTTTCAATTTTTTGTCCAGCATCAATAGATTGAGAAATGATTACTCCCATACCGGATACTATCTTTGGATTCAATCCTTTCTTTGCTAATGTCATAAATGCGCTATTAACATTCTTACCTATAACATTAGGCATATCAACCATTTCAATATTTTGAGATTTTTTAATATTTTTTTGAATAAGGATAGGATCGGAATTCTTGGGCTTTAACTTCTTGTTAGACTTTTTGTTGGTTATATCTGAATCAATATTAATAATACGTTTCATCACAGATTGAAATACTGGAGCTGCTGACATTGAACCCCAATGATAATTACTTGAAGCTGATGCACCGTCAATGATGATTAATCCTAACAGTTGAGGATCATCTTTTGGAAAGAATCCTACAAAACTAGAAATAAATTCCGATTCTGAATATTCACCATTAATAATTTTTTTAGATGTACCTGTCTTTCCAGATACATCCCATCCAGCCAGCTTGGCTTTTTTTCCACTACCATTTTCAACTGTATAAGCTAACATATCCTTTAATATCTCTGCATCTGATTGAGATAAAATCCTTTTTCTAAATCTTTTCTCATTTTTTAAAATTGTGTTATCACTTTTTTTAACTTGATCTACCATATATGGTTTCAATAAAAAACCTCCATTTGCAATTGCTGCATATGCCATAGCAATTTGTATTGGAGTCGCAGTCAGTTCATAACCTAGTGGGAAACTGTGCATAGATGACTTACTCCACTTCTTAGTTTCATAAACTATCCCACTTTCTTCGCTCGAGGGATTAAGACCAGTTTTAGAGCCAAAACCAAATTCTTTTGCTTGATTATAAATTTTATCTTTTCCTAATGATTCAGCAATTTTTATTGTACCTATATTGCTAGAATAAGCTAAAATTTCCTTCACAGTTAATACAGAATTTGGTTCAGAATCTTCTATCATTTTAATATTATGAAAATTATATGGACCCTCTACATTATACTCTTTCATTGGATTGATATCGCTTTTTAGAGCAGCAGCAATAGTAACTACCTTAAAGGTTGATCCAGGTTCTATCGTATCGAGAAGCAATCTATTCTTCTGTAATTCTGTTTTAAAATCTTTTGGATTATTAGGATTAAAGTCTGGTACGCTTACCATCGATACTATTTCTCCGGTTTGAGGATTTAATATGATTCCCATAGCAGAAGATGCTTCGGTTTTTTCCACTTGATCAATTAATTCTTCTCTTAGAATTGCCTGATATTCTTTATTCATAGTTAAAAAGATATCCGAACCATTTTCAGGTGCCTCATATGCTAATGTTGGATCAGCAATGCGCTTACCAAATCCATTTCTTTTAAAAACCCTTGATCCAGTTTTAGGTTCTAAATATTTGTTATATTGAGATTCTAATCCAACAATTCCAATATCATCTACATTTGTAAAACCAACAATTTGACCAAATAAATTTTCTTCTGGATAATAGCGCTTATAGTCCTGATTGATTACTATTGCGCTGCCATAACTTGACTTTAACTCTTCACAATTTTTTATAGTTTTTTTCTCAAGCTGAATATAGGATTTTGCAATATTAAACTTTGAATTATAAATCCCTAAATCAGTTCCTGTACAATTTGATAAATCTCTTAAAAAAATTTCTTTATTAGTAATTTTTTTTGGATGAACTCCAATATTGTAGAAAGTTAAATTTTGAGTGATACTGCTACCTGAAGCATCAAAAATATTTCCTCTCTTACCTTTGATCATTTCCACTTTCATTCCTTGAGGATTATCAACTCTATCAATGATTTGAATTGTAAATAACTTGTAAATAAATACTAACCAAACACACATTACAAGTGTGCTTACAATTCTTATTCGACTTTTAAATTTTAAATAATTTTTAGTCATTGCTAATTTTTACAATAAGTGTTTCTGGTTTACTTGCTACTAATCCAATTTTTTTGGCTTTCTTTGATATAACATCTGCACGCTTCATTTTTTCTACAGAATTAATTTTTAAAGTAAGGTTTTCGTTTAATTGAGCTAAAGTCTTACGATTAAAATCGATGGTAGCTTGTGTTTTATCTATTTCTATGAAAGCAGCTAGATACAAAGAGATTGTAGCAACAGTCATTACGAACATGATAGTCCATTTTATATTTTCTCTTTTTGCCGTTTGCGCTTTCGTTAATCTTTTTTTCTTAGCCAATTTTTTCACCTACCCTCATTTTTGCACTTCTGGATCTTTTATTATCGAGTATTTCCTGTTCAGATGGTATTAAAGGTTTCTTAGTAAGAACTTTTAACTCTTTATTAATCTTGAGATCTTTAAACTTATGTTTTACCATTCGATCTTCCATTGAATGATAGCTAATAATGACAATTCTACCTTCAGGCTTAAGAAATTTCATAAAATCATTCAAAAATGACTCCAAATGGTCTAACTCATTATTTGTTTTAATTCTAAGTGCTTGAAAAATTCGTGAATACGTTTTAATTCGATATTTGTAAGCTGTTTTTTTGCTTATGATACTCACAAGTGTATCGGCATTTATTTCTTCATTTGATTCTTTAATCGCTCTAGCGATTCTAAACGAATTTCTCTCTTCTCCAAATTCATTAAAGATATTAGTTAAATCCCTAATAGATGAATTTTCAATAATTTCTCCAGCTGTAAGTCCATCATCTGTATCATCAAATCTCATATCTAAAGATGAATCATATCGATGGGAAAACCCTCTTTGATTGTCTTGAAGCTGAAAAGAGGATAGCCCTAAGTCTAAAAGTATTCCATCAACTTGCTCTATATCAAATTGTTTAAAAGTATCTTCTAACTGTTTGTAGCTTGAATGAACTAATTTAAAATTATCAAATTCATTAAGTCTTTTTTTAGCAATTTTTATTGAATTTAAATCCCTATCAAATCCTATTAGAAAACCATTTTTAATATGTTCAAGGATTTTGATTGCATGACCTCCAAGACCTAGAGTTCCATCAATATAATATCCACTTTGTTTTATATTAAGATTGTTAATTGATTCCGTCAGCATAACTGGATAATGGCTATAGCTTTCTGACAGAATTGAAGTCATCAGATATTGACGCTCTTGGAAAGTTCTTCGTAGGAATCTTCATCAATACTCTGATTATTATCAGATACTTCTAAAGTAGCATTATCCCAAATTTCAATTTTATTTAAAACACCTATAATAGTTATATCTTTTAAAATATTTGCATATTGGATTAAGTTTTTTGTTAGAATTAGTCTCCCTTGGTCATCTGAAGATACTATTTTGGCATGCCTTAAATGGTTTCTTAAAAAAATACGATTTGTCTTAGAAAGAGAAGAAAGCTGACTTAATTCTTTTTCAATTTTTTCCCATTCTCCTAAAGGATATACCCAGATACAGTGATCGATTCCTTTAGTTATCACGAATGTATTTTTATCTGACTTATTAAGTTGTTTACGAAATATTGAGGGAATATTAATTCGATTTTTTGAATCAATAACAAAGTCATATTGTCCTGTAAATGTATATTGGCTACGCATAATAAACGGGAATTAAGGGAATTTGCCCCACAATTCACCACTTATCTTAATGTATATGTAGTATCTATGTCAATAAATTTGTTATAAATTGTATAAAAAAAATGATAAAAAAGTTGGATACTAAAAGGATTTATAAAAACTATTTATTTCTTTGGTATGTATTTAGTGATAGAAACTGAAAGAGGATCTGCTATTAAATCTACTCTAACTGGAAAATCATTTATGATACTATTTGAAAAATCATTAAAAGTATTCTCTGAAAAAAAAATCAATTCGAAGTCAACAGTATTTGCAATTAAGAATGTTTTATTATCTCCGTTCCAAATTTCAGAAAAAGATTTTGACTGTGAAACATTATTATCTTCGAAAATGAAATATTCTTTTCCTGAACCATTGTCTGAATACTCTATATAATTTTCATTATTTGATTTGAATCGTATGGTAATTGGAAAAGAGAAAGTTTCTTCACTTAAAATTTCCTGGGTTCTAACAACATATAAACTTTCTATATCTGATTTAGTTATTCTAAGCTCATTTTCTTTGTCAGTCTCTGAAATAGTGGAAGAATTATTAAGAGCAAAACTTAATAAAACCAAAATTATAAAAGCTGCTAATCCAATTAAAATATTTGGATTGAGCACATTCTCTGTGTTAATAATATCTACAAATTTTAAACTTTTATCATCAACTTCTGCTTTATCTTTTTTGACCTTTACTTTTCGTTTAGGATTTTTTTGATTAAGAAACTCATCTAATTCCTCAATTCCTTCATCAATATCTACACCAATTTCTTTAAGATATGCTTTAAAAAACAATCGTACATAGACATTTGAAATTTCAGAAAACTTGCCTGACTCCATAGCTTTCAAGCTAATAAGGTCTATTTTAGTTCTTCGCTGAATATCCTCAAGTGATATCTTATTTTCTAATCTAAATTTTTTGTATCTTGAATAAAAAATCATAGATTTTGTAATATTGTTTTTATCATACTCATATTGAATTTCTTTAAGGGAAAACCTACAATATTATTATAACATCCGTCAATATTTTTAATTAAAATATTTTCAGCATCTTCAATATTATAAGCACCAGCTTTATCTAAAACATCAAAAGATTCAATATAGTTTTGTATTGTATTTTCAGATAGATCTTTGAACGTCACATTAGTTTTATCATAAATATTAATAGCTTTTTTTTCATAATAAAGGGTCAAACCGCTTATGACCGAATGGGTCTTATTAGAAAGTTTTTGAATAATATTAAATGCATCACTTTTAGAAGATGGTTTTCCTATTATTTCACCCTTAAAATCAATGATAGTGTCTCCTGAAAGAACAAAACTGTTTGTGTTCGATTTCCATACATGAAATGCCTTTTTCTCTGAAATATTTAGTACATAGTCAATTGGTTTTAGGTTATTGATATTTGACTCATCTATATTTGGCGATAAACATTCAAAATTATAACCTAATTCTCTTAGAATTCTCTTTCGTCTTGGAGAACTTGATGCTAATATTAAACCCATTGTTTTAGTTATTTTTTTTGTAATTAAATTTAAATAATTTAGGGAGGATAAATAATGGACCAAACTAAAATAGTTAAAAAAACATATTCGCAGTATATAAAATCTTTACCTGTAGCTAGAGACTTTTTTAATCGACCTCTTACTTATACTGAAAAAATACTTTTCTCACATTTAAGCGAACCGTTAAAATCTATTCCGGAAAGAACAAAAACATTTTGTTGCATAAAGCCAGACAGAGTGGCGATGCAGGATGCAACAGCACAAATGGCATTACTTCAGTTTATTAATGCTGGTATGGAAACAACAGCAGTTCCGAGTACAGTACATTGTGATCACTTGATTACTGCCATAAATGGAGCTAAAGATGATCTAGATAATGCTCTTATTACAAACAAAGAAGTTTACAATTTTCTAATATCTGTATGTGAGAAGTATGGGATTGGCTTTTGGAAACCTGGTGCAGGAATTATTCATCAAACCATTCTTGAAAATTATGCATTTCCTGGATCTTTGATGATTGGAACTGATTCACATACTCCAAATGCTGGAGGCCTAGGGATGATTGCAATTGGTGTCGGGGGAGCTGACGCTGTGGATGTGATGACTGATTCACCATGGGAAGTTAATTGGCCTGGTGTTATTGGAGTAAAATTAGTTGGTGAATTAAAAGATTGGGCGTCTCCTAAGGATATCATATTAAAGTTAGCTGGAATTTTAACTGTTAAAGGTGGTACTGGAAAAATTATTGAATATTTTGGAGAAGGAACAAAAACAATAAGCTGTACAGGTAAAGCAACTATTACAAATATGGGTGCTGAAGTTGGGGCAACTACATCATTGTTTCCTTATGATAAAAAAATGTTTGAATATTTAGTTGCAACTTCGAGATCTGATATTGCATCATTAGCTGAAGAACTAAAAGATCATCTCAAAGCAGATGATGAAGTAGCAGAAAATCCAGAACAGTATTATGATGAAGTCATTGAAATTAATTTATCTGAACTAGAACCTCATATTGTTGGACCCTATAGTCCTGATCTTTCTAGAAAAGTATCCGATATGCCATTAGCTATTAAGGATAATAATTATGATGATGATTTAAAAGTTGGCTTGATTGGAAGTTGTACTAATTCTTCCTATGAAGATATTGAAAAAGCTGCTCATGTTGCAAAACAAGCGCTAGATCAAGGCTTAACAACTAAATCAGAGTTTTATATTACTCCAGGATCTAATCAAATTAAAGCTACTATGGAACGTGATGGTTACACAGAAATTTTCCAAAAATTAGGTGGTAAAGTACTTGCAAATGCCTGTGGCCCTTGTATTGGACAATGGAAAAGGTTAGACGTAAAAGATGGAGAAAAAAATACTATAATTACATCATTTAATAGAAATTTTGCCAAGAGGAATGATGGAAATGCAGCTACCGAATCCTTTGTAGCCAGTCCTGAGATTGTAACTGCTCTCGCTATTTCAGGAAAACTCAGCTTTAATCCTTCAAAAGACTCAATTACCATGAAAGATGGAAATAAATTTATGTTTGATGCCCCTATTGGTTCTGAGCTACCCTCCGAAGGCTTTGAAGATATAGATAGCAGTGATTTTCTGGCTGGAAACTTGAATCCCAATGCTGAGATTATTATAGATAAAAATAGTAAGCGCTTACAAAAGTTAGAGCCGTTCACAGCGTGGAATAAAAAAGATATGAATGATTTAAGAATTCTGCTTAAAGCTGAAGGAAAATGTACTACTGATCATGTATCTCCAGCTGGACCTTGGCTTAAGTATAGAGGACATCTAGAAAATATATCTCAAAATATGTATTCAGGTGCATTAAATGCATATACTCAATCTACTGGAGAAGCAATTAATACAGATACTAAAGAAAATGGTGATATTTATGA
>CENP01205787.1_pt1 | contig 47611 bp, 49 predicted proteins | sample 361281 | NCBI WGS metagenome assembly CENP01 (sample SAMEA2591122, study PRJEB7988) | marine metagenome | biome: marine biome (ENVO:00000447); feature: deep chlorophyll maximum layer (ENVO:xxxxxxxx); material: saline water (ENVO:00002010), including plankton (ENVO:xxxxxxxx) | depth 70 m
TTAATTTTATTTAAGAAAGATTTATATCCTATTTTGAAATCTTCTGTGTCATAACATTTATAACCAATATTATTTAATTTTTCTGAAACTTTTCCAGTCTTGATTATTTCTTTTGCGAACAGTTTATGCCACCTTGCCACTTTTGGCGCACCCTCACAAATTAATTCTGCTGTTTTTAATGTTTCATTTTCAACTTCATTATCGTCAACGACTTTATTAACAAGTAATTTTTTATAAGCTTCATCAGCATTATAAATTTTGCCTTCTAATAAAATTTCCATAGCAATTGAATAATTTGTAATCTTCAGTAGAGCTTGAAGTTCATTTGCAGCCATAGTTAGTCCCAATCTCTTTATTGGCACTCCAAATCTTGAATTTTTTCCACAAATCCTAATGTCACAGCATGCTGCTATTTCAAGACCACCTCCAACACAAATTCCCTCTATAAGAGCAATAGTCGGGATTGGACAATCTTGAATACTCCTAAGCGTACCATGTAAAAATTTGCCATAGGCTTTGGCAAGCTTACTGGTCGATCTTTGTTTTTCAAATTCTCCAATATCGTTTCCAGGTGAAAAAGACTTTCCTCCCTCTCCTCTGATAATGATGCATCTTAAGTTTTTATTTTTGCTAAGTTTTTGAAATACACTTCCTAACTCTTTCCACATTGGTTTAGTTAATGCATTTAACTTTTCAGGTCTATTCAAAGAAACCTGCACGCAATAATTATTTATGACTTTTAATTTTATTAAAGAGCTCATGATCTATAAAAAAATTCAACCAAAGTCATTGGTACTGCAGGAACATAAGTCACGAGCATTAATAAAAATAATAATACGCAAATAAACATTATATTTGCCCTTGTCACATCCCAAATATCTGCTTTTGCAACTGAGCAGGCTGTTACCAATACACTAGCAACTGGAGGTGTTTGTTGTCCTATCGCAAGGTTTAAAGTTACAATAATTCCAAAATGAACTGGATCAATGCCGACTGCATTTACAAGAGGCATTACAATTGGCACTGTTAATATTATTGCGGCAACTGAATGTAAGAAAAAGCCAATAACAAGTAAGAATACATTTAATATTGCAAGAACCGCGTACTTATTTTGCGTCATATCAATAATTGACCCAGCTACTTTTTGAGGAATTTGCTCTACAGTTAAAAATTCGCCGAGCAATACTGATGCTGCAACTAATAACATTACTGCCGCTGTTTGAATCGCTCCTTCTGTTGCGGCTTGGTATAGTCTTTTAAAATCAAATTCTCTATATATAAGACCTATTATCAAGGCTGCTACAACTGCTAAACCAGCACCCTCTGTAGCTGTAACGACACCTCCAAAAATACCGCCTAAAATAATAATAGGTAACAAAAATGCTAATGCCGCTTCTTTCGCAGTCTTTCTTAAATTTACTAAATTAAAACTCTCTTCGATTGGTAAGTTTTTTCTCCTAGCATAAATATATGCTGCAAACATCATTAAAAAACCTCCAATAATTCCAGGAACAACACCTGCAACGAATAATTGAACAACCGAACTCTGTGCCATCACAGCATATACAATCATGGGAATTGAGGGTGGTATAATAATTGCCAGTGATGCAGATGAGGATGTAACAGCAGCTGCAAATGGTCCTGGATATCCTTTTTTCTTCATTGCGGGAATTAATATTGATCCAAGAGCTGCTACGTCGGCAACTGCTGATCCCGATATCTCAGCAAAAAACATAGAAGTAGCAATATTAATCATACTTAATCCACCCTTTATAAATCCTACTAAAGCAGATGCGAAAGCTATTAGCCTTCTGGATATTCCTGAGCTATTCATTATTGAGCCAGCAAGTATAAATAGTGGTATTGCTATTAATGGAAACTTCATAGAACCATCAAACATAACAATTGCAGTATCAATTAAAAAACTAGTTCCAGTTTTCATTACCATGGCTATAATTGTTGTAACTGCTAATCCTATTGCAATTGGAACATTGATACTCAGTAAAAACAGAAGAACCAAAAACATTGTTAATATAATCATGTCAAATCTCCTGTAGTTTCTTCTTCATCGCTGACTTGTAAAACTAAACTGCTATAGTCTTTTGGAATTCTTAAAGTTTCCGACAAAATAAATAATAATGATGATATTGGTATGACTGATTGAACTAGAGTTTGCGGTACCCATTCTAATGTAACTAGTGTCTCACCTTTTATTAGTGTTAAAACTAAATACCCGTAATAAGCTAGTAATATTAAAAAACAGTATATTACTAATTTTGAAAAAACAAAAAATACTTTTCTTAGAGTTAATGGAAAGGATTTCAGTATACTAGGAACTCCAATATGTGCTCCTTTTAACGAAGCGTATGCAGATCCGTAGTAAGTTAGCCATGCAAGTTGAACTGAAGCGACTTCATCGTACCATACTAAAGCGTGACCACTGAATCTAAAAGTAACACCAACTAATACATTAATAGCTAAAGCTATCATCATAATAAATAATATTACTTGTAAAAATTTTTCGTAACCTTTTTCAAAACCTTGCAATGTCATAAATTAAACCAACCCACTTGTTTAGTGGGTTGGTAATAATGTTTAGTTATTTCGCTAAAGATGATACTTTTTTAATTAAAGAACCGCCAGTAGATACCTCTGATGCAAATTGATCGTAGATACCTTTGCTCGCTTTAATGAAAGCATCCTTGTTAGCTGTGTTTACCTTAACACCAGCACCTTTAATAACTCCTAATAAAGATTTTTCTAAACTTGCCGCTTCTTTGTAAACAAATTTTTGAGTATCTTTAGCCGATTTCTCTAAAATTTTTCTTACATCTGCAGGAAGTTTATTCCAATGATCTTTGTGCACAGTTACATATGCAGGCGTATAAACGTGTCCAGTAATTGATAAATACTTTTGGACTTCTTGAAATTTAGCACTTGCTATTTGAGCATATGGATTTTCTTGACCATCCATTGTCCCAGTTTTTAAAGCAGTGAATACTTCTGAAAAAGCCATTGGCGTCGGGTTTGCTCCGTAAGATTGAAACATCTTAACTCGCCATTTAGACTTTGGAGTTCTTAGCTTAATACCTTTTAAGTCTCCAGGAGAATTAATTGCTCTTACATTGTTTGTTATATGTCTAAAACCATTCTCCCAAACAGCTATAACTTTATAACCAGTTTTTGCTTCTAAATTTTTAAACATACCTGGTAGAACTTGTTTTTCAACTTTGTTCATATGTGATCTATTTTTAATAATAAATGGCATATCAAATACACCAAATTCATCATGGATAGATGCCATAACTGATGATGGCAACCACATATTAACAGTTCCAAGTTTTAATTTCTGCATTCCTTGTTTATCTTTTCCTAATTGAGAAGATCCGAATACAGATACTTTACCTTTACTACCTAATCTTTGATTAGCTAATTTTGCAAAATGGTCAACTGAAGCTGAAAATAGTGAACCGGGTTTTCCTACGTGTCCAAATTTCACTTCAACTGAGTTTGCTGAAAAAGTTACTAATAAAGTAGATAGAAAAATAGCAAATAATTTATTTATTTTGCTCATTATACTTCTCCCCATTATTGTTAATTACTAATAATCTATTAAATAACTAAGCGATAATCTAGATATTTTGTTAATTTTTAAAAAAAAATTACTTTGACAAGTGATCAATTGCGGCCATAAGACCACCTTGTTTAAATGGAATTTTGGATTTTCTTAAACCCATTTCAACGCCTGCTAGAGTTCCTGCTAACATTAGATCATTAAAATCTCCTAAATGACCTATTCTAAAAATTTTACTTTTTACTTTTGCTAATCCCATTCCTAAAGCCATGTTGTAATCATCAAGTATTATTTTCCTTAGGGCATCAGCATCATGTCCATCTGGTACCATAACTGCAGTTAAGGAATTAGAATATTCCTCTGGTTTTTTGCATAGTATTTCAAGACCCCAGTCTTTGACCGCTGCTCTTGTTGCTTCTGCGTGACGGGTATGTCTGTCAAGAACGTTTTCAAGCCCTTCTTCCATTAACATATTCAAGGCTTCATCTAGACCATAAAATAAATTTGTTGCAGGAGTATAAGGAAAAAATCCGTCCTTGTTCATTTCTAACATTGGTTTCCAATCCCAAAATGATTTTGGCAAATTAGACGTTTTGTATGCTTCTAGTGCTTTTGAACTAATAGCATTAAAAGACAGGCCAGGTGGTAATAATAATCCTTTTTGAGAACCACAAACTGTAACATCTACCTTCCACTCTTTATGTTTAAAATCGATAGATGCCAATGAGGAGATTGTATCTACTAATAATAAAGATGGATGTTTTGCTGCATCCATTGCTTTTCTAATCTCAGCTAGTCTACTACAAACACCTGTTGATGTTTCGTTATGAACTACAAAAACAGCTTTAATTTTATGCTCCTTATCCTTTGATAACTTTTCTTCCACAATTTTTGGATCAACACCAGTTCTCCAATCTCCAGCTACAAAGTCAATATCTAGTTTAAAGCGTTTAGCTTGCTCATACCATAAAGATGAAAATTGACCAGTTTCAAACATCAAAACTTTATCCCCTTCACTTAAAGTATTTACAATTGCAGCTTCCCATGCACCAGTCCCTGAGGCAGGAAATATAATTACTGGTTCATCTGTTTTAAAAATTACTTTTACTCTTTCCAACACTCTTTTAGCAATGTCAGCAAATACAGGTCCTCTATGATCGATTGTCGGATAATCCATCGCTCGCAAAACTCTATCAGGTACGTTTGTTGGACCGGGGATTTGTAGAAAATGCTTTCCAGGTTTAAAAGAATTAGATTTCGCCATATACTTGTATATATTCTTATATATAAGGTAACTCATATTTTATATTTTGTACATAGTTTATGAAAGAAGACATTATTGATTTTATTGAGGTTTTTATTTTGCAAAGCCCGCCTGAAGAAAGACCTCATTGGGTCAGTCACTTTATAGTTCCAAATGCAAATGAATTGTTTATTAAAATTAAAACTAAAGAAGGGCTAGAAGGTTTTGGTCTTGCAACAAGTTATACTGATATTGAACCTATTGTAAGACCCTTTAAAAATGATTTAGCAGAAGAAATTATTGGAATGAATCCTTTTTACCCAGAATTATTATATGAGAAAATTTTTAATTTAACAGATACAAAAAAAGCAAGTGAAAACAAGTGGTCAAGAGAAGCATTAATACGTATATCGGCTGCACTTGATATTGCTTGTTGGGATTTGATAGGTAAAAAAGCAAAACTTCCCTTGTACAAAGTATTTGGAGGATACAGAGATAAGGTACCATGCTACATTACTTGTGCTTACTACAGAGATAATAAAAGTAATTCAGAACTAGAAGATGAAATCTTAAAACTTGTCGATCAAGGACATAAGGCGTTTAAAATTAAAGTTGGGGCTTTGAGTCTTGTTGAAGATATGAAACGTGTAGAGATAGTTAGAGATGCTATTGGATATGATAAAGAGTTAATGATTGATGTAAATAGAGGGTGGAATTTAAAAACAGCAATTGAAGGATGTACACTACTAAAACAATTTAAACCTACTTGGATAGAAGAACCTGTTAGATGGGCCGATGATAGAAGAGAATTAAAAATATTATCAAGAAAAACTAATATACCAATTTCTGGTGGTGAAAGCGAAAATACTATTTTTGGCTGTAGATCATTAATTGAAGAGAATGCAATTCAAATATTGCAATTTGATTGCACAATGTTTGGCGGTTTTACAAATGGAAAAAAATTGGCTGCTCTTTGTGAATTAAATCACGTAGAAGTTGCTCCACATCATGATTGTAATATTCATGCTCATTTAGTTGCTTCGACCCCTATAGGTAAAACAGTCGAGTCCTTTGACTCCATAAGAGATCCACTTCAATCTGGCTTGTTTGAAAATCCACCAGAAATTAAGGATGGTTGGATAAAATTGAATGATCAACCAGGATTAGGTTTGACTGTGTCAGATAAGTGTATAAAAAAAATTGGAAAACTCGTATATAAAAGTAAAAAATAATGAAATCAGAATTTAACTCAGTCACATTAAGTAATGATTTAAAGAAAAAAATTAAAGGCAAAGTACTTTTCGATGAATTTTCTAGAGGCAGATATAGTACTGATGCATCGCTTTATCAGATTAAACCGATAGGTGTTGTGTTACCCAAAGATCAATTTGATGTTTTAAATATAATAGAATATTCTCAAAAAAATTCTATTCCATTACTTGCGAGAGGTGGTGGAAGCTCCCAATGCGGTCAAACAGTTGGTGAATGTATTGTCTTAGATTACTCGAGATATCAAAATAAAATTTTAGAATTCAATGCGAAAGAAAAATTTGTTTGGGTTGAACCTGGTATAGTACTAGATCAGCTGAATGAATATTTAAAACCACATGGTTTATGGTTTCCAGTTGATGTTTCTACAAGCAGCAGAGCAACAATCGGTGGTATGACAGGTAATAATAGTTGTGGTTCCAGATCTCTATACTACGGTAATATGGTTAATAACGTGTTGGCGATTGAGTCTATTCTAGACGATGGATCAATTCACACTTTTGAAAATATAGATAAAAATTATCTTTCAAAAACAAATGATCAAAATAGAAAATTTCAAATAATTAAAAAATGTATAGACATACGAGAGCAAGTTAAAAATGAAATTAATGAACACTGGCCAAAAACACAAAGGAGAGTTGGAGGTTACAATATTGATTTAATAAACCCAAGTGGATTTAATGCATCGAATATACTAGTAGGTTCTGAAGGAACTCTATCATTATTTAATAAAATTAAACTCAAATTATCTGTAATTCCAGAAAAGAAAATTTTAGGAGTTTGTTATTTTGAAAAATTTAACGAAGCTATGACCTTAACAAAGGAAATAGTTAAATTGAAACCTACAACCGTTGAGTTGATGGACAAAAATCTTCTAGACTTAGCTAAGAAAATTCCAATTTATGCAGATGGTATTAAAAAGTATGTTGTTGGTGATCCAAAGGCTGTTTTAATGGTTGAATTTATTGATAATGATTTAAATCTTATTAATAAAAAAATCAAAGATTTGGAAAGTCTTGTGAAATTTCAAAATAAAAATAATAATTTTTCATGTTATAAAGAAATTAAAGATCAAAAGGAGATATTTGAAATAAGAAAAGCGGGTCTAAATATTTTAATGTCGATGAAAGGTGACAAAAAACCTGTAGCCTTTATAGAGGATTGTGCCGTTACCCTAAATCATTTAGCCGAATACACCACAAAGTTAAAAGAAATTTTTAAAAAATATGACACAAGTGGAATGTTTTATGCGCATGCTTCTGTTGGAACATTACACGTTCGACCTGTGCTCAATATGAAATCGGATAAAGATATAAGCAATATGAAAAAGATTGCCGAAGAGGCATTTGAGATGGTTAAACAATACAAGGGTTCACACTCAGGTGAACATGGTGATGGCATTGTTAGATCAGAATTCCATGAAAAAATGTTTGGAAAAAAAATTATAAATGCATTTGAAGATGTTAAAGACACATTTGATTGTAAAAATCTTTTAAATCCAAATAAAATAATAAGACCTTATAAATCTAATGATAGATCATTAATGCGTTATAAGGCTGACTATAAAATTGAAAAAATTTCTACTCATTATGACTGGTCAGAGTGGGGTCAATTTTCCGACGCAGTAGAGATGTGCAATAATAATGGTGCATGCCGTAAATTAGACTCAGGAGTTATGTGTCCATCGTATCGAGTTACTAAAGAAGAGAAAGATCTAGTTAGAGGTAGGGCAAATACACTAAGGCTTGCACTTTCCAATCAACTTCCTAAAGGCTCATTTGTGTCAAAAGAAATGTATGAGAGTATGGAACTTTGTGTAAGTTGTAAGGCGTGTCAAAGAGAGTGTCCAATGTCAGTCGATATTGCAAAAATGAAAAGTGAATTTTTATCTCATTATTATAAAAAATTTAATATGAGCATCAAAGATAAAATTATCTGTAGTATGCCAAAAAATATTCGTTTCTTAAAAATAATAGCACCAATTTTTAATAAAATAAAAAACTTTCCAATAATAGAAAGTATAATTAATTGGTATGGCTTTGCTACACAAAGAGAAATGCCGGTTGTGCAAAATCAATCTGAATTAAAAGTTATTTATAGATCTCAATCTAAATCTAATAAAAAAGTTATATTATTTGCTGATACCTTTAATATTAATTTTGAAGTGAAAAATGTTCTTTACGCAATCAGAATATTGAACAAATTTGGGTACCAAGTAATTATTCCAAGTTTTGACAATGATAATTTAGATAGACCACTTTGTTGTGGAAGAACATATATTTCTTTTGGACAATTAGATAAAGCAAAGGAAGAATTAAACCGCTTTATCAAATATATTATGAAAAGTGGAAACTTTGAAACACCAATTATAGGTTTAGAGCCTTCTTGCTTATTAACATTTAGTGATGAATTTAAAACATTAAAAGGGTTGACCAACAGAGAGCAATTAAAAAATAAATTTTTCTTGCTAGAAGAATTTATTTTAGACCAGATTAAAATTAAAAATAAAATAAATCATATTAATTTTGATAAAGAGGTTGTAATTCACGGACATTGTCACCAAAAATCACAGAATAGAATGAAAGGTTTATTTAAATTATTAGATGCGTTTAATATCAAATATAAAATGATAGATAGTAGTTGTTGTGGTATGGCAGGTTCATTTGGATATAACAGTAAAAATTATGATATTTCAAAAAAAATGGCTTATTTAAGTTTAATTCCAGAAATCAACAAAACAGATAAAAATACTTTTATTCTGGCTAACGGTACAAGCTGTAGACACCAAATTTCAGATTTTTCTGATAGAAAACCCAAACATATAGCTGAGTTATTATTTAATTTATTCGAAAGAGTAAATTAAATCTATTTGCCAACAGCTTTATATGATGCCGATCCTTTTGAGGCTGAGCCAGCAATTCCATTTATATCAACGGGTTCCAATATGTGCATTTCTGTAAAAGCACCTGATGACATAGTAACCATTTTGATACTAGCTGCCGCTTCAAAATTTGGTAAATCAAATTCTGCGATAAAATCGTATACACCTCTAGTAAATGTAAGTTTTTCGCATTTGCCACCAAATTGACTGGCTAGCGAGTTTGCTGCTGCCATTCTATCTGAGGATGGATCTTTTAAAAATCCTCCCATTGCTTGCTGTGAGTAAGAAGCTGCGAATATATATTTTGCCACTTAAATATCCTTTCTAAATTATTTTATTTTTAAAACATCCAATATAAGTTAAATAGAACAAACATTTTTCACTTTATAATTGAATGTATAATTTTTTTAAAAACGTTTTACAGGATATAAAAGATATATCGATACCTTTATATAAAATTTTAATTCCATTCGTATTTATTTTAAAAATTTTAGAAGTTTCTGGATTAATTGAAATTATAGCAAGAATTCTTGAGCCGTTCATGATACTTGTTGGTCTAGAACCTGAACTAGGACTTGTTTTTGTTACTGGGTTATTTGTAAATATCTATGCCGCAATAGTAGTTTTTGCAAACACTGTTCCCAGTCTAGACTTAAACGTTGCTCAAATAACAGTTTTAGCAACGATGATATTAATAGCTCATGGCATACCTGTTGAGTCAACTATATCGAAGGCTACTGGAGTTGGATTTACATACACAATTTGTTTACGTCTAATATCTGCGTTTGTATTAGGATATATATTAGATAAAATATACTCAAACTTTGGTATTCACCAGCAGCAGTTTAGGACTTTTATTGAGTTACAACCCCCACCAACAGAGGTTATTCCGTGGTTTATAAATCAATTTATAAATCTAATTTATATATTTTTTATAGTATGTTTATTGGTAACATCTCTAGAAATTCTTAAACTCATAGGTATTGAAAAGTTATTTTTAAAAGTTTTTACTGTTCCCTTAAAATTCTTTGGGATTCAAAAAGAGGCTATGAATATAATAATAGTAGGCATGACTTTGGGTATACAATTTGGAGGAGGGTTGTTAATTAAAGAGGTCAAATCTGGAAAAATTGATAAGCAAAGTGCTTTTTTATCAGTTTCGATGTTAAATCTTATACATGCTATGATAGAAGATACATTGCTGATGTTAATGATCGGCGCCCATGTAAGTGGAGTATTTTTTGCAAGATTAATTTTTGGTTTTATCTTATGTTATTTTATATTCAAAATATATGTTAAATTTCAAACTAAACTTTCCAAATCATTATAACACAGCCTACTAAAGCGAGTGACATGCAATAATTAAAAATTTTAATTTTATTTTTATTATTTAAAAATTTTCTTATTAAAGAACCAAATAAACACCAGCTAATAATTGAAGAGTAAGCAAAAAAGATCCCTAATAAAATTAAAATAATAGCATCATAAAGATAGTTTGAATTTATATCAATAAATGAAGAAATTATTACAACGGACATTAAAACTCCTTTTGGATTGATATACTGAAAAAAAAACATTTTTGTAAAAGTAATTGGGTTTGTTGACTTCTGGTTATCTAAACTTGAATTAATTGCAATTTTATAAGACATATACAATAAAAAAATTGATCCAAAAATTTTTAAATATAATTGCAAAAAATCATATTTTTGGAATATAATTATTAAACCAGCACACAATAAAATTAAAAGTGACCCCCAACCCAAGGCAACGCCATGAATTAAAGGTAAAGTTTTTTTAAATCCAAAATTTAAACCTGAATAAGAAGCCAAAAGATTATTAGGTCCTGGAGTAAAACTTGCAATAGAAAGTAGAAAAATTAAAGAATATAGATTCATAAATAACTTGAGATAATATTGTTTTTTATTTATATAATATTGTGCCTAAAGCAATATTAATTAGTAAATTTGGTGGTCCAGAAGTATTAGAATTAAAAGAAATAAACTTGCCTAAACTTGGTCCCAAAGAAATACTGTTGAAAAATAGGTCTGTAGGATTAAATTTTATTGATACATATCATCGTTCTGGACTGTATCCACTTAATTTACCCTCGGGTATTGGAGTTGAAGGCTCTGGGGAGGTAGTTGAAACTGGAAGCGAGGTTAAGTTGTTTAAAGTTGGAGATAAAGTTGCTTATAGTTCAATGCCAATAGGAGCTTATTCTGAGATGCATATAATGCCAGAAGAAAAACTTGTAAGTGTTCCAAATGAGATTAGTCATGAAATTGCAAGTTCAATGTTGTTAAAAGGTATGACTTGTGAGTACCTTCTTCATAGAACATATAAAGTTACAAGCAAAGATACTATTCTATTTCATGCTGCAGCAGGAGGCGTGGGACAAATATTTTGCCAATGGGCTAAAAAAATTGGTTGTAAATTAATTGGAACAGTTGGTTCTGATGAAAAAATTGAAATTGCAAAAAAAAATGGTTGTGATCATGTCATTAATTATACTAAGGACGATTTTGCGAAAAAAACATTAGAAATAACTGATGGCAAAGGGGTTGATGCTGTTTACGATGGAGTAGGAGAAAAAACATTTGAAGGATCTATTGAAACTTTAAAAGTTAGAGGGATGTTTGTAACATTTGGAAATGCGTCTGGTCCTATTAAATCAATTGAATTAAAAAAACATTTAGCTCCTAAAGCAATTTTTATTACACGTCCATCAGTATTTCCATATACTTCGACCAGAGAGGAGTTGGAGATGTCAGCTAAAATGGTTTTTGAAGCATTTAAAGAAAAGAAAATTAAAATGGAAATTGTAAAAAAGTATTCTTTAAGCGAAGCTACAAAGGCACACGAGGATCTAGAAGCTAGAAAACTCAAGGGTCCAGCGATTATATTAACTTAAGTATTTCTTGATAATCTAGCGGCACAAAGAAAACAAGTTAGAGAGAACCCTACTTTATTAAATAAATCTCCAAAATTATAAATAATTTCTCTTGTCAAAGCTGTTTCAACTGATGAGTCATAAAAGGAAATTACCAAGCCCAAAGGATATATTGCCCAACCGTACACAATAAATTTATTTACTATACTTAAACAATTTTGAATATGTATTGCTCCATTGACGTTATTTCTCTGAATTACTTTTGGTAATATAAAATTAAATATGTATAAAATCCCTAACCAGCTTCCAAATCCAATAATAAACATTATATAGGAGAAGTATAATGGCATTGTACTATTAGAGAATGAGCTCTCAGAAAAGTAACCGGAAACTATCATTAGAAAATTTAAACTTAGCGCTATGCTTACAATTATTTTATTCGTTTTATAAATTTTAGAAATTACAAAAAATGTATATAACATTATTGGTGTAGCAATAAACCAAGTAATGTAACGGTATTCAGTTGGATAATTTATATTAGGATTATCTAGATTAGATAAAGAAAAAAATTCCCTCATATTGTAATATTCTATAACCGCTAAAAAAGTTGTCAAAAAAGCCAAAGTTGATATTGATTTATACTCGTTGCTTAATTTATACCTTTCAAGAATGAAAAAAGCGCTAGCTGCGAGCATAGCAATTAAAGTAAATTCAAAAGTATATGATGTCGTTAATGTAAATATATTCATTATTATTTTTTGTCCCTTTCGTCATCATCAAATACGTCAATGTTTGTATATATTGCTATTGTTCCACTTAATATCATTAAAAAAATCAATATTGCAGTAAAAATATCTTTTGGCAAAATAATTGCAACTATTGCTAAAATTAAAAATCCAATAGGAGCATAAGCTTTTAAATTCATTAATTACTTCTTATATTGTAAAAAATCAAAATCACAACCTTCATGTGCCTGTAATACAGAGTCATAATAAAGTTTTAAATAACCTCTTTTAATATTTGGTATTTTTTTATTAATTTGCTTATTTAATCTATTTTTTAACTCATTTTTAGATATGATTAGATCTAACCTTTTATTTTTTACACTTAATTTTATTTTGTCCCCATTTTTAATTATTGAAAATGGTCCACCAACAGATGACTCTGGTGAAACATGCAAAATAATTGTGCCAAAAGCTGTGCCGCTCATCCTTCCATCTGAAATTCTAATCATATCTTTAACTCCAGATTTTAAAAGTTTCTTTGGTATTGGCAGATAACCTGCTTCTGGCATTCCATAAACTGTTTTTGGTCCTATATTTTTAAGTATGAGAAAATCATTCTTGGAAATTTTTAAACTTTGTTTATCAATTAATTTTGACATTGATTTAATATCTTCAAAAACGATTGCTTTGCCGGTTTTTTCAAATAACTTTTTGTCAGCAGCTGATCTCTTTAAAATCGCACCACTAGGACAAATATTTCCAAAAAGACTAATTAAGCCACCATGTTTTTCAAAGGGTTTTTTTCTAGATCTGATTACATTCTGATCATGAAAACTCTTCGAATTACTATTTATTAATGTTGATAGACTTTTGCCTTCTATATTGCTTGTACCTAATTTTAACAGTGGTTTGAGTTCTTTTAGTAATGCCTTCATTCCTCCTGCATGATAAAAGTCCTCCATATAAAATTTGCCTGTTGGTTTCAAATCAACTAATACCGGAGTTTTATTGCTTATTTTATTAAATTCTCTTAAGTCAACTTTAATTCCCAATCTGCCTGCAATAGCCGTTAAATGTATAATAGCATTTGTTGATCCTCCAAGTGACAAAAGGCATACTAGAGCATTGTAAATATCTTGCTTATTAATTTTTTTTATTTTCTTAATTTTTTTTTTTGCAATCTTTGCACAAATAACGCCTGTTTTTTCTGCAATGTTTAATCTTTCAGAATAAACAGCTGGTACACATGAAGAGTCTGTTAGACTTAAACCCATCACTTCAGAGATACACGCCATTGTACTTGCTGTTCCCATAACTGAACATGTTCCAGCGCTTGATGCTAGTTTGTTTTCAACCTCACTAATTTTATGAGGAGATATTTTTCCCTCTCTATACTTAGACCAGTATCTCCTACAATCGGTACAAGCTCCCAGCCTATCATTTTCAAACTTACTAGTAATCATTGGCCCGGCTGGCAAAACTACGAATGGTTTTTCTGCAGATATCGCACCCATAATCATTGCAGGTAATGTTTTGTCACAACCTCCTAATAAAACAACTGCATCTAATGGCTGGGCCCTTATCATCTCTTCAACGTCCATTGACATCAAATTTCTAAACATCATGCTAGTGGGATGTAAATATACTTCACCTAATGAAATCACTGGAAATTCAACAGGTAGGCAACCATTAGAATTAATTCCTCTTTTTAATGCGTCAATCATTTCTGGAAAATGGCGATGACAACTATTGAAACCGCTGGATGTGTTAATAATCCCAACTATTGGTTTATTTAAAGATTCATCTGTGTAACCCATTGATTTAGCAAAAGATCTTCTTAAATAAGATGAAAATTCAATATCCCCGTAATTTGTTAAATTATTATCAAAACCTGATTTTTTAATTTTTTTCTTCATCTAAGAAATTTTGAACTTTGTATATTTTGGAACTAAATAATCAAAAATACCTAATGATCCGCCTTCTCTTCCAAATCCTGATTCTTTTACGCCACCAAAAGGAATTTCTGCAGATGCAAGCATCATATCATTAACGCCAACCATTCCAACTTCAAGTTTCTCAGAAGCGATATGTGCATTTTGCAATGACGAAGTAAAAACATATCCTGCTAATCCAAAATTAGTATTATTTGCTATCTCGTAAGCATCATTTGGATCCTTAAACTTAATTATTGGAGCAACTGGCCCAAAAGGTTCTATTGTCATGATATCTGCTTTACTAGATACATTGTTTAAAACTGTAGGCTCATAAAAGAAACCTTTGTTAAATTTTTTGCTTTGAAATCCTCCTGTTAAAACTTTTGCACCCTTAACTTTTGCATCTTCCACTAAGTCAATAATATGCTCTAAACCTCTTTTATTTGCAAGCGGACCTACATTCGTATCTTGGTCTAAACCATTTCCAAGTTTTAACCCTTTGGTATTTTTTGTGAAAATTTCACAAAATTTTTCATAGGAATTTTCCTGAACAAAAAAACGTGTTGGAGATATACATACTTGACCAGCATTCCTAAATTTAAAATTTGAGCATGTAACAGCAGCTTCATCGATATTTGCATCATCAAAGATTAAAACTGGTGCATGTCCTCCTAGTTCCATTGAAACTTTTTTAATTCCCTCTGCTGCTAATTTAAGAATTTGTTTTCCAACTTCTACAGATCCTGTTAATGAAACTTTTTTTATTATAGGTGAAGCCAAAAGATATTTTGATATAAAAGATGATTTTCCTGTCACAAAATTTACAACTCCGTTAGGTAATCCTGCCTTTTTACAAGCCTCTACCATATGCATGCATGTTCCAGGTGTTTCGCTAGCTGGCTTTAAAATAACACTGCAACCTGCTGCGATTGATGCAGCAACTTTTCTAGCTGGTAACAAAATTGGAAAGTTCCAAGCACTAAAAGCTGCTACAACTCCAACTGGTTCATATCTAACTTGTAACCTAACATCACTTGATCTTGACTCTATTAATTGTCCATAAATTCGTTTTGTCTCTTCTGCAAACCAATCAAATTGTTCTGCAGAAGCCATTGTCTCTCCTCTAGATTCTGCAAGTGGTTTGCCTGTTTCTAATGTCATAGTGTTTGCAATTGTATCAATGTTTTCCCTTATATTATCTGCAATTTTTTTGATTATTTTTGACCTCTCCCAAGGAGAAGTTTTTCTCCAGCTCTCCATTGCTTTTTTTGCGGATTGTAAAGCTTGGTCTAGGTCTTTCTCTTTCGAGGATGGTATAGTGCCTAATAATTCTTCGTTACAGGGATTAACAACACTAATTTTTTCTTTTGTGTTGTTAGACCATTTTCCATCTATAAAATTTCCTAAATTTTGATACATTTTAATTTAAATTTTTTGCTTAGAATATTCTATTTGTACATCTTCGCACCAATTACCTACATTCCAAGATCCGTATGCACCCATTCCTCCAAGCTCATCGGTGCCGCTATATACTGGTACATGTATTACAGATAAACCATTAAAATTAAAAGCCTCTTTCAATATTTTTTGTAATTCTTTAATTGAGTAACCTCCAAAAAACCCCTTTACTCCCTTAACAGACTCTGCCATTTTTGCATAATCGACTTCGACACTGTCATTAGTTTTAAATTCCTTGTCGTATTGTGCATGTTGTAAACCTGTAATAGCTGACATTCTTCTGTTATCAAATATAACAATCATACCTTTAAGTTTAATGTGAACAGCATCGATTAATACCTGGGGATTCATCATAAAAGATCCATCACCTGTAAAACTAATTGGGTATCTTGGTTTATTAGCTATTGCAGATGCTAAAATGGCGCTCGGTGAAAAACCCATATATGAAGCTCCTGTATCTGTATAAGTTTGAAAAGGATTTTTGTCTTCTGCGATTTGAAATCCATTTGCCTGCACATCTCCAGCGTCAAAAAATTTAACGCAATTGTTAGAATTTGCGAAATCAACAACAGTTTTGATAGCTGCAGGTTGCGTCAATACCGATTTTTTAAAAGCATCATCTTTTAATGTTTCGTTTTTATAAATTCTAGATTTAAATTCTGTCCACTCTTTTTTCTTACTCACGCAAGTTTCTGTCCAATCATTTTTAGTATTAGATTTTTTAATTTTATTATTTTGTAAAGAGTCATTAATTTGATTTAAAATATTTCCAATATCACCGTTTAATCCCAAAGTATTATTATAATGCATCATATCTGAAAGATCTGCATTGATATTAATTACAGCTTCTGCTTTTGGATATCCAATGCCTGAACAATCGGATTGACAAACTGATCTTGATCCAATTGATATGAGTAGGTTAGCATTTTGCATTGCATAATTTCCTGAAATTGATCCTTTGCTACCACCAACATGCATATTGTTTTTATGCTCATCACTTAAAACTCCCAGTGATCCAGGTGCGAGAACAACAGGAACATTTAAAATTTCTGAAAATCTTGTAAGTTCCTTAGAAAAATTTCTAGAACCACCTCCTGCCTTAATTACTATTTTATTAAATTTATTTATAGAATTTTCAAATTCTTTTATTTTGTTTTCACTTAATTTATTATGATTTTCTAATTTATCTTTTCCTGGCAAAGTGTCTAAATTTAAATTTTTAATAATTTTTGGCTGTGTATTTATTGGTAACATAAAATAAAAAGGACCGGCTTTATAAGGGTGTTTAGTTTTTAAATACCCTTTTCTTAGTCCATCTCTTATTGATTCAGGTGTATGAAATACATGAGACTCTGACATTAATGCGGTAATTTTCCCATACAAATCTTGTTCGCGTTTAGGAATCTGCTGCATGTTATATCCTTCGCCATGTGTCGTTTCATCACCATAAATATGATAAACGCCAACACCATTGGATGATGAAGCTAATGATCCTGCCATTGCTTGAAGTGCACCAGGTCCTATTGAGGTAACTACTGCAGGTATTTCTTTATATTGCCAGCTCAGTGCAGTTGCAGCATGTGTCATTTCAATCTCATTTCTAAAATTGAAAGTTTTAGTTACGCCGAATTTTTCATAAATTCTTAAAATTTCAGCAAAGTCTGTAGAACCATGGCCAAAAATCGCGAAATATTTTTTTACATTTTGTTTTAATAACCCTAAAATAATTCCCTCTGATAAAGTGACATCTACATTTCGAGGTAGCAGTTTCTTATCAATACAATCTAAAATGTTTCCGTTATTTTTTGCTAAAATTGATGCTCTTTGTTCTATAGCTTTTAAATTCATACTTGATTAGCCTCTTTTAATTTTTTTTGACTTCTGACATCTATTACTCTTTTTCTAACTTGAAGAGCAATTGTTAAAACTATTAACATGAAGAATAATACGCAAACTATAGAGCCAAAAAAAATAGAAGGATCTCCTGCTGACAATGACATAGCTGTGCGATATTCTTGCTCAATAGTTCTACCAAGCACTAAACCAAGAACAATTGGTGTTACTGGCAGTCTAATTCTATTAAAAAAATAACCTATCAAACCCATAATAATCATTACATTTACATCTAAAAAAGAGTTTCTTATTGCATAAGAGCCAACTACGACCATTATAAGTATTCCAACTGCTAAATGGTGCGGTTTAACCCTTAATATTTTAACAATATGTTTGATAAAATTTACCTGGAATAAAAATACAACTACATAAGCTAATAATATTGCAAGATATATAGAGTATACTTGGGGTGCATTTTCTATAAATAACATTGGTCCAGGAACTAAGCCATGTATCAAGAGACCACCAAGTATAATAGCAGTTGCAGGGTCTCCGGGTATGCCAAGTGAAAGTAAAGGAACCATTGCGCCTCCGGTGACCGCATTATTAGCTGTCTCAGGAGCTATCACTCCTCCTAAATGTCCTTTTCCATAAAGTTCTTTTTCTTTTAAATCTTTTTCAGAATTTTTAGCATGAGAATATGCTAAAAATGCAGCGATTGGACCACCTGATCCAGGTATAGCACCTATAGATGTACCTAATCCTACACACCTAAGCATCAAATTAAAATATTTTTTTAATAAAGCAAAACTTGGTAATTTTGTTTTTACTACACCGATATCATAATTTTTTTGATCCTCATCACAAATTCTGCTGTTAAAAACTTCTAGTATATGTGGGACCGCAAATAATCCTATCATTGCTACTAGCAAATTTACTCCCTGTAACATTTGAACATTTCCAAAAGTAAATCTTTGGACACCCTCAATTTCATCGGTTCCTATTGTCATCAACATCAATCCGAGCAAGCCTGCAACAAGACCTCTAAATAATGATTTTTCAGCTAATCCACAAATTGTAGAAAATCCAAAAAGCACTAACATAAATATTTCCGCTGGACCAAATTTAATTGCAAACTTTGATATAAAATCTACCATTACTATCATTAAAGATAGACTGATAAGACCTCCGATTGTGGAAACAATTACAGCCGTACCTAATGCAATACTTGCATCACCTTTCTTAGATAGAGAATATCCATCAGAGACCGTTGCAGCAGCTGATGGTGTCCCTGGTATTCCTATTAAAATTGCTGAGATAGAACCACCTGTCATTCCGCCTATATAAGTTGCTAACAATAGAGAAATTCCTGTAACTGGTTGCATTGTAAAAGTAAATGGTAACATCAAAGCAAGTGCCATAGAATAAGTTAATCCGGGTATTGCGCCAAAAATAATTCCAGCAAATGAACCGATACAAATAGCAATAAATACTTCGAAATTATTTATTAATCCTAAAGCTGTTATTAAATTTTCCATTTATATTATCTGTATTAATGTTCCTCTTGGTAAACTTGATTTTAATAAAATTATAAAAATAAAATAAATTAAAGCTGTCATTAATATTGGAAATGCAAAGTTTAATTTCCAATTCTTTTCTTTTAGCAAAAATCTTGTAATAAAATAAATAACAATTGGTGTTGATAATATGAAACCAAATAATTCTAATATATAGGCATAGACTAAAAATAATATAACACAGATAATTATATTTCTAATTTCATTTTTTTTCAATGGTTGCACACTTTGTTTTGGTCTAAACCCTAACTTATATTGATACAAAAAAACTAAACCTAAAATTGACATACACATTCCCAAAAAAAATGGAATAGTACGAGGAGTATTGGCGTATTCTCCAAGATCACCCTCTATTTGAAAAAAAACTAATATTAACCAAATAATGGAAAAAGCAAGAACACCCAACCCTAAGTATAAGTAGAACTTGCTTTTTTCCATAACGAAATTCACTTGTTTTATTTTTTAGCTAAACCAAGTTTATTCATTAGCTTTTTGATTTTTTTGTCGTCTTTAGCGATTTTCTTACCAAAATCTTTAGCATTTAAGTAATTAATCGTAAAACCGATTTTTTTAGATGCAGATTTAAACTCAGAGCTGTTTGCATACGCTGCAGCAGCTTTTTCAAGAGCTTTAATTTGAGCTTTTGGAGTTCCTTTTTTTGCAGCTAAGCCTCTCCACATAACAACATCAACTTTTTTATATCCAAGTTCTTGCATAGTTGGGATATTTGAGTCTGATGGTATTCTGTTTGGACTAGTTACTGCTAACATCTTTAATTGACCAGCTTTATGAAAAGATCTGAACTGACCTGGCCACTGTACAGCAGCGTCAATTCTTCCCGCTAGTAACTCAGCAGGTGCCTTACCTTTTCCATATGGAATATATGTAACCTTACCACCAAGTGCATCAAAAACAATTGCTGATGTTAAATGAGTGAAAGATCCTTTACCACTAATTCCAACTTTTAGTTTACCAGGATTTTTTTTAACATATGCTGCAAGTTCTTTTACAGAGTTAAAAGTACCTGATTTAACCGCCAAAACTGGAACTTCAGTAGTCATCGCTGATATAGGTTCAAAAGCTTTATAATTAAACTTTGTTTTCCCTTTATAGTGTGAAGTGCTTACAGAGTTTGAGTTCCAAACTATGTCGTGACCTGAAGCAGGCCTTGATTGGATATACTTATATCCTACTGCTCCTCCACCGCCAGTTCTAGATACTGGTACAACTGTGCCTCCAAGGTTTTTTTCCAAACCTTTTGCAACAAGTTGTCCAACGCTTTTAGCTGTTCCACCAAACAAAATTGTCATTTCGACAGTTTTTTCTGGAAACTTAGCAAAAGCATGAGTTGAGATAGTCATAGCAAATAAAGAAATACCTGCTACTAGACTACCTATTTTTTTTACTATTTTCATTTTGCCCCCTTTTATTAGTGCCAATAAATCAATTTAACGATTTATTTAGCGACTTCCTTTGTTTTTCTCTAAGCGCGCTTAATATTTTTTCAGGTGTTGCAGGTAATGATTTTATTCTAACACCTACGGCATCATAAATTGCATTCATGATTGCAGGTGCTGTTGGAACCATTGCAGGCTCACCTATACCTTTTGCGCCTAAAGGACTAAGAGGATCTGGATCCTCTACAATTTTTGTTTTAACTTTTGGAACATCAAGAGAAGTTGGTAAAATATACTTAGCTAAATTACCAGATGATGTTTTACCATTATCCAACTCAAAATTTTCCATTAATGCTTGACCTACAGCTTGAACAACGCCACCTTCAACTTGTCCTTCAACTCCTTTAGGATTGATTGCTCTTCCAACATCATGACAAGCCCAGATGCCTAATAATTGTACTTCACCTGTAGCAGTGTCAACTTCAACTTCAGCAACTTGACCACCAAATACATACGCTTGCCAAGGTTTTCCTGAACCGTCCTTGGGGTGCAGCCCGGTATGATGAGAAGTGTAATTCTCACCACCTACTGGCACTACCCCATATTTTTTTTTGCAGATTTTTATAGCTTCACCCATTGGAATTCGGTAATTAGTTCCTTCACTCCAAATTTCACCATCGTGAGCTTTTAAAGTTTGAATATCTACATTCCATTCCTTGGCTATTTGCGCAAATAATTTATTTTTCGCTTGTCTACAAGCCAATGCAACTGCATTACCTATCATGTAAGTTTGTCTTGTAGCACCTGCGTGAGCAGCCTCAGGGCTTCTAGAAGTATCATTCTCACCAATCATTACATTTTCTGGCTTTACACCAAGCTCTTCAGCAGCGACTTGAGCTAAAACAGTTAATATACCCTCACCTATTTCAGTTACTCCTGTAACAATTTTGGCAGTTCCACCATCATCAATCTCAGCCCATGCACCTGCTTGATCCATTGCTGCAGTTCTAGCTATACCGTACCATGCAGCTGCCATACCTCGACCTCGTTTTTTTGTTAAACTCATTTAGTTACTCTGCTCCTGATTGTTTCAAGCCTAGCTCCTAAAGTGCAGGACTCTCTATTATCTGGGCTATTTAAATCTTTTCTTTCTTCACCTCTGTGATTTGAAGATCCTTTATCCCATTTACATAATTTTTCTAATTCGTCCAAAACGTTGTTTATACTTGCGGAATTAAGTTTTTGTTTTGTATGCGTCAGATCTCCTTTTTTAAAAGCATTAACTCGTCTAATCTCAAAAGGGTCAAGATTTAATTTTTCTGATGCTAAATCCATCATTGACTCAGTTGCAAATTCTGTTTGTAAAGCTCCAAAACTTCTAAAAGCCCCGCTTGGTGTATTATTTGTATAAACTCCAATTGTATCCATTTTTAAATTTTCAATGTAGTACGGCCCTGCACCAAGAATAGCTGCTTTTCTCATTACTCCCTCTGTTGAACAACCATAAGCGCCACCATCGGATAATGTTTTAATCTCTACTGCAGTTATTTTTCCATTGTTAAGCAATCCCATTTTATAATGAGTTTTTGTTGGGTGTCTTTTTGCAGTTGAAACAATATCTTCTTCTCGTGACATTACATATTTGATAGGTAAACGAGTTTTCATTGCTAATAAAGCTAACATTCCCTGATAAATCATATCCTCTTTGCCTCCAAAACCTCCTCCAACTGGTGACATAATAAATCGAACTTTATGAATTGGTAAATCCATTATCTTTGCCATCATATGACGATGATGAGTAATGTTCTGGCTAGGTGATACAATTGTTAACACACCGTCTTGATCTACGTAAGAAATTCCTGCCATTGGTTCGAGATATGCATGGTCAACTGGTTGAGTGGAAAAGTCATCTTCAATAATCAAATCTGCTTTAGCAAAACCTTCATCAATATTTCCTTTTCTAATAGGAATATGTTTTACTACATTTGTTTTGTAGTCTTCATGAATTAAAATTTTATCTTTTAAAGCTTCCTCTGATTCAAATAAACACGGTAAATCTTCATATATAATTTTAATTTTACTTAATGCCTCCTTGGCAATTTCAACACTTTCAGCAGCAACAGCAGCAACAGCTTCGCCGACATATCTCACTTTGTTTTTAGCTAAAACAGGCTGATCTTCAACAAAAACACCAAAATTATCAATTCCAGGAACATCATCTGATGTTACAGCTGCAACAACCCCTTTTAATTTTAAAGCTTTGGATAAATCTAATTTTTTAATCTTTGAATGAGGTCTATCGCTTCTAAGAACTTGCATGTGAAGCATATTTTGCATTTTCATGTCAGCAGCGTACTTCAAATTTCCTGTAACTTTACTTGGTGCGTCAATCCTTTTTACATTTGCCCCAATAAAAGAGTTTTCTGGTTTGTAATATTTATCAAATACGTTTTTATTTTGTTTTTTATTTATTACATCTCTAGCAATTTCTACTGCTTCAAAAATCTTTTGATAACCAGTGCATCTACATATATTGCCACCCATCTCCTCTTTAATTTCTTCTAATGATGATTTTGGATTATTTCTAAGAGTAGATGTAGCTGCCATTACCATTCCTGGTATACAAAATCCACATTGACTTGCTCCAGTTAAACAGAATGCTTTTTGCACTTCTGACATTTTATCTGGAGTTCCTAATGACTCAACTGTTTCAATTTTCGAACCATTTACTTTAGCTGCCGGCATTAAACAACTTTTTATAAGTTTGCCATCAACAAAAACCGAACAAGTACCACATTCGCCTGCTCCGCACCCTTCCTTGGTACCAGTAAGGTCCAAATCTTCTCTCAAAAAATCCAATAATCTATAATGAGATTTAGTACTTCTCTTAATATTTTTACCATTAATTATTAAGTTTAATTTAATTTCTGACATGCAAATATTCCTTTTCAAGATTATCCTTGATAAAATTTAAATTTAAATTTTTCGAGGTATTTTTTTCTAATGATTTTAAAATTGATCTTACGATAAAATTTTGCAAAACTTGTTTTCTATAATCTTTTCTTGTTCTTGAATTTATAACATTCAATTCTATTAGCGACGCTTCAAAAATATTTTTATGAGAAACTTGCTTACCAATTAAAAATTTTTCTACCTTTAATAACCTTTGAGGGATTTCACAAACTCCTGAGACGGATATCCTAATATCTTCAAATTTATTGTTTTTTACTTTTAAAACGCAAGCTACACATACGGTTGAAATTACTAAAGATCTTCTATGACCAACTTTTTCGAAACACGCTTGGTAGTCGTTTAAGTTATCCATATCAAAACCAATGACTAAATCTTTTTTTCCTAAGGCTACTTTATTTCTTCCCCTGACAAATTCTTTCAATGTAAGTATTTTTTTTTTAATTTTGTCACCTTTAATAACTCCAATAATAACTTTAGCATTAAGTGATAATAAAGCAGGAGTACTATCTGCTGCGGGCGATGCATTAACAATATTTCCTCCTAATGTTGCTTGCTCTCTAATTTGATCATCAGCAAACCATACTGAGATTTGTGGCAAAATTTTAAGGTTTTTTCTTATTTTCTTATCTAAAAAAATTTCTTGGAAAGAAGTTGCTGCACCTAAGCCTATATTTTTTTTTGCAATTTTCATATAATTAAGTTCTTTAATTTTAGATACATCGATTATATTTTTGAAATAAACATCGCCAGCTCTTCCTTCTCTAGCCCAAGGCATTGTATCTGTACAACCCGCTACAATACGATAATTCCCAATACTATTGCACGTCTTTGCATACTCTTTTAATGTTTTGGGTATGAAATAATTATCGTATTTTAACATTAATCTAAATTAACCTATCGTCATTTCGAACTACTACTTTTATTGCGTCTTCAATTCTCTCTCTTGTATACTTAAGTCCAGTCTGAAGATCCTTCATTGGAAATGTATGAGTATGAATTAATTTTGCATCAAATCTTTTTTGCGCCATTAAAGCCATTGCTCTATGACATGCAGATTTACCCTCTCCTCTTGTCGCGTAAATATAAGCGTTGTTTCTAACAAGATTCGCAATATCAACCTCAACAGGTTTTGAAGGGAACGCTGCCAAACCGATTTTACCTCCACGTCTAATCATTGCAGAAGCATCATTAATTGCATTAGCTGCACCAGAACATTCTAATACATAGTGTGATCCAATCCCATCAGTTAAATCTCTTACAAACTCAACAGGATTCTGTTTTTTTACATTAACAACATGATTAGCACCTAATTTTTTTCCTATCTCTAGTCTATTATCTCTAGTTCCTGTCAATACAACTTCTGCTCCCAGAGCACTGGCTACTCCAACCGCGCACAGACCAATTGGGCCAGGTCCGGTCACAACCATAGTTTGTCCTGCAAACAATCCTCCCATAACATCTAAAGTATACATACTAGTTCCAGCTGTAACTGCTAAAGTTGCTTCTTCATCTGACATATCATCAGGAACATGCACAAGTGTTTGCGTTCTATTTGTCATATACTCTGCAAAAGCTCCGTCAGTTGTAAAACCGTTAGCTTTATGACCTTTAGATGCAAAACCATAGTTTAAACATGAAGTATACCAACCTTTTCTGCACATTTCGCATCTTCCACATCCAGCGTGGATTTCTACTGCAACCCTATCTCCCAACTTAAATTCAGTAACTCCCTCACCCAATTTTACAACTCTTCCCATTGCCTCGTGACCTGGGGAATAATTTTTATTGAAAGGTAATTCGCCTTCAATTCTGGCTGGATTACCGTGACTAATAATTTCCAAGTCAGTTGCACAAATTGCAACTGCATCAATTTTAAGTAAAACTTCGCCTTCTTTTGGTTGTGGAACAGGTTTTTTAACTATATTGATATTGTCTGGATCGTTTAGAACCCAGGCTCCCATTTCTTTTGGAATATCAAAATTCTTATTGTGTCCCATCATATTATTATTACGCGGCATGTTTTTCTCCTTTTTTTTTGTTTGGTTTAAAATATTTGCTTATTTCGTTTACCGATACGGCAACAGCAATTCTAATTTTTTCAATATAATTTTTATTATCTCTAATTTTAAATTTTGGTGATGAGCAACTAACTGATGCATAAGGATTACCATTATTATCAAAAATAGGGAAACCTATACAAAATACGCCTTCTTGAAATTCTTCGTCGTCATATGCAAAACCATTTTTTTTTATTCTATGAAGTTCTTGCTCTAATGAGTTGAAGCTAACATGTGTTTTATCAGTAAATTTATATAACCCGTTCTTCAAAATTTTTTTTCTTTTTTCTTTGTCTAAATATGCCAAAATAGCTTTTCCTGATGCTGTCGCATGAAAAGCGTTGTCTTTATTTAAAAAACCTTGATCGACCCTTACAGGATGTTTAGATTCTAACATTTTTAAAGTAATTAATTTTGAACCTTCGAAAGTAGCTAAATGGACAGCCTCGCCAGTTTTGTCATTAATTTTCTTGAGGTGAGAAAATGAAAAATTTGTAAATGCAGATTTGCTGTGAGGCATTAACTTAGTAAATTTAAAAAACTTTGAACCTAGTAAATATTTTTTTGTTTTTAAGTCTTGATACAAGTAACCTTTATCGCAAATTGTTGATAGCATATGATGAGCTGCGGATTTTTTGTAACCTAACTCGTCACATATCTCTTTTAATGCGATTCCGTTCCTAGCATCTTTTCGAAGAAAATAATCTAAAGTATCTAAAGTTTTTTCTATTGATCTAACAGACATTATTAAAAATATTTAATTTTGCAAAGTTTGTCAATAATGAATATAAGTTTAATATTATTAAACTATCTAATTTTACTACTATTAATTGAAATTTAAATATTCTATGAATGATCTGACGGATATCAATAGCAAAAAAATACCAAACATTATAGATATTACCTCTTTATCTATAGAATGAACTATTTTAGCACCTAAAGGTGCTAATAACATTGTGACAGGAACAAAAATTATAAATCCAGGTAAATTTACAAAACCAATACTAAATGGAACTTGAACTTTAGAAAAAAACGTTCCACTAATTGCCATACTTACAGCGCCACAGACTGCATTTACTATGCCTATCGCAGCAGAGGTACCGATCGCTACATTAATTGAATATCCCAAAACTTTTATAAATGGCACTCCAAGTGAACCTGCTCCAATGCCTAACGGGACTGACATAAAACCCATGAAAACCCCATACGTATTTTTAACAAAATTTGGTATATTTTTTTTTTTTTCTCCAACTTTATTTCTAAAAAAAATAAAAAAAATTGCTACACAAAATGCAAAAAACGAAAACATTAATAAAAGCTGAGGAGTTTTTAGGTTTGTTGCAATGAATGTTCCTATTAAAATTCCAATAGCTACAGCAATACCAAAGGATTTAACTAATTTGAAATTTACTGCTTTATATTTCATATGAGATAATGCAGACACTATTGAAGTAGGAATTATTATTGCTAGAGATGTACCTAAGGCCATATGCATTTTAATAGTCTCATCATAACCTAATTGAGAGAAAGCATAATATAATGCAGGAACCATTATAATTCCACCTCCTACTCCTAATAGTCCAGCAATAAAACCTGATACAGCTGCTGAGATAGCTAATACAGTTACAAGAATTATAATTTGATTTAAATCCAAACTTTCAATCAATTAATTAGCCATTTCTAGTTTTTCATTATTTTGCACAACGTTTAATATATATTCAACTTTTTTAAAATCAGAGTCTCTTGCCATCATATTATCTGATAGATATCTTTTCCACTTTGATGAACCTCTTTGACCATGATATAATCCAACTGTATGCCTCATAATTTGATTAACTCTAGTGCCCTTTTGTATTTCAGATTTAACATAAGCAATTAATTTTTCGACAATTTCCTCTCTAGTTAAAATTTTAAAATTTTCAAATATTTTATTCTCTATTTCTGCTAAAAAATATGGGTTTTGATAAATAGCTCTACCAATCATAACTCCATCAACATACTTAAGATGCTTTTCGATTTCTTCTACAGATGTTACGCCCCCATTTATAATTATATCTATTTCAGGGTTATTTTTTTTGATTTGATAAACCATGTCATAATTTAATTTCGGTATTTTTAAATTCTCTTTTGGTGATAATCCCTTTAATATGGCTTTTCTAGCGTGTAAGATAATTTTTTTTACATTTGCTGATTTTATTTTATTTACAAAATTATTTAAATATTCAATGTTCTCAGTATTATCGAAACCAATTCTAGTTTTTGCAGTTATTGGTAACTTAGTTGCCTCGCTCATTGATGCTAAGCATTCATTAACTAAGTCTGGCTCTTTGATTAAACATGCTCCAAATTTATTTTTTTGAACTTTTTTGCTTGGACATCCTAAGTTAAGGTTTATTTCGTCGTATCCATAATCTTCTGCAATTTTTACGCAATCTACCAGTTCTTTTACGTTTGAACCACCAAGTTGTAGTGCTAATGGTTTTTCAAAATTATTAAAACCTAAAATCTTTTCTCTATCGCCATTTAAGACAGAACCTGTGGCAACCATCTCAGAATACAACATAACATTTTTACTAATTAACCTTAAAAAGTAACGGTCATGTCGATCTGTACAATCCATCATTGGTGCAACGCTTATTTTTTTTGTTTCCATAATTCCAGCAAACTTAATAATTTTGTGTCATTATTAAAAAATAAATCAATTTTTTTCTATACCGAGATACCTTTTTAAGATCTCGTGATTATTCTTTAATGTTTCTGAATTATCTTCATGAACAATTTTGCCTTTTTCCATTATATATATTTTTTTACATAATTTTAAAGCTGTTTGAACATTTTGTTCTACAAGCAAAATTGCTACACCTTGATTATTTATATTTTTTAATTCGTTACGTATTTGCTGAACTAATAAAGGCATAATACCTTCAGTAGGCTCATCTAAGATTAATAATTTAGGTTTTGCTACCAAGCAAATTAGTTATAGCAAATTTTTTTTCAATCAAAAGTTGAAAATTTTATAATTTAATTTATAAATATTTTTTAATTTTATCAGAGTAAGATATTATTTTGTGATTTATATAATCTTCATGTACTTTTTCTAATTTATCTAACTTATAAATATAGTTTACCATTATTCCAAATGACTCTCTAAAACCATACTCAGTAATATTCCCATTGATTATAACATCTTCTATACTTGCTCCATTACCTAAATGAAACCTAGAAACTTGATTGAGTGGTTTTTTATTTATTTTTTCTTTTAATAAATAGTGAACTACTAGTTTTTTCATTATACTTTTGTGCTCGTCTATTTTATTTTTAAAGTCATGGAAGTTTTCACTTTTTAAGAATTCTAATTTTTTTATATTCAATTCATTTAAGATAGTTTTTAACTTCTCGTCCGGTAAATTTAAGCACCATTTTCTAAAACCTGGCAAGGGAGATAAAGTTCCAAAAAACTTAATATTAGGACACTCACTTTGTATTTCGTATACTACACGTTTAATTAAAAAGTTTCCTAACGTTACTCGCATTAAGCCTTCTTGACAGTTACTTATTGAATAAAATGTTGCAGTGTTAGATTTAAATAATTCGCCGCTGGATGGCTTCATTATCTCTTGTATAGACTTGCCCAATCCTTTGCCAAAAGCAACTTGAACAAATATTAAAGGCTCATCCGTCAAAACTGGATGATAATAAGCATAAAATCTTCTATCTTCATCTAAACGTCTTTTTAAATCATTCATGTCTTTAATCTTATGAACTTTTTCATATTTAATTATTTTTTCTAATATTGCTGCTTTAGTATTCCATGTTATTCTTTCAAGTTTTAAAAATCCTGGATTGAACCATGACTTAAATAAGTGTCTCATGTCCTGATCAAAATCTTTAAGATCTGGATTTTGTTTTATAAAATTTAATAAATCTTCACGCATTGATACAAGTATTGAAGTTCCACTAGGTGCCATATTAAGTCTTCTTATTAGCTCTTGTCTTTTGCCTTCAATTTCTTCACCTAGTTTATCTAAATTGTCCTTTGATTTTGTCGATACAAAATTTTTTATTGCATAATCAATATTATTTAAATTTGGTTTATATTTATTATTAACCTCTTTAAAGAAAATAAGTTTTTGATCTGTATCTAACGCTTTATATATTTCACTGATTTCACGAGCTATAGCAATACCAGATGCGGTACCTTTGTAAGAGATAAGATCATCACAAAGTGTAATTAATGTTTTTAGATCTCTACTTTTTGAAAATTTTTTTCCTAAAAGCGTTTGTCCAATATCGGCGATAGACGATAAAATTTTTTTAAAATCCAGCATCTTTACCCATTAATTTATCAGGTAACCATGTAACTATTTCAGGAAAAATACATAATATCACTATACTTAATGCCATCATAAACATAAAGGGTATCGATCCTTTTAATATTTCTGACAAACTTACATCTGGTGTAATACCTTTTATTATATATAGATTTAAACCTACAGGAGGAGTGATTAAACCAATTTCCATGTTAATTGTAAAAACGATAGCAAACCAATAAGGATCGAAGCCAAACTCAGTAATTATCGGCAGTAAAATCGCAGATGTCATTACTATTACTGCAACAGGAGGTAAAAAGAAACCTGCTATTAATAAAAATATATTTATGTAAAAAAATAATACCCATTTATTTAAACTCAATTCAACTATTAATTGGGCTATTGACTGAGTTACATATAAGGTCGACAAACTAAATGCAAAAAAATACGAGGCGCAGATTATAAACATAATCATTACGCTTTCTTTCATTGATACTTTTACAATATCCCAAATCTTTCTTGGTTGATATATTTTGTAAACAAATGCTATCATAACAAACACTAAAAATGCACCAACACCTGAAGCTTCAGATGGCGTTGCAATCCCACCATACAAAACATAAAGAACTCCAACTACAATTGCCAAGAATGGGAATACTCTGGGAATAACTTCAAGCTTTTCTTTTAGTGTTGGTGGTTGCCTATTTCTTAAAATTGCCGCTGAGTCTTTGTCAATAAAATAAGAATAAATATATGCCCAAACCATAAATAAGAATGCAAGTAGCAAACCTGGAATTACTCCGCATAGAAAAAGTCTTCCTATTGATGTTCCTGTTGCCAAACCATAAACAATTAAAACAATGCTAGGGGGAATTAAAACACCTAAAGTTCCACCAGCAGCAATTGTGCCTGTTGCCAAACGAGCGGCATAACCTCTCTTCCTCATTTCTGGAATTCCCATCGTACCAATAGCTGCACAAGTTGCTGGGCTTGATCCGCTTAATGCAGCAAAAATTGAGCATGCTCCAATATTTGAAATTACCAGTCCACCAGGTAATCTCCATAGCCACCTGTCTAACCCAGTATATAAATCTTTGCCAGCTGGAGAATTCGCGACTGCCATACCCATTAAAATAAACATTGGTATTGATAATAAAACAAATGAGTTAATTCCTGAAAAAAATGTTTCTGCAACAACTCCAAGTATTTGAAAACCTTCAGCGATTATTAGAAACGTGAGTGCTATAGCACTTAAACCAAAGGCAATTGGAATACCAGATAATAAAACTATTAATGTCGATACCCCAACTATAATTCCTAACGTTATTGGATCCATTACTGAAATCCTTTATACTTAACTAATAATCTTAATACCTCTCCAATGTACTGTAATGTCATTAATGTTGATCCAATTAACATAGAGGAGTAAGGAATCCATAACGGAGGATCCCAAATTGAATTTGTTGTGTAATTTTTTACCCAAGCTTCATAAGTAATTTCCCAGGCTAAATAAAATAATATAACGAAAAATATTAGACAAATGATTGAAGTACAAATTTGTAAAAATGTTTTCTTTTTTTCATCTATTAAAGTGTAGACATATTCCATATTAACATGCCCACCTTCTTTTAAAACATATGGGGCACCGATAAAAGTAGATGCAACTAACATCATTGTTACAAGTTCTGGCTGCCATGTTATTGAATTTTGAAAGATGTATCTCTCAAATACTAATTCCGTAATTAAAACTATTGATGCTAATAAACAACCCGCAGCAAATATTCCACATATTTGCGCAAGTTTATTTGTGAAATTTAAATATTTTTCTAACATAGTAAAAAATCCCCCACTATAAAAAGTGGGGGATTTATTTAATTATTATTTTACAGCTAAAGCTTGGTCAATCAATTTTTGACCACCAGGAACTTTTTCTGCGAAATTTTTATAAGAAGATTTTTTTGCGATAGCTAACCATGCATCAAAATCTTTTTGAGTCATGTATGCAAGTTTAACACCAGCTTTTTTATAAGCTTTTTCCATTGTCGTGTCTAGACCAGCGGCTTCTCTTGTCATGTACTCTTCAGCTACTTTTCCAGCTTTCATTAGAGCTTTCTGTTGTTTCTTATTTAAAGAATCAAAAGATTTTTTTGACATAAGAATAGGCTCATACATAAACCACAATCCAAATTTACCTGGAGGTGTAGCACATTTTACTTGTTCATAAATTCTGTATGAAACAAAACTTCCTGAACTAGTGTTTGCACCAGTTAATACTCCAGTTTGTAGTCCATTGTAAATCTCAGATGATGGCATTTTTTGAATACCTGCTCCAGCTGCTGCTAACATTTGGTTAAATGCTTTACCAGCTGCTCTGAATACTTGACCTTTTACTGTGTCAGGACTCGTAATGCAGTTTTTTTTAGAAACAAAGCCACCTGCTAACCACGCATCCGATAGCACGACAACTCCTGCATTGTTAATTATTTTTCTTATTTCTTTCATCATTGGAGATTTGTTTACTCTTAACGCATGCTTATGGTTTTTAACCATTCCAGGCATTAAGGTAATATCAAATTCCGGGTGAAATTTTGCAGCATATGCCAATGGGAAAGCTGAAATATCTAGCTGTCCAGTTGTCATAGGTTTCCACTGCTCTTTAGGTTTGTAAAGTGATTTTGCTGGATAGATTCTTATATCTATTCCAACATTTGCTTTTTTGATCTCATCAGCAATGATTTGAACCATTTCATGACGTACATCAAACTTACCATCTGCTCTTTTTGTTCCTGGCCATTGGTGACTAGCTTTTAAAGTCTTAGCAATAGACTCACCTATTCCAGTAAATAAAAAGATTGTAGTAAGTGCATAAATGAATGTTTTTTTTATATTCATTTCTATCCCCTCTTTATTAGTTAAATTGTTTGTTGGTTATTGAACTATATTTTGGTATTAAATTCAACTCTATATAATGAATAAAAATGGCCCATTAAACGGATTATTAGTACTAGATCTTACTAGAGTTTTAGTGGGTCCATACTGTACAATGGTACTATCTGATCTAGGAGCAAGAGTAATAAAGGTTGAGGCACCTGAAGTTGGAGATGACTCTAGAAGTTTTGGACCTTTTATTAAAGATCAATCAGCATATTTTATGTCACTTAATAGAGGAAAAGAAAGTATAGCTTTAAATTTAAAAAATGAAGATGATAAGAAAATTTTTGAAAAAATTTTAAGTAAGGCTGATATTTTAGTTGAAAATTTTAAACCAGGAACTTTAGAAAGATGGGGTTTTGGTTATAAAGATACTAGCAAGAAATATCCAAAATTAATTTATGCATCTGCTTCTGGTTTTGGTCAAACAGGACCTTTTAAGTCATTACCAGCCTACGACATGGTAGTTCAGGGAATGGGTGGGCTTATGAGTGTGACTGGTCACCCAAACTCAGAGCCAACAAGGGTTGGTACTTCAATTGGCGATATTACTGCAGGATTATTTACTACAATCGCAATCAACGCAGCATTATATGACAGAAAGAAAACGGGTAAAGGTATGCATATTGATGTCTCAATGCTTGATTGCCAAATTGCTATTTTAGAAAATGCTATCGCAAGATATTTATCTAAAGGAGAAATACCTGGTCCTTTAGGATCAAGACACCCTTCAATAGCTCCTTTTGAAGCTTTTAAAACAGAAGATAGTTATATAATTATTGCTGCCGGTAATGATAAGCTTTTTGAAAATATGTGTAAAGTTTTAAAAATTAATCTTCACACAGATGAGAAATTTAAAAATAATGGAAATAGAAGTAAAAATATTGATGATTTAAAAAAAATTTTAGAATTAAAATTACAAACTAAATCTACATCAGAATGGTGTAAAATCTTTGAGGAAAATAAAATTCCATGTGGACCAATTAATAATATAAAAAATGCTGTCGAAAGTCCTCAAATAGCTGAGAGAAACATGATTGTTTCAGCCAATCATAATAAGATAGGAAATTTTAAAATGGCGGGAAATCCAATAAAAATGTCTCCTTACGAAGACCCCTCTACTAGAGGAGAAATTCCTGATTTAGATCAACATAGAAAAAAAATTTTAGACGAATTTAATTAATCTTTTTGCTCTTCAATATTTTCTACAGGATTGTCTTCTAAAGAATCGTCATCGTCATCATCGTTAACTTGATCTTCGTTCAAACTTGAAGCCTGAGGAACTTTTCTAGATCTTTTTGAAGGCAAAATAGGTTGTCCAGATTTTGAAACTTCACCTTTATAAATCTCTTCAAACGCATCGCCCTCTGGCGCATCAAAATCTTCTTTCTCAACGGCATCTTCAGGGTGATCTCTTGCCCTATCAATTGTAGCGTCTTCTAAAGCTTTTCTTTCAATTAATTTATCTCCAATTTCTCTGAGTGATATTACCGTTTTTTTATCATTATCTTCAGGCACCAATGGTTTATCCCCAGCACCTAATTGCAAAGTTCTCTCTTTTGCTAAGATAACTAAATCATATTGATTATCGACTTGCTCTAAACAATCTTCAACTGTAACTCTTGCCATGGACGTGCTTATAAAGTCTTAATAAAAAAATATCAAGTAATTAAAGTTGGTTTATAAGACTTAAACTTAATTAATAATAAAACGATAGAAGAAATCAAGTAAACTAGCATTAATTTAAATATACTGTTTACTGACATGCCAATATCTATCAAATAGCCAAAAATTATCGGTGCAAGAGCTGTCGAAAAAACCATTAGGCTAACAGTTAAAGCCCTTATCGATCCAAGGTATTTTGTACCATAAATTTCAGACCAGGTAGAAGTAATTAAAACGTTTGAGGCTCCATTTGTGATTGAAAGCATTATCATAAACAGTATGGGCGAAAAAATTAAATTAGAATTAATTACGATTAAAAAGGATATTATCATAGGTATTAAGTAAAATGGCAAAATTTTTCTTGCGCTAAATTTATCAATTAAAATACCAAATATACCTAATGATATAACACTAAAAATCGCGTAAAAAACAAAACCTCTGGCAAGATAAAACATATCCCAATCTTTACTTTCAAAAATAAAAGATTGATTTAAAAATATCCCTGTAATTAAAAATGGGGGAGCCAATATTGCAGGTAAAAGAAAATAAAATTTAATATCTCTAATAACCTCGCCTCTTTTCCAATTTTTGATTTTCTGTACTTGTTTTTCTTGAAAAATTGTATCTGATACTCTCTCTTTTTTTATTAGAAATAATAATAGTGGAATTACAATTATAAATAAAAAAATTGAGATACCAATCCAAATATTTTTCCAATAAAAAGCACTTAATAAAAAGATCATAAAACCTGGCAAAATTCCTTCTCCTAATGATAAGCCCAACCATGAAAATCCTAGAGCTTTTCCTCTATTCAAATTAAAAAATTTAGCCATAGAAGTGCTTGATATGTGGCACATCAATCCTTGCCCAAACAATCTTAAAAAAAATAAACCAATGAAAAGCATTATAATAGAATTCATAATCCCAATAAACAAACATGTGCTAGCTAGTGACAAACCTACAAATAAAGTAAATTTACGCAAAGACGTTTCGTCAATCAATTTGCCTACCCAGATCAAAATTAAGCTACTTAGCAAAGTAGCTGAAGAATATAATGTACCAAACTCTGTATTTGTTAAATTTATTTCTTCTCTAAAAAAAGGATTAAATATTCCAATAAAAAATGTTTGCCCAAAACTAGAGCAGAATGTTAGAATAAATCCAAAGAATAAGTATTTAAAATTAAGTCTAATAAAACTATAATTATTCATGAAAAAAAGGAGTTTTTAATGTCAAAAGTATCATTTATAGGCTTGGGTGTCATGGGATATCCTATGGCAGGTTATATAGCAAAAGCTGGCCATGATGTAATTGTTTATAACAGAACAAAATCCAAAGCCGAAAAGTGGATAAAGGAATTTAATGGCAAATTAGCTGAGACACCGAAAGAATGTGTAAGCAATAGTGAATTTATATTTTCATGTGTTGGAAATGATGATGATTTACGTGAAGTAACAACGGGTGTAAATGGCGCATTTCAAAATATAAAGCCAGGTGGCGTATTTGTTGATAATACGACAGCATCAGCAAAAGTTGCGAGAGAACTATTCAATATTGCTAAAGAAAAGAAATTTGGTTTTTTAGATGCGCCTGTCTCAGGTGGTCAAGCAGGAGCAGAAAATGGGGCATTAACAGTTATGATAGGCGGAAATGAAAATGATTTTTTGAAAGCCCAGCAGATTATCGATTGTTATAGCAAAAAAATGAAATTACTTGGTCCGTCAGGTAGTGGTCAGCTTGCTAAAATGGTCAATCAAATTTGTATTGCGGGACTTGTTCAGGGTTTATCAGAGGGACTAAGATTTGGCCAAAACGCAGGTTTAAATGTTGAAGACGTTGTTGAAGTTATTTCTAAAGGTGCCGCACAATCCTGGCAAATGGAAAATAGGTTTAATACAATGCTTGATAATAAATTTGATTTTGGTTTTGCAGTTGATTGGATGAGAAAAGATCTTGGCAATTGCTTTAGAAGAGGCAAATTCAAATGGTTCAAAATTACCAGTAACAGAAATTGTTGATAAATTTTATAAGCAAATACAGAAAGATGGCGGAAATAGATTTGATACCTCAAGTTTAATAACCCTATTACCAAAAAAATCATAGTGAATACACAAATACCTCAATTTTATGATAACAAAGATTTAATCTACGATGAAATATGGAACCTTTTATCAAGAGGTGTTGTTGATAGAGGTGAAGACTTTAGATTGCCAACTGTAATTCTTAATGACGGTAAACTTTCTGATGGGAGAGTTGTTGTTTTGCGTGGAGCATTTAAAGACATAAATACAATAAGGTTTCATACTGATTATCGCTCAGACAAAATTAGAATATTAAAAAATAATAATAATATTTATTTTGTTTTTTATAATAAAAAAAGAAAAATCCAGGTTAGAGTTAAAGGAACAGCTATAATCAATTATAAAAATGATATTACTCAAAAAGCCTGGGAAAAAACTCAAATAATTAGTAGAAAATGTTATTTAGCTACTAACCCGCCAGGCACAGCATCAGCGAATCCAACTTCTGGTTTATCAAAGGAGCTTGAAAGAAAAAATCCAAAAATTGACAGTACTGAAATTGGTTATAATAATTTTTGTGTAATCGATACTAAAATAAGTGAGTTTGAGTGGTTATACTTAGCTTCCCAGGGCCATAGAAGAGCTAAAATATCCTTAGTGAGTGAAAATAAATTTACTTCTGAATGGGTAACGCCTTAATATAAATTATATTAATTATTTTTTAAATTTTGTTTAAAGTTTTTCCAATTATTTACGTATCTAAGTGCATTTTCTTTTATAGCAATGATATCTTCATCCGTGACTTGTCTAATAACTTTTCCTGGTGAACCAACAACTAGGGACCTATCAGGAATATTTTTATTTTCTGCAATTAATGAATTTGCACCTATTATACAATTTTTTCCTATCTTAGATCCATTTAATATAGTAGCACCAATCCCAACTAAACTATCGTCACCAATCGAGCATCCATGAAGCATAGCTAAGTGTCCAACAGTTACTCCTTTGCCTATGGTTAGAGGAAAGCCAGCATCTGTATGCAAAACACAATTGTCCTGTATATTTGATCCATCTCCAACTTCAATATTTTCAATGTCACCTCTTAAAACGGCTCCAAACCAAACACTGGAATTTTCTTTTAAAGTTATATCTCCGACAACTATAGCGTTATTAGCTATCCAAGTTTCAACATGTCTTTGAATTTTTTTATTACCTAATTGATAAATTGTCATTTAATATATAAATTAATTATATAAAATATTTTTAAAATGTCTTTAACTAAAACGCCTATATGTAAGTTTGGAGAAAAAATTATAAATTTTTCTTTAAAATCTACTGAAAATAAGAATATCAAATTATCTGATATTAAAAGCTCAGCAGGAACATTGATAATTTTTATCTGCAATCATTGTCCATACGTTAAGGCAGTAATTTCTGAGATAGTAGAGACATCTAAAGAATTACGGAAAGTCGGAATTTCAACAGTAGCTATTATGTCTAACGACACGGTAAATTATAAAGAAGATAGTTTCGAAAATATGAAAGTATTTGCAAAAGATAACTCCTTCAATTTTCCATATGTAATTGATGAGAACCAAGTTGTAGCGAAAGAATTTGGTGCTGTATGTACTCCTGATTTTTTTGGTTATAATAATAAAGACGAACTACAATATCGTGGCCGGCTTCGTGAAATGAAAGAATTAAAACCAGTACCAAATAAACCAAACGAATTATTAGACGCCATGATACAAATATCAAAAACTGGTTTGGGGCCAAAAATACAATTCCCGAGTATGGGATGCAATATAAAGTGGAAATAACATGTTTGTAATTACAACTAGGAATTTTCCTCCAGACGTGGGCGGGATGCAATTTTTAATGTTTGGTATTGCTAAAAATCTTGTTAGACACGGACCTGTTCAGGTATTTGCCGATGATTTTAAAAATTCTAACGATTTCGATAATTCACAAGATTTCGCAGTTAAGAGAATTAAAGGAATTAAATTTTTGGCAAAATATAGGAAAGTTTCACAAATCCAAAATTTTGTATCCTTAAAAAATAATCCAAGAGCAATAATTTCAGACCATTGGAAAAGTATTGAAAAACTACCTTTAAATTTTTGCAATAAACAAAAAATTTTGTGTTTAATTCATGGAAAGGAAATTAATCATCCGATAGGTTCTCCTATACATACTAGAATGATAAGCTCATTAAATAAGTCATTTAAAATAATTGCAAATTCTAATTTTACAAAAAATTTAGCTATAGAAAAAAAAATCGCTTCTAATAAAATTGAGGTAATAAATCCAGGTATTGATTTAAACCACAGTATTCATGAGACAGATTTACAAAATGCAAAAAAAATAATTAAAAATAATTCACCAATAATAGTAACTATAGCTCGTTTGGAACAAAGAAAATCTATTGATAAGGTATTGTTATCTATTAAAAATTTAAAATCTAAATATGAGAATTTAAAATATATTATTTTAGGCGATGGTGATGAATATAAAAATCTAAATAAAATTGTCAGCAATTTGAAACTGAATGACACTGTAGATTTTATACAAGATACTTCTCAAGGTTTAAAAAATGCTATTTTAAAATCCTCAAATATTTTTGTAATGCCCTCTATACAACAGGGGCGGTCTGTAGAAGGTTTTGGAATAGTTTTTTTGGAAGCTGCAAAATATGGTGTACCATCAATTGGGGGAATAAAAGGAGGAGCGGCTGATATAATTAAAAATGGCGAAACTGGTCTTTTATGCAACGGCGAACAACAATCTGAAATTTACAATGCTTTATTGAAGATGCTTGATGGCGACAAATATATTGAGATGGGCAAATCAGCTGAAATTTATTCAAAAGGATTTTCATGGGAAAATCAAATAAAAAAAATAATAAATCTTATTAATGAAAGGAAATAGAAATGAATATAAAAACTCTTAAATGGCTAGGAACATTTTTCGTACTAGTTGGAATACTTTTAACAAATTTAAATTTTTATCCTATAAATATTTTTTTTCATGGATTTGGGGTTTGTGTTTGGACTTTAGCTGGTTACTTATCTAAAGATAAAGCGGTATTAACAAACTTTGGACTTCAAATACCTCTTTTTGGGATAGGATTTTTTAATTTAATCTTTTGAGATATTAATTAATTTTTCTGAAATATTTTTATAAACTTCTTCTGCACTTAAATCTTTTAAGTGAGAAGTGGATATGGATTTAAAATTACTTCTTTCAATACTAACTTTTTTTGGAGTTGTATGAGTTCCAAAAATTACAATGCCGTCACAATTTAAATGTGCAGCAATATGTGCAGGTCCTGTATCATTTGAAATTACGAACTTTGAGTTTTTAATGATACTGGCAAGATTTTGAATTGATGTTGGATTATTATTGTTTAATATAACCTCGAGACCAAGTTTTTTTGCTAATTTAATTTCATCATAATTTCCAGGAGCTGTTACCAAATTTAAGTTATGATGTTCTTTTTTTATAATATTTATTAATTCTTTAAAATATGGCCACCTTTTATGTACTAAATTTTTTGATGAAAATGGAGCAATATAAATATATTTTTGAAATTTAATTTTATAACCCTTATCAACTGCCCAATTAAAATCTGGGTAAAGAGTATTTTCACATTTTTGAATTCCTGATCGCCTTAATTGTATTTGAAATCTTTCTAAAACACCCTCTTTATCAAAATTTTCTTTAGTTTCATTAGATGTAAGTATATTTCTAGTAGAAGACCAATAAGATCTTAAAAATCTTTGATAAAAATATGTTCTTGAAGAGTTTTGAAGATCATAAACTTTCGCAAATTTGAGGTTGTTTAGTTTTTTAAACAAACCAAAATAATAAAAAAAGTTTATCATGGCTTTTCTTTCATCTAGAATTATATCGTCAACATATGGACAATTTTTAAAAAGTTTTGAAAATTTGTTAGTTGTCATGAAATAAATCTTATCTGATTTATGATGCTCTCTTATATCTTTTAAAACACCAGAAATTTGAACTATATCACCTAAAGAGCCATGTTTGATTATTAGAATATTTGACATATTAAAATATATTAAATATCAGCAAGTTATGAATTCTTCTAATAAAATTTTAGCGCCAATTTCTGTAGGTGAATTAATTGATAAAATAACAATTTTAGAGATTAAGATAGAAAAAATACAGGACAATAATAAACAAAAATTTATAAAACATGAGTTAGAAAGTCTTAATAAATTACTTGCAGATATAAATTTTTCCAAGGATCAAAAAAAAACTGTGAATTTCTTAAAAAAAGAACTAAATACTGCAAATCGTAAATTGTGGAAAATTGAAGATGATATAAGGCATCTTGAGTCTATTAAAGAATTTAACGAAGAATTCATTGAATTGGCGCGTAATGTTTATTTAACAAATGATAAACGGGCTTCTCTTAAACAAAAGTTAAATCAAATTACTAATTCTGATATTGTTGAAGTCAAAAGTTATAAAAAATATTAATCTATATCTAGACTTGGTATTTGAGCTCTAAGTCTTGTAACAAGGTCTGTATCAACATCAGCCAAAAGTATTCCTTCGCCATCTTTTTTTTCAGCTAAAACTGCTCCATCTGGTGAAATAATAAGTGAGTGACCATAAGTTTCTCTTTGATTTTGATGAATTCCAGTTTGTGCAGGCGCAAAAATATAACACATATTTTCTATTGCACGTGCTTTCAATAAAGTATGCCAGTGTCTTTCTCCAGTATTTTTAGTGAAAGCAGATGGAACTGAAATAAAAATTGCACCATCTTTAGTAAGTTTTCGATACATTAAAGGAAATCTTAAATCATAGCATATTGTTAGGCCAATTTTACCCCACGGCAAGTTGTGAATTTTCAAACTGTTACCAGCTTGAAATTTTTTTGATTCTTCATATGTCTCGCCATTTGGTAGTTTTACATCGAACATGTGTATCTTATCATAATAATTAACAACTTTTCCACTCTGATCTATTAAAATAGATCTATTAAATAATTTATTGTTTTTATCTTTGACTGGCATTCCACCAATCAAAAACCATATTTTATTTGTTTTCACAAAATCACAAATCGCTTTTATAAAATTATTATTTTCAAAACTTTCCGTTTTTGAGAGAAGTTCTTGTTTATCTAAAGAAAATAATGACGAATTTTCAGGAGTTGTAATAAATTCAGCATTATCTTCGATTGCTTTTTTTGAATAATTTAAAATTTTAGAGAGATTTTCATCTACATTATCTGATGAACATAATTGGATACATGCTACTTTAAATTTCAAAATTACCTATTTATTGAACTTACAAAATTCCAACTACAATCAAAACTTGGAATAAAGATTTCAGATATTTCGCAATTACCACATGCTTTATCAAATGTTTTTAACCAACTATCAACTTGACGGGGTTTTTTATTTTTAGAGCCAACTTGAGCTGTTATAACTCCATTAGATTTTACAATTCTTTTAATCTCAGAGATATTTTTTTCAGCAAGGTTAACGCAATACTGATCATCATTTAAATCTATGAACAAATGATCGTATTTTTCATTTTCACATTTTTTAATGTTTTTAAATGCATCGCCCCAAATGCAATTAACTTTATTGCTTTTATTAATATTTTTAAAAACAGTGGGTAAATACATTTGGCATGCTTTCACTACTTCTTCATCTAATTCAAACCAGTCAATGTAATTAAAGTTATTATTGATACATTCTCTTGCGACTCCGCCATCTCCTCCTCCTATAATTGCAGCGGAATTATTTTTTTTTGAAAGCTTTAAACCAGAATTAACAAATGTTGACGAATAAAGCTTTTCATCTTTTTCAGCAACCTGTATTTCGTTATCAATAAATAATGCATTTCCAAACTCTTTGAGTTTTAAGATTTCAATATGCTGGCCCATTTTAGATTTAAAATCTTTAATTATTTTTTCAACTACATAAGATTTCTTGTATCCATCAGAACTATAAATATCATGATAATGATGTATCGTATCTCTTGAAATCTCTTTTTTAACAACACAAGAATGATTTATTTCTTTTTTAAGAATATTTAAAGAAACATTTGGATTAATTCTTCCACATGTAAAGAAATCAAAACTTATAATACCGTGTTCAGGAAAAGTGTGAAAGCTCATATGGCTTTCTTTTAGTAATGCTACCATTGTAAGTCCTTGGGGTGAAAACTCGTATTTTGATATATTGATAATTCCTACTTTTGCTGCTTTTGCAATTTTATTTATTACTTTTTCGTAAAATTCTGGCGTGTAATCTTCTTTAACTCCTAAAAAATCTAAAGTTATATGATCTCCAACTTTAACCATTTAGGTATCTCCCTTTTTATAGTTTTTAACCTTTTTTAATACTTTTCTCATTAAACTATATGACAAAAGTTTTGGTTTGCCAACTCTTAGACAATCTATATACTGTCTCGCAAGATACTCAACCTCTTGTGCTAGCTCAAAGGCTGTTGATAAATTAATATCAAATGCCACTTGCCCGTGGTTTTCTATCAGACAAGCCTTCCGGTCTTTTAAAGATATAATAATATTTTTAGATAATTTTGAAGTACCAAAGGTATCGTATTTTGCACATCTAATATCTTCACCTCCTGCCACTGCAACCATATAGTGAAAGGGCGGAATTTTTTTTCTTAAACATGATAATATTAAGGCATTATGTGAGTGACTATGAACAATTGATCCTGAATATTTTTTTGCTTTATATATATCTCTGTGAAACCTCCATTCCGATGAAGGGGTATGTTTTTTTGTGTAGCGCCCTTTTAAAGAAACAAAAACAATATCACTAGATTTTAAGCTAGAGTATTTTTTGCCACTAGGAGTAATAAAAAAACCTTCTTTATATCTAACTGAGATATTGCCTGATCTAAGAGGGGAAAGATTAGTGGTATTAAGTAATTTTGAATATCTTATAATTTCCTTTTTAATTTTTAGTGAATTCATTATAATATTTTTTTTATATCCGCGGGCTTAAAGACTCCTTTTTCAGTTATAAATCCACTAATTAAATTTGCTGGGGTAATATCAAACCCCAAATTAAGACCTTTTGTATTTTTTGGATAAATATTTACTTTTCTAATAGTATTATCTTCATCGACACCCACGACTTGTTTTAGCTCATCATCAGATCTTTCTTCAATTGGAATGAGTCCTCCATTCTCTAAATTTGGATCATAAGTTGTGCTAGGAAGAGCTACATAAAACGGGATGTTGTTATCTTTTGCTGCTAAAGCTTTTAAATAAGTTCCAATTTTATTTGCTACATCCCCATTTTTGCTAACTCTATCTGTACCGACTATACATAAGTCCACCTCACCTCTTTGCATTAATAAACCTCCTGTATTATCTGCTATCACTTTATGATTTATTTTTTCGTGAATTAATTCGTAAGATGTTAAAGATGAACCCTGGTTTCTGGGTCTGGTTTCATCTACCCAAATATTAAGATCAATCCCCTCGTCTCTTGCTTTATAAATTGGCGCTGTAGCAGTTCCCCAATCAATCGTAGCTAACCATCCTGCATTACAATGCGTAAGGATATTAATTTGTTTCTTTTTAATTTTCTGTAATATTTGTAATCCATATTCTCCAATTTTTTCACAGATCTTTATGTCTTCGTTGCATATTTTAATACACTCTTCCAGTATGGACTGTGTAATATTTTGAGCATTCACTTTATTTAAAATTCTATTAACAGCCCAAGATAAATTTACAGCTGTCGGTCTTGCTTTTTTTATCTCTTTGGCCTTTTCCTTCACAAAATTAATATCTTCTTTTTCTTTAGAGGCTAGATATAAGGCATAGGCAGCTGTAGCTCCAATAAGTGGTGCTCCTCTTACTTTCATTTCCTTAATGGCATTAAATGCATCAATAAAATTATTTAGGGAAATAATTTCGAAATTGAAAGGTAATTTTGTTTGATCAATAATTTTGACTACTTTTTCTGCAGGTTCAAACCATATAGTTCTATAATTCTCACCAGCAATTTTCATTTTTTTAAAACCCTACCTGCAATAGTTGCTAACTTTTTTATTGTTTTTTTTGTTCTTTTTTTTGGATCCGTAATGATTGCAATATCTAAACATTTTGTTGCGGGATCTTTATCATCAACATATTTTGTGTAATTTTCTATAATATCTTTTATCATTTCTTTTGCTTTCGATGCGTTTTCTAGCAATACTTTAATAACTTGTTGAACATCTACATTCTCGTGGTCAGGATGCCAGCAATCGTAATCTGTTACCATTGATATTGAGGCATAACGAATTTCTGCCTCTCTTGCTAGTTTTGCCTCTGGCATATTTGTCATGCCTATAACGTCAGCTTTCCATGATCTATATAATTGCGACTCAGCTAATGAGGAAAATTGCGGTCCCTCCATAGCTACATATGTGCCTCCTCGTTGAAAGGGAATTTTTAATTTTTTAATAGATGACTCGCATGCGTCCATCAAAGATTTCGACGTTGGATTAGCCATTGAAACATGCGCAACTATTTCATTATCAAAAAAAGTTTTCTTTCTCGCGAAGGTTCTGTCAATAAATTGATCAATTATAACAAATTTACCAGGTTCAAGTTCTTCTTTCAAAGAGCCAACTGCAGATACTGAAATTATATCGGTCACTCCCCTTTGTTTCAGTGCATCTATATTAGCTCGGAAGTTTATATTAGATGGGGATATCAAATGTCCCCTTCCATGTCTTGGAATAAAACAAAAGCTTTGTGTTGCAAATTTTGCCTCTAGAATTTGGTCAGATGGTTCGCCCCATGGAGTTTTAACTTTTATCCACTTTTCGTTAGATAAACCCTCTATATTATATAACCCACTGCCACCGATTATTCCTAATTTACTCATGACTAATTAACTTAATTATATTAATTATTCTTATAATGAAATTAGAAAAAACAATTAAATCAATTCCTGATTATCCCAAAAAAGGTATTCTTTTTAGAGATATCACATCTCTATTAGAAAATAAGAAAGCATTTAATACAACTATAAAAAGAATGTATAAAATTACAAAAAAAATACCCCATAATAAGCTTGCAGCTATTGAGTCTAGGGGTTTTATTTTTGCTTCTGTACTTGCGTATTTAGAAAAAAAACCTCTAATATTGTTAAGAAAGAAAAATAAACTTCCAGATAAAAGAATTTCACAAAAATTTACCTTAGAATACGGAAAGGCAACAATTGAGGTGCATAAAAGATCAGTCAAAAAAAATGATAAAATATTAATTGTTGATGACTTGATCGCAACTGGAGGTACAGCTCTTGCTGCTGCGAAACTAATTGAAAAATGCAAAGGGAAAGTCGCGGGGTATATATTTTTAATTAATTTATTCGATTTACCTGGTAATGAAAAATTAGAAAAAAAAAATTATAAGTCTTTTAGTTTAATAAAGTTTCCAGGACATTAAATATTTTTAATGACAAGACTCATTAAATTTTTTTAATCTCCAATAATTATATGGCCAAGGTGTTAAAAAACCTACTAATAACATGATAGGTATCACCCACCATGTCAAAATTGCTCCTCCAGTTAAGAGATAGTCAGTCAAATTCATCGCGATTTCCATTGATAACATAGATATAAAACTCATTCCAAATGCAGTTTTAATTGCATCTTTAAGACTAAAATTTTGTTTTAAAAGAATAAAAGTTTCTAATAAAATGCTAGTAATTAAACCATTAATTATAGCCAATGTCATAATACCAAGTATAGGGAAAGGTATTTTTGTGAGTTGAAAAAAAAGAATTGTTCCAAAATCACCTATTGAACATCCAAAAACGCACCAAAGTGTATTCTTCGCACTTTTAATCCAAGTATTTTTACATTTCCAGTGAAAGTTTTTTAATGTTAAATCCATTATTTAGTTAATATTAGTTTTTGAAATCATCCCAGCCTCTAAATGACCTGGTACATTACATCCTACGTATAACTCGGCGCTTGTTGAGAATTTCCAGATTAACTCTCCAGATTTATTTGGTTCAAGCAAAACGCTATTCGAATGACTATGTGCCATTTTTTTATCGTGCTTAGACATTTCTTTCATTTTTATTTTATTAATTTTAGTGGGAAGCAAAATACCTTTTTTCATCATTTCAAGCATTTCGGGACCATGTTTTTTATGCATTTTCATTGTAGCGATATTAAATTCATGCACGAGCATACCTTTATTTTCTACAATAAATTTTATGGTTTCATTTTTCTTAACGTTAATAATTTTGGGTTCGTAATAGTTATCGTACATTGAAATTTTAATTGTTTTATTCACTTCAGAAACTTTACCTTTTGTACCAATCATTTTCATTGGCGCTGCAAATACATTAAAAGATATCTGAATAAATATAGTTAATAAAATTAATTTTTTCATAACTTTACCTTTCATTTAGTTTTAGTTGATATTGATATTTTTGTTCTGGCCAGTACGATTTAACATAAGCCAAAACATTTTTAATTTGGTTGTCAGTCAGCTTATCTGAAAAGCCCCCCATTTTACCTTTGTAATTTTTTACATATTTACTTAATCCATATTTTGTAATGTAAAAAAGTGTATTATCGTCATGATGCCATGTGTGTCCATCTCCATTCATTGGGGGAGCAAGTCTGTGGCCGTCTTTATCTAGTTTCACATCCCAATTTATTTGACCCGATAAATTTTTTTTATGACAAGACGCGCAGTTCTTTAAATAAAGAGCTTTACCTTCGTTAAATTGCTTTGTTTTAATTGTTGATTTTTTAATTGTTTCTACAACATTATGGTTCAATGATAAACCTTCGGTTGTAAAAAAAATTATTATTAAAAATATATTTATTCTCATTTTTT
>CENP01119030.1_pt1 | contig 47460 bp, 45 predicted proteins | sample 361281 | NCBI WGS metagenome assembly CENP01 (sample SAMEA2591122, study PRJEB7988) | marine metagenome | biome: marine biome (ENVO:00000447); feature: deep chlorophyll maximum layer (ENVO:xxxxxxxx); material: saline water (ENVO:00002010), including plankton (ENVO:xxxxxxxx) | depth 70 m
AAGCCCAGGAGAAGCTCCATACCCAGGTGATGATGGTTGGTGTGATGTTTCAACAGAGGTAATACAATTAAACGATGTAATAACAACCACTAGTGAAAAAACAGTTACTACTGTTTTAAGTCATCCATTACTTGACGAGCCTGGGGTCTCAATAGCGAATGTATTTACAAATAATAGTGAAATTGCAACAATAAATAATTTCTTTGCTCAGAATAACACTGTTATCCTTGATCTTACAGGTAACGATGGTGGAGTAGCAATTGTAGTAGAGGTAAGGAAAACAGGTGAGAGCGATCCAACAAAATGTGCTGCTGTAATGTTTTTCATTCTTGGAGTATTGGATGCAACTGAATTAGAGTGTGAAGTAACAAATGAATTTCCAGCGATCTTTGTAACTCCAGATGAGAAAAAAGTTGAAATAGACTTAAATCCATTCTTTGATGGATTTGGAGGTTTTAAAATATATTCACAATCTTTCCAGTTAAGCATACCCGATCCATTTTTATCAGTCGGAGAAGCTAAATTAGAAGGTTCAACGCTTAAAATTAAATTTGCAGGAATAGAAGGTTATGATGTTCTAACATTCCAAAATAGTGACCTTGAAGGAAATTGTATTAACTTAATTGAAGTCCCCGTTATAGTAGACGCAAATGCCGTAGCTGAAGACTCTTCAGGTTTTGGTGATACTGGTCTAGACAGTTCAGATTGTCCAAATTATTCACTTCCAAATGACGGGGTAGTATTTGTGGAAATTGGAACCCCAGAAGTTGCAATTGATCTTGGCCCCGCTTTAGAACAGATGCCAATTTTCCCAGAGCAAGTAAAAATTGATCTTTTCACATTTGGAGATCCTTTTGTAGAATCAGGTATTGGAGATGATAATGTATTTAGAGGACAGCTACCTGAGGTATGGGATTATTTTGGTATTGATATTAAGTATTCAGATGCTGAAACCGGTGAGTGTTTAGCATTTATAATTGCAGACGTCTTTCCTCTTCAAGATGGTGGAGGTACAGATCAATGTATAGTTAGTACTGTTTATGCTCCTGGTCAAGTACCGGAGCCTGAATTTTTCCCAACTAATACAACTGAAACTTCTGATAAATTAGAAGACTTCTTTGTAAGTCCATCAGGAAACACACTTGCTTTTGAAGTATCATCAACTTCAACTGATGTGATTTCGGTATTCCTAAATGCCAATAATCAAATAATACTTACTTCAACGGATAAAGTTGGAGATGTTGACCTGGTTATTAAGGCAATTGATAGTACCTCAGAATGTGAACTAATACTGAATATTCCATTCTTTGTTGGAGATGAAGATCCAAATGCTCCGCCAGACTTTAATTGTGTTCAGTATATAGATGAAATATTTCCTATTTATGCATCTAATGCTGACCCAAGGAAATTTTCAATAAATCTTGAAAACCATTTATTTATTCCACCGACTGGGTTCTCGGCTAGTCTTGTTATGCCAGAGAATTGGTCTGAAACAGGTTTTGTTGATATTAGGTTAGATGGTCCATTTATAAGAATTAAAACAGATGAAAGATTTGGAGCAGCTAATTTCCAAATTACATATAGTGATGGCCCAGCGGCATCTGCTAACAGTACATGTGAACCAGGAACGATAGACTTATTTATTGAAGTCAATGATGATCTTGCTGCTTTTGAGGCTGAGTTCCAGGAATTATGTGGAGATACTTCTTCATTCCTGAATACTGATCACCCAGCTACGGTAATAGAGCTAGGCTCTCGTGAAGAGACGAAGGTTGATTTGTCTAAATACCTATTGGATCAAGGTGCAAATGTTGATTTCTATGTTAGATATGATTTGCTTTTCCCTCCAGGAACATTTGATGATCCAAACTTTGTGCCTTTCATTGATGGATGGGTTTCTGGACCTAATGTTAATGCTGGGGGTGGAAGAGAGCTTATTGTTTTTGCACCAAGATTTGAACCAGGTCAAGGGGTAATCCCAGTAGCTGTTTATGATATGGATACGGGTTGTGAATATTTCTTTGATGTTCCAATTGATGTTCAGGATAATCTAGGTATATCTGATATTGAATGCCCGAAAACTATTATTGATTTTGCTGATTTCAATATTAACCAAGGCGTACCAATTGAAATAGCTATTTCAGATTTCTTTGATCTTACTAGTGATGTTGAAGTTGAGTTTGAGTTTGGATCTGAAATGGGTAAAGTAGATATAGAATTAAGTGCGAATGTAGATGGTCCATTATTATTGATTACTCCTAAAGAAGGAGTCGATAACTTAGGGGATGAATTTATATTCCTTTTCGCGAGTGATATAAATAAATATTGTGAAGCCTTTAGTAATATATTCTTAAGAATTTTACCTGAAGGTATAGCAGATCTATCAGAAAATTCTTGTCCAGAACCAACGGATCTGTTCCAATATGAGTATATATGGCCTGAAACTCAGGACTTCCTATCACTGAATGTTAACGATTACTTTATTGATCCAGATGGTGAGCCACTTGAAATATATATATTCATTGAGGACAACCCTCAGATTGACTATACATATAGAGACGGTATTCTTGATATATACTTGAAAGAATTTAAATTTGGAAAAGTACCAATCTTCATAGATGCAGTTGATAACCTAGGCTGTATGGTTCATGAGATTGCTGAAATACAATTTGGTGAAAAATCTGCAGATCAGGCATTTAATAGGTGTCCTGAAATCACAGAACAAGGACAAGCTAACTTAGACACCATACTTGCCTCTCAAGGAGTCGTTGAGGATATAATTGCGAGCGATGTTGAATATTTCAGTGTAGCATTATCTGATGTATTTACCGATAGGGATGGTGATGAAATTATCTATCAGGCATTTAGTTTAAATCCAGCAATAGCAACTGCAGAGGTTGTTAGTAATACTATTACAGTTTACTTCTTACCTGGGCAGTATGAAACAGCTGATTTTGAATTAATCGCAACAGATGGTGATCCATATTGTGATTCGAGTTATCCATTTAGTATCACGAGAACACCTCCTGCAAATGCAGTAGCTGTAGTTGTTTGTCCTGAGGTTATAGCACAAATTCCACCGATACAAGTTATTCAAGGTTCAGAGCTTAAATCAATACCATTGGCTAATTTATTCGCAGATGTCAGTTCTTCCAGCTTTAATTTCTTTGCTGCAAGTGAAAACAATGAAATTGCAGTAGCTTCACTTAAACGTGATAAATTAATCATAGAGTTTTCATCTACTTCAGCTGGTAATACTATAATTAATGTTGCTTCAAGTAATGTTTCTGGAACATGTAGTGCAGATTTAAGCTTTGCTGTAACTGTATTTGAAAAACCAGCAGATGAAGTAACTGTAGTTAATTTAGCTCCAGAGTTCGAAGTTCAGAGTGCAAGTATCAAAGAGAATGATGGAGGTGAAGTAGCTCTTGATATCAAAAAGTTTGTTTCTGAAATTAAGGTTACCGATCCAGAAGGATCTAATATTGACCTGAGTATAATTGGAGGTAATGAAGCCGGTAACTTTGAATTAAGTTTAGATGTTAGTGGTACAACATACATTATAAATCAAATAGGTATAGTAGACTTTGAAACTAAACCTGAGTATGTATTAAAGTTATCTGCTAATGATGGAGATAATGCAACTGAATATGACTTCAAAATTAATGTTGAGGATATTAAAAATGCTTCCACTAATGCAGACTTTGACTTTAAAGTTTATGATCAAGATCAAGCTACCGAAACCGCTTCAGCATCTTCCACATCTGGAAGAATTGCTAAAAACGAATCCTATAAGAGATTTACTAACCCTCGTCACAGTAGACAAATGAATGTTGGTAAATGGAAAGTTCGTAAGAAGATAACGGGAGGACAAGATTCAGATTTATTTACAATCAAATCTGTTGATAGTGGCGATGATCAACAATTCCGAGGTGGAATGTCAACAATTGAAGATGTAATAGTCTTTAAAAATCCACCAGACTTTGAGAATCCTCAAGATCATAACAGAGATAATATATATGAAGTTGAAGTCCAGTTGATCAATGTGGATGACGGTGGATCTGAAATACCAATCTTAGTAAATCAAACTGAGATAACGGTACCAGAAAATGATACGAACACAATTGAGATTCAGTCAATAGGAGCCACTCCATCGCAAGATACTGATGGTGATGGTGTACCTGATGTAATTGATAACAGTCCATTATACGCAAATGCTGATCAATCCGATGCAGATGGTGATGGTGTTGGAGATGTTACAGATGACGATGACCAGGATGGTGTATGGAATCCAAACGATGGATGCCCAACTACCACTCTAGGAAATAGAGTAGATTTCTTTGGATGTAGTATTTTCTACTTACCACCAAACAATTTCTCTATAACTAAATCAGAGAAGTGTATCGGAACTAATTCAATTTCAATTAGTGCAGTAAGAGATGATTTAACTTACTCGGTGACAGTCTCAGGAACTATTTCTAAAACAGAGACATTTACTGGATCTGAGTATAAATTTGAGAACTTATCTGCAGGAAATTACTCCGTGTGTTTAACCGTTGTAGGTCAAGATGCTTCTGTTTATGAAAGGTGTTATACAATGAATATTGCTGAACCACAAGCTTTAGATGTATTTAGTATGGCAGACGCTGGAAATAATGTTGTAACGTTTAATTTAAGTGGAGGTACTATTTACAACATTGTTCACAACGGAATTACTACTCAGACCGACAAAGAAAGCTATACAGTTTCTCTTGATCCTGGAATGAATGAAATAAGTGTTAGTACGGGTATAGAATGTCAAGGATATTTTGAGGCTAGTTATTTCAATTCTAGTCCTGTTGATCTTGCTCCAAATCCATTTAACAGCTCACTTAACCTTTTTGTTGGAGGACAAGACGAGACAGTAACTGTAAGTGTATTTAATATGGCTGGAGCCAGAGTATTAACCATGGAAAAAGAATTAGGATTTAGCTCTAGAGACATCGAGTTAAATACTACTTCTCTTATGGGGGGTACTTATATAATTAAAATTAATGGTGCAACAACCAAACAGTCGTTTGTTGCAATAAAACAATAAAATTATGAATCGTTTAATAACCTTAATATTTGTTTTTGCTATAATAATTAGCTGCTCTAAAGGTGGGGGTGGAGATGAATCTCCTGCTCCAGTTACACCAGTGGTAGTTCTAAATCCTAGCAAACCTTCATTAGTGTATCCTGATAATGGAGCTCCATGTGAAGATGGGACTTCGATAAATGATACACAAAGTGAAATTAACTTCCAGTGGACAGCTGCTCAAAACGCCGAGAGTTATTTGTTAAGTGTCACAAACCTAACAACAAACACGGAACAAACTTTCAATTCTGCTGTTGCAAATATTTCAGTAGCACTTGTGAAAGCAGACCCCTACAGATGGACGGTAACTGCGCAAGGAAAAACTGGTTCAACACCAGCAGTTAGTGATGCATGGAAATTTTATTTAGCAGGAGATGCACAAGTAAACTATGCTCCTTTTCCTCCTGAGCTTTTAGCTCCCTCACCTGGGGCTACAGTTTTTGCATCTGCTGATAATAAACTTGAGTTGCAATGGAGCTCCTCGGATGTGGATAATGATTTATCTAGTTATGATATTTATATTGATACAACCGACGGGACAACATTGCTTCAATCTGTTTCTCATTCAACAGAGACTACTTCAGTAATTGTTGATGTAACGGGGAATACAGTTTATTATTGGAAGGTAGTTGCAACTGATGCTAATGGAAATATTAGTGATTCTGGAATTTACAGTTTTAGAGTTAATTAAGCTCTAGGGTTTTTTTTTTAACAACTGTATTTATAGTACCTTTAATCGTCATAAAAGGCTTGAAAAATATTTTTCAGGCCTTTTTAGTTGTAACATAAATGAAAGCAAATAAAGACTATTGGAATAAAAACTTGATGTATTTAAGATACTTACTCTTTGTTTGGTTTGTTGTCTCATTTGGTGCAGGTATTCTATTTAAGGATTTTCTTAATTCATTTTATCTAGGGGGTTTTCCACTTGGTTTTTGGTTTGCCCAACAAGGATCTGTTTATGTTTTTGTCATACTAATTTTCATATATGTCTATCTGATGAATAGATTAGATAAATCACACGGATATGATGAATAAAAAAAATAAATCTTCCAATAAATTATGAGTGTTCAATTGTGGACATATGTCCTAGTAGGAATAACATTTTCTATATATATAGCAATAGCGATTTGGTCTAGAGCATCCTCAACAAAAGAGTTTTATGTTGCAGGAGGAGGAGTTTCTCCACTGGCAAATGGAATGGCTACAGCTGCAGATTGGATGTCAGCAGCTTCTTTTATTTCTATGGCTGGACTAATATCCTTTCTTGGATATGATGGAAGTGTATATATTATGGGGTGGACTGGAGGCTATGTTCTTCTTGCTTTACTTCTAGCTCCTTATTTAAGAAAGTTTGGTAAATATACCGTACCAGATTTTATAGGAGAAAGATATTACTCTAAAACCGCAAGAATAGTTGCTGTAATTTGTGCTTTGCTTGTGTCATTTACATATGTAGCCGGTCAGATGAGAGGCGTAGGTGTTGTTTTTTCAAGATTCTTAGAAGTAGACATAAATACTGGAGTAGTAATTGGAATGGTCATAGTTTTATTTTATGCGGTAATGGGTGGAATGAAGGGAATTACATATACTCAAGTTGCACAATACTGTGTATTAATTTTTGCTTTTATGGTCCCTGCAATTTTCATATCATTTTTAATGACTGGGAATTTAGTTCCACAAATAGGAATGGGGTCAACTTTAAATGACGGATCGGGAGTCTATGTTTTAGATAAATTAAATGCCATAAATAAAGACCTAGGATTTAATGAATATACCAACGGAAGTAAATCAATGATTGATGTATTAGCTATAACTTCTGCCTTAATGATAGGCACTGCAGGATTACCACATGTCATAGTGAGATTTTTTACAGTAAAAAAAGTTAAGGATGCGAGAAAATCTGCTGGCTTAGCACTCCTTTTTATTGCTATTCTTTATACAACAGCACCTGCTGTTTCTGTTTTTGCTCGAATTAACTTAATTAATACCGTAAACGATAAACCCTATACTGATATGCCAGTATGGTTTAGTAATTGGGAACAAACTGGACTCTTGAAATTCAATGATAAAAATCAAGATGGAAATATTCAATATGTTGCTGACCCTAGTATAAATGAACTTTACGTAGATCCTGATATAATGGTTTTAGCAAACCCTGAAATAGCTGATTTACCTGGTTGGGTAATAGGTCTTGTTGCAGCGGGTGGATTGGCAGCGGCATTATCAACTGCTGCTGGATTACTTTTAGTTATTTCATCTTCTATTTCTCATGACTTGATAAAAAGCACAATTAATCCAAATATTTCAGATAAAGGAGAACTATGGGCTGCAAGAATTTCAGCAACAGTAGCAGTTGTGGTAGCTGGATATTTTGGAATTAATCCACCTGATTTTGTTGCTGCTGTAGTTGCTTTAGCCTTTGGATTGGCAGCCGCTTCATTTTTCCCAGCAATTATTTTGGGAATTTTTTATAAAAAAATGAGTAAAGAAGGTGCTATTGCTGGGATGCTTGTTGGAGTATCACTCATGCTTTATTATATTCTGAAATTCAAATTTGGAGTTTTTGATGGAGGAAAATCATCCGTACCTGGATTACAAGATGAGTGGTGGTTTGGAGTCTCTCCAGAGGGCTTTGGTTCAGTTGCTATGGTATTTCATTTTGTAGTTGCCCTAATTATAAATAAATTCACTCCTCCTCCTCCGAAAAAAGTACAAGATATAGTTGAAAATATTCGTATCCCTGTTGGTGCATCTCCGCCAAATATTCATTAGATTTATTCTTTAATCTTTTAAACCTATGTCTGATTATTTAATTAATACTCCTGAGGATTATAATAAGATTTATCAAAAATCTACTAATGATGTAGAGGAGTTTTGGGGTACGTTAGCTAAAGATAATTTCAAGTGGCAAAAGCCGTGGAATTCAGTTTTAGAGTGGGATTTTTCTAAACCTGAAGTTAAATGGTTCCGGGGTTCCAAATTGAATATAACAGAAAATTGTATTGATCGTCATCTAAAGAACAATGGAGACAAAACTGCTATTATTTTTGAACCAAATGATATAAATGATAAATCCGAACATATAAGCTATGGCGACCTTTATAAGAGAGTCAATAGAATGGCTAATGTTTTGAAGGATATTGGGGTTAAAAAAGGAGACAGGGTTTGTATCTATTTACCTATGATACCTGAACTTGCTGTTAGTGTTTTGGCTTGTGCAAGAATTGGTGCAGTTCATTCTGTTGTTTTTGCCGGTTTCTCTTCCTCAGCTTTATCGACCAGGATCAATGACTGTCAATGTGAGGTGGTTATTACCTCAGATGGTTCATTTAGAGGTAACAAAATTCTAAATTTAAAAAAAATAGTTGATGAGGCCCTCAAAGACTGCCCTCAAGTCTGCTCAGTTTTAGTTGCAGAAAGAACTAAATCTAAAATTGAATTAAAACATGGGAGGGATAAACTACTTAATGATTTACTTAAAAATTCAAATGACAGTTGTCCAATAGAAGTAATGGATTCAGAGGACCCTTTGTTTATTTTGTATACCTCGGGATCTACAGGTAAGCCCAAAGGCATGGTTCATTCTACTGCAGGATATATGATAGGTGCTGGCTATACATTTAAAAATATTTTTCAATATCAAAACAAAGATATTTATTGGTGTACTGCTGATATCGGATGGATTACAGGTCACTCCTATATTGTTTATGGGCCATTATTAAATGGAGCTACTACCATAATGTTTGAAGGTGTTCCTTCCTATCCTGACTACGGAAGATTTTGGAAGATAGTTGAAAAACATAAGGTTAATCAATTTTATACAGCACCAACTGCTATTCGTGCATTGGCCAAGGAATCAATAGATTATGTTAATAGTCATGATTTATCATCATTGAAGGTTCTTGGAACGGTTGGAGAACCAATAAATGAAGAGGCCTGGAAATGGTATAATAAAGAGATAGGAAAAAATAAATGTCCAATAGTAGATACTTGGTGGCAAACAGAGACTGGATCGATCATGATCTCATCAATCCCTAATGTTATAGATAGCAAACCAACCTATGCAACCCTCCCTTTTATCGGAATTCAACCATCTTTAATGGATGAAAATGGAAATGAAATAAAAGAAAATAATGTGGATGGGAGATTGTGTATTAAGTTTCCTTGGCCTTCGATGGCAAGAACCATTTGGGGTGATCACAAACGCTATAAAGAAACTTATTTTTCTGCTTTTAAGAATAAGTATTTTACAGGAGATGGAGCATATAGAGACGACAAAGGTTTTTATAGAATAACAGGAAGGGTTGATGATGTTATTATCGTATCAGGACATAATCTTGGTACTGCACCAATTGAAGATGTAATAAACGAACATGAACTTGTTGCAGAATCTGCGATTGTAGGAGTACCACATGATATAAAAGGAAATTCATTATTTGGATACATAACCTTAAAAGAGGAATTAGATTTGGGCGCTCATAATGACATTAAAAAAGATATTAATCAGTTAATTTCAAAACAAATTGGCCCTATAGCAAAAATTGATAATATTGAATTTGTTCCTGGATTACCGAAAACAAGATCAGGAAAAATAATGAGAAGAATTCTAAGAAAAATCGCTCACGATGATATCAATAACCTTGGTGACGTTTCAACATTATTAAACCCTGAAATTGTCAAAAAGATAATTGATATAATTATAAAATAAACTTTTGAAGAAAACCAAAAATTTCTATTCTATTTTTAATGAAAAATTAGAATTACTTAGAAGTGAAGTCAAGAAAGTACCAAAAGCCAAATTTATAGCATACTTAATAGGTCTTTTTATGTTCCCAGGAGGATCAATATTATGTCTGGTTGCCTTATATTTAAGAATATTTAAAACTCATAAATAATGCTGAAATATTTCTTGGTTTTTTTGCTCCCTAATTTAATTTTCTGTCAACTTGAGGTAACTGAAATCGAGTTACCAAAAATTTTGAGAGAGACCTCTGCACTGGAGTATTATAGTGGGAATTTTATTACATTAAACGATTCTGGAGGAGAAGCAAAACTATATTCTTTTAACAGTGCTGGAGATATATTAAATGAATACAAGATACATGGAACTGTTAATAGAGACTGGGAAGATTTATCAGCAGACGACAACCATTATTATATATCAGATACAGGAAATAACTATGCAACTAGAAAAGATCTGACAATCTATATATTAGATCAAAGCTTAGTTCTAATGGATTCAATACAAATAAATTATAAAAATCAGAACAAATTTGAAAAAAAGAAAAGAAATAGATACGATGCAGAGGCATTAGCCTCTGTTGATTCACTACTATTATTATTCTCAAAAGACAGAAAGAAATTGTCAACTCAAGTCTATTTAATCCCAAAAATTCCTGGAAATTATTCTTTAGAGCCAGTTGCTGAGTTTCATGTAGAATCATTAATTACAGCTGCTGACTTCGACCAAAATTCCAAAACTCTAGCTCTTACATCATACACAAAAGATGGTAGTCAATACTTTTTTAGATCTTTAAATTTTGAACTTCAAAACATTAAAAATTTAAAATTTGAAAAACTCCTCATACCTGTCACCTCTGCCCAGATTGAAGCAGTAAAGGTTCGTGATTCTCAAACTTTTTGGTTGACTTCTGAAAATGAGGGTACTGGTTTTCCAAGGCTCTTCAAAGTATGTTTGGATGACTTTTAAGTGGGTTAAAATTTATTAATTACCTTGTATATAAAAACCAAAATGAAAAGAATTGATTTTATAAAGAGGTTTGGACTATTGACTGGGGGAGCTAGTTTTGCTGCATCAAATTTATGGGGAACATCTAGTTTATTAAAAAAATTACTTCCAGAGGTTGGTATTCAATTATTTTCACTCCCACTTTTGCTCAACAAAAACTTTGAGCAATCTATATCTATGTTATCAGAGATGGGTTATTCTTATTTAGAATTTTTTGGACCATATTATTTTAGTTCCCCAAGTGTAAAGGATACGTGGAAAAAATATTCTTTTTTTCCAGAGAGCGATAATCCATTTAGCGGTTTTTATGGTAATTCTGGTAAAGAAGTTAAATCAATTTTATCAGACTATAAAATGAAAAGTCCCTCGATACACACGGACTTAGAAACTTTGGAAAATCATATGGGAGAATTAGCTAGTGGAGCCCAGGAATGTGGAGCAAAATATGTTATTTTACCCTCAATTCCCTCAGATCAAAGACAAAATCTAGATCAGTACAAGAAAATGGCAGACAGGTTTAACACTATAGGCGAAGCTGCAAAAAAAGAGGGCGTGTTATTTGCATACCACAATCATGGATATGGATTCACTGAAAATAAGGGAATAATTCCAATTCATTATATTTTTGAAAATACGGATCCTGATCTAGTTTTTCTCGAAATGGATATATTTTGGACATTAGGTGCTGGACAAAATCCAGTAGATCTTTTGAATAAATATCCAAATAGATACAAATTAATGCATCTTAAAGACATGAAAGAAAAACTTACATTTGATGGTGACGGAGAAAACCCACAGCAATGGTATAAACTTTTTCCAAACATGACAAGTTGTGGTAATGGAATCGCTGACTTAAAATCAATTATTGAAACTGCAAAAAAGGTTGGAGTCAAACATTTTTATGTGGAGCAGGACATGGCAAAAAACCCAGAAGTGGTCCTTCAGGAAAGCTTTGAATATTTATCCAAATAATTTTATGCTAGATTTATCAAATATTCATAAAGAACAAAAGGAGTTTTTTGATTCAAAAAAGACAATTCCAATTAGATTTAGAAAAGAATCTCTAAGAAGGCTCTCAAAATCTATTAATAATAATGAGGAAAAGATATATAATGCTTTAGAAAAAGATCTAGGAAAACCTCGATATGAAACCTTTTTAAGTGAAATTTTATTTGTTCAAAAGGAAATAAAAATTATGCTTAAAAAAATAGATTATTGGTCAAAACCTAAAAGAGTTCCAAGTTCGATCTATAGTTTCCCTTCGAAGGATTATATTTTACCCTCCCCCTTCGGTTGTGTTTTAAATATAAGTCCATGGAATTATCCATTTCAATTAGCAATGTCACCTTTAATAGGTGCTATAGCTGCTGGTAATACAGTCGTTTTAAAACCATCAGAGCACTCGCCTAATACAAGCTTAGTTATTAAAAATGTAATCGAGGATTCTTTTGACCCAGGACATGCAACCACTGTTTTAGGAGATGCAAAGGAAGCGCAGGAACTTTTATCTTTCAGATGGGACTATATTTTTTTTACCGGTAGTACTATTGTTGGAAAAATCGTTGCCAGAGCTGCCGCAGAATTTCTTACCCCTACAACCTTAGAATTAGGAGGAAAAAGTCCATGTATAGTTGATGAGTCAGTTAATATTAATTTGACTGCTAAAAGAATTGTCTGGGGAAAATTCCTTAATTGTGGGCAAACCTGCATTGCTCCTGACTATATTTTAGTTAATGAGAAAATCAAGAATAAATTGATTACTGCGATGAAAGAAGCTATTATAAATTCATATGGAAAAAATGCAAAGGAATCTAAAAGTTATGGACGAATTGTAAATGAAAACCATTTAAATAGAATTAATAAAATGATTGAAAATGCAGATATAATTCATGGTGGTAAATCAGATTTAAAGTCAAAGTACTTTGAACCAACAATTATATCTGATCAAGAACTCAAATCTGGTGCAATGAAAGAAGAAATTTTTGGACCGATTCTTCCAATTATAAGTTACGCTGATATGGATGAAGTTTATAATATAATTAATCGTTATGATAAACCACTAGCTGCATATATTTTCTCTAAAAGCAATAAGAAAATAACTGATTTTAAAAATAATTTTTCTGCTGGTGCAATTGTTGCTAACGATAGTATAATTCAAGTTATAAATTCTAATTTACCCTTTGGAGGAATTGGTAATAGTGGAATTGGAGCATACCACGGTCAGCATAGCTTTGATTTATTTACTCATTTTAAACCTTTTATAAAAAGAAGTTTCACACCAGATCCATACATCAGGTACGCGCCATATCCAAAAAAATGGTCTTTTATTAAAAAGATTTTAGAGTATTTATAAATTATTTTTTTGGGATTTTACATGTGCTTAAACCAAAAAGTCTATAAGCATAGCAGTTGCCAGATAATGAGTTGAATAAAAGACCTACTCCTAGCCAACCTAAAAACATAGTTATTAGATTCTCACCTAAAACCAAAGGTATTGGTATTAAAAATATGCTGATAATTAATCTTACAGCTCTATCTTTATTACTTTGATTTTTAACTAAGAATTTAAATTTCATCGGCCCGAATATACAAAAAATAAAATGTCTAATTTCAATCTCAATTTTTTAAACTTCATCTTATAGAGTATTTATGAATTTACCTATTTATCAAGTTGATGCTTTTACTGATAAAATTTTTAGAGGAAATCCAGCATGTGTAATACCCCTACAAAATTGGATTGAGGACGAAAAACTTTTAAAAATTTCTCAAGAAAACTCGGTTCCTGAAACAGCTTTTTTTGTGAAGACTCTTGATGGGTTTCATTTGAGGTGGTTCACACCTGAAATTGAAATGGATTTATGTGGACACGCTACCCTAGCTGCTGCATATGTCATAAAAAATTATTTAAAATACGATAACAATGATATTAATTTTAAAACACTTAGTGGAAATCTTAAAGTTAATTTTGATGAAAATATATACACACTAGATTTTCCAAGTAGAAAACCAATTGAAACTGAATTACCAGATACAATAAAAGATGTATTTTCTATTAAACCAATTAAAACACTGAAGTCAAGAGACTATGTTTTAGTCTATAAATCTGAATCTGAAATTAAAAATATCACCTTAAAACAAAACTTATTAAATAAGATAGATATAGGAACAGGAGGAATTATAGTTACTTCTACAGGAAATAAATCTGATTTTGTTTCAAGATATTTCACCCCTAATTCATCTATTATTGAAGATCCAGTAACAGGTTCAGCACATTGTTCATTAATCCCATATTGGAGTGAGGTGCTAAATAAAAAGAAAATGATTGCTATTCAATTATCAAAGAGAAGAGGTGAATTAATATGTGAAGATAAAAATGAAAGAGTATTAATTGGGGGAAAAGCAAAAATCTACCTTAAAGGTAGAATATGGATATAATCTTTTTATATATTTAAAAAAAACAAAAATGAAATATATTATATTTTTTTTAGCACTTTTGATCAACTTCAATTTATTATCTCAGAGGACTTATCAAAATATTTCAAAAATTGAAGGGATTAAAAGTTTAACTGAATTTAAAGAATTTTTATCTATTCCTAATGATGGGAAAGATAAACAAGAAATTTATAGAAATATTGACTGGGCTAAATCTAGATTATCTAAATTAGGTTTTGATAATAAATTATTAGAAACCTCTTTCCTACCTCTTCTTGTTTCAGAAAAGATAGTTAATCCAGAACTACCAACCATTGGGTTTTATATGCATTTAGATGGACAATCAGTAGATCTTTCAAAATGGGATCAAGAGAGTCCGTGGATACCAGTTTTAAAAAAGAAAATTGATGGTAACTGGGAAGAAGTAGAATGGAGTTTAATTCCATCTAAATTAGATAATGAGTTAAGAATTTTTGCTCGTTCATCCTCCGACGATAAAGGACCTTTTTTAATGTTTCTAACGGCTCTTAGGATATTAGATAAGATCAATCAAAAGCCAAAGTTTAATTTGAAGGTTATACTAGATTTTGAGGAAGAAACTAGTTCTCCAGGACTTCCCGAGGCAGTTGATAAATATCAGCAAGAATTGATGGCTGATATGCTACTTATTTTAGATGGACCAGGCCATTTTTCTGGAAAACCTACATTGGTTTTTGGTAATAGAGGTATATCATCAATAACATTAACAACATTTGGTCCAATCACCCCACAACATAGTGGCCATTATGGAAATTATATTCCAAATCCAGCATTAAGACTGACAAAAGTTCTTTCGTCAATGAAAAGCGATGATGGAAAAGTTTTAATCCCTGGATTCTACGATGGTATTTTCTTGGATAATAAGACTAAAAAAATACTGAATAGGATTCCATCTGAAGATCAAGCGATAAAATATAGAACTAAAATCAACTCTGTGGACAAAGTTGGGGAGAATTATCAAGAATCTATTCAGTACCCCTCATTAAACATAAGAGGATTAAAAAGTGGATGGGTAGGAGACCAAACTAGGACTATTATACCCTCTGAGGCTACTGCTGAAATTGATATTAGACTTGTTCTTGAGAGTGATCCGAAAAAATTAATAAACTCTGTAAAAGAACATATTAAACTTCAAGGATATACTGTTTTGGATTATCCACCAAGTGACGAGCAAAGACTTAAATATGAGAAAATAATTCAAATGAATTATAAAATATCTTATTCAGCTTTTAGAACTCCGGTAGATTCCAAAGAGGGAAAATGGTTAGAAAAAATTTTGAAAAAAACTTATAATGAAATCCCTGTTTTAATAAGAACACAAGGAGGGTCTGTTCCTATATCACCTTTTGTAAATAAATTAGGGATACCAGCCGTGGGAGTCCCAACAGTAAATCTTGACAATAACCAACATAGTCCAAATGAAAATTTAAGATTAGGAAATTATTTTCAAGGGATTGAGACTTTTATTAGTATATTAATTGAATCATACAAATAACAAATACAATTTTTAACATGGCTTTAAAAAAAATATTATTAATTTTTAATTTAGTTTTCACATCTACATTACTGGCGCAAAGTATTTCACTATTTAATGGAGAAAATCTTGAAGGGTGGAACATTCACGGAACTGAAAAATGGTACGTTGAGGAAGGAAACCTTATTTGTGAGAGTGGGCCGGATAAAGAATATGGATATCTATCAACAGAAAAATTTTATAAAGACTTTGAATTAAGTATTGATTTTAAACAAGAAGCCGATGGTAACAGCGGAATTTTTATAAGATCTACTTTTGATGGAACAAAAGTTTCTGGATGGCAAGTAGAAGTTGCTCCCCCAGGAAATGACTCAGGTGGTATTTATGAGTCCTATGGTAGAGGTTGGTTAATAAAACCTGATAAAGAAAAAGATAGAGCACTTAAAATGGGGCAATGGAATACAATGAAAATTAGAGTGGTTGGTAGCAATGTTACTAGCTGGTTAAATGGAACTCAAATGGTTGCTTTGAATGATGAAAAGATTGGTGAAGGTGAGGGGGCTATTGCTCTTCAGATACATGATGGAGGGGGCATAAGGGTTAGATGGAAAAATATTTTATTAAAAGAGCTCTAACTAATATTAAAATTATGTTTAAAAAACTATTTATAATCTCATTTTTTATATTTTTCGCGACATGTACTAAAAAAGTTGAGCAACCAACTAAAGATTTATCAAATAAAATTTATGAGATGAGAATATATTATACTCATGATGGAAAATTCAATGATATTATATCACGATTCGAAAATCATACCACTAAATTATTCGAAAAACACGGATTTAATAATGTAGGATATTGGACCACATTAAAAAGAGATAGTGTTTCGTATGCTGATAATTTTACATTTCAAAATCAGGGGAAACCAGCTTTGGTTTATATAGTTTCATTTAAAGACATGGAATTTAGAGATGAGGCTTGGTCGAATTTTATTAATGATCCAGAATGGAAAAAGGTTGTTAATGAAAGCACAATTAATGGACCTATTGTAAAAAAAATAGAACAAGTATTTTTGAATCCAACAGTTTTTTCAAATCTTAAATAGAAAAGATTTAGTTTCTTGATTGATTATATAGCAAGGAATCCAATGATTTTCTATTCATGTAATTCCCATTTTTTATGACTGCTTTGATTTTTCTAGTATTTGATATTTCTTCAAGAGGATTTTCAGTTAATATTAGTAGATCGGCTATATATCCTTCACTAATTAATCCTAATTCATTTTGTAAATTAAAATATAAAGCTGGATTATAAGTTGCCGATTCTATTGCTTCCATAGTAGTTAGTCCACTTTCAACCATAACTCCTAGTTCTGAGTGAAGGCTGTAACCTGGAGTTTGAAAAAATATTGGCGTATCTGTTCCTACCATAAATTTTATACCTTTTTTGTTCATTATATTAGTCATTGATTTTTGCCATTCAGAAAAAACTCTCCTGTCATCATTGACGGGACTCTTTCTTTTTAAAATTTGAGCATTCCATTTTTTCTTTATTTTTAAAGGCAGATATTCAAACGAGTTTTTCCACTTATCATCATTATACTCTTCATACGCCAAACCTTTGTACATAGATATAGTTGGAATTTGCCATGTGTCATTTTCTAAGAGTACATTTAAAACTTTATCTAGCTGAATAGTATCAATATTTTTTATTGAACTTATTCTTTGGGAATTATGAATACTAGTCCTAAGGGTACTTCCTAAAATTTGATTTTTATTTTTCAAAATATTTCTTCTTTCATAAAGTAATTCTTGGGTTTTATTTGTTGAAGACATTTCGATATTTCTAAAATGTTCTATGCTATTTAAACCCAGGTTAGATGCTGAAATAACATCCATACTGAGGGGGATATGCCCGGAGACTCTTAAATTATTTTTTTTGGCAATTTTTATAACGACTTCGAACTGTTCAGGAGTCAACATTTCATATGCTTTTAAGAAATCAACATCATTTTTAATTAAATCTAATACCATTTCTTCAGTTTCCTTCACTGAAGCAGTCCTAACTGATAATGGTGGAAAATACACACTGTTACCATTATAAACATTGAATTTACCATCTATTAGTGGACCAGCAATTTTAACTCTAGGAGAATAATTTGGATTATTTTGAGATTCCTTTTTCCATTTTTTAACGAAACTTAATTCCCCGCCTGTATCTCTAACACTAGTTATTCCATGCCCAATGAATAAATTAAACATTGAATTAGCAAGCTCTTCTTCAAATGCAAAATGAATATGTGAATCCCATAATCCAGGTATCATGTAAAGTCCTTTCCCATCATAAATTTTATTTTTCTTTGATAGAACTAATCGACTACTCTTCTCAACTTTTAAAATTTTATTTTCTGAAATAACTATTGTCATATTTTTTTTTAGCCCATCTCTTGCATCTATTAAATTTATATTTTCTATGCAATAGGCATTATTAAAATATTCATTGGATGTATTGCATGAGATCAATAGAAGGAATGAAATAAATAATTTTCTCATAAATTTGATTTTCACTTTTAAATATATGTTTTTTATTTTTTCAAAAAACAAATAAGTCGTTTTACCTTTCAATCACTTTTTTTTATATTTATTAAATGAGCAGTAAAGAATATTATAATTCAAGAAAGCAAGAGTTTATAAAAGATCTAATTGAGCTAATAAACAAACATATTAATTTAGAATATGATGCTATAGAGAATTCTATGAAAGAGTATAACGAGGTCAGCAAAGACTATGCTTCAAATGAATGGATAAAGGTTTACAAAGAAGCTATAAAAGATGCTTTAAATGAAGGGACAGACTTTGTCAATAAAACATTATAATTAAAAATATATTTTATTCAACCACGCGTTTGCCATTAATTGAGATCCTGCAATTGATGGGTGAACACCATCTGGAGCCCAGTATGAAACCGGGGCGTATTCTAAAGCTTGATTAAAAACTTCTTGAAAAGGAACCCAAACTGTTTGAAATTCATCTGATAAATTTTTTACAATCTTCTGATATTCTTTAAACTCTTCTGGCCACGCTTTTTTAATACTTGTTCCCAGTAGAATAAATGGTTCACAAATTATAATTTTTGTATTGGGAAGGTAGTTTTTTGTTTTTTTTAGCAAATTCCTATATCCATCTTCAAAAACCTCTGTTGTTCCATCGTAAAAGAGATCTTTAACATGCCAAAAATCATTTATCCCAATCATGATACTAAGAATAGAAGGGTTCAAGCTAATACAGTCTTTTTCCCACCTTACATCAAGATCAGGAACTTTATTACCAGAAACACCCCTGTTATATATTTGCAGATTTTTTTTAGGATTTTTAAATAATAATTCAGAGGCAATTAAGTATGGGTATCCTTCACCAAATGAAAGTGAATTGTTTGGAAGTTCCTTAATTTTTTCTCTATTTGAATCAGTGATTGAATCACCTTGAAAAAGAATAATATCATTTGATGAAATTAAAGATTTTTTTTTCTCTGAACTATTATTTGACTCACATGATAATGGTATGGATATCATGGGAGCACCTATTAAGGATTTAGTTAAAAATTTTCTTCTTGATTGTTTCAAAACAAATTATTTTTTTTAAGGTATAAAATATTTAATTCATTAAGTTGATTATTTCATTTAAAAAACTGATATGGTCCAATATGTAATAACTACCCATATTATATACCTAATTAGTTTGCCTAGAAACATCCAGAGGCTAACCATTAATAAATTGGTACGAAAAAATCCTAATCCAATTGCAATTGGATCCCCAAAGATTGGTAACCAACAAAAAAATGCTAGTATGCTTCCCCAATTATCTATTTTAATTTTTAAGCTTTTAATCTTTTTTTTTGTAACTCCGAAATAGCGCTCTATAATAGCCCAGTTTCCTAACCTTCCAATTCCATAACTAGATAAACCACCTAACCAGTTTCCAACTGAAGCTATAAACAAACTCAAAGTTATATCGTAATTGTTTGCAATTAGAATACTAAGTACAATTTCAGATCCCAAAGGAATAATTGTTGCGGCAAGAAAGCTAGCAAGAAAGAGGCCTAAGTAACCCCATTCGGCAAATGATTCCATTATAAAAAATTATATATTTTTATTTATTTTGATATGGTCTGAATTTATATTGATTTTTCTTTTTTTATATAACACACCAATTGCAGCTTTAAAAGCTTTTTTACTCATATTTAGTTGAGCAATAATATCGTCTGGGGAGCTTTTATCAGTTAAAAAAATTTTGGTTTTTCTATCTAATTTATTTAATATTATTGAACAATTTTTTTCTAAGACATTTAAAAAACCTTGTTTTTGAAGGGAGACATCAATTTTTCCGTCTGGTCTTATTTTTTTTATAAAACCAATCTTATTCATTCCTACTTCAACTGGCTCAAAAATATCACTTTCATATATTAAACCATCTTCAGAATTATTGATTGAAACTATAAAGCCCAAAGGTGTTTTTTTTATGACACTTATATCAACTTGGTCACCTTCTTTTATACTCATAAATTTATTTTACCACTAAAATACCTTTCATTATTCCATAATGACCTGGAAATGAACAGATGTAGTTGTATGATCCTTTAGTCGGTGCATCAAAAATTATTGTGTCACTCTCACCTCCACCAATTAATTTTGTGTAAGCAATAATTTCGTCTCCTTCAGGAATATATTCATTATCTCTTGCCTCAAGTGCCCTTGTAGCGAAATCAATTACATCAACACCGGCCTTAAGTAAAACAAAATTATGCCCCATTATTTTTTTATCAAGCTTACCGTTATGATTTAGAGTAAGTTTTATCTTTTGGCGAGAGGAGGCATAAAGTATTTGCTTATCAAATAACATGTTATCATTTGAGGACAATACTATGTTTATTTCTTTTGGAATGGATGATTCATTTGGAGAATCAACTTTTGTCTTTGTAACACTATCACCACAGGCAACTATCATAAATAAAAATATGGTATATATTCTATTCATATCGATTTTTTTTGTAAAGATATAACCTATCCAATTACTTAACAATATGAATAACTTTTTATTTAAAGTAGGTACTCAGTTGAAACAAAATTAGATTTATTGGAATTTAATAAATTTTCAAGAATTTCATTATTGTACTTGGTATCCTTAGAGGCAACAAATGTTCTTATTGAAAAAGAACGTAAGGCATCATATACACTTAAAGTGCTTACTGCCGAGTTTTTTCTTCCAGTAAAAGGGTAAACATCGGGACCTCTTTGACATGCTGAGTTTAAATTTACTCGGCAAACCAAATTAGCAAGAGTATCAATCAATGGTCCAATTTTTCTTACATCTTTTCCAAATAAACTTACTTGTTGACCATAATCAGTATCTGCCATTGCATCTAACGGCTCATTGATATCTTTATAAGAAATAATTGGAATTACAGGGCCAAATTGTTCTTCATGATAAACTTTCATTTTATCATTAACAGGAAATAAAACTGCTGGGAATAAGTAGTTTTCAGAAATCTCACCACCTTTTTTGTTTATTACTTTTGAGCCATGCTTAATTGCATCATTAATTAATTCTTTAATGTATTTAGGTTTATTTGGTTCTGGTAGGGGAGTTAAGAATGAGTTCTCATCCCATGGCAATCCAAATTTTAAATTGTCAACGGCTTCACAAAACTTTTTATTAAACTCATTAATGATTGATTCATGAACATAAAGAACTTTGAGAGCAGTACATCTTTGGCCATTATATGAAAGTGTTCCAGAGATACATTCTTTAATAGTATGTTCCAGGTCAGCATCAGGTAAAATTATTCCAGGATTTTTTGCCTCAAGGCCTAAAACCAATCTTAATTTATTTTTTTTGGGATGCTCATCTTGAAGGGAAACTGCCGAATTACTGTGTCCAATTAATGCTAAGACATCAATTACTCCAGTTCTCATTATGGGAGTTGCAATTTTTCTCCCCCTACCAAATAAAATATTTACTACACCTGGAGGGAAACTCTCTTTAAATGCTTCAAGTAAAGGATAGATTAAGAGAACTCCATGTTTTGCAGGCTTAAATATTGCGGTATTTCCCATTATAATTGCGGGAATTAAAAGACAAAATGTTTCATTAAGAGGATAGTTGTATGGACCTAAACACAAGATTACACCAAGAGGGCCTCTTCTTATATGTGCATAAACTCCCCCCTCTTTATCGAACTTTGCACTCTTTCTATCTAAAGTTTTATATGCATCAATGGTGTCATTTATATAATCAATTGTTCTATCAAATTCTTTGTATGAATCTTCTTTATTTTTACATATTTCCCACATGAGGAGTTTCACAACAATTTCTCTATGAATTTTCATTTTTTTAACAAATGTTTTCATACATTTTAATCTCTCAGAAACCCTCATTGTAGGCCATAACCCTTTTCCTTTATCGTATGCTTTCTCAGCTGAATTCAATGCTTCAATTGCACTTTCGGTTTCCATATCTGGGATAGTTCCAAGTAAAGTGGGGCCGGTCTTACCATCAGAATTAGCTGTCTGAATCGTAGAATAAACTTCAGAAGTATTACCTGCCCATTTTTTTAGTTGTCCATTAACTAAATAACGATCACAAATAATGGGGTCTATCTGAAATTCTTTTGGTATTTCATTCATATACTTAAATTGTTTTGATTGATTTTTTATTGGTAGTGAATTATTTTTTATTATTTTTTGGTGGAATTCTACCCCAATTACCTCCGCCATCATAATCTACAGAGTCAACATTCTCTGTATAATTTCTTTTTGGTCTTTCTCCAAATGAGATGATAAAGGAAGAAATCACAGCTCCAAAAACTAAAAACCCTATAAAAAATATTACAGCAATTCCCATTTATTTTTGATTTATGACTTGCTTAAGGTATCCTCCAGCTGCAAGTATAGATGGCACCCAAATCCCGACATATAAGCCTTCATCTTGTTGTCCAGTGAACCATAGACCAACAGATAAACAGAAGCTAAAAAAAGCAGCACCGAGTAATAAATAATCAGATTTTCTAAACATAGTTTTATATTGAAATATAGATTTTTAAAATTAAGAATTATATTGATATATTATATATTTAGTCTTTTAAAATTTAAATCAACATAATTGAGATTAATTGTTAGTCACGAAAAAAAGATAAATTCTTCTGTTGGAAATTTATGGGAACTTATTTCCTCCAAAGAACATTTAAATTTAGTTCACCCGTTTTGTAAAATAAATGAGGCAATTGAATGGAATCAAAAAACTCATAAAGACATGCTAGTCTATTTAAATGGTCTCAGATATTTTAGAGAGTTTAAAACATGGAAAGAAAAAAAAGGTTACACTCTAATAATAGGAACAAAAAGAGGAAAAAAGTCAGAAGTTAATTGGCAAATAAACTCTAAAAACAATAAAACTTTTCTAAAAATATCAGTTAAGCCCTATTTGTTTGAGAATCTCCCATCACTTATATATAAAATTATGTTTTATATTATAGTAAAACCAATGTTGACAAAATACTTAAAATCGGTTATTGGAGGAATAGATTGGTATATAACTAATAAGAAACCAGTTCCAAAAAATAATTTTGGAAAACACATATGGTTTTCAAACTATTAAAACATTGCATTGCTTAATGCAATTAAAAACTATATATTGTAATTAAACTAAAAAAATGAAATTAAAAGAAATTGATGTAAAAGAAATAATGCCAGGCTTAAATGGTAGGATGGTTCATGGAGAAACAATTACTTGGGCTTTTTGGGATATAAAAAAAGGAGCAGAAGTACCGATGCATCAGCACGTTCACGAACAAATTATGCATGTTCAAGAAGGAGTGTTTGAATTTAATCTAGATGGTAAAACTAATAATTATGGATCTAATTCAGTTGTGGTGATTCCCTCTAATATTCCACATTCAGGTATTGCTTTAACTGACTGTAAAATCATGGATGTTTTCAGTCCAGTTAGAGAAGAATACAGATAAAAATGAATATATCTTTAAAAGGTAAAATAGCTTTGGTTGGTGGAAGTACAAGAGGTATAGGCTTAGCAATTTCAAAGCAATTGGCTAGCTCTGGGGCTTCTGTTTGTCTAATGTCCAGAAATCAATCCAAGATGGAAAAAATTGTCGATCAGTTATCTAAAGATTTGAATCAAGAACATACTTTTATTAAAGTTGATTTCTCAGATTTTGATTCTTTCAAAGGTATTATGAAAGATTTTTTTAATGAAAGAAAAATTGATATCCTAATTAATAATACACAGGGACCATCCTCAGGAAATACACTTTCTAAATCTGTAGATGATTATCAATTTGCATTTGACCTTTTATTTAAAAATATAGTTTATACCTCTTCTTTAGCTTTAGACCACATGAAAAAACAAAATTGGGGAAGGATTATTAATGTAGCATCAGTTTCAGTTCGGGAACCGTTAAATTATCTTGTATTGTCAAATTCTATAAGATCTGCAATGGTTTCATGGTCAAAAACTTTATCAGCCGATGTGGCTTCACATGGAATAACTGTAAATTCTATTTTAACAGGTTATTTTGATACAGAGCGAATTTCTGAAATTATTAAAGACAAAGCAAAAAGTCTTAACATAAACGAATCTGAAGTTCTTCAGTCAATGAAAGAATTAGTTCCATTAAAAAGACTGGGTAAACCAGAAGAATATGGATATTTGGTAAATTTTTTAGCATCTGATAAAGCTTCCTACATTACAGGTTCGTCAATCCCAATTGATGGTGGCCTTCTTAAATCAATTTGAACCATATATTTTTCCAATTAAATATTATTAATTTGCAGACAATTTAAAAAGATAGATTAGCTGATTTTTCCCTTTTTTTTAACTAAGTTTGCCTCGAATTTCAGATAAAATTATTGAATTTAATTATGAAAAAAGTTGGTATTCATGCTGCGTCTTTTTATTTACCTTCAATATATGTTGACATTAAGGATCTCGCTATTAAAAGAGATATTGAATATGAAAAGCTTTCCAAAGGTCTTGGATTAAATAAAATGTCATTTCCTGATTGTGATGAAGATCCTGCATCTTTTGCTGCAAACGCCCTAATAAAACTTATTGATTCTAATAATATAAATCCAAAAGAAATTGGCAGAATATACTTAGGAACTGAGAGTGCAATAGATTCATCAAAACCAACTATATCATATGCAGTTGAAATAGTCGAAGAAATCCTCGAGGTATCTCATGGTAAAAATTGTTTTAAAAACACAGATATTGTTGATCTTACATTCGCCTGTGTTGGTGGTGTTGATGCACTGCAAAATTGTTTGGATTGGGTAAGAAATGAAAAGCAAAGAAAAGCAATAGTAATAGCTTCAGACCAAGCAAAATATGAATTAGGATCTACTGGAGAATATACCCAGGGATCTGGAGCTGTAGCATTTTTGATAATGGAAGATCCAGACTTATTAGAAATTTCTGACACTTGGGGTGTAGCAACTAAAGGTGTAGCAGATTTTTTTAAGCCACGAAGAACTTATAACAAAATTGATCTTTTTAAAGAAGCCTCTAGACTCTTAAGTAAAGAAGTAGATGATGAACTGTTATTAGAAACTTTAGATAATAGTAATTCTAAATTTTGGTCTGACAGTAATTCTAAAGTGGAAGTTTTTAAAGAAGAACCGATTTTTGAAGGTCAATTTTCTAATGAATGTTATCAAGAAAGGATTTTAGATGCATTAAATCATTATGACAACCAGGAAGAAACTAATTTTTTTGCTAGTTCTCAGCATTTAATTTTTCATCTACCATATGCGTTCCACGGAAGAAGAATGATTTTTAAAAAATGGCTCTCTTGGATTACTGAAAATGGAGAGGAGGATGAACTATATAAAGAGGTTGGTAAAAGAAGTGATGACAAGTTGTTTATAAAAAAAGCATCTAAGTCAAAATTATATTTAGATTTTGTAAAGAATAAAATAATGCCTGGTGAGATTGCATCTTCTGAAATTGGTAATATGTATTCTGCATCAATATTCATGTCTTTACTCAGCTTACTTACTAATGCATTTAAAAATCAAATTGAGATCACAGATAATAAAGTAGGATTTATTAGCTACGGAAGTGGATCAAAATCAAAGGTTTTTATGGGAATAGTTCAAAGTGGGTGGAAAAAACAAATTAAAGGATTGAAACTATTTGAAATTTTGGAATCAAGAAAAAAGATTAAAATTGAAACATATGAAAAGCTTCACAAAAATCAAATTTTAAATCCTCTAACTTCTGATATAAATGTCGTTAAATTATCAAAAATTGAGTCAGGGGAATTTAATTTGGGCTTAAGAAGATATAAATATAATCATAAGTAAAATACATTAGTATTTATTTTCTTAAATATCCGCCAACTGATTCTCTATACTCTATCTCAAAACCATTTTCTTTCGTCCATATTTTAAACTCATCAGTTGCTTTTCCTAATACAAGAAATGAGTCTATTTCAAAAAACTCAAAAAATTTATTAATGTTTGGACCATTAACAAAATCTTTACCATGTTGAATTCCATCTTTACTATTATTGTACCTTTCTATTAATGAAATCTTACTACCATCATCGGAAATAAAATATCCGTAGACTGTACTTGGCTCTCTTTCAACTATAAAATCTGATAAATATTGAGTAAACTTCTCTACTTCATTCTTTGTTTTATCCTTTATTGACATTTCAATAACAAATAAAATTTCCTCAGAGTTTGAATTTAAAACAACATTTGAAGTTTTGATACTTAATGATTCATTTCTATTGGTTGTTTCGTTTGACACTGTCTCTCTTTTGGTTCCAATATTTATGGCACAACCAAATACCAAAGACAGTGATAGGGTATAAAATATTTTTTTCATTTTGGTTAATTTTTGCTGAGTAAAACTATTAATTTTTTCGAATTCGAGGTAAATACTATACCTGTTATTTGAATACACAATAAAATAAACTCAAGATCTCTAAAAATATAAACCTAATTTTACATAAATTTAGATTTAACAAATTTTAATTGAACCAATAAAAAGTTTTACTAAATCTATTCAAGAAACTTTTAATTTGATTAAAAATCCTTAAAATTGAGTATATGAAAAATTTACTTTTTACTTTTTTAATTTCCCACTCAATATTCGCTCAAGAAATACCTGCTCGCTGGGATGAGCTGACAGCTAGCGATTGGGAATTAGCTTTAGAAAAATCCAATTATACCTGTATTTTGCCAATGGGAGTTCTAGAAAAGCATGGGCTTCAGGGCCCGATAGGTTCTGATTTAATTAAAGTAAGAGAATGGTCTGCAATGGCTACAAAAAAAGAATATGCAGTTGTATTTCCTGATTATTTTTATGGACAAGTTAATGAAGCAAAGCAACAATATGGAACATTTTCCTTGCCCAGTAATCTCACAATGGAATTACTAGAGGCTACATGTCAAGAAATAGGGAGAAACGGATTTAAAAGAATTATAATTATTAATGGCCATGGAGGGAATACACAAATGATAAGATATTTTATTCAAAATCAGTTAGAGAAACGAAGGGAATATGCAGTTTATTTTTTTACACCGAATACCCCAAAACCTGTAACGGATAAAGCAAATAAAATTAGAAAATCAGATCCTTCTTATGATCAACATAGTGGTGAAAATGAGACATCTATGTTGATGTATCTTCGTCCAGACCTCGTAAAAATTGACCGATCAAAAAATGAATCTGGTAAAAATCAACAAAGGTTGTCTTTATCAGAGGATCTTTACACGGCAATATGGTGGTATGCAGCCTATCCAAATCATTATGCTGGTGTTGGCGAGGTTGCTTCAATAGGATTAGGAAAATTATTATCAGATTCAATGGTAAAATCATTAGTAAATGCAATCAAGGAAGTTAAAAATGATGATGAAACATTGAGACTACAAAATGAATATTTTGATAGGGTAAAAAACTAAAATTTCAAGACTAATAATGAAAAAATTAATATTATTAATGTATTGTCCAGATAAAAAGGGAATAATTGCATCTGTGACAAACTTCATTAATCAGAAAAATGGAAATATTGTCTACATAGATCAGCATGTAGATAGAGTTCAAAAGGCATTTTTCATGAGAGTGGTTGTAGAAGGTAATTTTGATAAAAAGTTGTTTGATTCATTTATAAATTCCTTCAATCAAGAACTAGGATTAAAATATGATTTAAAATGTAACTTTTACTTGGAAGAAAAAAAACCCAGAATGGGGGTTTTCGTATCAAAATATGATCACTGTTTATATGATATTCTTTCCCAACAAAGATCAGGAAAATTGATCTGTGAGATTCCTTTTATAATAAGCAATCATAATGATTTAGTTAAAATTGCATCTCAATTTGATATTCCTTTTTATCATATTCCTGTGGATAAAGAAAATAAAAATGAGGCCGAAGAAAGACAATTAAAAATTCTTGAGGATCATAAAATTGATTTCATAGTCCTAGCAAGGTACATGCAAATAATATCCTCAAAACTTCTAAATAAATATCATTCAAACATAATAAATATTCATCATTCTTTTTTACCTGCTTTCCCAGGGGCAAAACCATATCATTCCGCATTTAATCGAGGTGTAAAAATAATTGGAGCTACTAGCCATTATGTCACTGAAGAATTAGATGGGGGACCAATTATTGAGCAGGATATAGTAAGGGTATCTCATGTTAACGAAGTTGATGATTTTATTCTCAAAGGACAAGATTTGGAAAGAATAGTTCTTTTAAGAAGCCTTAAGCTTCACTGTCAAAGAAAGATTATGGTTTACAATAATAAAACTATTGTATTTAATTAATAAATTGTGGAATAAAAAAATATTTTATAATGAGTAGACATTTATCACTCCGATCAGGAAATCCAGCTTTAAACAGTTCGACTTTTAATGCAAGTGCCATACAAAACGAAACAATGACAATTAAAGGTACAGTTGACAAGACAGCGATGAGTTTATTTTTATTAATCGCAACTGGATACTTTACCTTTGATCAAGTCAGTACTAGTTTAATCTTCCTTTGTGGAATTGGTGGATTTATAGTTGCACTAATAACAATTTTTAAAAAGGAATGGGCACCAATTACAGTCCCAATTTATGCTATTTTAGAAGGAGGTTTACTTGGAGGAATTTCATATATGTATAACAGTTTATACGATGGAATAGTCACTAATGCAATATTTATAACCGTTGGGATTTTATTATCATTATTATTTGCATATAGATCAGGCTTAATTAAAGCAACTGAAAATTTCAAGCTTGGTATATTTGCCGCAACAGGAGGAATTGCAATTGTTTATTTAATAAATTTTATAATGGGATTCTTTGGCTCAGAAATGGGAGTTATGAGAATTGATAATGCATCACCCCTTAGCATTGGATTTAGCCTGGTAGTAGTTGTAATTGCATCACTTAACTTAGTATTGGATTTTGATTTTATTGAAGAAGGAGCTGAAAAAGGAGCTCCAAAATACATGGAATGGTATGGTGCATTTGGACTTCTTGTAACTCTAATATGGCTTTATTTAGAAATACTGAGATTGTTGGCTAAACTTAATTCTAGAAGATAGAAGGAGTTATGCAAAGATTATATTTTCTCATTTTATTAATATGTCTAACTGTTAGTTCGCAAGAAAAAAATCTAGCTCAAAAGTTAGGTTTTGAAGCTAACTCCAAATTACTAATTATTCATGCAGATGATATTGGTGTAGCCCGTTCTGTTAATAAGGCCAGTTTTGATGGTTTTTCATTAGGAGTGATAACTTCTGGAAGCGTCATGGTTCCTTGCCCGTGGTTTCTAGAGGCTGCCGAATATGCTAAATCAAATCCAAATCATGATTTAGGATTACACCTAACTATTACCTCTGAGTGGAAAAATTACAAATGGTCAGGAATATCCTCAAGCAATGAGATAAAATCCCTGATTAATGAACAAGGTCATTTTTACTCATTGAATGAAGGTGTGAGACTCAACGCGAACTATGAGGATGTTAAAAGGGAACTGACTTCTCAAATTAATTATTCAAAAATAAATGGTTTAATCCCAACACATCTTGATAGTCATATGGGCGCTGTTAGAGCTACTCCTGAAATATTTCAGGCATATTTTGAAGTCGGACACGAAAACAGTATACCAATATCATTACCTGAAGAATCAAAATTATTAATTGAAAACGGAAGTATAGATACCTCAAAATTTGATACTTCAAAGTTATTATGGGCAAAGTATTATACCAAAAAGCACGACTCCTCAATTGATTATCAAAGCTGGAAAAAGTTTTATATGGAATTATTAGACATAATAAAGCCTGGATTCAATATTTTACTTGTTCACCTAGGATATAATAATGATGAGCTTAAGGCTATGATGATTGATCATCCAGATTGGGGATCGAAGTGGAGAGAATTAGACCTAAAAATACTTCAAGACAAAGAGTTTAAAAATCTTATAAAAGAGAGAAATATAAAATTAATTAACTGGAGACAGATTAAAGATATTTTGTATTAATGCCAGGTGAAGTCCAAATTGATAGATTATTAAAAAATATCGACCCTGAAATTAATCTGGGTGAATATGTTTTTTGTAGTGTATATAACTTAAAAAATATAAACTTTAAGGATATAGTGGTATACATCAAAGAAAAAGAAGGATTTACTTTAGTCATGGAAAAAAATAAAGCTATTTCTTTAGGTTTGGATTTTGAATTTATTTCTTCATGGATAACTTTAAATGTCCATTCATCTTTGAATGCGGTTGGGTTTAATTCAATAATATCAAATTCCTTAAGTAAAAATAATATAAGTTGTAATGTGATTGCTGGATTTTATCATGATCACCTTTTTGTAAACAAAAATGATGCGAAAAGGGCGATTAATATTTTAAAAAATCTTTCTCGAAATAGTTAACGTATTTTATGAGAAGCTATATTCCCATTGCTTATGATAAAAAATACAAGTTAGATCTTCCAGAAAATCATAGATTTCCTATGATTAAATACGAGCTATTACCTAAAAAACTAATTTCAAATGGTGTATCAAGTCAAAGAGATTTTTTTCAACCTGGATTGGCTGATATAGATCAACTACTTGAAGTTCATGAGAAAAACTATATTTTAAAACTTAAAAATTTAAAACTCACTAAATCTGAGATAAGGAGAATAGGATTTCCTCTTTCAGATAAATTAATTGAAAGAGAGATGATAATTACAAACGGAACAATTAAGGGAGCTGTTAAAGCACTTGAGCAAAGAGTTTCTTTTAATATTGCAGGTGGAACTCATCATTCTTTTTCAGACAGAGGCGAAGGATTTTGTTTGCTAAACGATCAAGCAGTTTCAGCTCAAAATTTGATCAAAAACCATAACATAAATAAGATATTAATTATTGATCTTGATGTTCATCAAGGAAATGGTACAGCATCAATATTTAAATCTAATAATAAAGTTTATACTTTTTCAATGCATGGATCCAAAAATTATCCATTTAAAAAAGAAAAAAGTGATTTGGATATTCCACTTGATGATAACACTGATGATGAACTGTATCTTAATATTTTAAAGAAAACATTACCAGTTTTAATTAATAAAGTGAAACCAAAATTTATTTTTTATCTCTCTGGAGTTGATATTATGAAATCTGATAAACTAGGAAGATTATCGTTGAGTTTAGAAGGATGCAAAGAAAGAGATAAAATTGTTTTTTCAAATTGCAAAAAAAATGATATTCCAGTTCAATGCAGTATGGGAGGTGGATATTCTCGGGATATTGATCTAATTGTAGATGCACATTTTAATACTTTTAAAACAGCAAAAAAAATTTTTATTAACTGAGTTTATCTAGGTAATTTTCTGCTTTTTCAATTAGATTAATTCTCTTTTCATTATTCATCCTATCAAAAGTACTTACTAGCATTCTCATTCTTGGATTTTTTTTAAAAAATTCTCTTTGTGTGTCAATAAACCTCCAAAAAAGAGCATCCCAAATTAATTGCCAATCTCCTTTTTTATAGTCACTCATTTTAAATAAATAGTTGCTACCGGATATGTATGGTTTTGTTGACATGAGACCTCCATCGCTAAATTGACTCATTCCATATACGTTTGGTACCATAACCCAATCATAGGAATCAATAAACATTTCCATGAACCATTTATAAACTTCATCTGGATTAAATTCACATAATACCATAAAATTTCCAAGTACCATTAACCTTTCAATATGATGGCAATATCCTGTATCATTTATTTTTTTTATTGTAATATCAATCGGGTCTATTCCAGTATTTCCATCATAAAAACTCTTTGGTATTTTTTTTGAGAAATTCCAAAAGTTAGTTGTTCTCTCCTGACTACCTTTTACAATATATATACCCCTTATAAACTCCCTCCACCCAATAATTTGTCTAATTAAACCCTCAACAGAATTAATAGGGGTTTTATTTTTTTGATAATAATTAATTACTTTTTTTAGAACTAGTTTTGGTGTAATTAATCCAACATTTAACAAAGGACTTAAAAGACTATGATTAAGTATAAGTTCATTACTTACTATTGCATCTTCATAAGTACCAAAGCCGTTAAATCTATTTTTTAAAAAATCATCCAACCACAATTCGGCATCTGAATGATTGTTTGGATATGGAAATGGATTATCAATATTTCCGTAGTTACTGGAAAAATTATTTTCAACATATTTTATTCCCTCATTATAAAATTTATTTTGTTTGATAAAATTTATTTTAGGTGGGATTAAATCTTTAGGATATTTTTTTCTGTTGTCACCATCAAAGGACCATTGACCTCCAATGGGGCTCCCATCACTGTTCATCAAAATATTGAGTTTTTTTCTTTGGCTTATGTAAAATGTTGTTTGAAAAAATTTCTTTTTTTCTGATTTAAAAAAATCAGTTAAATCTGCACTTTTATTTATAAAAAGTTCAGACTCATATTTAAAAAGTTCTATATTATTAGATTTTGAATTAATCCGAATTCTTTTTTCGATCAGGTAATTGACTGAATCCATATATTCAATCTTTTTAAAACCTCTTTTTGATATTTCTTGAACAATATTTCTAATGTCTGACAACTCACTTGAGCAATCAATATAGTTTACCCTGACTTTATTTTTTTTTAGATATTCAAAATAATATTTCATAGATGCTCTGTGAAATAATATTTTTTGTTTATGAAATTTGTATTGCTTAAAAAAAAGATTTTCCTCAATTAGATAAACTTCATTAGAGGGATTAATTAACGGAGAATTTTTAAATAATTGATTTGGTAAAATTATGCTACAAGTCGATTTCATATTGAGTATTTAACCAAAGTTTTTGAAAATTTTTATTTGGATCATACCTTTCGGATTGAATTTTAGGATTGAATTTTCTATCGGGTAACGGATCATTTCCAACACCTGCATTATACATCCAGTTTCCATAATTACTATGGACATCATAGTCAATTAACATAGATTCAAAGTATGCAGCACCAATTCTCCAATCTATTTTAAGATCCTTGGTTAAATAAGATGCGACATTTTGCCTTCCTCTATTACTCATCCAACCAGTCTTTTGTAATTCAATCATGTTAGAATCTATGAAAGGCTCTTTTGTTTTTCCATTTATCCAGGCATTTATTTTTTTTGTATCATAATTCCACTCTCTTTTAACTGAGTAAATACCATTTAAATGAAAAATTTTATTACCATATTTCATAGAGACAAACTTAAAGTAATCTCTCCATAGAAGTTCAAAAATAAGCCAATATGTTGAGCTATTTTTTAATACTTTTTTTTCATAACTTTTAACTTCCCAATATATTTGTTTTGCAGAAAGTGAGCCATTACTTAACCAAGAAGAAAGTTTAGAACTATAGTCTGTTTTTAATAAACCATTTCTAGTTTTTTTATAGAAGCTTAATTTTTTTGATTTCCAAAAGTAATAGTCAATCCTTTTAAGACCTTCATTTGTACCCCCTAAAAAAGGAAATGCGCTATTTGGATGAACTCTAACATCCTCATACCCCAGAGAATTTGTGGTAGGTAATTCAAACTTAATTATCAACAGGTTTGATTTAGGAAGTTTTTTTGGTACACGTGAACATTCCCTTACTTTGATATTTTTTTCTATTTTTTTTCTGAATGAAGAAAAGACATCATCAATTGATTCAACGGATTTCTTAACGTCAATAGGATGAAATAAAAATTGATTAAACTCAGGATTAAATTTAAAATCCTTGGAAAGCTTTTTTTTCAGTTCTTTCTCATTTAATGTTTCATAATCGGTCCATTCTTTTTGGTAATAAATAGATGAAATTCCTAGTTTATTAATCCATTTAACTAACCCCTCCATATCAGGGGAGAAGTCTATAATAAGACTTATGTTTAGTTTAAGTAGACCTTCCTTCAAATTCTCTAAGCTCTCTAATAAAAACTTCAAACGAAAACCTTCTGTTCTTCTAAAGCCCCATTTGTCTTTATCAAAATTATTTGATTGAAAATTATAATACCCAACAACCTCATCAGATGTTTCTACTGCATTTAAAAGAGAAGTGTTGTCTATTATTCTTAAATTATTTGTAAACCAAACTAAAGCTTTTTTCTTCTGCACTTTTTACTACAATAAATTATGTTTTCCCAGTTTTTTTTCCACTTCTTTCTCCATTTAAATTTAAGATTACAAACAGGGCATATCTTTTCAGGAAAATTTTCTTTTAAAACTCTTTTCAAGTGTTACTATTAAGTAACAAACATACATTAATTGTATCAAATTGAATTTATAGTAAAATAATATTTTTTTTCAGATTTATTTACTAATTAATTATTTAAATTGAAAATAAAAACGACACTATGAATTTTTTTTTTCGTTTATTATTTAAATTTTTTCTTGTAATAAGCCTATTCTTTATTTTTTTAGTCTTGATTTTTTATATAGATAAATCAATTGAAACAAAAAATATATATAAACTCCTAGGTAATGAAGCTTCTAAAATAAACGATGGTGGTATAATATACAGGGACCTTAATAAAAATGGAAAACTTGACATCTATGAGGATACAACTAAGCCAATTGATCTCAGGGTTGAGGATTTAATATCTCAAATGAATATTGATGAAAAAGCAGGCTCAGTTTTCATAAACATGATTGGGGTTAGTAAAGACGGTACCATAATGGATATACCAACATTTAATGACCCTTTTTCTTTTTTAATGGATTCTTCATCTGAAATGATCATTGAGATGAAAATGAATCATTTCAATACAAGAGCTGCTCACTCAAAGGAAAACATGCTTAAATGGTATAATTCAATTCAGAAGGTTGCAGAGCAAACCCGTCTTGGTATCCCCATTACAATTGCAACAGATCCTCGCCACGGAGTTCCAACTGAATTTGGTGCATCTATTTATACACCCTATTTTTCTAAATGGCCCTCAGCACTTGGAATGGGAGCTATAGGTGATTCAATTTTAGTTCAAGAACACGCTCGGATTGTTAAGGAGGAGTATAGTGCAATTGGTATAAAAGTCGCGTTAGGACCTATGGCAGATATAGCCACTGAGCCAAGATGGACAAGAATAGATGGTACTTTCGGAGAAAATCCGATTATTAATGCAAAACTAACAGCAGCTTATGTAAAGGGACTACAGGGAGATTCAATAAATAAGAACTCAGTAATTTCAATGGTAAAACACTTCCCTGGATCAGGTCCTGTAGGAAACGGAAAAGACACACACTTTCCTCCAGGAATACAGCTATATAAAGGGAAAAATTTTGAAGAACATCTGATACCTTTTCAAGCAGCATTTGAAGCTGGCGCTGCTTCTGTTATGCCAACTTATAGTATTTTAAAAGGAGTAACTTCTCAAGATATTGGAGCCTCTTTTGATAAGGAAATCATTACTGGAATGCTCAGAAATAGATTTAATTTTAATGGAATTATTTGTTCTGATTGGGGATTAATAACTGATAAAAGAGTAATGGGAATTTTATTTAAACCTGCATCAGCTCATGGTGTTGAAAATTTAAATACAGATGAAAGAATAAAGAAAATAATTGATGCTGGAGTAAATTTAATTGGAGGAGAATCATTAAGCATTGAATTATCAAGATTAATCAAAGATGGTGAAATATCAGAAGATATAATTGATGAATCTTTAAGGAAAATAATGAAACAAAAGTTTCAATTAGGACTTTTTGATAACCCGTATTTAAATGATGAAGGATTAAGTATTTATAATAATGAATACAACAAAAATAAAGGAATTGAAGCTCAAAAGAGATCTTTAGTTCTTCTTAAGAATACAAATAAAATCTTACCTCTTGATTTAAACACTAAAATTTATGTTGAAGGGTTTAAAAAGCCATTTAATAATAAGTATAATTTTTCTTCTATTGAAGATGCAGATATAAATATTATCAAAGTAACCTCCCCAAAAGGTGAAGGTGTAGAAGCAAATTCAATAATGCAGATGCTGTTGGAGGGAGGAAGATTAGATTTCACAAAAGAACAATTAAATAAATTACTGCCTATTATTAAATCAAAGCCAACTATTTTAGTAGCAAATCTAAAAAGACCGAGTATTTTAACTGAATTAAATTTTGAAGCTAAGGCATTAATAGCTGATTTTGATGTTTCGGAAGACTTGATTTTTGATATGATTTTTGGCGGATTTAGCCCGTCGGGTAAACTTCCTATTCAACTTCCTTCATCGATGGAATCGGTAGTTGATCAAAAGGAGGATTTACCATACGATTCAAAAAATGCTCTATATGAGTATGGACATGGTTTAAATTATTAATAAATTTTTGAAATTATTTATTTCTTTTTTTTAGAATATTTGCAACATCATTTAGCTCGAATCCTTTATATTGAAGTAAAACTAAAAAGTGAAAGAGTAAGTCTGCACTTTCGTTTAAGAATAAGTCATCGTTTTCATCTTTAGCTTCGATTATGGTTTCTGTAGCCTCCTCTCCTAATTTTTGAGAAATTTTATTTATACCAGATTTGAATAAAGATGCAGTATAGCTTTTGTCAGGATTTTGATTTTTTCTTTTGCTAATAATTGATTCTAAATTTGATAGAAAACCATAACTCACCGTATTTTTTTCTCCCCAACAGGTTTCTGTTCCCTGGTGACATGTAGGTCCCATAGGCTCAGCTCTTATTAAAAGTGTATCGTTATCGCAATCCTCAATAATACTAATCAGGTTTAAAAAATTACCACTTTCCTCACCTTTAGTCCATATCCGATTTTTACTTCTACTGTAAAAAGTAACTTTTTTAGATTTTTTTGTTATGTCTAAAGCAGTTTTATTCATATATCCCAACATCAAAATATTTTTGGTCAAAGAGTCTTGAATAATTGCCGGAATCAATCCATTTTTATTTTTTGAAAAATCAAGTTTCATAGTTTTTAAATTCTAACGTTAATTTTTTTCTTTTTTAATTCTTTTTTTAGATCAAAAATGGAAATTTCTCCATAATGAAAAATACTTGCTGCAAGAGCAGCGTCTGACCTCCCTTTTGTAAATGTATCAACAAAATGCTGAATATTTCCAGCTCCCCCAGAGGCAATAATTGGTATACTAACTTCTGAAGATATTTTAGCCAGGGCATCATTTGCAAATCCGTCTTTTGTTCCATCATGATCCATTGAAGTAAATAAAATTTCACCCGCACCTCTGTCAGCGACTTCTTTGGCCCATTCAAACAATCTAATTTTAGTTGATTTTTTACCGCCTGTTAAATGGACAATCCATTCATTATTTATTTTTTTTGCATCAATAGCTACAACAACACACTGACTCCCGTATTTCCTTGATAATAGATTAATTAAATTTGGATTTTTTACAGCGGCGGAGTTTATAGATACTTTATCAGCACCATTTTTTAAAACCAATGAGGCATCTTTTACAGAGGATATTCCGCCTCCAACAGTAAAAGGAATATCAATACATGAAGCAACTTTTAGGATCAAATCGGTTAGTGTTTTTCTTTTTAATTCACTTGCGGTAATATCTAAAAAGATTAATTCATCAGCACCTTGACTAACATACTGTTTTGCTAGTTCAACAGGATCTCCAGCATCACGTAAGTTGATAAAGTTGATACCTTTAACAGCTCTACCATTTTTAATATCTAAACACGGTATGATTCTTTTTGTTAACACTTTGCAATTATATATTTTTTAATATCTTTCAAACTAATTTTTTTTTCATAAAGTGATTTTCCAATAATGGCTCCGTGACATCCAATCTCAGATAATTTTTCAATATCACTTATTTTTGATATTCCTCCTGAACCTATCAATTTAATATTACAGTTTTTTAAAATAGATTGATATAATTTGAAAGAAGGACCATTTAACATTCCGTCTTTTTCTATATCAGTACAAATAACATATTCGACCCCTTTAGATTTATTGTAATTAATGAACTCATAAATTTGATGATCTGTTTTATCGATCCATCCATTTATACAGATAAATTTATTTTTCACATCGGCTCCCAAAATTATTTTATTTCCTCCATATTTTAAAAGCCATGATTGAAAAGTTTTTGGTTTTTCAACGGCGATGCTTCCAATCGTAATTTTTTCCGCACCTGAATTAAATGCAATTTCAACATCTTTTTCTGATTTTAATCCTCCACCAAAATCAATTGATAAATCTGTTTTTGATGCAATACTCTCTAGTACTTTATAGTTTATAATTTTACTAGATCTAGCACCATCCAGATCTACAAGGTGAATATTTCTTATTCCATGATCATAAAATTTTTTTGCCATTTCTAGTGGATTCACACTATATATTTTTTTTGTCTGATAAATACCTTGGGATAGTCTAACACACTTTCCTTCAATGATATCTATTGCAGGTATAATCTTCATTTTATAGATTTAAAAAGTTTTCAAGGATTAACTGACCAGGCTTACTGCTTTTTTCCGGATGAAACTGAACACCATAAAAGTTATTTTTTTTTATTGAGACACTGTAATTTATTCCATAACAACTTTGAGCTACTGTTTCCTTTATTACAGGCACATAATAACTGTGAACTAAATACATGTATTCATTTTCACTTATTCCGTTAAAAAGAGGAGAGCGTAAGTTTAAAATTTTATTCCAGCCTATTTGAGGGACTTTTCTTTTATTTGAAAAAAGTTTAACCTTAGAATTAATAATTCCTAGTCCTTTGGTATTTTGTTCTTCTGTGATTTCACAAAATAGTTGCATTCCTAAACAAATTCCCAGTACAGGTTGGTTTAATTTTGGGATCACTTTATCTAGGCCACATTTTATTATTTTTTCCATAGCACTTTTTGCAGCTCCTTGTCCTGGAAATATGACTTTATCAGCGGAATTTATTTTATCTATATCAGAAGTTAAAATATTTTTTGCACCCAAACGATCTAGAGCAAATTGAAGACTTCTAGTATTACCAGCATCAAAATCAATTATTGCAATCATCATAAACTCTCTTTGGTTGATGGTAAAATCATACTATTTGGATCCCTTCTAATTGCATGTCTAATTGCTTTTGCGAAAGCTTTAAATATAGACTCAATTTTATGATGTTCATTTCTACCATCAGCTTTAATATTAATATTTGCTTTAGCAGAATCAGAAAATGATTTGAAAAAATGAAAAAACATTTCTGTAGGCATTTTACCAATCATTTCTCTTTTAAACTCAGCGTTCCAAACTAGCCAGCTTCTTCCCCCAAAATCAATTGCAACTTGTGCTAAGCAATCATCCATTGGTAAACAAAAACCATATCGCTCAATACCTAATTTATTTTTTAAAGCATTTCTAAATGCATAACCAAGAACAATTCCTGTATCTTCTATTGTATGATGTTCATCAACACTTAAATCTCCCTTAACATTTATTGATAAATCAATTTGTCCATGTCTGGCAACCTGATCCAACATATGATCAAAAAATTTAATCCCAGTATCAATTGAGCTCTCCCCTTTACCATCCAAATTAATTTTGATTTTTATATCAGTTTCGTTAGTAGTTCTTTTTTCTACAACAATTCTTTCTTTGAGTTTTAAATATTTATATACTTCCTCCCAACTATTAGATTTTAATGCAATCGAAGACTCAGCATCAGATTGATGGGCATTTTTATTATTCTCAATATTAATATATATTCCCTTAGATCCGAGATTTTTTGCAAGAATCATATCTGAATCTCTATCACCAATTACAAATGAGTTTTTCAAGTCATAGTTTGAATTTTTGATATATTTCTTCAACATTCCAGTTCTAGGCTTTCTTGTTGGCGCATTTTCTTTGGGTAAACTTTTATCTATAAGTATATCAGAAAAAATAATTCCCTCACTGTTAAAAATTTTAAGCATTAAATTGTGAGTAGGCCAAAAGGTGTCCTCAGGAAAACTATTAGTTCCAAGACCATCTTGATTTGTTACTAATACTAATTCATAATCTAATTCTAAAGATATTTTACGTAAATAAGTAATGACCTCTGGGTAGAAAACTAGTTTATCAAAACTGTCAATTTGTTTATCTTTAGGTTCAATTATTAATGTGCCATCGCGATCAACAAATAAAATTTTTTTCATCATAATTCATTTATTTTTTTTAAAGCGTTAATTAGCTTATCATTTTCACTTTTTAAACCCACAGTAATTCGAAGTGTATTTTCACATCCAAATTGATTAAATGTATTCCTGACTACAATATTCATTTTAATTAATTGATTATATCTTTTTGATGAATTATCAACACGTATTAAAATGAAATTTGCATCAGATGGAAAAACTTTTTGTATAAAATTAAATTCTTTCAAATGACCAATCAATCTGTCCTTTTCTCTTAAAATAATTTTGGCTTCTTTTTTTACTTCTTCTTGATTTTTAAGCTTTAAAAGCGCAGTTCTTTGAGTCAAAGAATTTATATTGTAAGGAGCCCTAATTTTATTTAACATTTCGATTATCTCCTCATTTGCAAATGTCATACCAAGTCTTATACCTGCCATCCCTTGAGCTTTTGAAAAGGTCTGCGTAATAACTAAATTCTTATATTTTTCAATTCGTGGCAAAAAACTTTTATCCTCTGAAAACTCAACATATGCCTCATCCAAAACTACTAAACCATTAAATTTCTTGATGATCATTTCTACATGACTTTCAGAAAAGCAATTACCAGTAGGATTATTTGGGGATGGGATGAACATAATTTTACTATTAAAACTATTTATAATATTTACTATATCTGTATCAAAATCAAAATCACTATTCAAAGGAATTTTATTAATGTTTATACCATTAATTTTTGCCGATATTTCATACATACCAAATGTTGGAGGGAAAATAATTATATTATCTAAACCAGGCTCACAAAATATCTGCATCAAGAGACTAAATACCTCATTACTTCCATTACTCAAAAATATTTTAGAATTAGAAATAGCTTTTATTTTTGAAATACTATTTTTTAAGGATATTTGATTTGGATCAGGATACCTATTAAATTCAGTTTGAAAAGGATTTTCATTAGCATCCAATAGGATCATTTTATTCCCATTTTCAACATATTCATCCCTAGCAGTTTTATATGGTTTGAGATCATTAATTACTTTTCTTGCTAAGTCTTTAATATTTATTTTACTCATTTTTAAGATCTTTTAATCTAATTGTTATTGAATTTTTGTGCGCATCAAGTCCCTCAGCAATAGACATAATTTCCACCGCAGGTCCAATTTTCCTTATACCTTCCGCTGTTATTTTCTGAAAGCTGATTTGTTTTAAAAAACTGTCTAAATTAACTCCACTATATTGTTTCGCGTATCCATTTGTAGGTAAAGTATGGTTTGTTCCAGAGGCATAGTCTCCTATACTTTCACAAGAATAATTCCCAATAAAAACAGATCCTGCATTTTTTAAATTTTGAATAAAATATTCTTCCTCCTTACTACAAATGATATAGTGTTCAGGGGCATAATCATTAATATATTTTACTGCTCTTTCTCTTAAATCAAAATAAATTATTTTAGAATTTTGAATAGTTTTTCTAATAAATTCTTTTTTATTTAAATAACTAATTTGTCTTTTTATTTCTTTAATAATAGGATCAATAATTTTTTCATTTGTTGTGACTAAAATTACTTGGCTGTCTGGTCCATGTTCGGTTTGTGAAAGAAAATCAGATGCAACATACTTTGGAATAGCAGTTTCATCCGCATAAATTAAAAGTTCACTGGGTCCTGCAGGCAAATCAATAGATATTTTAAACTTAGTTGCATATTGTTTTGCAGAAGTAACATATTGGTTTCCGGGCCCAAAAATTTTATACACGCCTGGAATTGATTCAGTTCCAAAAGTCATTGCAGCAATTGCTTGAGCACCTCCAACTTTATAAATTTTCGAAATGCCACATAAATAGCAAGTGTATAAAATAACTGGGGGTATTTCACCTTTTGGGTTAGGAGGAGTGCAAATAATTATTTCATCACACCCAGCAATCTTTGCAGGAATAGCTAACATTAAAATAGTTGAAAATAATGGAGCTGAACCTCCTGGAATATATAAACCAACTTTTTCAATTGGACGTTTTTCTTGCCAACATTCAACTCCTTTTTCAATTATTATGTGATCTGATTTTGATTTTTGTGATATATGAAACTTCTCGATATTCTTTTTTGCAATTTTTATAGAGTCTTTTAAACTTTTAGATATAAAGTTTTTAGAGTTATCAATCTCTTCTTGTTTGACAATTATTTTTTTTAGTTTAACACCTTCATATTTTTGAGCATATTTAGTAAGTGCCTTATCTCCACTTTTTCTGACTGATTCAAAAATTTCTATTATAGTATTTTCAACAACATGAGATGAATAATTCGGCCGAGTATTTATCTTTTCCCACTTTTTTTCAGGTGGATTTATTATTTTTTTAATCATAGAACCATTTTTTCAATTGGACAAACTAAAATATCTTCTGCACCCTCTTCCTTTAGCCTATCTATTACCTCCCAAAACTTATCCGCATTTATTACAGAATGAAGTGAGCTCCAACCATCTTTTGCTAATGGTAAAACAGTTGGACTTTTTAAGACAGGAAGAATCTTGGAGATGGATTTAATTTTACTGTTAGGAGCATTTAATAAAATATATCTCGATTTTTTAGCTTTTAAAACAGATCTTATTCTGAATCTGAGCTTATTAATTATATCTACTTTTGATTTACTTGCTGTTAAAGATTTCACTAGAACAGCTTCTGAGCTATTTATTTTTATTACTTCTTTCAAATTATTTTTAAATAAAGTACTTCCACTTGAAACAAGGTCGCATATTGCATCTGCTAAACCAATATTTGGAGCAATCTCAACCGAGCCATTGATTATATGAAGACTAGCATTAATATTTTTTTTCTCCAAAAAAGATTTAATAGTGTTAGGATATGAAGTCGCTATTTTTATTCCATTTAAGTCACTTATTTTTTTATATTTAAATTCTCTTGGAACTGCAATTGAAACTCTGCATTTTGCAAAATCTAACTTTTCTAAGATTGGAAGTTTCACATCTTTTTCTATCAACAGATTCTCACCAATTATTGCAAGATCTACAATCCCATCTCTCAAATAATTTGGAATATCACTGTTTCTTAAAAAAAAGACCTCAATTGGAAAGTTTGTTGACAAGGCTTTTAACTGGTCCTTTCCATTATTCAAATTAACTCCACAATTTTTTAAAAGATCTAATGATCCTTCATTTAATCTTCCTGATTTTTGAATTGCTATTTTTATCATAATGCTTTAAATTAAAAAAGCCCGTTTGATATTTTCAAACGGGCTAGTAATAGTTTAATTTATATAACAACATATTACAACTCGATTGAGTCGAATAGGTAATGATGGTTATGTAAATTTATTTTTTTCACGAAGCACAAATATATATTGAAAATTTTTAAATGCAAGTATTTTATTTATAAAAAACCTTTTTTAGAGTTTTTTCCCATATTTCATATCCCTTTTCGTTAAGATGTAAACCGTCTTCAATAAAAATATCTTTCTTTAAAACTCCATTTTCAACCATAGCAGACCAAGTATCAGCAAACTCAATGAAATCTGATTTATTTGCTAATTCTCTATATTTTTGGTTCAGCTGAATATACTTGTCTCTTAGATGCCATCTTGAAATACTAGGTTTAGCAGAAATCAGTATTATTTTAATTTTATCATTTTTATCCTTTATCCTCTCAATTATTTTTAAAATATTTTTATATATAAAGTTTATTTCTTGACCTGAGTTAATATCATTATCACCTTCATATATAACTACTTTTTTTGGATTAAAATTTATAACCAATTCATCTATGTAATAGAGCAAATCAGATGCTTTTGATCCGCCAAAACCTGTATTTACAATTGTAGAATCCTTAAATATTTCAAATAGATTTTCCCAAATTCTAATACTTGAGCTACCTGTGAAAACAACATGCTTATTTTCAGTTTTTATTAAATGTTTATTTTTTTCTTGAATTACATTAACTTCAGATTTAAAATTCATCTGAGATTTAGCGGAAAAACTAAATATGAGAATTAAATATAAAATAGCATTTTTCATTTTTTCAAAGGATTAGATCTAATAAAATAATTACGGTTAGTTTAAATTTAACCAAAAATTCAATTTAAAATTAATGCTCCAAGATTGAATCTTGTTTGGAATAACTGCTTCATTACTATTAAAAACTATGAATAAATCTGAAGCTGGTTTATACCTCCATTGAAGTCTTGAATTAAAATTCCATAAGTTAAACTGTTCGTTATATTGATAAAGATTAGAAAAAAATAATTTATTGGTAAGTGTAAAATCTAATTTTGATCCGATGATCCAAAAACGAGAATTATTCCAAGGGCTCTCTAATTTAATTGAATTATAATTTAAAATTGAGTTAAAGCTAACATAAGGTTGAATTCGATAACCCAATTCAGCTGATAAACTTTTTCTTTTACCATTTTGGTAAAATCCACCAACCAGCCCATTTATTTTGTATGTAAATTTTGATTGAGGTCTTGAATTAAATTCTAAATTATAGGATTCCCATTTATGTATAGAATTTTTAATTAGTGACTTGATCCCAGACCTAAGAGGATCAAAATCATCCAATAATTTAATATAATTTTTAATCATGAATAAATTTAATTTACTTCTGTTGGAGAAATTAATGACATATGAAAATTTATCTTTAAGGTCAGTTTTTTCATGAAAAAGATTAAAAAAATATGTCCTTGAAAACTCAGGACCATGTGAAATAATTTTTGAATTATCTTTATAAAATAAATACCCTAATGAAGATAGATACTTATAATATCCTTTTCTTGGAACATATCCTACTTCAGCATTAAAATCCTCACCAACATATTCGTGTTGTACTCTCCACTTCCAATTTGTAGAGCTATATTCTAGATGAGAAGCATATGAATAATCATTTTTCATTTCCTCATTATTGAATGTTTTTAAGATAAAAGCTTTACCATTCCATAAATTATTAGACGAACCATAATTATATTCTAAACCAATATTTCTATTATATTTTGAATCATAAAAAATATTATTTCTTAAACCTGAAAAGGATTCTTTATTGATTAGAATCAAACCTATATTAGATCTATCAAAAATATTTTTTTGTAATGTTAGAACACCAAAATTTTGTTTAGGCAATCCAAGTTCATCAAGCTCTTGTGTTTGAATATCCATCAACCCAATCCGCCACTTTTCATTTATATTTCCACTAAGTCTAAACCCCCAGTCAATGGGAACACCAAGACCAATTCTACGAGAAAAAAAAGGTCTCAGTCTTTCATATCCAAAATTTGCAAATAAATCCCCGTTCTCAAGAAAAAACTGTCTTCTTTCAGGATAAAAAAGTTCAAACCGGTCAAGATTTGTTAATTGTTGATCCAATTCAACTTGAGAAAAATTAGGATTCAAAGTCAAGTCTAAGTTTAGAGCACTTGAGACACTTATTTTTACATCTCCACCAATTTGATTATTATTTATTTTATTTCCATTTATTTTTTCGATATTAGAGAAAGAGTATGGAATTAAGGATATATTTTTTCCTTGCTTTGGAGGGGGCTTATCCCATACAAGTACTCCCGAGTATGCTAATGTAACAGATGGAAATTGTCTTGGCACTGGAGCCCAACTTGATTTCTCACTTGCTTTAAGATCTAACCTTGAGAAATTGATACCCCATTCTTTTATACCCTTTTTATATCTAATTGATTTAAGTGGAATGGCTATTTCACAAATCCATTTTTCAGAATCAAAATAAACTTTCGAGATCCATTTGGCATCCCAATTCAAGTCAACTTTTCCCCCGTTAGACATTGTTCCATCCCATTGGGCTCCGTATGCATTTAATCCAAAAGAAAACCCTGTTGTTAAATTATTGAAGGGGTCTATTGAGATTAATAAATTATCATTTTTCCCAAAAGAGAAATCTCTTTTCAAAGATTCAACCGTATAATCTCCTTTAACACTATTGTTGTAAAAAACAACTCCAAAATAAATATTTTTTTCGTCGTATAATATTCTTGCTTCTGAATGCTGACTGGCTTTCTTACCATCAGTCGGGAGAATCATAAAAAAATCATCTGCAACTTCAGCATATTCCCATATTTCTTCATTGAGAAAGCCGTCAATAACTAGAGGCTGATCGGTTTTTTTTGGATGTATTCTATAAGAGTCATTTATTTTTTGACAATTGAGCTTATTAAAAAAACACACATAAAATATTATAACTCCTTGCAGATATTTTATTAATAATTTCAAGTTTCATTTGGTTTTAACTAAATTTAAATAAACCATTAGAATATACATCTATGACACAAACAAAATATTTTTGCAGACTTTTGGTTGTTCTTTTTTTTTCTTTTTTTATTTCTTGTGAATCTAATAAAAAAGTCCAACCTCCAAATGTTATAATCATATTGACTGATGATCAAGGATGGGGGGACCTGAGTGTTAACGGAAATAAAGACATCAACACACCTAATATAGATAAGCTTAATAAAGAAGGTGTCAGATTTGATCGCTTTTTTGTGAGTCCAGTTTGCTCTCCTACTAGGGCAGAAATTCTAACTGGAAGACATCATGTAAGAACAGGAGTTTATGATGTTTCTCTTGGAGGAGAAAGAATAAATATTAACGAAGAGACTATAGCAGATGTTTTCAAATCTTTCGGTTATAAAACAGCTGCATATGGGAAGTGGCATAATGGAATGCAAGCACCATATCATCCAAACACTAGGGGCTTTGAAGATTTTTATGGTTTTTGTTCTGGCCACTGGGGAAATTATTTTGATCCTTTACTTGAAAAAAATGGAGAACTGGTAAAAGGAAATGGATTTATAATAGATGATTTTACAGATCATGGAATAAAATTCATTCAGAAAAATAAAGAATCCCCATTTTTTCTCTATTTACCTTTTAATACTCCTCATAGTCCAATGCAAGTCCCAGACAGGTTTTGGAAAAAATTTCAGGATAAAACAATAACTCAAAAAGGTACAAGATCAAGAATACCTGATGACTTATCTTCAGGGACCAACAGAAATAAAGGAGAG